>Ga0209702_10004331_pt1 | contig 20780 bp, 22 predicted proteins | sample FRY01_FD_187210 | JGI IMG/M metagenome (GOLD analysis project Ga0209702, IMG submission 187210) | Freshwater microbial communities from Lake Fryxell liftoff mats and glacier meltwater in Antarctica - FRY-01 (SPAdes) (version 2) | ecosystem: Environmental > Aquatic > Freshwater > Ice > Glacier... | reverse complement strand
TGAGCGCTTTTTGCGGGCCTTCAACCGGCACTTCAAGGAGTTGCAGTATCACAGGCTGGTCCTTGCCCAGCATTTCGCCGGAGGCAATGCGGAACAGCAGGGCGTAACCGATTTGACCAGCTGCACCGGTAACGGCAACGCGGACGGTCTTTTTGCTCATGAGTGGAACTCCAGGAAGGTTAGAAATGAAGGATTTGGATGAAAGATTCAGATGCCAGGGACTCTGGAAACCCCCGAGAGTTTACGCTCGAAAACGCATTATCGCCAACTTGTCTTATGTCTTATATAAGATATGATTACCAGCAAACTCCCTTCAACCATGGCTGCCACCCCCACAACTCTGCCCGCACCCCAAGCCGCCCCGTCAGGGGACGATTTTGCAGGGGCAACGCCAGCTTTCAGCCCGTTGTACCAGCAGATCAAGGGCCTGATACTGCAAAGCCTGCAATCGGACGAATGGAAACCCGGCGAAGCTATTCCCTCAGAGATGGAGCTTGCCGCGCGCTACCGTGTCAGCCAGGGCACGGTGCGCAAAGCCATTGACGAGCTGACGCTGGAGAACCTGGTGGTACGCCGCCAGGGCAAGGGCACTTTTGTAGCCACACATGCCGAGCAGCACGTGCAGTTCCGGTTTCTCAAACTGGTACCCGACAGCGGCAGCCCCGGCAGCGAAGGCCCGGCCGAGCGCGAGATTATTGACTGCAAGCGGATTCGTGCCAGCGCAGACATTGCCCGCGCCTTGTCTCTGCGCACGGGCGACTCCGTGCTGCAAGCGCGGCGCGTACTCAGCTTTGCAGGCGTGCCCACCATTCTTGAAGATATCTGGCTGCCTGCCGCACCCTTCAAAGGCCTGACGGCCGAGCGCCTGGCCGACCACCACGGGGCCATGTATGCTTTGTTCGAAACCGAATTCAATGTACGTATGGTCAGGGCCGAAGAGAAAATACGCTCTGAGGCGGCCATTGACGGGCGTGAACTACTATTAAAAGTAGCGCGCGGTACGCCGCTGCTGAGTGTCGAGCGCATCGCCTATACCTACCAGGACGTGCCCATGGAACTGCGCCGTGGTTACTACCGCACCGACACGCACCACTATCACAACACCTTGAGCTAACAGAAAGCCTAGCAAGGCGAGAAGACCCTCTATTCCGACAAAAACTTTGAGCTATGGACCGCGCCAGACGGGAGCCAATGCTGCATTGCAATAGAATTTACAAGTTGAACACTTTGAGCGGCCTACCAAGCAGTTGCCCAAAAATACAGAAAGCCAAGCATGTCAGACACAGCAACAGCCGTAGCCAAAAAGCGGCCCGAGTTCCGCAACATCAACGCCTTCACCGACTTGCCCGGCTACTGCCTTCCAATGGCGGGTATTGTGTCTATATTGCACCGCATCAGCGGGGCGATCATGTTTGTGCTGATGCCCTTCATCATCTGGATGTTTGACACGTCGGTGTCGTCCGAGATTTCGTTTGCCAGGTTCAAAGGCGCTTTCAATGTTGGCATGTTGGGCGTGCCTGGATTCATCTGGAAGCTGGTGGTTCTGGCCCTCATCTGGGCCTACCTGCACCATGCGATTGCAGGCCTGCGCCATCTGTGGTCAGACACCCATCACTCGGCCGTGACTAAAGAGTTTGGCAAAACGTCGGCACTGGTGACGCTGGTGCTCAGCATTGGCATCACCATCATCTTGGCGGCCAAACTGTTTGGCTTGTACTAAACAGACTGAATAGGAACTGACCATGGCTGCAAACTACGGAACCAAACGCATCGTTGTAGGCGCACATTACGGCTTGCGTGACTGGCTGGCCCAGCGCGTCACGGCGGCACTGATGGCGCTTTTTACCTTGCTGGTGTTGGCGCAAGTCATCTTCACCAAGGGTCCAGTCGGGTACGACCGTTGGGCGGGCATTTTTTCATCTCAGTGGATGAAAGTTTTAACCTTTGTCATCATCATCGCCATGCTGTATCACGTCTGGGTGGGTATGCGCGACATCTGGATGGACTACATCAAGCCCGTGGGTGTGCGGCTAGGCTTGCAGGTCTTCACGCTGGTGTGGCTGGTTGGCTGCACTGGTTGGGCGATTCAGGTTTTGTGGCGGCTTTGATAAGTCGCCGTTTCACTTCAGCTATTTTGCAGCGACTGCCTTTCAAAAATTTTAACAATGACCGTAACTCCCAAACTCCCCAAGCGTAAATTTGACGTGGTCATCGTCGGTGCCGGCGGCTCCGGTATGCGTGCTTCGCTGCAACTGGCGCGCGCCGGCCTGAACGTCGCGGTGCTGTCCAAAGTGTTCCCCACACGCTCGCACACGGTTGCGGCGCAAGGCGGCATTGGCGCATCGCTGGGCAACATGAGCGAAGACAACTGGCACTACCACTTCTACGACACCGTCAAGGGTGGCGACTGGCTGGGTGACCAGGACGCGATCGAATTCATGTGCCGTGAAGCGCCCAAGGTGGTGTATGACCTGGAGCACATGGGCATGCCGTTTGACCGCAACCCCGACGGCACGATTTACCAGCGCCCGTTTGGTGGCCACACCGCCAACTATGGTGAAAAGTCAGTCCAGCGCGCATGCGCCGCCGCTGACCGCACCGGCCACGCCATGCTGCATACGCTATACCAGCAAAACGTGAAAGAAAAAACCAGCTTCTTCGTCGAGTGGCTGGCGATGGACCTGATACGCGATGCCGCTGGTGACGTGGTCGGCGTGACCGCGATTGAAATGGAAACCGGCGACGTGCATATTTTTGAAGCCAAAACCACGCTGCTGGCCACCGGCGGTGCAGGCCGTATTTTTGCCGCATCGACCAACGCCTTTATCAACACTGGTGACGGCTTAGGCATGGCGGCACGCGCCGGCATTCCGCTTGAAGACATGGAGTTCTGGCAGTTCCACCCGACTGGCGTGGCCGGCGCTGGCGTGCTGCTGACCGAGGGCTGCCGGGGCGAAGGTGCGATTTTGCGCAACAGCGATGGTGAACGCTTCATGGAGCGTTACGCCCCTGCCTACAAAGACCTGGCGCCGCGTGACTACGTGTCGCGCTGCATGGACCAGGAGATCAAGGAAGGCCGTGGCTGCGGCCCGAACAAGGACTACATCAACCTCGACATGACGCACCTGGGCGCTGACACCATCATGAAGCGCCTGCCTTCGGTGTTCGAGATTGGTCATAACTTTGCCAACGTCGACATCACCAAAGAACCTATCCCCGTGGTGCCCACCATCCACTATCAGATGGGCGGCATCCCGACCAACATCCATGGTCAGGTCGTCACGCAAAACACTGACAACAAGAGCGAAGTCGTGAACGGCCTGTACGCGGTGGGCGAATGCGCCTGCGTCAGCGTGCATGGCGCTAACCGCTTGGGTACAAACTCACTGCTCGACTTGCTGGTGTTTGGCCGTGCGGCGGGCAACCACATTGTCGAGTTCAACAAAACCACAACGCACAAGGCATTGCCTACGGACGCAGCCGACGCAACGCTGGCCCGCATAGCGCGCCTGGACAACGCTTCCGATGGCGAATACGCGCAAGACGTGGCCAACGACATCCGCACGGCCATGCAAACCCATGCCGGTGTGTTCCGCACCCAGGCGGCCATGGATGAGGGCGTGACCAAAATCGCCGCGCTGCGTGAGCGCGTACACAAAATCGGTCTGAAAGACAAGTCCAAAATCTTCAACACCGCGCGTATCGAAGCGCTGGAAGTTGAAAACCTGATTGAAGCCGCCCAGGCCACCATCGTGTCGGCTGCCGCCCGGCGCGAAAGCCGCGGCGCGCATTCGGTCGATGACTACGGCGACACGCCAGCGCACCCGAATGGCCGCAATGACACCGACTGGCACAAGCACACACTGTGGCACAGCGAAGGCAACAAGCTGACCTACAAGCCCGTGCAAATGAAACCACTGACGGTCGAGTCCATCCCCCTGACTGTGCGCAGCTTCTAAAAGGCGAAAAACATCATGGCAAAACGTACTTTCAAGATTTACCGCTACGACCCCGATACCGATTCCAAGCCCTACATGCAGACCATAGAGGTCGAGCTTGACGGCAGCGAACGGATGTTGCTCGATGCACTGATGAAGCTCAAAGCGCAAGACCCGAGCATCAGCTTCAGGCGCTCATGCCGCGAAGGTGTTTGCGGCTCTGACGCGATGAACATCAATGGCAAAAATGGCCTGGCATGCGTGACCAATATGCGCACGCTGCCAGGTGTTATCACCCTCAAGCCGCTGCCGGGCCTGCCTGTGGTGCGCGACCTGATTGTTGACATGACGCAGTTCTTCAAGCAGTACAACTCGATCAAGCCCTACCTCATCAACAACAACGTACCGCCCGAAAAAGAGCGCCTGCAAAGCCCCGAAGAGCGCGATGAACTCAACGGTTTGTACGAGTGCATTTTGTGCGCCGCTTGCTCCACAGCCTGCCCCAGCTTCTGGTGGAACCCTGACAAGTTCGTCGGCCCGGCCGGGTTGCTACAGGCTTACCGCTTTATCGCCGACAGCCGGGACGAAGCTACCGCCGAGCGCCTGGACAACCTTGAAGACCCGTACCGCCTGTTTCGCTGCAAGACCATCATGAACTGCGTTGAGGTATGCCCCAAGGGATTGAACCCGACCAAGGCCATCGGGAAGATCAAGGAAATGATGGTGCGTCGCGCCGTCTGAGCAAAACAGTCCACAAAAAAATGCCGACAATTGACTCTTTGCTCGACGAACGCGCCATGAGCAAGCTCAAATGGCGCTGCCGTCGTGGTCTGTTGGAAAACGATTTGCTGATTGAAAAGTTTTTTGCCAGACACGACAGCACCTTAACCGTCAGACAGGCTAAAGGCCTGAATGCTTTAATGGAGTTGTCTGACAATGATTTGCTGGATCTTTTGCTAAAAAGAAAAGAACCCATTGAACTGCTAGAAGCAGCTTCCCAAGCCCATGCATCCACTCCTGAAGCCCTGGAAGTTTTAAACCTGCTGCGCCCTGTCGCAAACGGTAGCGTGGCTACCCTCCCTTGATTTGACAAGAAAGAAGCAAAATGAAGCTAGCCGATAACAAAGCCACCCTGTCGTTCAGCGACGGCAGCCCCAGCATTGAAATGCCGGTTTACAAGGGCACCGTTGGCCCGGACGTTGTCGACATTCGCAAGCTGTACGCGCAGACCGGCATGTTCACCTATGACCCCGGTTTCATGTCCACGGCGGCTTGCCAGTCCGCCATCACCTACATCGACGGCGACAAGGGCGAACTGCTGTACCGTGGCTACCCGATCGAGCAGATCGCCACCAACTGCGACTACCTGGAGACCTGCCACCTGCTGCTCTACGGCGAGTTGCCCAACGGCGACCAGAAGAAAGACTTTGTCAGTCGCGTGACCACTCACACCATGGTCAACGAGCAAATGCAGTTTTTCCTGCGCGGTTTCCGCCGCGACGCGCACCCGATGGCCATCTTGACCGGCCTGGTCGGCGCGCTGTCGGCCTTCTACCATGACAGCACCGACATCAACAACCCGGTGCACCGGGAAATTTCTGCGCTCCGCCTGATTGCCAAGATGCCAACGCTGGTCGCCATGGCCTACAAGTACACCATGGGCCAGCCCTATATGTACCCGAAGAACCACCTGAGCTACGCCGGCAACTTTCTGCACATGATGTTTGCCACGCCGTGCGAAGAGTACCAGGTCAATCCGGTGCTCGAACGCGCGCTGGACCGGATTTTCATCCTGCATGCGGACCACGAGCAAAACGCATCGACCTCGACGGTTCGCCTGTGCGGCTCGTCGGGGACGAACCCATTCGCAGCGATTGCAGCGGGCGTCGCGTGCCTGTGGGGCCCAGCCCATGGAGGCGCCAATGAGGCTGCGCTCAATATGTTGGGTGACATCCAGAATAATGGCGGCGTCGAGAAAATTGGCGATTTCATCAAGCAGGTAAAAGACAAGGATTCCAGCGTCAAACTGATGGGCTTCGGTCACCGCGTCTACAAGAACTACGACCCGCGCGCCAAGCTGATGCAGGAAACCTGCAAGGAAGTGCTGCAGGAGATGGGCCTGGAAAACGACCCGCTCTTCAAGCTGGCGATGGCCCTGGAAAAGATTGCGCTGGAAGACGACTACTTCGTCTCGCGCAAGCTCTACCCCAACGTCGATTTTTATTCCGGCATCGTGCAGCGCGCCATCGGCATCCCCGTGCCACTGTTCACCGCCGTATTTGCACTGGCTCGCACCGTAGGCTGGATTGCCCAGCTCAATGAAATGATTGGCGACCCCGAGTACAAGATCGGCCGCCCGCGCCAGTTGTTCACCGGCTCGGTCCCGCGTGACGTGAAGCCGATTACCGCACGTTGATCCGACTGTGAGTTATTGGGCTCTGACCCCAAAAACTCACACCAGCAGTGTGAAGCACACAATGCCCGCACCCAGGGCGATGTTGATGGTCACCCACACGCGTATGCTGGCCAGCGCCGCAGCGCCAGCGACCCAGTCACTGGTGGCCACGGCACGGTCTAGCCGCTTGTACAAAGCGAAACGGATGTGCCCAAAAATAATCACCATCAAAATACCCAGGGCAGCCATCACCGTCCAGTCGAGCGACATCTGAAAGGAGCCGCCCGCCTGAACCGTTTGCTTGGCTACCCGCGCAATCATCCAAAGGCCGCTGATGAGTGTGAGGCCCGCCGCCACCAGAACAGCCCGAAAAAACCGTCCCAGCACGTCGTGCATTAAACGCACCCGCTGCGGCGCCTCCAGAGCGGCCAGCGCCGGACGCAAAAAGAAATGGGCAAACACCATGCCGCCAATCCAGACGATCACCGACAAAAGATGCACAAGTTTCAAAACACTGTAAATCATGGAAACCATCCTTTGAAAAACTGGTATGGTGCCATTATCGAGGTCTCCACTTGATTTGCGGGGACAATCACATCATTGGAGTTTTTGGGGTCAGAGCCCAAATTCGCCGAGCCTACGGCTCGTCCGGAGGGCCCGGTGCGATGCACCGCAGCGAAATTGGTGTCTGACCCCAATAACTCATCACTGCGCGTGCAGTTACTACGGACCCGGCGCCAACTACTTAAAATCAGAAGACCACGAAGGAACCACCATGGAACGCATGAATCAGAAACCGCACGGCCGCACGCTATACGACAAACTCTGGGACGAACACGTCGTCCACACCGAAGAAGATGGCACGACCATTCTTTATATCGACCGCCACCTGGTACATGAAGTCACCAGCCCGCAGGCCTTTGAAGGCTTGCGTGCAGCCGGCCGCAAGGTCTGGCGCACCTCATCCATCATCGCCACTGCCGACCACAACACGCCGACGACCGACTGGGAGTTGGGCTACGATGGCATCACCGACTTGGTCAGCAAAGAGCAGATCACCACGCTGGACAGTAACATCAAAGAGTTTGGCGCGGCGGCCTTCTTCCCCTTCCTGTCAAAACGCCAGGGCATCGTGCATGTGATTGGCCCCGAGAACGGCGCTACGCTGCCCGGCATGACTGTTGTTTGCGGCGACTCGCACACCTCGACCCACGGTGCGTTTGGCGCACTGGCGCACGGCATTGGCACCAGCGAGGTCGAGCATGTCATGGCGACGCAAACCCTGCTGGCCAAGAAGCAAAAGAACATGCTTATCAAGGTCGAGGGCACGCTGCCCAAGGGCTGCACCGGCAAAGACATTGTGCTGGCCATCATCGGCAAAATCGGCACGGCGGGCGGCACGGGCTACACGATCGAGTTTGGCGGCGCGGCGATTCGTGCCCTCAGCATGGAAGGCCGCATGACGGTCTGCAATATGGCGATTGAAGCTGGTGCGCGTGCGGGCCTGGTGGCCGTGGACCAGAAAACCATTGACTACGTGAAGGGCCGCTTGCTGTCTCCCACAGGCGTGGAATGGGACTTGGCTGTCAAGTACTGGGACACGCTGCAGTCTGATGCGGGCGCAAAATTTGATGCCGTGGTGGAGCTGGACGCAAGCCAGATCAGTCCGCATGTCACTTGGGGTACATCGCCTGAAATGGTGTTGCCCATCACTGGCGAAACACCCGACCCCGACAAAGAAAAAGATGCCAACAAACGCGATGCGATTGAGCGCGCGCTGAAGTACATGGGATTGACACCTGGCAAGGCACTCGACGATATTTTTATCGACAAGGTCTTCATCGGCTCATGCACCAACAGCCGCATCGAAGACATGCGCGAAGCTGCCGCCATCATCCAAAAGATTGGCCAGAAAGTTGCCAAAAACGTCAAGCTGGCGCTCGTGGTGCCAGGCTCGGGTCTGGTCAAAGAACAAGCCGAGCGCGAAGGTCTGGACAAGATTTTTATAGCCGCAGGTTTCGAGTGGCGCGAGCCCGGCTGTTCGATGTGCCTGGCCATGAACGCCGACCGCCTGGAGCCGGGCGAGCGCTGCGCCTCCACCAGCAACCGCAACTTCGAAGGTCGGCAAGGCGCAGGCGGCCGCACCCACCTGGTCAGTCCGGCCATGGCGGCGGCGGCGGCCGTGCACGGCCACTTTGTTGACATCCGCAAGTTTTGCTGAACCCCTATCCCTGAATGGAAACACCCATGAAAAAGACAACTACCCTGCTCGCACTGTCACTGGTTTCAATTGCCTTGTTCCTGGCCGGATGCAACACTGCCAGGGGATTTGGCCAGGACCTGCAGAAGGTCGGCGAGAAGATCGAAGACAAAGCGAAAAAATAATGAAATCTTTTACCGTACACCAAGGCCTCGTGGCCCCAATGGACCGCGAGAACGTCGACACCGACGCCATCATTCCCAAGCAGTTCCTCAAGTCCATCCACAAAACTGGTTTTGGTCAGCATCTGTTCGATGCCTGGCGCTACCTTGACGAGGGCTTTTACGGCAAGGACCCGGCCAGCCGCAAACCCAACCCCGACTTTGTGTTGAACCAGCCACGCTACGCCGGTGCCTCGATCTTGCTGGCACGCAAAAACTTCGGCTGCGGCTCATCGCGTGAACACGCGCCGTGGGCGCTGGACCAATACGGCTTTCGGGCCATCATCGCGCCCAGCTATGCCGACATCTTTTTCAACAACAGCTTTAAAAACGGCCTGCTACCCATCGTATTGCCCGAGGCGCAGGTGGCCCAGCTGTTTGACGAAGCGTTGGCCTTCCCCGGCTTTACCCTCACGGTCGACCTAGAACGCCAGGTCATCGTGAAGGCGCAAGGTGAAGAAATCCCCTTCCCGGTGGAAGCGTTTCGCAAATACTGCCTGCTTAACGGGCTGGACGACATCGGCCTGACGCTACGCCAAAGCGACAAGATAAAGTCCTTTGAAGCGGAACGACTGGCCACCAAACCCTGGCTGGCGCACACAGTTGTTGGCTAATTGGTCCACACAACTCAAAAAGGCTCAAAAAATGACCCTTTTTAGGTATTAAAAATGACTGTAACCCAATGAATACGGGCGTTACAAGATATAAAAAAGATAGCAACTATGAAAATCGCAGTTCTGCCGGGTGACGGCATTGGTACAGAAATCGTGGCTCAGGCCGTGAAGGTTTTAAATGCACTCGATTTGAAGTTTGAACTTGAAACCGCACTGGTAGGCGGCGCGGCTTACGAAGCACACGGCCACCCGCTGCCAGACGCAACGCTCAAGCTGGCGCAAGAAGCGGACGCGATTTTATTCGGCGCTGTTGGCGACTGGAAATACGACCAGCTGGATCGCCCGCTGCGCCCGGAGCAAGCCATCCTAGGCCTGCGCAAAAACCTCGGCCTGTTCGCCAACTTTCGTCCCGCCATCTGCTACCCGCAACTGGTCGATGCATCCAGCCTGAAGCGCGAGCTGATTGCGGGCCTGGACATCCTCATCATCCGCGAACTGACAGGCGACATCTACTTCGGCCAGCCACGTGGCCGCCGCGTCTCGCCTGACGGCCACTTCCCCGGCAGCGAGGAAGCGTTTGACACCATGCGCTACAGCCGCCCCGAGATTGAACGCATCGCCCACGTCGCATTTCAGGCCGCGCGAAAAAGGAAAGCAGCGGGTGGCGAAGGACGTGTCACCAGCGTAGACAAGGCCAATGTGCTGGAGACCTTTCAGCTCTGGAAAGACGTGGTCACTGAAATTGGATTGCAGTACCCCGACGTGGCGCTCGACCACATGTACGTCGACAACGCGGCCATGCAACTCGTCAAGGCACCGAAGAAGTTTGACGTGGTCGTCACCGGCAACCTGTTCGGCGACATCCTCTCTGATGCTGCCGCCATGTTGACCGGCAGCATAGGCATGTTGCCCTCAGCCAGCCTGAACGACAAAAATCAGGGCCTCTACGAGCCCAGCCACGGCAGCGCGCCCGACATCGCTGGCAAAGGCGTGGCCAATCCGCTGGCAACCATCCTCAGCGCGGCGATGATGCTGCGCTTTAGCCTGAACCAGCCAGAGGCGGCTGCGCGCATTGAAAAAGCCGTGGATGCAGTGCTGACGCAGGGCCTGCGCACCCCCGACATTTACAGCGAAGGCACGACCAAGGTCGGCACCGTGCAGATGGGCGATGCGGTGGTCCAGGCGCTGGCGGGCAGCCAAGGCAGATGATTTTCGTGGAGGTTGTTGCCTACGGACGCGAGGGGTGCCCCATGTGCTCCGACGCCAAACAATGGCTTGCCGAGCGCAAGATCGCGTTCACGTTCCGTGAAATCTTCCAACAGCCCTTGTCGCGAGACGAACTCATGGCGCTCGCAGCCAAGACGCCTGCCAGGGTCCTTGATCTCTACGCCCCCAAAGGCGCGCGCAAGGTGGGGCTGCCCGAGGATGGACGCACGTTGACACCCGAGCAGATCGTGAGCCTCCAGGTCGGCAACCCAGACCTGATCCGCTACCCGCTGTTCGAACTCGACGACAGATTGCTCTTCGGTTTTCACCAAGCCACGCGCGACGCGCTGATGCTCCTAGCAGGAACACTCCGATAGTCTTGGATAAGCTATTGACCTAGTCACTATCATATAAAAGTAAATACGGCCTTTTCCGAAAGATCGGGCCAATCTATCGAAGGTGCTACGGAATCAGCCCATCCGCAAGGCCTGCCCGGAATTCGGCTACACCATGGCAGCCAACAAGGCCGGACAAGCCTGGCTACAATAAGCAGCTATGCGTCAAAGCCCCGCACCCAGCCACTGCCCCGCCGCCCTGCGCGCGGGACGTGTTGCGTCGGCTTTTGCTCAGATCACCAAAACGACGACCATTAAAGGCTAGCAAGCCCGCCTCGTCGTGCCCTGCCGGCTCGATGAGCCGGGTCAAAAAGCATATTTTTGAAAAAGGCACTCCAGATGAAACTCACAGGCAATCTCACAGGACTCATAGGCTGGCGCGGCATGGTCGGCTCGGTGCTGATCGACCGCATGCAGGCCGAGGGTGACTTTGATTTGATCGAGCCGGTTTTCTTTTCGACCTCCAACGCCGGCGGCAAGGCCCCGGCGCAGGCGAAAAACGAAACCACGCTGAAAGACGCGTTTGACATTGCAGCCCTGAAAAAGTGCGACATCATCATCACAGCGCAGGGTGGCGACTACACGGCTGAAGTCTTCCCTAAGCTGCGGGCTGCGGGCTGGCAAGGCCACTGGATTGATGCGGCATCGACGCTGCGCATGAACGACGACGCAGTCATTGTGCTGGACCCGGTGAACCTGTCGGTGATTCAGAATGCGCTGGCCAAAGGCGGCAAAAACTGGATTGGCGGCAATTGCACGGTGAGCTGCATGTTGATGGGTGTGGGCGCGCTGTACAAGGCCGGGCTGGTCGAGTGGATGACCAGCATGACCTACCAGGCGGCATCGGGTGGCGGCGCGCAGCACATGCGCGAGCTGCTCACGCAGTTCGGCACGCTCAACGCAGAAGTCAAGGCGCTGCTCGACGATCCTAAATCCGCGATTCTGGAAATTGACCGCCGCGTGCTGGCCAAGCAACACCACTTGTCGGCTAGCGAGACGGGCAACTTCGGCGTACCGCTGGGCGGCAGCCTGATTCCCTGGATTGACAAGGATCTGGGCGACGGCATGAGCAAAGAAGAATGGAAAGCCGGTGCCGAGACCAACAAAATCCTCGGCCAGGGCGCGGGTTTTGGCACGGCGGCTGTGCCGGTCGATGGTTTTTGCGTGCGCGTGGGCGCGATGCGTTGCCACAGCCAGGCCTTGACCTTCAAACTAAAAAAAGACCTGCCTCTGGCAGACATTGAGGCCCTGATTGCGGTCGACAACCCCTGGGTCAAAGTAGTGCCCAACACCCGTGAAGCGTCGATCAAAGACCTGACCCCGGTTGCAGTGACCGGCACCATGCAAATCCCGGTGGGCCGTCTGCGCAAGCTGGCGATGGGGCCGGAGTACCTGGGTGCGTTTACCGTCGGCGACCAGTTGCTGTGGGGCGCTGCCGAACCCTTGCGGCGCATGTTACGGATTTTGCTAGTGTAGTGCTGGCCAAGCGTTGCCAGCAGACCACAAATCAAAGTTTTGGGTTATTGGGGTCAGAGTCCAAATGCGACTAGCCTTTGGCTGGGTTTTTGGGGTCAGAGCCCAAATTCGCCGAGCCTTCGGCTCGCCCTCCGGGGGCGGTGCTTCGCACCGCAGCGAAAGTGGTGTCTGACCCCAATAACCCATGCACTGTAGCGAAATTGGTGTCTGACCCCAATAACCCAAAACTAAAGTGGTGTCTTAGCTTGTCAGCGTAACGCCTTGATGTTAAATTCGTTTTTCGAAAATCCGCAGCATTTGTATTAAGGTTTTTGTGCACTTAAGCAGAATAAAGTTACATGCAAACTAGACACCGGAGGCTCAAAACCCCATGAATCATCGCGTTCGTTGGCACTTGGGGGCTTTGGCGAGTGTCGTTGCACTTCTGGCTAGCCTGGCAAGCCTGGATGCCCAAGCCTTGGCTTTGGGCCGGGTAACGGTTCAATCAGCATTGGGCGAGCCGCTGCTGGCCGAAATTGACATTGCCGAGATCACCACTGACGAGGCCGCCAGCCTGAGGGCCGGTGTTGCCAACGCAGATGCGTTTAAAACGGCAGGCCTTGAGTACACACCGGCAGTCATTGGCGTGCAGGTCAGCCTGCAAAAACGGCCCGATGGCCGCTCCTACCTGCGTCTGAGCAGCAGCAGCCCGGTGGTAGAGCCTTTTATGGACCTGGTGCTGGAGGCCAATTGGTCGTCTGGCCGCATCGTGCGCGACTACACCATGCTGTTTGACCCGCCCAGCCTGCGCTCTGGCAGCGCGGCTGGCGCAGAGCCGATTACCGCGCCTGTGTTGTCGCGTCAAGCTCTTGCCGATATCCTGCCTGCCAGAGGCATTTCGGCCGTTCCTGACTACCCGGCCAGCCCGCAGCCAGCCGGTGCAGCGGCTGAGGCACCGACTCCAGCCCCGAGGGCCTTGGCGCAGGAATCCCGCGTCAAGGCCCCTGTATCTGCACCTGCTGGCGAAAAACAGGTCGCCGTCAAATGGGGCGATACGGCTGGCAAAATCGCCGTCCAAAACAGGCCCACCAGTGTGTCGCTAGACCAGATGCTGGTGGCCCTGCTCAGAAGCAATCCTGATGCCTTTATGGACGGCAATGTCAATCGCCTCAAGGCCGGTAGCGTGCTGGAAATCCCCGCTGCCAATGATGCCGCAGCCATTTCCCCTGCAGATGCGTCCCGGATCATCATCGCCCAGTCCGCTGACTTCAATGACTTCCGCCGCAAGCTGGCCGAAAGCGTGCCCACCGGCAGCGTCAGTCGCCAGGCTGCTGGCAAGGAGGCTGCTGGCAAGGTACAGGCCAAAGTCGAAGACCGCGCAGCCCCTGCCGCTGCGCCAGACAAACTGACCCTGTCCAAAGGTGCCGTGCAAGGTAAAGCCGCAGCCGAGGAAAAAATTGCCAAAGACCGTCAGGCCAAAGACGCATCGACCCGCGTGGCCGAGCTGACCAAAAACATTGCCGACCTGAACAAACTGACAGGAAGCCCGGTCGGTTCTGCTGCAGCCCCGGCTGCCGCGTCAGCAGCAGCATCCAGTGGCGTTGCCGAGAAACCAGCGGCAGCGCCGCCACCTCCGCCGCCTGAACCAAGTCTGATCGACGAGTTGATGGACAACCCCTACGTCTTGCCGGGTGCGGGTGGCTTGCTGTTGTTGTTGGGTGCCTTTGGTTTTTACCGCTACAAAAACAAGCGCAATGACGCGGCTCAGGTTGACAGCTCCTTCCTTGAAAGCCGCCTGCAGCCTGATTCTTTCTTCCGTGCCAGTGGCGGCCAGCGTATTGACACCAGCGAAAGTAGTGCCACGGGCTCGTCCCTGGTCTACTCACCCAGCCAGCTTGATGCCGCAGGCGATGTTGACCCGGTTGCCGAAGCCGATGTGTACCTGGCGTATGGCCGTGACCTGCAAGCCGAGGAAATCCTCAAAGAGGCCATGCGTACCAACCCGAAACGAGTGGCAATTCATGCAAAGCTGATGGAAATCTACGCCAAACGGCGCGATATCAAAGCCTTTGAAGTGGTGGCAGCCCAGGCCTTTAATCTCACGCATGGTCAAGGCCCTGAGTGGGCCTCTATCAGCGAGCTGGGCCGGCATCTGGACCCAGGCAACCCGATGTACCAGCCCGGCGGGCAGCCCCATGCAGCCACCAAGGCTAGCGAAGAAAGCGCGCAAGACAAGGCTTCGACGGCATTCGGCTCAAGCACCATTCTGCAAGTGCCCACAGCGCATCCGAAAGTCGCTGCGGCACCAGTGGACGTTGACCTCGATCTGGACTTCTCCATTGGGGATGAACCTGCCGTGACCGTCGCCCCAGTTCCAGCCCCTCCTGTAGCTACTGCACCTGCACCAGCCTATGAGAGCGAGCCGACAGTAGCCATGCAGCTTCCGTCAGACCCGATTTTTGACGCTCGTGCAATGGATTTTTCCCTTGACGACACGCAAGCCATCAAGCCCACGCCCGAAGCTCCTGCGGCCCAGGCAGCAGCACCGCCGCCTGCTCCACCAGCGGCACCCGTTGTTGCAGCACTCGACAGCGGCATGCTGGAGTTTGACCTCAGCTCCCTGTCGCTAGACTTGGCCGGCCCGATCACAGCAAGCCCTTCGCTTACGGCATCGGATGTATCGGCCTTGTCGGTATCTGGTGACCCGCTGGAAACCAAATTTGCGCTGGCCGAAGAATTCCGTACCCTAGGCGATACAGATGGCGCACGCTCTTTAGCCGAAGAAGTGGCAGCCCAGGCCAAGGAGCCGCTCAAAGCTAAGGCCCAGGCCTTTCTTGCCTCTTTGTCGTGAATTGTGCGAATAGCGCTAGGCATCAGCTACAGCGGCAGCGCCTACGAGGGCTGGCAGAGCCAGCTTTCGGGCAATACAGTACAAGACAAGCTGGAACGGGCCTTGGGCAAGTTTGCCGCCCAGCCTATTCGCACCCTTTGCGCAGGCCGCACCGACTCGGGCGTGCATGCGTTGATGCAGGTAGTTCATTTCGACACCCCATTGCAACGCGAAACCGCATCCTGGATACGCGGTGTCAATGCTTTCCTGCCACCCGACATAGCCGTGCAATGGGCACGGGAGGTGCCTGACAGCTTTCATTGCCGTGGCAGTGCCATTGCACGCCGCTACGCTTACGTCGTGCTGGAATCAGCGGTACGCCCCAGCGTGGAAGCAGGCCGTGTTGGCTGGGTTTACCGGCCCCTGAGCGATGCGGCCATGCTGGAGGCTGCCAGCTATCTGAAGGGTGAGCACGATTTTTCATCGTTTCGTGCCGCCCAGTGCCAGGCCAAATCCCCGGTCAAAACCATCAGCAGGATTGATATTTCACAACGCCCTGCGCGGGACTCGACCTCAAGCTCAAACCCAGATTCACGTTACTGGCGCTTTGAATTTGAAGCCAACGCCTTTTTGCACCACATGATCCGCAACATCATGGGCTGCTTGGTGGCAGTTGGTCAGGGTGCGCATCCGCCGGGCTGGATCATGGAGGTTCTTGCAGAGCGCAACCGCAATGCGGCAGCGCCCACTTTTTCACCTGACGGCCTGTACTTTTTAGGCCCGGTGTACGAAGACCACTACGGTCTGCCAAGCCGCACTGCGGCCTATGATTGGCTGCCATGACAAATAGAGCCCCCACGCTTTCCGCTTCGCGTGATTCACTGCCCCCCGAGGGGGCTGGCCTTGCTAGGGGCGGCCCGTCGCTGCGCCCGTCCGTTCCAAGGCACAACGCCAGAACCAGAATCAAAATCTGCGGCCTGACGCGCGAAGAGGATGTGGATGCAGCCGTTGCAGCCGGTGCAGACGCGGTTGGCTTTGTTATGTACGAAGCCAGCCCGCGTTACATCCCATTAGAGCGCGCTGCTGAATTAGCCCGCCGGTTGCCGCCTTTTGTCACGCCAGTGCTGTTGTTCGTCAATGCCAGCGCTACAAAAATAATAGCTTCTCACGCCCGTATTCAGGGCGCTTTGATTCAATTTCATGGTGATGAGTCAGCTGAAAACTGTCTTCAAACCGGTCTGCCCTTCATTCGTGCGGCCCGCATACCGCTAAATGGGTTTTGGGCCCCCACGCTTTCCGCTGCGCGTGATACGCTGCCCCCCGAGGGGGCACAATTCGCCTTGGGGCGGCCCGGCGGCGAATCTCCCGCCGACTCTGCCCGCTTCGACCTTGTAAAATACGCACAAGATTATTCAAAAGCCCAAGCCATCCTTCTGGACGCACATGTCGAAGGTTACGGTGGCGGTGGGAAAACATTCAATTGGTCACTTCTTCCTCCAAGCGTCAACGCTCACCTCGTTTTGAGTGGTGGGTTGACACCTGCAAATGTGCTGGCTGGCATTTTGCAGGTCAGGCCGCGCTGCACCACGCTGGCCGTTGATGTGAGTTCGGGCGTGGAGATTTCGAAAGGAATCAAAAGCGCAGAGAAAATCATCCAGTTTGTCGCAGCCGTTCGCGCTGCAGACGAACAATTCGAAAACCTTGCAGGAACATGAGCGCAGCGAATGCGCTGCTCTGTCCTCAACTGATAAAGACCAACATGTACGAATACCAGCAACCTGACGTTTCAGGCCATTTCGGAATTTACGGCGGCAGCTTTGTTTCAGAAACCCTGACCCACGCCCTCAATGAGCTGAAAGCCGCTTACGCCAAATACAAAGACGACCCTGAGTTTTTAGCTGAATTTAACTACGAGCTGAAACACTTCGTTGGTCGCCCTTCCCCGATCTACCACGCAGCACGCATGAGCCGCGAACAGGGCGGCGCGCAGATCTACCTCAAGCGCGAAGACCTGAACCACACTGGTGCGCACAAAATCAACAACACCATTGGTCAGGCCATGCTGGCACGCCGCATGGGCAAGCCGCGCGTGATTGCCGAAACCGGTGCTGGCCAGCACGGTGTGGCCGCTGCAACGATTTGTGCCCGCTATGGCCTGGAATGCGTGGTCTACATGGGCAGCGAAGATGTCAAGCGCCAAAGCCCCAACGTCTACCGCATGAAGCTGCTGGGGGCCACGGTAGTACCCGTCACCAGCGGCAGCAAAACCCTCAAGGACGCGCTGAACGAAGCCATGCGCGACTGGGTTGCCAACGTGGACAACACCTTCTACATCATTGGCACTGTCGCCGGGCCGCACCCCTATCCGATGATGGTGCGGGATTTCCAGAGCGTGATCGGCAACGAATGCTTGAGCCAAATGCCCGAAATGACCGGTGGCCAGCCTGATGCCGTGCTCGCCTGCGTCGGCGGTGGCAGCAACGCGATGGGTATTTTTTACCCCTATATTTCCCACGAGAAAACGCGCTTGATAGGCATTGAAGCCGCTGGTGAGGGCATGGACAGCGGCAAGCATTCGGCGTCGCTGCAACGCGGCCTGCCGGGCGTGCTACATGGCAACCGCACCTACGTGCTGCAAAACGAAGACGGCCAGGTCACTGAAACGCACAGCATCAGCGCGGGGCTGGACTACCCCGGTGTTGGCCCTGAACACGCATTTCTGAAAGACATTGGCCGTGCTGAATATGTCGGCATTACCGATGTAGAAGCACTCTCTGCTTTTCACTACCTTTGTCGTACCGAAGGCATCATCCCGGCACTGGAGTCTGCGCACGCTGTGGCCTACGCCATGAAGCTCGCCAAAACCATGCGCAGCGACCAAAGCATTCTGGTCAATCTGTCTGGCCGTGGCGACAAAGACATTGGCACAGTGGCCGACCTGTCAAATGCTGATTTTTTCTGCCGCCCGTCCTGCCAGGGTCAAAGCATCAAGGGGGCAAAAGGATGAGCAGAATACAAACCACCTTTGCCGCTCTCAAAAAATCTGGCCGCAAAGCACTGATCCCCTATGTCACAGCGGGTTTCCCGTTTGCCGATGTCACCCCTGAACTGATGCACGGCATGGTTGCGGGCGGGGCTGATGTGATCGAGCTGGGCGTACCGTTTTCAGACCCCAGCGCCGACGGCCCGGTGATTCAAAAAGCCGGCGACAAAGCCTTGGGTTTAGGCATAGGCATGTTGCAAGTTTTGGAGATGGTTCGCGTCTTCAGGCTCAAGGACAGCATCACACCCGTTGTACTGATGGGTTACGCCAACCCGGTGGAGCGTTACGACATCAAACACGGCGCGGGCTCAAACGCTGAATCGGGTAGTGCCTTTATCCGTGATGCCGCGAAAGCCGGCGTAGACGGCGTGCTGATCGTTGACTACCCACCCGAAGAATGCGTGGAGTTTGCAAAGCGCTTGCGTGCGCGCAACATGGATCTGATTTTTTTGCTGGCCCCCACCAGTACCGCCGAACGGATGAAGCAGATCGCCAGCGTTGCCAGCGGCTATGTCTACTATGTGTCGCTGAAGGGCGTGACCGGCTCAGGCGCGCTGGATGTCGATGCGGTCAGTGCCATGCTGCCGCGCATTCGCCAGCACGTCAGCGTGCCAGTCGGTGTGGGCTTTGGCATTCGTGATGCCGCAACCGCCCAAGCCATTGGCAAGGTAGCCGATGCCGTGGTGATTGGCAGCAAAATCATTCAGTTGATTGAAAATGAGCCGAGAGATAAAGTCGCACTCGTAGCGAAAGATTTTCTTAAAGAAATCCGTACGGCCCTTGACTCATAAGCGCATAACCCTGAAACAAGGAACTGAATATGTCCTGGCTAGAAAAACTACTACCCCCCAAAATCACGCCCACCGACCCGACCGAGCGGCGCAGCGTACCCGAGGGCCTGTGGATCAAATGCCCGAGCTGCGAGGCCGTGCTCTACAAAACCGACCTTGAAAAAAACCAGAACGTCTGCCCGCAGTGCAGCCACCACCACCGCATTGGCGCACGGGCCCGGCTGGATGCGTTTCTGGACCCAGAAGGCCGCTATGAGCTGGGGCAGGAAGTCTTGCCCGTCGATGCACTGAAGTTCAAGGACAGCCGCAAATACCCCGAGCGCCTGAAAGAAGCGCTGGAAAACACCGGCGAGACCGACGCCCTGGTCGTGATGGGGGGTGCGGTACACAGCATTGGCGTGGTCGCCTGCTGTTTTGAATTTGACTTCATGGGCGGCAGCATGGGCAGTGTGGTGGGCGAGCGTTTTGTGCGCGGCGTACACGCGGCCATCGAGCAAAAAGTGCCCTTCATCTGTTTCACGGCCACTGGCGGTGCGCGTATGCAGGAAGGCCTGCTCAGTCTGATGCAAATGGCCAAAACCAATGCGTCATTGACCCGTCTGGCGAAAAAAGGCTTGCCCTACATCAGCGTGTTGACCGACCCGACCATGGGCGGTGTCAGCGCGGGCTTTGCGTTTGTCGGCGACATCGTGATTGCCGAGCCCAAGGCACTGATCGGCTTTGCCGGCCCACGGGTGATCGAGTCCACCGTGCGCGTGACCTTGCCCGAAGGCTTTCAGCGCGCCGAGTTTTTGCAGACCAAAGGCGCGATTGACTTTATCTGCGACAGACGCGAGCTGCGCAAGAGCATCGCCAACTCGCTGGCCATGCTGCTCAAGCAACCGTCTGACGCAGTAGCCTGAAGGGCACTTCTATAAATTCATTTTTCGGGCGAATTGCTGCGTTGCGCGGTGCTCGCAATCCTCATGTACCTTAAGTACATTCCGGTTGCTCCGCTCCGTGCGCCTTGCGCTTCATCCCGAAAATCTGAATTTCTAGAAGCGCCCTGAGCCGGGTAACTCGGCAGGGATAGTACGACTTGAAAAACTTCTCATGTGCGCACATAATATGTGTAAATCCAAGGAGCCTTCTATGAACATCACACTTTCCATCGAAGAGCGCGTAGCCGATAGCGCGCGCGAAGCGGCCCGCAAAATGGGCAAAAGCCTTAACCAGGCCGTGCGCGACTACCTAGAGCAGCTTGCGGGCAGCAACCGCAGCTTGCAGGAGTGGGACGAGTTTGAGCAACGCTGTTTGCAAACCAAAGGCCGACTAGATGGCTGGCAGTTCAATCGGGAAGAGGCCAATGCCCGGCGCTAAAAAGGTCGTTCAACAGGCTGCGTTTACTCCAGCAACCAATGCACGCAGCTTTATTGACACCAACCTGCTGATCTACGCCGACAGCGGCGACCAACCCGCCAAACAGCGCACCGCGCTGACACTGCTCAAGCAATTGCGCATCAACTACACCGGGGTTCTATCCACACAAGTGCTCAATGAGTACTGCAACGTAGCGCTGAATAAATGTAAGCGCCCGGGCAACACATATTGAATCCGTAGCAGTGCAAGGCGACGATGGTGTCCACCAACAAGTTAAGTGGACACCATGGAACACACCAAGACAAATCTCCGGCGACGCCACAGCGACGAACT
>Ga0209702_10004330_pt1 | contig 20784 bp, 12 predicted proteins | sample FRY01_FD_187210 | JGI IMG/M metagenome (GOLD analysis project Ga0209702, IMG submission 187210) | Freshwater microbial communities from Lake Fryxell liftoff mats and glacier meltwater in Antarctica - FRY-01 (SPAdes) (version 2) | ecosystem: Environmental > Aquatic > Freshwater > Ice > Glacier... | reverse complement strand
TGGTTGCAAATCAAACTAGGGTTGTTTTGGCAAGGTTGGAATTTAAAACCCAAACGGGTGCTCGAATAGAAGTCTTTTGTTTGGAGCCTACTGCTGCGCATTTCGAGATTCAAACAGCGATGCAAAAAACTTCGTCTATTGAATGGAAGTGTTTGGTTGGGAATGCCAAAAAATGGAAGCAAGGCGAAATACTTCAGTTAAGAGTTGGGAGAATTGAACTAAGTGCAGATCTTCTTATTCGCAATGCGGAGGGCTCCGTTGTGAAGTTTAATTGGAGTCCAGAAGACATTAGTTTTGCGGAGCTGCTCGATTCAGTTGGCAATTTACCTTTGCCTCCGTATTTAAAACGAGAGGTAAAGCAATCTGATTTTGAACGTTATCAGACAGTTTATTCTAAAGACAAAGGTTCGGTTGCAGCGCCAACAGCGGGTTTGCATTTTACAGAAGAGGTGTTAAAGGCTTTGCGCGTTAAAGGCGTGGATGAGGGCTTTTTAACACTTCATGTGGGTGCTGGAACGTTTATGCCAGTAAAATCTGATACCATGGCAGATCATCACATGCACTCAGAGGAAATTGTCGCCACTATTGATTTAATCAAGCAAATGGTGAAATCGAGAGGTCGTCTTATTGCAGTAGGAACAACCACACTCCGCAGTCTTGAAAGTCTTTATTGGACAGCGGTGAGGATTATGAATGACAGTAAAGGTGAACTCCGAATAGATGTAAAGCAGTGGGAACCCTATGAGAATAATTACGCTGTTATTCCCAATTGGCGTGATGCATTCTCATTTCTTTTAGGGCAAATGGAATTAATGTCGATTGATGTCATGAGAGGCCAAACAGAATTATTAATTGCACCAGGATATTCAATTAAAACGGCAGATGCCATTCTCACAAATTTTCATCAACCAAAAAGCACCTTGTTATTATTGGTTAGTGCTTGCATTGGCAATGATTGGGAGAAAGTATATACACATGCACTTGACAACGACTATCGCTTTTTAAGTTATGGTGATAGCTCCTTGTTATATATCACAAAATAAAAACCCCTCAAGCTTGCACTTAAGGGGTTTTTATTGATTGAGAATTAATAATTAGTGAGCGATTACCACTTTCTCAGATTTTATACCATTTTTAGTTGTGATTTGAAGCGTGTAAACTCCATTTGCAAAATCAATAAGACTTATAGCATCTTGGTATATTAAGATTTTGTCGCTGATAGATTTACTGAAAACCACTTTTCCGTTAATGTCAATTAAGTTAACATCAACATTTGTTGCTGTCTTTAAATCAACGTTAACATTTAATAATGTATTTGCAGGATTTGGATACACAGTAAAATTGGATACATCTTGAATTGATGTAATGCCCACTGTTTGGTCAAAATTCATGCGAATAGCTGGAGAGAATCCCCAACCTGTGTACCAGTTAATTGCTTGGCCCTGACCAAATGGACCAAATCCCCAAGTTCCTCTATCAGCATCGCCATCACGAACATTATTGAAGAACCATCTTCTGTCAGAATCTTCATATCCAAAAGATATAACATATGTTTTTCCTGCTTCCAAAGGCAATCCGCCGGCGATATCAATTGATTGCCAAGATGTATTAGAATGTGAAGATGTCATAGAATAATCACCAATAAAAATAGGCACCCCATCTGGTCTTCCTGTTGCAGGAATAAGTTCATAAACTTCAATTAAGAAGTCTTGCGTTCCAGAAAAACCAGCTTGACGAGATAGACTAAATTGAATTTGTCTTAAATCTTGGTTGGCATAAATTGGAAAAGATTGTCCAATTTTATAGATTCTATAAGGATTAGGCTCAGTTGAAACAGGCCCACTTAATGTCTGAACATCAGTAGTTAGGAAAGTATTTATTGGGCTATACAAATTATTGCTCAATACTACAACGAAGGATTCAACATTATCAGCAGGGTTAAAATCAGCATTTGTTGGAGACAATGTAACTTCAACGGTGTAACTTCCTAGTGCAGTTGGAACGAAAGGTGTGTTATAAGAGATCGTATCTCTTGAAAAACTTGCTATGTTCAAAGGGGGAGTTGACCCTGTTGAAACTGATACTCCAGCGAGCTTGATGTCGTAGTCGATCGTGTAGGTTTGACTAGACAGCCCAAAATTTTCTGCATAAATTGTAAAGCCGATCGAGTCTACTTGTGTCTCAGCGATTTGATCAAATGAATAATGTGTAAATATATTACAGTTCTCAATTCCGTTAATACCCAAATCAGAGTCAGGAATAATTAATTCATTTATCGAAAGGTCGTCAACAAGCCAAGAATAGGTGAAAGAACCTACAAAGTGAAATCTCACATAAATAGTTTGACCAGCATACTCGTTTATGATAATAATTTTTTGATTAGGGTTTGAAGTTGGAGCACCTCCGACACTGGTCAAAGCTTCAATTTCCGTGTTACCTCCAACAACAGTAAATGAAACATTGTCTGTTGATACTTCAACAGTAGCAATATCATTAAAACGTGCATAGTATTGTTGAAACACAATCCCAACAGAACCAGTAACAGCAGTTAAGTCAATTGGGCCAGTTGTAATTGATGCATCTTGATTTTGTCCTTGACCAAATCCATTAGAATTTATCATGGCATAACCATTACTAGCAGTGGGAGAAGCAAACGGAGCTGTGAAGAAACCGTTTCCGATTGTCGCGTCTGTTCCAAACACCCAAAATCCCCCAGTTTGAGTTTTTGTGAAAAGTGTAGAATCACTAAAGTCGTTTGTGTAAATAGCGGGACCAATTACAGTTGCTATGCTAGCAGGGTTTGAAGTTGGAGCAATCCTATCCTCGATTGGAGATGTTGCTTTCTGCATTTGACGTTCTACGTTCAAATGATTTGTTTGCGCAATAGTTGAGCTTGTCACAAAAATTGCTAAAGCAAGTAAAAGTTTAGAGTTCATGTTTGGTTTTTTAGTGAATTAATGTTGAAGTGATGTCGATAGCAATTTGATTTTAAAGTTATTATAATTTACAAAATGTAAAGCCAGAAGAGTAAAATGCCTTTGGAATGTTTATAGGAGCAAAAATACTAAGCCCCAATTAATTGGCTCCCCAAAATAAAGTAAATAGTTTGACTGCTTTTATAGAAAATTCAAAGATACATGACTTGAGGTAATGTTTTTTTGAAATGTTACTTTGTTGAGTTTCTGAATTGGGAGAAAAAGACCGAAAAAATAGAAAAGAAATAGGTATGAATCTATTGATATAAGCAATTACCAAGGGTAAAAATAGTGAAACAATACGATGAAAAACAAATTCAAGGTGAACAGATAATATAAGTTATCGGATCATTATTGGGCAAATGCCAATTGATTGATTACCAGAGAGTCTTAATGAATACAGTCCAATTGGTATATCAATAAATTCAAATTTGTGGCTACTTAAATAAGGCGTTATTTTTTGTTTCCAAACTAAATTTCCTATTAAATCGTGTAATTCGGCTAATTGATAAGTATTGTTTTTATCGCATTGGATAGTAATTCCGAGCTCGGTAGGATTCGGGTATGCTGTTAGCCGGTTTATCTTGATGTTTTTATCGATATAATTTAACGTGGTATCAATTACAGGAAACAGTGCAAAGTCGAGTTCTAATCCCCAGCTATCAACGATACGTTTGTATAAACCATTCCATTTTTCCCAACTATATCCTGTCACAAACTCGCTGTCAATAGCCGTAGTCATAACAGCAAAACTATCAATAAGCGCCCCTTCAGAAGTGCGATATAAGCTATCTAAACTGAATCCAATAAGGTAAGGTCCGGTAACTAAAACGGGATTTATAAAGGGGATGAATTGCACATCCTGCGGAAAGGATGAGCCTTCTTGCAATTGATCAATATTTATAAATACGGAATCAATGGTATTCGTTGGTCCTTTAAAAAAGGGAAATGTGGAAACAGCGGACGTATCTAAAGTTTTAACTTTAAAACAAACCTTAGAATTTGACTCGTTAGATTGACTTACAACTTTCCCGTTCCAAGAAATAACTCCAAGAATGCTGTATGTTCCTATCGGGAAAAACGATTGAAGCTTTTCCGAATCGTTATATCCATTGCTGCCAGATAAGTATCCGCCATTTGGACTTGGGACGAGTGTTGCACCTGAAGCATTGAAATAATTATCAAGTGTATCAGTTTGTGCTGCCACAAAAGTGCCGATTAAAAGCAGAATAGAGATGAAAATATAACGCATCATTAAAGCTAGTATAAAAGAAAAAACCCCTTAAGCGCAAACTTAAGAGGTTTTTCATGAATGAAATTAATATTAGTGAGCAATTACGATTTTCTCAGAGCTAATGCCATTGTTAGTTGCAATCTGAAGCGTGTAAACACCGTTTGCGAAATCAACTAGGCTGATAGTATCTTGATATTTTACGATTTTACCGCTGATAGTTTTGCTGAAAACAACTTTACCGCTAATGTCTACCAAATTAACAGCAACATTAGAAGAACCGTTAAGTTCGAAGTTAATGCTTAATGATTGATCTGCTGGATTAGGGAAAACAGAAAGTTTATCAGAACCATTAACATTAACAATTCCAATAGTTATATCGAAGTTAAGATTAATTGCTGGAGTTAAGTCAGTACGAAACCAAGTTAATACACCAGCAGCATCAGGAACATTGATAAGCGTAGCATCATCTTCATCAACATCTGAAGCGTAGAATAAGAAACGTTTATCATTAGCCTCAGAGCCCATAGTAGCTAGGTAAAAACCACCAGCAACTAAGCTTTGTGCATCTTGAAATTCAACTGTAAAATATTGTGCAGTTGTTGGGTGGGAAGAAGTTATACGAAAGTCACCAATAGTCAATGGGACAGACAAGTCACCTGCATCAAAAAGTTCGATAATTAAATCTGTATCGACTGTTGAATTTGATGAAACGGCAATATCGATAGCCTTAAGCTCAGCAGCATTGAGGATTTGATAAATTTGGCCCACCTTGCTTGGCTCGTAAGGCCCTGGGGTTGTTCCTGAGAAAGTGTAAACTCCGATGTCTGCGCTGGTTAAAGAGGTTAATCCAGAATAGATATAGTTAGTTACAGCAAAAGTTGAAGTACTTGTATTGTTTGCAGGCGTCTCATCTGTGTTAGAAGACGTAATTTCACAAGATAACGTATAAGTACCAATAACGTCAGGAGTATAACCCGTGTTAATGACGATAGTGTCTACTTCAAAAGGAGCGATGGTAAATGAGCTTGAAGCACCCATGTTCACTGAAGTAGCTCCACGTAACACATTGTAGTTTAAAGTTGCAGTTTGAGGCAATCCGCCTTCGTTTGTAACAATTGCGAAAACAGTTACTGTATCAGCTTGAGCTAATGGGTAGGTACCGTATTCGTAATCAGTTACAGGACTTGCATGGAACACTTTTGTTGTGATTAGATCAAAATCAGGTGGTGTAACAAGCTTTACATCATCAATCATCCAAGCATAACCACATCCTGGACCGCCGTTACCTGGACCAGCGTATGAAGAAGGACTCCAAAACTGGAAGCGAATGCGAACATCAGCTTGGTTACCTGCGGTTGCAGTGATATTTACCTTAACAATTTCTGGATTAGCAGATGTTGTGTTGGTTGAGTATCCTGCGTTAGCTGTGTACTTTACCCAGTTAGATCCGCCATCATTTGATACATATACAAATGTAGAGTCATTGAAACGACGGTACATTTGTTCAAACTGGATAACTACAGCTGGAAATGTTGAGCAGTCAATTGCATTGTTGTAAGTAAGGTTAGCGATCTGATTTCCGCTGCAGATAAGATCTGAGTCGAACAAAGCAAAATTACCACCCGAAGTGGATGTAATTGCTGGGATAGGAATAGGACCAGATGGTCCAGTGGTTCCAATTAACCATGCATCGCCCGGGGCACCTGCGCTGGTAGAAGTCCAATCTAACGGAGTAGAAAAATCGTCAGACCAAATATCAGCGCGAGAAGAAAACGCATTAGATAATTCGGTTGGTTTCACTTGATAATCAAGTGTTTTGCTCATGCTGAGTGTTCTAACACTCTGCGCATCTTGTTTTTGTGCGCTAAGTGTTACTGAAGCACTCAAGAACAATGCAAGTAAAAGTTTAGATTTCATGTGTGGTTTTTTGATGAATAAATATTAAATTAGAAGTGCCATCAAAAAGTAATGTTAATGACATATTATATTGACTAAGTGCAAAAATAAGAAATTATTAAGTTTTTAAGAGATACAATTTAAGATTGTTATCAGACAAAATATCTTTTAAGTTTTAATGAACGGGATTTTCGTCTTGCGCATAAGCCTCAATTGGAGCACAGCTGCAGATTAGGTTTCTATCGCCATAGGCATTATCCACTTTACCTACAGAGGGCCAAAATTTATTTTCCGACACCCAAGGTAATGGGAATGCAGCTTTAGATCGCGGGTAAGGGCGTTCCCAATTATCATTACAAATAACATGTTGTGTATGCGGTGCATTGTTGATCACATTGCTTAATTGAGAAGCTAACCCTTCTTCGATTTCCGCAATCTCGTTCCGTATGGATATCATCGCCTCGCTAAAACGATTCAATTCATTGAGGCCTTCACTTTCGGTAGGTTCTATCATCATTGTTCCAGCAACCGGAAAAGAAACAGTTGGAGCATGGTATCCGTAATCCATCAATCGCTTTGCGATATCTGCAACTTCAACTCCTGCTGTTTTTTTGAACTCACGACAGTCTATAATCATTTCGTGAGCCACATGACCTGCAGCTCCTTTGTAAAGTATCGGAAAGTGCGCCTCAAGCTTTTTGCGCAAATAGTTTGCATTTAGAATAGCATATTTTGTTGAGTTTGTTAAGCCTTCGGCACCTAACATTTTAATATATGCGTATGAAACTAACAAGATAAGCGAGCTTCCAAACGGAGTAGCAGAAACAGCATGAATTGCAGATGTTCCTCCAGTTTTAATAAGAGAGTGCCCGGGCAAGAAAGGGGCTAGTTTTTCATTCACGCCAATAGGGCCCATTCCCGGACCACCGCCGCCGTGAGGAATTGCGAAGGTTTTATGAAGATTCAAATGGCATACATCCGCGCCGATTCTACCTGGACTAGTTAGCCCAACTTGAGCATTCATATTTGCTCCATCCATATAAACCAAACCTCCATTTTCGTGGATGATTTTGGTAATTTCCATTATACCTTCTTCAAATACACCATGTGTTGAAGGGTAGGTTACCATTAGTGCTGCTAGGCTGTCTTTGTAAAGCTCAGCCTTCTCTCTCAAATCAGCAATGTCTACATTTCCATGAGCATCACAAGCGGTAACTACTACTTTCATTCCTGCCATTACTGCAGAAGCAGGATTTGTACCGTGAGCAGAGGATGGAATTAAGGCAACATTTCGTTGAGCCTCGCCGCGATCGAGGTGATAAGCCCGAATAGCCATTAATCCAGCATATTCGCCTTGTGCACCAGAGTTTGGTTGTAAAGAAACAGCGGCAAAGCCAGTAGCTTCGCAAAGATCTTTTCTAAGTTCATCGAACATCTCGTGGTAGCCTTGAGCTTGGTCGACAGGAATAAAAGGATGTAGATTTGCGAAACCAGGCAGGCTCAAGGGCATCAATTCGGTTGCAGCATTTAGCTTCATGGTGCAAGAACCAAGAGAGATCATCGAATGATTTAATGCTAAATCTTTATTCTCGAGCTTCTTAATATATCGCATCATTTCTGTTTCGGAGTGATACGAATTGAAAACAGCTTCTTTCAGAATACCTGATTTTCTTGTCAATTCAGGCCAGAACTCGATTGACCTTGATTGAACCTTACTTACATCAATATTTTTGTCAGCAGCCTTGGCGAAAACACCAACGAGCGCTTGAATATCTACTATAGAATTACTTTCGTTTAATGAGATTGATACTGAATCATTCTCGTTGTAACGCAGGTTGATTTTTGCTTCTAAAGCTGTTTGGTTAAGCTTTTCTTTTGTGGTTATGCCAGGATAGCTGAATGTGATTGTATCGTAGTATCTATAGTTTTTTAGCTGATATCCAAGAGCGCTAAGTTGCTCAGCAAGATTTCTGGTGCGACTATGAATTTTGGATGCAATTTTCTTAATTCCGGCAGGGCCGTGGTAAACTGCATACATAGAAGCCATGATGGCTAGTAATGCTTGAGCAGTACAAATATTTGATGTTGCTTTGTCGCGTTTGATATGTTGTTCGCGCGTTTGAAGCGCCATTCTTAGTGCCTGATTGCCTTGCGCATCTATAGAAACACCAATAATTCGTCCTGGAATAACACGTTTGTAACTTTCGCGCGTTGCGAAAAATGCTGCATGAGGTCCGCCGTAACCCATGGGAACACCAAATCGTTGAGAAGACCCAACGACACAGTCAGCTCCCCATTCCCCCGGAGGGGTTAATAAAACCAAGCTCATCAGGTCTGCACAAGCGCATATAAATGACTGATTTGCTTTCGCATCGTCACAAAACTTCTTGTAATCTTCAATTTCGCCATCTATGTTGGGATATTGAAGAAAAGCTCCAAAAACCTCTGGTGTAAATTGGAATTCCATTGGATTACCAAAGCGCAATTCTATACCAAGAGGAGCAGAGCGTGTTTTTAACAAATCTATTGTTTGTGGAAAGCACGTATTAGAAACGAAAATTACGTTGGCATTATTTTTAACTTGTTCCTTGGTTCTCAGCGCATAGAACATATGCATAGCCTCTGCAGCACCAGTAGCTTCATCGAGAAGTGATGCATTGGCGAGATCCATACCAGTTAAATTCATAACCATAGTTTGGTAGTTTAGAAGTGCCTCTAAACGACCTTGTGCAATTTCTGCTTGGTAAGGAGTATATGCAGTGTACCAACCTGGATTTTCAAAGATATTACGAAGAATCACTGAAGGAGTGATTGTTCCATGATAGCCAAGGCCAATATATGTTGCGTAAATTTTATTTTTTGCTTCTAAAGTTCGAATGTGAGCGAGGTATTCAAATTCAGAAAGACCTTCGGCAATATCCAGTGGAGTTCTCCTTCGGATAGAAGCAGGAACCGTTTGTTCTATTAGTTCATCGATGCTATCAACTCCAATTGTTTCTAGCATATGTGCCACTTCATTAAGGTTAGGACCTATGTGACGGGATTCAAAATCTCTGATCATTGATTTGATTTTGTTTGTTTTTTCGAAAATTGCGCTTTTTCGAGGGTGCAAAAATACAAACATTTGAGCACCTAACATAGTTTAGCGAAGTGTCTATTTAGAGTCTGTCTATAGAGTCTCCTGATGTCGTTGCACTAGTCCAAAAAATGCTCATTTACAAAAGTAAACTGCGCTTTTTCGGCCTTCGTGCGCCTAATCAGAAACCTCTATAGTTCAAACTCCTGACTCTGTGGACAGACACTATTTAGAGTCTGTCTATAGAGTCTCCTGATGTCGTTGCACTAGTCCAAAAAATGCTCATTTACAAAAGTAAACTGCGCTTTTTCGGCCTGCGTGCGCCTAATCAGAAACCTCTATAGTTCAAACTCCTGACTCTGTGGACAGACACTATTTAGGGTTTACTCAAAAACGTTAAATTCCTTTAAAATGAGTTATTTATCATGGAGACCATAACTATTGCATGGGTTTTTTCAATTATATGCAAAAATCCTTGCATCAAGATTAACTTTTCACATGAATTTAAAATTTTAAAAACTAGCCAGAAATAAGGCATTTGCTTCGTTACAGCCATTTCGAAGTATTAAATATACATCTTCAATGTCTGTGCCTTGCATCCGCCCCATTTCTGACTTTTTGAGTGAACCCTATTTATGGTTTGTTAGGCCATTGAAAAACTCTTAGGTTTGGAATCTGTAATAAAACGCACGTGTTAAAGATTCTCTATACCATTTTAAGCCTTTTATTTTTTGTAATAGCGTCAAGCTCGAGTGCTCAAGACACGTTAGTTTTGATTGACCGAGCACCACTTATTGTTAGCTCTGTAAGCTATGATTCCTTTGAAGTACATTACACAGTTCAGGGTAAGAGTAAGTCAAAGTCGATGGAAATTCAGAAGGTTTATTCTATAAAAAGGCCAAATCAGGCTGAAGAGTTTATTTATGTTCAAGATACACTTGAAGGCAATTGGTATACGCAAATGCAAATGGCCGATTATATTCAAGGTCAGACGGATGCTCGAAACTCTTATAAAACCAAAGCCTCTAGAGCTGGTGCAGGAGGTGTAATGGTTGGATTTATTGGAAGTGCAACCGGATTGTTTTATGGCCCACTCTTTATTATTGGATATTCGGCATTAAAAGGGTTTTCAAAACCAAGCTTGAAGCCAGAAAATGGTTTTGATGTTGAGTATGCTGAAAATCCCTATTATATTGAAGGTTTCGGGACGATGGCAAAACGATACACATCTCGAAGAAGTGCATTAGGTGCTGCTGCTGGTTATATTTTGGGTGCAGTTACTCTTTCAATTGTATTGAGATGATTCAGTTGCCTTTATGGACTCTGAAAACCTCTCGATTATTAGTTTTCGGTAACCTTTGGGTTGCACTTTGCGCGGTAAGCCTTTATTGGTGCACTGCTTTGATACATAGCCTTGAAATCAACGTCTTTTTATCGCTGAGTATTTTTAGTGCAACTGTTTTTATTTACAATTATCACCGACTTTTTAGGAAGAAGATAATTTATGCAAAGGTTCGCTCGGAGCGTCACGAGTGGATTCTTCAACATAAAAGGATGCTTCGAGCTTTAGCATACATATCATTAATTGCAGCTATAGGCTTTTTTGTACCCTACTTGAATGTTACTTTATTTTTAAGGGTTAGCCCGTTTTTAGCTCTTGCTTTGTTTTATGTTATTCCATTGTGGAAAAGCGGAGGGAAGTGGCTAAGAGTGAGAGATATTCCATTCATTAAAATATTTCTTGTCGCAGCTGTTTGGTCTTTTGTGACAGTCTTTTTGCCCTTTTTAGTTGATGATCCAGAATGGTTGCCAAATTTGGGGAGCTGGCATACCATCGTGCAGCGCTTCATCTATATTTTTGCTATTACAATACCTTTCGACATTCGTGATTTAGAACATGATAAAGCATCTGGACTAACAACTTTCGCAGGGAAGTTTGGTGTTTCAAATGCAAAAAAGATATCAGAAGTATTGTTAATTATTGTTGCATTGATATGCTTTTCAGCAGCTCACTTTGGTTTTTATACCTACGGAAGTGCTATTGGAATGATTCTCTCTTGCTTGGTAACGGGATTGTTTATCTCAAAAATTGATGAGAATAGCAGCGAATGGATGTATGCTGGTTTGTTAGACGGAACAATGTTCGACCAGTTTATTTGGGTTTTAATGATTGGTAGCTTAATGGCTTTCTGAATAAGCCTTATCTAAACCAGCGCAAATAATTTCAGCCGCCTTATCCAAATCGGCATCGCTATGTGCAGATGCGATAAAGCCAACTTCGTAACCAGAAGGACCAAAATAAACGCCGTTATCTAGCAGATAAGCATGCAAAATGCGGAACTTGTCCATTCCTTTAGGATCTATAGCATCTGCAGAATTCATGTCGCCGGAGGCAAAAGATAACCAGAAGATAGAGCCGTTTACAAACATTCTAAATGGATAACCTTTGCGTTGAGTGTGTTGCGTAATTGTAGAAACAAAGCGTTCCGTTTTAGTTGCCAACTGCTCATAGAAACCAGGTTTGAGGCATTCGGTAAGGGCTGCAATTCCAGCTGCCATTGCTACTGGGTTTCCTGATAGTGTTCCTGCTTGGTAAACATCCCCATCGGGAGAAACACACGACATAATTTCTTTGTTTGCACCGTATGCACCAACAGGGAATCCGCCACCAATAATTTTCCCATACGTAATAATATCGGGATGAATGTGATACAATCCAGCAGCTCCCTCAAAACCTACGCGAAAACCAGATATTACTTCATCAAAAATAACTAAGGCTCCATGTTTACGAGCAATGCAAGCCAGGCAAAACAAATACTCCTTGGTAACTTGAAGTAATCCGTTATTTGCTGGAATTGGCTCAATGATAACTGCTGCAATTTGGTCTTTAAATTCTTCAAAGGCTTTTTCAACTAACTGAATATCACCAAGAGGAATAACGACAGTATCATTAACAATTCCTTTAGGCACTCCTGCGGAGGATGAGTTTCCGAAAGTGATGAGTCCAGAACCAGCTTTCACGAGCAGACTATCCACATGACCGTGATAACAGCCTTCGAATTTTAAAATTTTATCACGTTTGGTATAACCTCTTGCCAAGCGAACTGCCGACATTACAGCCTCTGTTCCTGAACTTACAAAGCGAATTTTTTCAATAAATTGGTTGTTCGAAAGGATTAATTCGGCCAATTGATTTTCAAGAGCAGTCGGTGCCCCGTAAGAAGTTCCATTTTGAATTGCTTCCCAAACGCTCTCGCGGATTTTGCTATTGTTATGGCCAAGAATCATTGGTCCCCAAGAGAAACAGAAATCAATAAATTCATTGTTGTCTTCATCCCAAATGCGACAACCATCAGCTTTTTTAATGAATAGAGGAGTACCTCCGACAGATTTAAATGCTCGAACTGGCGAGTTAACTCCACCTGGGAAATAAGTTTTGGCGGTTTCAAAAAGCTTGATAGAATTGGTTCTGTTCATGGTCATTCAGATAGGCGGCAAAAGTACATATTTAGTTTAGGGTTCACTCAAAATTCAAAAACACGTTAGATGCAATAAAAGAGGATTTTACTGTAAAACCGTTGTCCTGAATTTTATGGTAAAATGCAGATGCAATAGCTGTTTAATAATGTTTTTTTTGATTATTACAGATCTGCTTTTGGTAGTATGACGTATAAATAAGACGAGAAAAACCTTGCAACTAAGCAGGTGTCATGTTACTGGTTAAGTCACATTCCAGAAAATAATAAAAAAGTAATTTGTGATGCATGCAATTTGAGCAATTTCGTTAAAAGATGGACGGTAGATCAAAAATCAAGTGTTCTAACATTCATGTAATCAGTCTTTTGAGGGTTTTTGAGTGAATCTTGTTGAGGTTAGAAACGTAACAACAAAAGAAAAGCCCCGTTGTTGGCGGGGCTTTGAAACAAAAAACAAAATTTTACAATTCTATGAAACTTAGTTCGAGTTGATAGTTGCTATTATTCAATACGATTTTTCCCGGAGAACTTGCTTGGATGCTTCCTGGGTTAAACTTGAAAATTGCCATTGATTCGAAAGCAGGCTGCAAAATGGTGCCGTCGCTGTCTAACAAAACAATTCTCCAGTTGCTATTTGATAAAACTGGTTTTGCCGAGCTAGCTGAGAAATCCCAATTTATTGGCAATTGATTTAATGCTACATCGCTGATAACCGGATTGGTCGTATAACGAGTTGCGCTGCTATCTAATCCGTATTCCACAAGTAAATCAGGGTTTGAATTAGGAGCTGCATCCCAGGTTGCGCCAGCAGGATTACTTATGTTATATGAATTAAGCTGAATTCTTGTTAGGTAGCGAGTTTTGGAAGAATTAACAGTGATTATAATGCTGCTGCGATCCCATTTTTTATCTTTTTTCGATAGTGCTCTCATTTCAACAAGGTAAGAACCTGCTTGAGTAAAGGTGTGAGTGACCGATTCGCCTTCCATTTCTGCAGAGCCATCGCCAAAACTCCAAACAATGCGATCAGCGTCGACAGCACAACTAGTCAAATTTGCGGCTTCTCCAATAGTGTATATACTTTTGCTAGCTGAGATGCATGCAAGAGGCTTTTTAGTGCATGATGAAAGCAGTGCTAATGAAAGCAATGCCGTAAAAGCAATCGATAAGAATTTCATAGTCCGTTTGTTTTGATTCTGCAAAGTAACGTTCAATAAATGTGCTTAAGTATTATAATAATATTAAAAACGCCCGATTTATCCTCGGGCGTTTTGTTAATAAGTGCGAATAAGTGAAGAATTATCCTTTTTTGAAACGATCTGAAACGGCATCCCAGTTTACAACATTCCACCAAGCTGAAATATAATCAGGACGGCGATTTTGGTAGTGAAGGTAGTAAGCATGCTCCCAAACATCAAGTCCAAGAAGGGGAAAGCCTTTAACATCGGCTAAATCCATTAGAGGATTGTCTTGATTAGGTGTTGAAGTAACAGCTAATTTTCCATCGTGCTTTATTAACCAAGCCCAACCAGAGCCAAAACGAGTAGCACCAGCTTTAGCGAAATCTTCTTTGAATTTATCGAAAGAACCAAAGGCTGTGTTTATCGCGTCAGCTAATTCACCTGTTGGCTCGCCGCCGGCATTTGGAGCCATCACTTCCCAGAAAAGAGAGTGATTATAATTACCTCCGCCGTTATTACGAACTGCAACAGAGAGCTTAGACATTTTAGCCATTAGTTGGTCGATAGAAAGGTCTGCATCAGGAGTTCCTGTTAATGCTGCATTAAGGTTATTTACATAAGCTTGATGATGCTTTGTGTAATGGATTTCCATTGTTTTAGCATCAACATGTGGTTCTAAAGCATCGTAAGTGTACGTTAATTTTGGAAGTTCAAATGACATAATTTATAGAATTTTAAGATGATCGATATTTTTACAAAATAACATAATCTTCTGGATTTAGTTGAACAAAATGCTGATTAATTAACATTCTTAAAAAAAGCATCCCGAAATAAATGTCCCGGGATGCCTTTCATTAAACCCATAGAGAGGAGAAAACACCAATTAGAGTCTGTCTATAAAGTCTCCTGATGTCTTTGCACTGGTCCGAAAAATGCTCATTTACAAAAGTAAACTCCTGACTCTGTTGACATGCACTAATCTAAATTATAGCATGTTTCCATCCTGCACTTTTTCGCCCTTCCCTTCCATTCCAAAGCGTTTTTTAACTCTGAGATAGATCATGTACATGGCTGGAACAACCATCAAGGTTAAGAAAGTAGCTACGATAAGACCGTAAATCATGGTCCAAGCGAGCGGGCCCCAAAATGCCACGTTATCTCCACCAAGGAAAAAGTGAGGTTCTAGGCGGCTTAATAATCCGTCGAAATCGATGTTTACTCCAACAGCTAAAGGAATTAATCCAAGAATAGCAGCCGACGCAGTAAGGATTACCGGAGTCATACGCGTTGAACCACCTTCGGCAATTGCCTTATCGGCAGGCAAACCGCGAGCACGGAGCTCATCAATAAACTCAATGAGCAAGATTCCGTTTCGAATCACAATCCCCGCGAGGGCAAAAATGCCAACCCCAGTCATTACAATAACGAAAGTTCTACCAGTGATAGCATAGCCTAAGAAAACTCCAATTAACGAGAAAATAACTGTTGAGAAGATGATTAGTGGTTTTACAAGAGAGTTGAATTGAGTAACCAAAATGAGGAACATCAATGCCAAGGCTCCTAAGAATGCAACACCCAGGAAGTCTGAGGTTTCTTTTTGATCTTCTTGCTCACCTGTCATTTTTACTTGATAACCTTCAGGTAATGAAAGAGTTGGAATGACTTGATTGATCTTACCCACAATTTCATTCGCAGTGTATCCGCTTAGAACATTGGAGGAAAGTGAAACTACGCGTTGTTGGTTTTTACGGTTGATAGAGCTGAAAGCTTTTTCATAAGTAACTGATGCAACGGCAGATACAGGAACTTGTTTGAACATACCAGTACTCATATCGAGGAAGGCAACTTGCATATTCAATAAATCATCAATTCTATCGCGATATTCGGGAGCTAAACGTAAAGTAATTTCAGCATCATCATCTACATCGCGGAATTTCGAAATCTCCTTACCATACAAAGCGGTTCTAAGTTCTAAGGCAATCTGCGCTTTGCTCATTCCTAGAGCGAGGGCGCGATCAGCATCAATATTAACGATGATTTCGGGTTTATTACGTTGTAAATCCGTTTGTAAGTCTTCAATGCCCAAAATCTTGGCCTTCTCAATTTTATCTCGAAGTTCTTCTTGAATTGTTTGAAGAATATCAAAATCGTCGCCACTAATTTCAACGTTGATAGGCTTCCCAGTTGGAGGGCCGTTAGATTCTTTATCTACCGTAATGCGCGTTCCTGGAATACCTTTTACATTCTCTCTGATTTTCTCGAGGCACTCTGAGGTAGAAAAGCCATCACGGCGAGCGAAATCGACAAATGCAACAGATACTTTTCCTTTGTGAGGAGTAGCAACGCGATCGGGATTTTGAGGATCTCCCGCGCCTATACCAACATTAGAAATAACAGATTCTACATTAGGATTGTTGTCGCCAATAACTTCGTATACCTTCTTCTCAACAATACGAGTCACAGAGTCAGTCACTTCAGCATCAGTTCCTATTGGCATTTGCAGATAAACGTAAGCGAAGTTTGGTTCCCCGGCAGGGAAGAATTCGACTTTCGGATTAGAGCTAACAAAAATTCCAATTGAAATAAAGAACATAACAACCACAATTGTGACTGTCCAAACTGGTCGGCTACCTTTTAATAAACGGTATACCAATTTTTGGTAGCCATTAATAAATTTAGGCCAGATAGAAAGTTGGAACTTTGTAATTGTTGGGAGTAAAAGGAAGAAATAAACAGGCGTTAGGATGATCAAAAGAATGAACAAATTTCCAATCGCGGTAGCTCCAAATACATGAGAAAGAATCGAAAGTCCTGCGAATATTAACGATGGCTTTATTAAATCTTTCGTACTTGCTTTGAAATCATGATCATCTTTCTTCATGAAAGTAACTGCAAATACAGCGTTCATGATAAAGGCAACGAATAAGGAAGCAAATAGAGTAATAATTAGAGTTACAGGAAGGTATCCCATGAATTCCCCAACAATTCCAGGCCAGAAAAGTAGCGGGAAGAAAGGTGCAATCGTAGTTAGTGTTCCTGCTAAAACAGGCATAAATACTTCACCAGCAGCAGCTTTGGCGGAAGTCTTTATGTCGAAGTTGTATTTATGAAAGATTCTATGTGTATTTTCAATCACAACAATGGCATCATCCACGATAATTCCAAGCGCAAGAAGGAATGAAAAGAGAACGATTACGTTCATTGTAAATCCTAGGGAGGGCATGAACAGCATCGCCACTAATATGGAAAGCGGAACCGACAATCCAACAAAAAAGGCACTTTGAAGTCCCATGAAGAACATCAAAATGAATACTACGAGCACGAATCCAATAATTACGGTGTTAACTAAATCGTTGAGTTGAACGCGTGTTTCAATGGACGTATCGGCAGTTACAGTTACATCAACTCCTTGCGGAAATTTCGTAGTAACAAAATCATCGATAATTGCATGAATTTTATCAGACGCTTCGATCAGGTTTTCACCAGAACGCTTGATAACGTTTAGGGTAATTACTGGGCGGCCATCGAGTCTTGCAAAGTCTTGCTTCTCTTTGTAACCATCTTTAACTTCAGCAATATCTTTTAAATAAGCTAGATTTCCCCGAGCTGATCGGATGAGGATATCTCCAATTTGTTCCACTTTTGAGAATTCTCCCGTTACACGGAGGGTACGGCGCATGTCGTCGATACGAATTTCACCTCCAGAAATATTTACGTTTTCGCTTCCAACTGCACGTTCAATATCGCTGAATGAGACACCGAGCGCTTGCATGCGATATAAATCGACATTCACTTGAACTTCACGCGTTAAAGCTCCAATAATATCACAACGCGTTATTTCGGGTAATTGCTCAATGGCATCCTTCAAATCATCTGCGTAATTCTTTAATTGTTCAAGCGGAAAATCGCCATTCACATTGATATTCATGATTGGGAATTCCGAGAAATTCACTTCTTGAACATCGGGATCATTCTTCATATCGGTTGGTAAATCCTTGCGGGCTTTATCAACTGCGTTGGATATTTTCTGTTTTGCAACATCTACATCTATTCCAGTGTTGAACTCGACAACTACCAGTGAGAAATCTTGAATAGAGTTACTAGTAATCTTCTTGATTCCCGAAACCGACTTAATTTCCTTCTCGACAGGTTTCGTGATTAGGTTTTCGATATCCTCGGGACTTGCTCCAGGATAAATCGTTGATACAAAAACTGTTGGAATAACGATATCTGGGAATTGCTCTTTAGGGATTGATTTGAAGATCATTGCCCCAGCCAAAGAGATTAGTACGGTAAAAATGTAAATAGCCGTACTATTGTTGATTGCCCAATTGGTTGGTTTAAAGTCTTTTATGTGTTCTTGTTCCATGATAATTCTCTGGGTTGGGCAAATTAATTCAATGTAACAGGCTGGCCGTCAACAACTTCTTGGTAGCCAGAAGTGATAAGTTGGTCGTTAGCATTTAAACCATCAACAATGACAATTTTATCGCCGTAAGCAGCTCCCGTTTTAATCATAAGCTTCTGAGCAATAAGATTTCCCTTGCCGCCTTTAGCCACGAGAACGTATGGATTGTCGTTCGAGTCTTTTTGAACTAGATTCGAATTGATACTGATTACATCGTTGAGGTTTTCATCATTGATGCTAATGTTTGCGAGCATATTCGGGCGGACATTATTTTCTGTTTTACCAATGGCAATTTCTATAATGAATGTGCGCGTCATGGTATTTACCACTTTGCTCACGAAACTGATTTTCCCATCTATAGTCTCATTGATATCGTTTAGCCTGATCTTAACTGGATTACCCAATTGAATTTTGTTGATATAAGAATCTGCTACTTTGGCTACAACTTTCATTTTGTTGAAGTTAACTACGTTAAATGCTCCACCAATTCCTGGAGCTGCGTATTCTCCAACTTTTATATTTACCTGATCGATTGAACCCGCAATTGGCGATTTTATGCGCGACATATCTATTTGTGCGCGTAACGAGGACAAGCTTTTTTGAAGCGATTCGTATTGTGTTTTAGCTTGTAGATATTGGATTTCGCTTCCAATTTTTTGTTTCCATAAACGCTCTTGCTTTTCGAACGTAGTTTTCGCAAAATCGATATTTATTTCTAATTGAGCGACGCTTTCTTTAATAGCGCGATTATCGACCTCAGCAAGGAGTTGACCCACGGATACATTATCGCCTTCCTTCACATAAACTTGAGTAACAACACCCGGCATTCCTGGCTGAACTGCTACGTTGTTTTCTGATTCAACAGCACCTTGGATATCCAAAAAGTGGCTAAAGTCGCCTTTTGATATGGCTTCAACAGCAACTAATTTAGGCTTACGAGCAACGACTGAGGTATCAAGTTTGGCAATTTCTTTTTCAAGAGCTTCAATTTGAGTTTTAATTTCTTCGGCCTTAGTATTTAAAGAAATCAATTGAGTTTTCTTTGCCTCAAGAGAATCTCCTGAGGAACAAGCTGCTAGAAGCAGGATTAATGATAAATAGAGGTAATTTTTCATGACTGGGTGGGCGATCAGAATTTATTAAGGTTTTTATCTAATGTTACTCGTGAGTCTAGAACTTGATGCACGGAGTTGATGTAATTTGATTGAGCGCTTAGAAGTTCGTTTTCGGATTGAATTACTTCGATGCTTGAACCTACACCTTCTTTGTATTTAATTCTAGCGCGGTCACGGATGCGTTCAGCTAATTGAACACTCTCTCGACTATTTTTTAAACTAGTAAGCGCACTCGAGAATCCAATCAGAGCCTGAGAAGCTTGAAGATTAAGGCCTTGTGTTGCTTGCGTTTGAGATACTTCTAATTTTTGAAGACTTAGTTTCTCTTGTTTTACGCGGGCCGACTGGCTAAATCCTTGGAAAATGGGCATGGCTATGTTAACACCGAAAATTGTTCCACCAGGAACGCGGAACATATTATCATTCAACTGATCAAAATTATTAGCGATGCGGCTTTCTCTCCAAGAGTAAAAAGTACTTAGCGTTGGTAAGTAATTCGCTTTTTGGCGTTTGATATTTAATTTTTGGAAGACTATGGATTGCTCGAGCAATTGAGCATCTATATTGGCATTTATATTAAACTTAGTATTATCGCCAACTTCGGTGGAAGCTAGTTCAAGAACAGTTTTTAGCTCGTCGCTGAGAGTAATGGGACTATCAACATCATAGCCCATATTGAATTTCAATAGTCGTTCGGCTAAATCGGTTTGTTGAACTAGTATTTGAAGCGTATTGCTCAAATTATTGCGAAGAAGTTTTAAGCGATCTACATCCATCTCTTCGATAAAACCTTCTCTGTAAAATGCTTCGGTTTGTTCTATAGATTGATCAATGGACGTGATGTTTTCCTCAAGAATTCTTTTGTTTTCCTTAAGTATTAATACCGTGTTATATGACCTCATTACACTCTCTTTCACTTCAATTTCGGACTTCCTCAAATTAGACTTGGAAATGTCTAAGTAAACTTTGGTGGCTTGTAGGCCAACAACATATTCTCCACTAAATGCTAGCCATGAAGCGGTATAGCCGTAGCTTGCGTTGTATTGAACACCAAAAGGAATTCGGAGGAAGCTATTTGGTGGCGCTGAAGGGTTAAAAGCCGATGCTTCAATAACACTCACAGGTACTTTTATGAAGTCTTGAAAGCCTGCTTCTGCTCTCAATTGAGGAATTCCGATTCCTCTCATCTCTGTGATTTTCTTCTTGGCAATTTCTATATCGGTTGCCGCATTCTTTATGCTATATCCATTTTTTAGGGCATAATCGGTAGCTTGCTGAAGCGAAAATGCTGCAGGCGCTGTTTGTGCCTGAATAGCAGCTGAGAAGAGCAGTAGCAGCAGGAACACGCTATTTTTCATATGGGCTTGGGTTTGAAGATGAAAATTTTTGTTCTAGTAGTTTGATGCCTTCTAAGTTTGCGATG
>Ga0209702_10004328_pt1 | contig 20788 bp, 16 predicted proteins | sample FRY01_FD_187210 | JGI IMG/M metagenome (GOLD analysis project Ga0209702, IMG submission 187210) | Freshwater microbial communities from Lake Fryxell liftoff mats and glacier meltwater in Antarctica - FRY-01 (SPAdes) (version 2) | ecosystem: Environmental > Aquatic > Freshwater > Ice > Glacier... | reverse complement strand
GTCAACCGCCACAATTAATGCTTTGCGGCCATAATGGAAAAGAGTTCGATTTCCCGTATTTATGTCGGCGTTTATTGATCAATGGATTAGAAATTCCGCATCAACTTAATATTGCAGGTAAAAAACCTTGGGAAATTAACCATATAGACACCATGGAACTGTGGAAGTTTGGCGATTATAAAAACTATACCTCTTTAAATTTATTAGCAGCAGTTTTTAATATTCCCACGCCAAAAGACGATATTGATGGTAGCATGGTAGCAGATGTTTACTACAAAGAAAACGATTTAGAACGCATTAAAACCTATTGCCAAAAAGACGTAATAACTACCGCAAGGCTTTTACAAAGATTTAAAGGAATTTCTTTTTTAACCGATGATGAGATTACCTTTGTAACTTAATGATACAGCTAGAAATAAAAGATTTAACCATCAGTTTTAATACTCAAAATGGCGTTTACGATGCCATTAAAGGAATTGATATTACCATCAATAAAGGAGAAATTATTGGCTTGGTGGGCGAATCTGGCTCGGGGAAATCTGTTACTTCTTTAGCCATCATGCGGTTATTAGAAAAAAATGCGGTTGTTAATGGAGAAATTAATTTTAGCGGTACTCCTCTATTAACACAATCAGAAAAGGAAATTAGGAAATTTAGAGGAAATAAAATTGGGATGATTTTTCAAGAACCCATGACTTCTTTAAACCCAGTCATGAAATGCGGTAGGCAGATTACAGAGAGTATAATTTTACATCAACAAGCAGACAAAAAAACAGCTAAAGAAAAGACGTTAACGCTTTTTAATGAGGTTGATTTACCAGAACCTTTACTAACTTTTGAAAAATATCCTCATGAATTATCTGGCGGACAAAAGCAAAGAGTAATGATTGCCATGGCTTTAGCCTGCGACCCTGAACTTTTAATTGCAGATGAACCTACAACAGCATTAGACGTTACGGTACAAAAAAACATTTTACAATTACTTAAAAGCATCCGCGATAAGCGTAATATGAGTATGATTTTCATTTCTCATGATTTAGGCGTAATTAGTGAAATTGCCGACAAAGTTTTGGTCATGTATAAGGGTAAAATTGTAGAGCAAGGTGATGTAAAAAGCATATTTAAAAATCCCGCTCACCCTTACACCAAAGGCTTATTAGCCTGTCGACCAAATCCAGCGTTTCAGCTAAAAAAGCTACCCACCATTGCCGATTTTGCAAATACTGAAAACGGTGAATTTCAATCTACAAATAAAGATATAGTTAGTTTAAGAGCATCTTATGCAACTAATCTCACTGATATAATAGCAGAAAGAAAGCACTTATATTTACAAGAACCTTTGTTAAGCATTATCAATTTAAATACCTGGTTTATTAAGAAAAGTAGTCTTTTTTCAAGAAAAAAAGAATTTACTAAAGCGGTTAAAGATGTTAGTTTTGATGTTTACCCCGGAGAAACTTTAGGATTAGTAGGCGAATCTGGCTGTGGAAAGACAACATTAAGCAGAACCATTTTGAAATTAATAAAACCAAGTAGCGGACAAATTAAATTTGATGGAAACGACTTAGAGAGCTTAAGCGACAAAGAAATGAGGCCGATAAGAAAAGATATTCAAATTATTTTTCAAGATCCATATTCGGCTTTAAATCCTGTTCAAACCGTTGGCGAAGCTATTTTAGAACCTTTAACTGTCCATAAAATATTAAATAACTTTTTAGAACGAAAAGCATTTGTAACAGCGCTTTTAGAAAAAGTAGGTTTATCTGCCAACTATTTTAACAGATACCCGCATGAATTATCTGGCGGACAGCGACAAAGAGTGGTTATTGCCAGAGCTTTGGCTTTAAAACCTAAATTAATTATTTGTGACGAATCAGTTTCTGCTCTAGATGTGTCTGTACAAGCGCAAGTTTTAAATTTATTGAAAGACTTACAACAAGAATTTAAATTGACTTATATTTTTATCTCGCATGATATGGCTGTGGTAAAACACATCTCGGACCGAATGATGGTGATGAATAACGGAGAAATTGAAGAAATTGGAACCCCAGAAGATATTTATAACAAACCTACAAAACCTTATACTAAGAGATTGATTAGTGCCATTCCAAAAGGCTATGTAAATTAAAAAAGCCTTAGTCGGTTAGACTAAGGCTTAAAATTATACTTTCGAAACGTTTACAGCTTGAGGGCCTTTTTTGCCGTCGGTTACTTCAAACTCTACGTCGTCATCATCTTTAATAGCGTTTACTCCGCCATTAACATCTTTAAAATGAACAAATACATCTTTACCTTCAAAGATGATAAATCCAAAACCTTTTTGTGCGTTAAACCATTTTACTTTACCAGTTTTCATTAATATTGAGTTTAGAATTGAACAAAAAAATAAAATCAATACTGTAATTTAACACGTTTTGAATCTTATTTTACTTTAAATCAAATATATATAATTTAATTTCTTAAGTCAAATTATTTATTTGGTTGTGGTGTCATTCTTAAATAAGGCTTTATCTCTGTAAATCCTTTAGGAAATTTAGCTGCAATATCTTCTGTTTTTATGGAAGGCGAAACCACAACATCTTCACCATCTTTCCAGTCTGCAGGCGTTGCTACGCTATGGTAGGCCGTTAATTGTAAAGAATCAATCACTCTTAAAATCTCTTGAAAGTTCCTACCTGTAGATGCAGGATATGAAATAATTAGCTTCACAGTTTTGTCTGGTGCTATAATAAATAATGACCTTACCGTTAAAGTTGCCGACGCATTTGGGTGCATCATCCCGTAAGATTCTGCAATACTTTTGTCTTCATCTGCAATTATTGGAAAATTAACCTCCACACCTTGCGTCTCGTTAATATCAGAAATCCAGCCCGCATGCGATTCTACAGAATCTACACTTAATGCCATCACTTTCACATTTCTTTTATCAAACTCGGGCTTTAACGATGCTGTTTTACCTAATTCTGTAGTACAAACAGGCGTGTAATCTCCCGGATGAGAAAATAAAACACCCCAGCTATCTCCTAAATATTCATAAAAATCTAACTCCCCAGCAGATGTTTGTGCCTTAAAATTTGGAGCAATATCACCTAATCTTAACATAATTTTATTTTTTATTTTAATAATCTACCAATTTAGTAGATATTATTTGAACTTCAAATTATTGGTGCCTTTGTTTAATAATAGTTTTGTAAATAAATTAATTTTATGGGCGTTTAACACGCTATCCGTTTATACTACACTAGGCATTAGCCACAAGGCCGGTATCCACTTCTATCGTTAACGCAAAACCAAAAACAGTTTACAACTCTCAAAACCCTGTTCATCATCGTACTCAGCTATAAAAAAAGCCTTGATATCTTAATCAAGGCTTTTAATGTTTTTAAAATTTAAATCTTAAATATAGTGTCTTGCATCTTCAATCTAGCTTCTCAAATCTCATGTCTCCAATCTCACGTCTCACATCTCAACACTATTTACATCTTCCTATTCCCATCAGCATCTAACTCCACAATCTCGTAACCTAATTTTTGTAAACCAGGCAAAGTAGAAGCTTTATCTCCTACCACTAAAATCACCATCTTATTCATATCTAGGTATTTTTTAGCTAAAGCATCAAGCTCTTCTTTTTTAATGTTGTTTAAAATATTTGTTTGGGTAACAACATAATCCGACTTTAAATTATATTCTAAAATACGAGATAAAAATCCTGCTTTCTGACCATTGGTTTCATATTTTCTCGCATCAGCCTGACCAATAGAAGATTTCATAAATTCTAATTCGTCTCCTTTGATACCGCTTTGGTAATAATTGGTAATTTCTTTAATAAATTCTACAACTGAGCTATCAGTTGCCGCAGCTTTAACACCTGCTGATGCTGTAAAAACACCATCATATTTGTCGGCAGAAAAACCAGAACGAGCACCATAAGTCCATCCTTTATCTTCGCGTAAGTTTAAGTTAATACGGCTATTAAATGCTCCACCTAAATTGTAGTTCATTAAACCTACTTTATAATATTCGCCCGTAGCATCATAAGTTAAGTTGTTAGTAAAGCCAATTCTAATTTCAGATTGTGCCGCTTTTGGAACATCTACTAGGTATACTACTGTTTTGTTGAAAGTTTTACCTGCGGCTGGACTCAATAATTTAATTTCTTTCTTTTCCCACTGGTTTAAGAAATCCAATTTAGCTTTGGCTTCATCTTCTTTAATATCTCCTACTACAACAATAGAGGTTACATTTGGAGCCATGTTTTGCTTATAAAATTCTTCAACATCTGCCAAAGTAATAGATTCTATAGTTTCTTCAGTTCCGTTACTTACATCAACTCTTGGGTTATCATTACCATAAAGAATTTTCTCAAACACATCTGAAGCTACAGAAGCTGGACGAGTTTTAGCATTTTTTAGGCCTTGTATGTTTTGCTTTTTTACTCTGTCTAAAGCATCTTGTGTAAATTTAGGTTTGAACATACGCTCTTTTAATAAAGCTAATGTTTGGTCTAGGTTTTTAGTTAAAGAAGATACCGAATAAATCACGGCATCGTTACTACTAAATACACCTACATTACTACCCAATTTTTGTAGCTCGGCGCTAAATTCTTCCGAAGTATAATTTTGAGTATCATCTCCCATTAAGCTTGTTGCAATACCTACTAAACCTGCTTTATTTGAATTATTTAGCATTAAGTTATCACCACCTTTTACAGAAATGGAAATGGAAACCGATGGAATTTCGTTATTCTGACTTCCAATCATTTTAATTCCGTTTGCAGTTTGTGCAGTCCAGTATTTAGGAACTTCTACTACTGGGTTTTTACCCGATGCAGGAACTTTTGTACGGTCAAAGCTATCTTTTGCTTTTTGATATTTTAAGCCAGCATATCCATAATTTGGAGCAATATACGCTGATTGATCAATCGTAAAATTATCATCAGCAACACGCATGTTACCTTGTCCTTTTGGTAAAACACTTAAAATAACTGCTGGCTTATCTTTTACATATTCTTTGTAAACACGCATCACATCTTCTTTGGTTACAGATTGTATTGCGTTTAAACTTTTTTGTATTTGATTAGGATTACCTGTATAAGTTTGTGCTGCTGCTAGTAAAGACACTTTACCAGACACACTTGCCAAAGCATTGATATATCCAGCTTCTGAGCTTCCTTTTATACGAATCATATCATCCTCACTTACTCCTTTAGCTTCAAAATCTTGTAAAGATTTCTCTACTAATTTTTTCATATCTGCTAATGTTTGACCAAGAAAAGGAACTACAGATATACTGATTTCTCCAGAAAGCTCGCTATTAGAAGAACCCATACTAGCTTGCGCCGCTTTACGTGTTTTTACAAAGTTTTGGTAAAAAATAGAGTTATTACCTCTTCCTATTAAACTAGCCATTATGTTTAAAGCAGCCTCATCTTTATGGTAACTTGGTACACCAGGGAAATTAATACTCATTAAAGGTTGTCTGATATAATTGTCCTCGTAAGAAACATATCTATCCGTTTTTAATGTTGGACTAGGTAAAGTCATGTTTTTAACCTCTGGTCCGCGTGGAATAGTACCAAAATACTTTTCAGCCAATTTCACAACATCGGTAGCAGTTACATCACCACCTACGGTAAGGGTTGCATTATTTGGACCATACCAGCGTAAGAAGAAATTCTTTAAATCGTTAACATTAACTGCATTTAATTCTTCTATATATCCAATGGTTAACCAGCTGTAAGGATGGCCGTAAGGATATAAAGCTTTAGAAACATATTCGCTAGCTAAACCATAAGGACGGTTATCATAATTTTGTCCACGTTCATTTTTTACCGTTGCTCTTTGTACTTCAAATTTCTTTTGCGTTACTGCATCTAATAAAAACCCCATTCTATCGGCTTCTAACCAAAGTATTTTTTCTAGTTGATTACTTGGAATAGTTTCGTAATAGTTTGTTCTATCACGGTTGGTAGAACCATTTAATGTACCACCAGATTCTGTGATTACTTTAAAATGTTGCTCATCTGCTACGTTGTCTGATCCTTGAAACATCATGTGCTCAAAAAAGTGAGCGAAGCCAGATTTCCCAATCTCTTCTCTTGCAGAACCTACGTGGTAAGTTACATCTACATGTACTACAGGATCTGAATGATCTTCATGTACAATTATTGTTAAACCATTGTTTAACACATATTTTTGATACGGAATTACTAATTCTGTACCTTTTTTAGTTACTTTTTCAACCAGTTTGGCTTGACTAAATACAGTAGAACCAGAAATAACAGCTATAAAAGCTATTGATAATATTTTTTTCATACTTTAAGTTTAATGATAGAATTTCAATTTACTACAAAATTAGTTGAACTAAAAATTATTTTAGATTGTAACAATAAAATATCATTTAAGGAATGGTTTAAAGTAGATGTTTTTTGAAGCTTTAATTGATCCTTGACGACTGTCAAAAGGATTCCTTCGGAGAAGCGGCATCTTTTCTTCGCAAGCCATACTGCAAATAGCAAAAAAAATATCTGCCAGCTAGTAGCGTGTTATCCCAATAGCAATCGGAAGGCCTATAAATTCATTATTTGGTAAATTTTGATACCATTGTAAAAATTTAGAAATACTTATAAACAAAAAAAGCTCGGAGAAATCCCCAAGCTCTTTATAATTCCTAAAACAGTTTTTCTCTCTACTTTACTGCTTCTACAATTGCTGTAAAAGCTTCTGGATCGTTCATAGCTAAATCTGCTAAAACTTTACGGTTTAAACCGATGTTTTTAACTGCTAACTTTCCAATAAATTGAGAGTAAGACATTCCATGTAAACGAGATGCTGCGTTGATACGTTGTATCCATAAAGATCTGAATTCTCTTTTCTTTACTTTTCTATCTCTAAAGGCGTATTGTAAACCTTTTTCTACAGTATTTTTAGCAACGGTATAAACCTTACTACGTGAACCCCAATAGCCTTTGGCTAGGTTCATTATTTTTTTTCTTCTTCTTCTAGACGCTACTGCGTTAACCGAACGTGGCATAATTTAATTGTTTTTTGATAAGAGGTGACCGCTTTACGCTGATACTTGCAAACCCAATACCTGGTTAATAATTTGTTATTTTCCGATGCAAAGCATTCTTCTTACGTTACCCAAATCACCATCAGAAACTAACTGAGTGTGCGTTAAGTTACGCTTTTGCTTTGTGGTCTTTTTTGTTAAAATGTGACTCTTGTAGGCACTTTTTCTTTTGATTTTACCTGTTCCAGTAAGCGAAAAACGCTTTTTTGCACTAGAATTGGTTTTCATTTTTGGCATAATAATGCTTTTTAATTTAACCTGTTAATATTAATTTTTTCCTGTCTTAGGCGCTAATGTTAAGAACATACGCTTTCCTTCTAATTTTGGTAACAATTCTACTTTACCAATCTCTTCTAGTGCTTGGGCAAATTTTAATAGTAAAATTTCACCTTGTTCTTTGTAAACAATTGCTCTTCCTTTAAAGTGAACGTAGGCTCTCACCTTTTCGCCATTTTCTAAAAAAGAAACCGCATGTTTTAACTTAAATTGAAAATCGTGGTCGCTAGTATTAGGACCAAAACGAATTTCTTTAATTACCGTTTGCTTCGCATTAGACTTAATTTCTTTAAGTTTCTTCTTTTGCTCGTAAACAAACTTGTTATAATCTACAATTTTACAAACCGGTGGATTGGCATTAGGAGAAATCTCAACTAAGTCAAGATCCATTTCCTCGGCCATGGCCAACGCTTTTTCTATTGGATAAACTCCTTGCTCTATATCCTCGCCTACTACCCTAACTTCTCTGGCTCTTATACGTCTATTGATGTTGTGAGCTGGTTCTGTTGTTCGTCTGCTTCTATTCGGATTCAATTTTGGTCTAATGATTGTCCTCCATTTTTATATTCAAATTATAATTTCTTTTTGTAGGTGAGTGCTAAATTCTTCCATACTCATTACCCCTATATCGCCTTCGCCATGTTTTCTTACAGAAACCGTACCATCTTGAGCCTCTTTCTCTCCTATAATTAACATGAAGGGAATTTTCTTAATTTCTGCGTCTCTTATTTTCCGACCAATTTTCTCATCACGAAAATCAATCAAACCGCGAATATCGGAATTATTTAATGATTCTAAAACATTTTTTCCATATTCTTCATATTTCTCAGAAATTGGCAATACAATAAACTGCTCTGGGGTAAGCCACAACGGAAAATTACCTGCACAATGTTCTATCAAAACAGCCACAAAACGCTCTAATGAGCCAAATGGCGCTCTATGAATCATTACCGGACGATGTTTTTGATTATCGCTACCTGTATATTCTAGCTCAAATCTTTCTGGTAAATTATAATCTACTTGTATAGTTCCGAGTTGCCATTTTCTACCTAAAGCATCCTTAACCATAAAATCTAGTTTTGGACCGTAAAATGCGGCTTCGCCAAGTTCTACTACGGTAGATAAACCTTTTTCTGCTGCTGCTTCAATAATTGCAGCTTCGGCAAGTTCCCAGTTTTCATCAGAGCCTATATATTTCGACTTATTTTCAGGATCGCGAAGTGAAATTTGAGCAGTATAATTCTCGAAACCTAATGCTTTAAAAACATAAAGTACCAAATCAATCACCTTTTTAAATTCCTCTTTTACTTGGTCTGGTCTGCAAAATAAATGTGCATCGTCTTGAGTAAATCCTCTAACACGAGTTAAGCCATGTAATTCACCACTTTGTTCGTAACGGTAAACTGTCCCAAACTCGGCCAATCGAACCGGCAAATCTTTATAAGAACGTGGCTTAAATTTATAAATCTCGCAATGGTGAGGGCAGTTCATTGGTTTTAAGAAAAACTCCTCTCCTTCTTGTGGTGTTTTTATGGGCTGAAAAGAATCGGCTCCATATTTATCATAATGACCAGAAGTTACATATAAGTTTTTATGTCCAATGTGCGGAGTAATTACTTGCTCGTAACCAGCTTTTTGCTGTGCTTTTTGTAAAAAGCCGACTAAACGTTCTCTTAAAGCTGTTCCTTTAGGTAACCACAAAGGTAAGCCCATTCCTACTTTTTCTGAGAAAGTAAAAAGCTCTAATTCTTTGCCTAATTTACGGTGATCACGCTTTTTAGCCTCTTCAATCATGTGAAGATATTCTGTAAGCTCACTTTGTTTAGGGAAAGTAACACCGTAAATACGTGTCAGTTGTTTTCTGCTTTCGTCGCCACGCCAATAAGCGCCCGCAACATTCATCAGTTTTACTGCTTTAATAAAACTTGTATTAGGGATATGCGGACCACGACATAAATCGGTAAAGTTACCTTGAGTGTAAAAAGTAATTTTTCCGTCTTCTAAATCTTTAATTAAATCTAGTTTATACTCGTCGCCTTTTTCTTCAAAATATTTAATGGCATCAGCTTTAGATACTGCTTCCTTTTTAAACTCTACTTTGGTACGAGCCAATTCTAAGAATTTATCTTCTATCTTTTTAAAATCATCAGAAGAAAATTCACGGTCGCCAAAATCAACATCGTAATAAAAACCAGTTTCTATAGCCGGACCAATCCCAAACTTAGTACCCGGGTAAAGAGCTTCTAAAGCCTCGGCTAGTAAGTGAGCAGATGAATGCCAAAAAGTTGATTTGCCACTAGTATCGTTCCAGGTTAAAAGCTTCACGTTTGCATCGTCCTCTATTGGCATAGAAGAATCTACAATTTTACCATTTACTTCGGCAGCTAAAACGTTACGGGCTAACCCTTCTGAGATTGAAAGCGCAATTTGGTGCGCATTAGTTCCTTTTTCGTATTCCCGTTTAGAACCATCGGGAAGTGTAATATTAATCATCTACAATATGATTTATAGGTTGTAAAATTTATTTAATTGTACACCCATACAAATGGGTGTTTTGCGGTTGCAAAGGTAATAGATTTTAATTCTAATTGTAATAACCTTTAATGTTTGATTTAAAAAAATGAAGAGCCTTTTAGTTGCCACGTTACATTGCGTTAACGATGGAAATGGATACCGGCCAGGCATGTGGGAATGTGCGCAAAAGCCGAGCCTAATGCCTGTGTGCGTATGAATGGACAGCGTGTTAAAACGCCCAAATGATAATATAATGAATGCTCAGCTTACCATGTTTAGTTTAAAAAAAGATATAAAATAATTTAACATTACTATACATTTCCCCAGCCTGTAGCCAAAACATCGGCAAGGTGAATAGTTTTAATAGGTAATTCTTTTTGATTGATGTAAGCTTGCAACTGCAATAAGCAAGAGGCATCTGTAGATATGATATACTCTGCACCTACTTCTAAAGCGTTCTGCACTTTTTGCTCGGCCATGGCAGATGATATACCAGCAAATTTTACGGCAAATGTACCGCCAAAACCACAGCAAACATCTTGGTCTTTCATTTCTACTATCTCTAAGCCTAACACTTTAGATAGTAACTGACGAGGTTCTTCTTTAATTTTACACTCTCTAAGTGCACTGCAAGAGTCGTGATAAACAGCTTTTGCTTCTAATTCGGCACCAAAATAATCTTTCTTTAAAATGTTGATTAAGAAATCTGACAGCTCAAAAATATGTGATTGAATGCTTTTACACTGATTATGTATGACTGTGTTAAAGAACAAATCGTTATAAGAGTTTCTGACCATCCCGACGCAAGACGCAGAAGGCGAAACAATATAATTTTGCTCGCTAAAATCGTTCAAAAACTTTGTGCCTACCTCTTTAGCCTCGTCCCAATAGCCAGAATTATAAGCAGGCTGACCACAACAAGTTTGCTCTGGATTATAAATCACTTTACAGCCTGCCTTTTCTAAAACCTTTAAGGTATTTTTAGCAGTTTCTGGATAAAGCTGATCTACAAAGCAAGGGATAAAGAGTTCTACATTCATGTTTGCTATTTCTATTGATGTCAAAAGTATAAAAATGAAATTTAAGAACCTGCGATAAACCATCATTTTTCTAAAGACATGTAGTATTTGGGTGTTTCCTACCCCGAAGAAAAATCGGGATAGGAAACGCCACAAAGTAACTCCTTTGGAGCTATGAGCTCATACGCCTGCAAGGCCTTAAGCGCAAAGGCCTGTATCCTCTCCTATCGTTAACGCAAAAAAAACAAATTATCTTCTGCTCTACCATCAAAAATGCTGTTCAATAAAACGTAGATAGCGGGTAAAATGAGCTTCGTAAATTAAAATTTATTGGAATTTTTAAAAGAAATAAAAACTATAAAATATTAATTATCAAATAATTACTTGGTACACCTTAAATCACACAATAAAAATATTAAAATTATGTTTCAAAAATTTGCAAACGCAAATAAAAAACCTACTTTTGCAATCCCAATACAAACAAGTTCGGGATGTAGCGTAGCCCGGTATCGCGCCTGCTTTGGGAGCAGGAGGCCGCAGGTTCGAATCCTGCCATCCCGACGATACCACTGAAACCCTTTAAATTGAAAGATTTAAAGGGTTTTTGGTTTTTAAGGGTTTTGTATTTTGAGATGAAGAGATTTTGTACTAAAATCAAAATCATTATTATCATTTATTGTATTATTTACCTAAATAAATTAAGCTTCTCATTAACTTTTTCAATAATAAACTCAATTGATTTTCAACAAATTTTCCATCTTAATTAAAAAAACATAACAAATGGAAAAATTTAAAGAATTTAAAGCCCTAATAGAAACAGCCGATTTAGATTTTATTTTAATTAGTCAACCCTTAAAAAACTCTCTTTTCTCAATCAACTGATTTCAGTTTGTGTTGAGAAAACTGGCATTTAGATTAAAAGAATAGTAGTTTGATTGATTTATCCTGACTAGTGTGAGGATTGATTGAAACCAAAGAGTAATTTCTTTTTTAATTTGGTTAAATCTTAGCTTTAAATTTTACACAACACCAGCTAATAGGGCATTATGAATATCTCCAACCACGATTTTCAGAAAGTTTAATCCTAAGCAATGATTTCTTTCCATATGTGATATTGGGGGTTCAATCGCCGCTTTTATATACTAAATTACACTTTTTGGCTATTTATTAGTCGCTTCTTGAAGCTTATTTATAATTAAATCATTAACAGTGATATAGTTATATAATTGTTAAGGGGTGATTAGTTACCAATATGATAAATGAACTGCGATTTATCATCCCAACTATTTGTGGAAATACCCTGGCTGTCCAGAGAATTTTATTCCTTTAAACATACTTTTTGTGTGGTAAATTAAAGGTATAAAAAAATGGGAGGGCTCTCGCTCTCCAATCATCTTTTATTGGACAACAATGATCTTCAATCTATTTTTTTACTGATAACCCTTTGCCTGTAGGTGGAAGAGTTCGGCATACCTACCTTCAGCGGCAAGGAGTTGACGATGCGTACCTGATTCTAAAAGCATTCCGTTTTCTAAAACTAATATTCGGTCTGCAAGCCGGGCGGTAGAGAAACGATGAGAGATCAAGACCGCAGATTTCCCTTTCGTTAGTTCTGCAAAACGTTGGAAAACTTCATATTCTGCTCTGGCATCCAATGCTGCCGTTGGTTCATCCAAAATCAAAACCTGCGCATCCTTCATATATGCTCTCGCCAATGCTACTTTTTGCCATTCTCCACCGGAAAGCTCCACACCATCATTGAACCGTCTACCCAGCCACTGCTGGTAAGCACTCGGGAATTTTAAGGCTAATTTATCTGCTAGACTTTCGGTTGCTGCTTTAATTACAAGCGCTTCATTATTAATTTCTTTTATATTCCCAACCGCAATGTTTTGATAAAACGTCATTTGATAGCGGATATAATCCTGAAAAATAATACCCAAATGATGTCTGAGATCATCCAAATCATATTCTTTTAATTCTTTTCCATCCAATAAAATTCTCCCTTCGGTTGGGTCATATAATCTGGTTAAAAGCTTTACCAATGTTGTTTTTCCTGCACCGTTTTCGCCCACCAAAGCCAATTTCTCTCCTGGTTTAAGTTCAAAGCTCAAATTTCTGTTTGCCCATCTATCCGTGTTGTGGTATTGGAAGCCTACATTTTCAAACACAAATCCTGTTTTAATGGGATTTGGAAAAGGTAAAGCATTTTGATTTTGAGTAATTTTTGGTTTAATCTCAAAAAAATCGATGAAATCGTTGAGGTAAATGGCACCCTGTGAAACTATGGTAAAGCGAGAAAGCATGGTTTCCATAAGTCCACTTAATTGCCGAAAAGAACCAGCCAAAAAGGTAAGACTACCTACCGTTGTTTTCCCCGTTACGGTATCGTAAATAATAAATCCATAAGCGGCATAATAGCCTAATGTCCCCAACACCGAAAAGAAAGTTCCCCAAAAAGAACGGCGGACCGCCAATTTACTATTATCACCATAAAATTTATCAGAAAGTGTTTTAAAGCGGGCGATGATAAAATCCGATAGTCCGAAAATCTTTACTTCCTTTGCGGTTTCGTCACTCGCACCCAAATAGCGTAGATAATCCAGTTCCCTACGCTCAGGGGTTTGACTTCTTGAAAGTGCGTAGTTTTTACTATTAAAATAAGATTCGCCTAAAAACGAAGGGATAATGGCCAGCAACAAAAGAAGAATTAACCACGGATTAAAGGCAATTAATGCGGTGAGTAAAAAAGCCATGGAGATAAAATCCTGGACTTGGCTCATCACTTGAGAGAGCAAAACCGTTCGTCCTACGGTCTGCTGCCTTGCCCGTTCCAACTTATCGTAAAAAACCGAATCTTCAAACTGGTCTAAATCGAGTGTTGCGGCATGTTTCATGATGCGCATGGAAGTATAATTGGAAAATAAGTCGCCCAACAAACTATCTGTTAAGTTGATCATCCTGTTTAATCCATCCGTTAACAATGCTAAAGCAAATTCTAACGCAACCAATTGCCATAACTCCTGCAAATTGCCCATCGGAGAATTGGTGTTTAAGGCGACCACCTGATCAATAATTAATTTACCGACATACAATAGCGCAACAGGCATCGCTGAGCGCAAAATTCTTAAAGTAAAACTAATTAGTGTTTTGCTTGGGCTACTTTGCCAAACCAGCTTAAAGAAATTGGGTAAGTTTTTTAACGCCGAAAGGCGTTCTTTAAAAGATATATCTTGAGTTGGAATAGTTTTTTTACTTTTTGCCATTTGTTGATTTTGGATAGGCAAATTTAAAAATTTACGGATAATTTATTTTTCTTTATGCTCCAAGCCATAAACCGTGGGCTACAAAATTTAGTAATGTTATTTTTAATAGATCTAACCATTTTCATTCCCAGAATTTTTAATGGAAAGTACAGCACTGTTATCTTGAGTGTTATTATTTGAGTAGTTCCCGTCACCAATTAAAATTACATCTCCGGGCTCGGTTACATCTGCTGCCTTTTGTAAAGTTTTAAATGCGGATTTTTCAGATTCTCCATTAGCATTATCGCTTCCATTAACAGAAAAAAAAATATTTTTCGCTGGCGCTGATGTGCTTAAAATGAGGCCAGTGAAAAAAATTAAAGTGATTCTTAATAAATTGAATTTCATAAATTGATTGTTTTTTGAACAACAGAACCATTAGTAAGCATTGTTTTGGATATTTGTCCGCTACCTATTGCTATTTGCAGATTACCTTTTATAGGTATGATTTTTCCTTCAGCATTAACTTCAGATAAATCTCTGCTATTTAGTTCTAATTCAACAATTCTACTTTCTCCCGCCTTAAGGCTTATTCTTTTAAATCCTTTTAAAGACCTAATTGGTGTTTTAAAATTTGGATTAAGGTGCGAAAGATAGAGTTGAACCACTTCGTCTCCTTCCATTTTACCCGCATTAGTTACTTTTACTTTCACTTTGAGTGTACCCTTTTCGACTTTAATAATTTCTGGCTGGCTGTACTTAAATTTAGTATAGCTTAACCCAAATCCGAAAGGATACAAGGGTTCACCTTTAAAATAACGATAGGTTCTATTATCCATTTTGTAATCCTGAAAATCGGGCAAATCATCTACACTTTTATAAAACGTTACAGGTAATCTACCTGCTGGATTGTAATCACCAAACAAAATATCGGCTATAGCTTCCCCTCCTGCTTGTCCGCCGTACCATGCTTGTACAATTGCTGGTAAGTTTGCCGCTTCCCATTCAAAACCGATAGCGCTTCCAGATAGGTTCACAAAAATCACAGGCTTACCTGTTGCTTTTAAGGCCTTCATCAATTCTGTCTGAACTTTTGGTAAAGCGATATTGGTTCTGTCGCCACCTTTAAAACCATCAATTTCTACCGGCATATCTTCGCCTTCTAATCTTGCGGAAATTCCTCCGGCAAAAATTATGACATCAGCATCTTTAACTCTTTCCGCTATGTTTTCCGGCTTTTCTGATTCTATTCTTCCAAGGTCTAGTTTCACTTCGGCATTATCAGAGTATTGCCAATATTCTAAAACTACTTTGTAAGATTTCCCTTTTTCGGCCTTAAAAGTATAATAGCCATTTCTTGTGCCTGCTTCTTTTACTTTTTTATTATCAATAAATAATCGGGAGGCATCATCAGCTTTTAATTCAAAAGTATATTCAGCAGATTCTTGAGGAATAAAATTTGAAGTCCATCTTACCCCCATGTTTCTGGCTATTATTTTGTCAGCTATTTGTTCTCCATCACCCCATCTTTGGTCTATGACAGACTCAATTCTTGTAAAAGCTGGCTCACCTGTAAAAGTGGTGTTTTGAAAATATTCCGCTTTAAATCCTTTTTTCCCTTCAAATTCAAATAACTGATTGTTTTTAATGGGTTTAAAAACTTGATCATCAACTAAATTAACTCCCTTCTCATAAATAATTTGTGCATTGGTTTTATTTCTGATTCCTTCTAGCACACTGCTTATTTTTGAAGGATAGCCATAATAATTTGCTAGCATCACTTCTTCGTCGGCAGCATTTGGACCTATAACGGCTATTTTCTTTAAGTTTTTACTTAGTGGTAAAATATTTTTAGAACTCTTACCAAAAGGTTCATTTTTTAATAACACAATAGATTGACGAGCCATTTTTAAGGCATGAGCTTTGTGAGCATCACTTTCCAAAACGCTGGTATCTGTTTTTCCATAAGGAACCATTTCTTCTGGATCAAACATGCCCAGTCTAAAACGGATAGTAAACAAACGTTTTACCGAGGCATCAATATCTTTTACTGTTAATAGTTTATCATCTAATGCTTTTATCAAAGCTTTATACACTGGCTGCCCAGCACATTCACAATCTGTACCACTTAATACAGCAGCAGCAGCGGCACTTTCTGCATTAGGGTGCGTTTTGTGGGTTTTATAAAAATGGCCTATACCACCACAATCAGAAGTTACATAACCCGTAAATTTCCATTGGTTGCGTAAAATATCAGTCATTAATTTATCGCTGCCACAACATGGCTGGCCATCAAAAGCATTATAGGCACACATTACACCGCTCACTTTTGCATCAACAATTAAATCTCTAAAAGCTGGTAAATAAGTATCCCATAAATCGTGATCAGAAACTACGGCATTGTAGGTGCTACGGTTCCACTCTGGGCCACTATGTACCGCAAAATGTTTGGCACATGCAGAGGCTTTTAAATATTTGGGATCATCGCCTTCCAAACCACGTACAAAAGATTTTCCTAAAGAGCCTGTTAAGTAAGGATCTTCTCCATAAGTTTCTTGCCCTCTTCCCCATCGTGGATCACGAAAGATATTGATGTTTGGTGTCCAATAGGTTAAGCCAAGATAAATCCCTGTTTTTCCTTGTCGTTTAGAGTCGTTATATATTGCCCTGCCTTCAATAGCGCTATAATCGGCCATTTTATGCAAAGAAGCGGTATCCCAAGTTGCCGCCATAGCAATTGCTTGTGGGTAAGAAGTTACATGATAAGGACTTCTGGCCACACCATGTAAGGTTTCGTTCCACCAATTATAGGCTGGTATTCCCAAACGTTTTATGGCTGGTGCATTATTAACCATTTGCCCTACTTTCTCCTCTAGGGTAAGTAATGAAACCAAGTTATCAACTCGTTCCTCTATGCTTAATTCAGGATTCTGAAAAGGATACTGATCTATTTTCGCTGTCTTAAAGGCCGAAATTACAAACACACCTGTTGCTAAACAGAAAATGAATACGACAAACTTTTTTAAAGTCATGTTTAGTTACTTAGTTTTATAATAATTATTTAGAGTATACCACGCTTTCTTTTTAAATCCTTGATTTGAAAGCAATCCTTTTCGGTTCCAGCCATCCTGAATACCATGTAATTGTCGACGAGGAGAGCGGAAATCTGCTAAAACCCAAGGCGACATTCCTCTTAATGAAGGAATTTTATCTAACATTTTTAATTGATTGATATAAAGATTTTCTTGATATTCTTCTGTAAATCTTTCATCTTTAGCACCATGCATCCCAAATAATGCACCACCACCAAATTCGCTAATTACCATTGGCTTATTGTAAGCATTTTCCCATTTCTTATTTAAGGCGTCTTCTGGTTTTCCAAAATACCATCCCAAATATTCGTTACAGCCCAAAATATCTAGATATTCGCCTAGTTTATCATTTAAAATAAAGGTATTAGAATCCAGATTATGGATTTCTAAAGCGGCTGATAATAAACGAGTATTATCTAATGAACGAGTATACTTGCATAATTCGCTAATAAATTTATTCCTATCGTCAGAAACAGGGGTTTCATTTGCCATTGACCAAATAATAACAGAAGCCCGGTTTTTATTCTGTTTTACCATGGCTTCTAATTGGTTCTTTGCTTTCTCTAATACTTTAGCATCCCAATAATGGATGGTCCAATAAACTGGTATTTCTGACCATACCATCAAACCCATTTCATCGGCCATTTTCAACATAGATTCATTGTGTGGGTAATGCGCTAGCCTTACATAATTACAACCTAATTCTTTGGCCCAGCCTAACAATAATCTGGCATCATCATCGCCATTTGCTCTCCCAATTCGTTGTGGAATTTCTTCGTGTATTGAGATTCCTTTTAGGAAAACAGATTTTCCGTTTAATAAAATATCCTGACCTCTGGTTTCTATATGTCTAAAACCTATTTTATCTTTTAAAGTATCTCCATTTAAAACCAAGGCTGTTTGATATAATTTTGGATTTGCAGGCGACCATAAACTAGGTTTAGCTTTAAAAGCTATATTTCCTTCTCCGTTTTCATCAAGGTCTATTTTTTGATTTATTTTAAGTTCTGGAATTAAGATTGATACTTGTTGTTTTTGGGCTTTATTTAGTTTTATTTGAGCTGATATCTCATTATAAACTCCCTTTTTTAGCTGTATGGAATAATCCTGAATAAAATTCTCTTCTGTTTCTGCTAAATAAACATCTCTAGTGATACCTCCATAATTAAACCAATCTGTATTAACTGTGGGTACACCATCAGCTCTTCTTTTATTGTCAACTTTTACTACAATATTATTTTCCTTTTCGTTTACATTACCAGTAACCTCAAAACAGAATGGGGTAAAACCACCTTCATGTTCGCCTAGTTTTTTTCCATTTAAATAAACTATAGTGTAGTAATTACTTGCTCCAAAATAAAGAAATAGTCTTTTACCCTCTTTTACTTTATAATCGAAGTTTTTTTGATACCAAACCGTACCTTCATATAACTCTAGTTTGTCACGTTGTGAATTCCAGTCGCCAGGTACATTTAAATAATCTGTTTTTATAAAATCGTATTCTATTAAATCTTGCTTTGTTTTTGGTTTGGAGTTTTTAAAATAACCATTATCGCTTTCTTTTAATCGGTAATCGTAAAATCCATTTTCATAAGGATCTATTAAAATTGGCCATTGCCCATTAAGGCTTATTTTTTTTCGTCCTGCTATGTTATTAACTAGCTCAAGATTTTGACCTAAAACTGAAAATGAAGAAATTAAAAGCGTGAGCAAAGCGATTGCTTTTATCAATTTTGTTTTCTTTAGGTGTTGGATTTTAAATTGGTATGTCATATTGATTTTAAAATTGTATTTGTTATTGGTATTTAATAAGGCTTTTATCAGCAATTAAAATAGGGGCATCATAAACTGGTATATTTTTAAAAATATACTTGTTACCAGTTTTGCTCCAGCTGGCTTTTGGAATATCATAAACTTTACCAGTAATGATATCTACATAAACAGGGTTATCTAAATTCCCATTCAAAATTGTAAAATTGATATTCTTGGTTTCTATACTATTTGTAGGTAAGTAATCATCTACCCAAATGGTAAACAATTGCTTTTTGGTTTCTTTGTTTTCGTATCCATAAACGGCAAAACTTCTATCGCTTCCTGTAGAATATAGTACATCCCCGTTTTTTGGGATATGATTCATATTAAAGCTTGGATGTACACTTTTTATCCTTTGCAGGGAATTATCAAAAATGGAAGTAATGTTTTGTACAGCGTAATAGGCTATTTTTGGTCGGAGTGCTTTTTTTGTAGAATCTGATTTGATTAAGCCTTTCACATTCAATTTTTGAATAGGCCCAGCGGTATAAGCAATTTCTATAATGGTAAAAACACTGCTTTCAATATCATGACCTAAATCGCCTAACATTCTGCGGGTATTCCATTTAGCTTGAGAAAGCTCTGACCAATCATGGTCTGCCAAAGCGCCTCCAAGTCTAGGTTCAGATGGTGCACCGTTTTCTCCTTGTCTTAATTTTACCTTTTTAGAATATTTATCTAAAGTTATGCGCAACAATTCTACCTTTCCGTAATGCGAATCGGGGTTATAAACATAATCATGATAGGTCATGTTATCAAATAAATCCAGTTTCTTAGCATCGGCTAAAGCTTTAAAAAAAGAATCGGCGTAAGCTAAATCAATATGCCCAAGAGCCAAACCAGAAACCTTAGCATCGGGCTGAATTTTCTTGATAATATCTATGGTTCTAATGTTTAAAGCTGCTGCTTTTTGGGGCGTGTTCTCTGTATTATCGCCAAAGTTAGGTTCGTTCCAAATTTCCCAGTCTTTCACTTTGTCTTTATATCGGTTAACCAAAGCTTTTGCCCATTTGTCCCAAGCGGTTAAGGCTTCTTTAGAGACCGGAACGCCAGCACCCAAGTTTGCGCCACCACCACCAGGATAATTGTGATTGCCGTAAGAAATTTGTAGCCAAGGTTGTAAACCACGGGCAACAGCATCGTTTATAATATGATCCATCCATGCCCAATCATATACTCCTTTTACTTTTTCGGTTTTGTCCCAGCCGCCTTGTAATCTAATACGTTTAATCCCTAATGGCGCTATGTATTCTTTGTAAGCATCGTAATTGGCATAATCTCGGTCTAAAGTTTCGCAACCAATTAGCCAGTTAGATGATTTAATTTCGTCTGTTGATTTTGATTTTACAGAACCCAAATAAGGAAAAGCAATTTTTAAATCGGTTTTAACCCTGGTGCTGCTGGTATCAATAAATTGTGCATTTGCATTTAGGATTGGCACTAAAATTAATGACAAAAAGTAAAAAATATCTTTACAAAATCCCAATGCTTTAAAAATTGCTGACTCTTTATTCATTTCTTTTTATTTTTCTTTGCTGTTTAAGCTTCTGTGTAATTTTTTTTAATATTCAGTTGATATTTTAATGATAAAAACTTTTAGCTTTTTTTTAGATCTAAGTTTAACTATAGCTTTTTATAAAAAATTTGATTTGGGCGTTTAAACACGTCACAAAGTGATTCCTTTGGAGCTATCCCTGCCCGAAATGCAGGCGGGCGTTATAGTTTTTTTGCTACTTGCATAATGGAAAAAGGCAAAAAA
>Ga0209702_10004327_pt1 | contig 20788 bp, 20 predicted proteins | sample FRY01_FD_187210 | JGI IMG/M metagenome (GOLD analysis project Ga0209702, IMG submission 187210) | Freshwater microbial communities from Lake Fryxell liftoff mats and glacier meltwater in Antarctica - FRY-01 (SPAdes) (version 2) | ecosystem: Environmental > Aquatic > Freshwater > Ice > Glacier... | reverse complement strand
ACTTTCTGTCCGGATGAATAGAATGGCGTCGACACCCATTCTCTACATCAGATCAGAGAGTTAAGCTACGTTCGCCACCCCGATAAACCCGGTCCGGTGAATAAGACGGGTTAATGCTCTTATCTGGCATTTAAACGCCGTAACTCTATTTCGGGAGTGTTAAAAATGCACCGTGTTGCAAAATTGCTTGTTGGGGTTTCACTTCTGGCGACCTCGCCGCTTATGGCGCAGGAGAGCGATGGCGGCTTTGAAGAGATTTTGGTGACCGCGCTGCGTACTACCACCAAGCTGCAGGAAACCCCAATTGCTATCACGGCACTGACGCAGGACGCGTTGACGGACCAGCAGATATTATCGACACAGGATATTGCCAAGGCAGTTCCGGGTCTGACGCTGATCCCGGTGACGGCAAACCCTTCCACCTTCCAAATCGGCCTGCGCGGCGGCTCGGAGCAGACCTCGGGGTTGATCGTATCCGAGCCGGTGGTCGGGATTTATGTGGATGATGTGTATCGCGGCCGGATGCAGGGCTCGAATTTCCAGCTCTCCGATCTGGAGCGCGTTGAAGTGCTGCGCGGGCCGCAGGGCACACTTTATGGCCGGAACACGTTTTCCGGCGCGGTCAAGCTGGTCACCCGGACGCCGGGGAAGAATGACGAATGGCTGAAGGGCTCATTGGGCTATGGCAGCTTTGATGAAGTGCGTGCCGAGATGTCGATGGGCGGCGTTGTTGCCGGCGATCTGGGCGCTTCGCTCTCGGTTTTTTACCGCGATCAGTCCGATGGCTGGATTTTCAACCGCGCGACCGGGCAGGACATAGGCAAAGAGCGGAACTTCGCGGCGCGCGGTAAACTGGCATATGATAGCGGGCCGCTGCGGGTGCAGGCGGCTGTATCTTATTCCGATGATAGCAATGACGGCTATATTCCGGTCAATGTCCAGTTTGTGCCGCCGCCGGTTACGCCGCCTGTAGGTTTTGACAGCCGGCTGTTTGGTGAAAACGCCCGGCCTGTCCTGCCCGGCCAGCCTTATCTCACCTCCTCGCCCACGCCTTCGCAAGGCGAGACCGCTGTTTTCACCGGCACGCTCGATATAGCGCTTGATATCGGCGACGTGACGCTGCGTTCGATTACGGGCTATATCGATACCACCGATTTCTTCCGCTGGGATTTGGCTGGTGGTCAGCAGGTGGGGCCGAATGCTTTTATCTCAAGCTTTGACCGGGCATCGGCTTCGGGCGCCCAGCAATGGAGCCAGGAGTTGCAGGCAACAGGCTCGTCTTTCGACAATAAGGTCAACTGGTTGGCGGGGCTTTATTATTTCAATGAAGTTGGCAATCAGAACTTCCGCGATGCCTTTTTCGGCTTCCAGCTGCCCTTGTTCACGCAGCGCACCAAGACCGAAAGCTATGCGGCCTTCGCACAGGCCAATATCGCTATTTCAGACAGAACATCCTTCACCATCGGTGGCCGCTACACCAGCGATAAAAAGCGGTTTGATGCCAATATTGAGGGCCCCTTTGGCTTAACGGCCGGGCTGGACGCCACCTTTAATGCGTTCACGCCGAAATTCGGGATTGAGCATAAGTTCACCGATGATGTTCTGGCCTATGCCTCGGTTTCAAAGGGCTTCAAGGCCGGCGGTTTCAACGGCTTGTCACGGGCGCCTGCGGTGATCAACTCGGTCTATCGTCCGCAGACCATCTGGGCCTATGAAGCCGGCGTTAAAGCCGAAACATTTGACCGTAAATTGCGGACCAATTTGGCGGTGTTCATCAACGACATTAGCGATTTGCAGCAGACCGCGCAGCGCGGCACAGATTTCCCGCAGGTCAATGTGGGGGATGCCCGGGTTTGGGGTGTGGAGCTTGAAGTCTCGGCCCGTCCGTTCAAAGGCCTCGATCTGAACGGTTCGGTTTCTTACAATAATGACCGTTACAAGACGCTGGATCCGTTGTCTGATGCTGCAAGGTCGGGCGCACGTGATGTGCCGTTGGTGTCTGAGTGGCAGGCCCGGCTGGGCGGCACGTTCGAGCAGCCGATCGATGATACGCTGGTGTTCCGCATTGGCGGCAACATGAACTACACCGGCCGGTATAATCCGGTGGTGACCAATGCGATTGAGCTTCCGGGTTGGACGCGTATCGATGCGTTTGTGGCGCTGGCGACGATTGACAACAAATGGGAGCTGAATCTTTCCGGCCAGAACCTCACCGATGAAGTGACTTATGTGTCTGGGATCATCAGCCCACCGTTTTCGCCGGCATTAACGCCGCTGCGGCCGCGCACGTGGATGGTGTCTTTGAAGTTCAACTATTGAGGTGTTGAGCGCGGCTCCGGTGTTTCCGGGGCCGCGTTATTTCAGGGAATTAGCACGGCCTTGGTGACAAGGCCGGCTTCGCTGTCTGCGATGGCTTGGTTAATGTCTGCCAGAGGATAGGTTTTTATCATTTTGTCGAATGGCAGGCGGCCTTCGAGATAGTGGTTAATCATTTCCGGGATGAAGATGTGCGGGTCGGCATCCCCTTCTACGATGCCGATGATGTGATGACCTTTGCTGACCAGTGCGTTGAGGCTGAGGGTGAGGCTGGCGTTTGCCGCCGAGCTGGCCAGGACGCCTAGCGTGCCGTGCGGGGCAAGTGCTGCGATGCCGGCGGCGGCGAGGTCTGGGAGGCCTGTGGTGTCGAGAACGTAATTCATGCCGCCGGGGACGAGCGCCTGAACGGCGGCGGCGATGTCGGGCGCGCTGGCTGGGTCTAGCACGTGATGGGCGCCAAAATCTTTTGCAAGCGCGCGGCGGCTTTCGTGCGGTTCCAGCACGATGATAGGCGTGCAGCCGATGATGTTTGCAGCCATGACAGCGGAGAGGCCAACGGCACCGGCGCCCATGACCAGCAGGCTGTCACCCGGCTTTGCGCCGAAGCTATGGATGATAGCGCCGGCGCCGGTTTGGATGCCACAACCCAGCGGGCCGAGCAGCTCAAGGGGCAGGTCCTTGGATACTTTCACAACATTGCGGCGGTGGGCGAGCGCGTGGCTGGCAAAGCTGGATTGGCCGAAGAAATGCGCCGAGACCGGGCCATTTGCATCAGACAGCGCGCTGGTGCCGTCCGGGCGTTTGCCGCCGAAGTTTAGCGGGATCATGGAGGTGCAGTGCGGCGGCTGGCCGGCGGTGCAGGGGCGGCACTGGCCGCAGGTGAGGAAGCTTAGAACTACATGATCGCCGGGCGCGATATCAGTTACATCAGCGCCAACGGCTTCCACGATGCCGGAGCCTTCATGGCCTAGCACGGCGGGGAAGGGGAACCACCCACCATCGGATTCGCGCACCTTAATGTCGGTGTGGCAAAGGCCGACGCCGATAATGCGGACCAGCACTTCTTCAGCGCGCGGGGCCTCGATAGTGAGGGTTTCGAGGCTGAAATCATGTTGCCCGGTACGGGCGACGGCGGCGGTTATTTGCATGCGGTTTATCCTGCTTTTTGACCGCCATCAACGCGGATGGTGATGCCGTTGATGTAGCGCGCTTCATCGGAGAGCAGCCATGTCACGAGGTTGGCAACGTCTGACATGTCGCCGAAACGGCCGCCGGGGATGCCGGCGCGAATAGGCACGAAAAAATCTGGGACTGTTTCCATCATGCCCATGGCTTTTTCGGTTTGGATTATGCCGGGGGCGATGGTGTTTACGCGGATATTTTCATCGCCATATTCGAGCGCGACTGACTGGCCGAGGCCGATGAGGCCCCATTTGGACGCTGAATAATTGGCGAGGTTTTTGGTGCCGGCAATGCCTGCCACCGAGGAATTGTTGATGATGGCCCCGCCGCCCGCCGCAATGAGCAAAGGCAGTTCCGCGCGCATAAGCAGGAAGGGGGCAGTGAGGTTGGTGTCCAGCGCTTTGTGCCAGAGGTCCAGGTCCATTTCATGTAATCGGGACATGCCGAAGGTGGAGCCTAGGTTGTTGAACGCGCCGTCCAGCTTGCCGAAGCGGCGGGTGATTTCTGCCAGCGTGGCCTCGACAGAGTCAGGGTTGGTGCCGTCCATCTCTAGCGCGACCGCAGAGGGCCCGATGTCTTTGGCGAGCGCCGCGCAAGCTTCGAAGCGGCGGGCGGCGACGATCACGGTGGCGCCTTCCTGGCCGGCGCGGCGGGCGGTTTCGCGGCCCATGCCGGAGCTGGCCCCGGCGATGAAAATGATCTTGTCTTTGAGGCGGCTCATCCGGCGGTAACGCCGCCATCGATGCGGATGGTAACGCCGTTGATATAGCGGGATTCGTCGCTCAGCAGCCAGCTGACGAGGCTGGCCACATCTTCCATTTCACCGAACCGGCCACCGGGAATTTTGGCGCGCAGAGTTTTGAAAAGGTCCGGCATGGCGATCTCAAATTCCTGCATTTTTTCGGTGCGAATGATGCCGGGCGCTATGGTGTTGATGCGGATATTCTCATCGCCATATTCCAGCGCGGCGGATTGGCCCAGCCCGATCAGACCCCATTTGGCGGCAGAATAATCGGACATGCTCGCGGTGCCGCGCACGCCGCCGGTGGAGCTGTTATTGATGATGACGCCGCCGCCCGATGCGATCATCAGCGGCAGTTCGGCCTTCATCAGCAGAAAGGGCGCGGTGAGGTTAACCGCGAGGCTGGCGTGCCATTGTTCATCGGGGATTTCATGGACACGCGCCGTGCCCATGGTCGCGCCAAGATTGTTGAACGCGCCGTCCAGCCGGCCGAAGCGCGCTTTGATTTCGGCAAAACCGGCGGCCACTGAGACAGGATCAGTGGCGTCCATGGCCAGTGCGATTGATGTGCCGCCTATCTCATCTGCTACGGCCTGACATTCTGCCAGACGGCGGGCGGCGGCGATTACGGTCGCGCCGTCTTGCCCGGCGCGCAGGGCTGCTTGGCGGCCCATACCGGAGCTTGCCCCGGCCACGAGGATGATCTTATTTTTCAAGCGCATTGGCAGTGGTTCCTCCTATAGATTGGAGAGACTGTGCGCGCCTGAACAGGCTAATACAAGGCGAAAGCCCGCAGGGGGTGCACCCGGCGGGCTTTAGGGCCTTTATTGACGCAGCGCGCCTGAAGTGCACTCAGGAGAAAGTAACGCGTGCCGCGCTGTTGCGGCGGCGCATGGCAGCACCGGTGAGGCCAAAACCAATGATGAGCAGGGCCCAGCTTGCAGGCTCAGGAACGGTGCCGGTAGAATTACGGAACGCAAAGTTAATCGCGCCTGCGCCCTCTAGATTGTCACGAATGAAAGCTGAGGCGGCACCAGTATTATCACTACCGAAACCGCTGGTGGGGCCATAAAATTGGCCGAGGTATTTATTTGAATAATCCTGCGCAAATATTTCACCGCCAAAGCCGATGACATCATACCAAGCGCTGTTGTTAATCGCTGACACTTGATCGCTGATGGTGGAGATGGTGTAATCCGACGCAATGCCACCGAACAACAGGGCTGCAGCTTCCTGCCCGGTGTAGGCTAGGGGACCATTGGGAGGCACAGAATCCCATGATTCGGCGGCGTCATTATAAACGTCCCAGCTGCCTACAAAAATTGTTGCGGCTTGTGCCGAAGTGGCCAGCGCAAAGGCTGCGACTGTGGCGAAAAGAGCTTTTTTCATGGTTAAACCTTTAACATAATCTAAACTATATTTTTGAGACAACTCAAAGCTAAGATATTATTCTTATTGCTATTATAGTTATACTTTCGCGTAAAGCCCTAATTGCTTTTGCTCACAAATACGCAAGAATGGCACTAGCGCGGGAGCCAAGGTCTGTAACGTGTAAGCGTTTGGCATCGGGCATGGAGGCGACAAGGGCTGCGCTTACGTCGGTATCAAGCGGGCTGGCGGCATCTTCTAGCCACAGCGTAGGGGTTTTGACGAGCGGCAGGCGCGTTGTCGGATCGTGGCGAAACACCGCTTCATAGGGCTGGTGGTAGGTTTCAAGGCTGCCCAGTAGATCGAGGGTGAGGCTGTGGAGGGTTTGCGCATCAAAGGCGCCGCCTTGGCGCAGGTGGGCGGCGTCTTTCTTATAATGCGGCCAGAAAATCATCTGATCGCGGATCATGTTCCATGCCCATGGAAATTGCGTGCCGCTGATGTCTGGCTTTTGCGGGGGGGCGTAATGTTCCAGAAATTCGGTGCGCTCTGCTTCAGGCATCAGGGCAACGCCATCCAGGATGAGGCGGCGGATGCGCGTGGGGTGAGCGATGGCCCATTCAATGGCGATATGGGCGCCGGTGTGGGTGCCGTAAAGGTCGATTTCCGTGAGACCGAGGGCGACGCAGGTGCGATCCAGCATGTCGGCGTAGGTGACGATATCGGGTTTGGCGGTGTTGGGAGGGCTGGAGAGGCCGTTGCCCGGTGTGTCTGGCATAATGAGGCTGGTGCCAGTGAGAAGTTTGGCTAGTGACTCTTGGGATTGAGATGAGGCGGGCGAGGCATGAAGCATTATCAGCGGCCGGGTGCCGGGGCCGATGGGGCCGGTGTGTCGATAGTGGATCAGGCCCTCATCTATGCGGATGAAGCTGCGGTCAAAGCTGGTATCTATCATGTGAGAGTAAACTCCGTGCCCAAGCCTTGTTTTTGTGCGGCTGCAACAATGGCATCTGCGGCAGCGAGATCTTGTGCGGTGACGCCCAGCGATTTGTAGATGGTAAGGGCGGACGCGCTGCTGCGGCCTTTGATGCGGCCTAGCAAGAGTTCACCTATTTCGCCGCGCAGATGGTCTGGGGTGATCAGGCCTTCAGCCAGCGCGTTACGGAATTCGCCGGCTTGAGCGCGGGTGGCTTCATTGTAATCGCCGTAGAATTCGGACGCTGCCACCAGCGCTGTATCGGCTTCAGCGGTGGTGGGAATGGCGGAGCCGACAAGGTTTATATGCGTGCCGGGGCGCACGTCTTCGGCATGGAGGATGGGCGTGGCAGACGGCGTGGTGGTGCAGATGATATCGGCATCGCTCACGGCCTCTGCCACGGTTTCAGCGGCACTTGCGTTGGGCAGGGTGGCGGCCAGCGCTCGTGCGTTAGCAAGATTGCGGCCCCAGATGCGTATGTGGCTGAGCGGGCGCACGGCGGCCATGGCGGCGGCGTGGCGGCGGGCTTGCTCGCCGGTGCCGAGGATGGCGAGGCGGGCGGCGTCCGGGCGGGCCAGCAGGTCTGTAGCGAGGGCAGATGCTGCGGCAGTGCGGATGGCGGTAAGGCTGCCACCTTCGATGATGGCGAGCAATTGGCCGTTAGTGGCATCATAAAGTTGTACAGTGCCGACATGGCTTTGGGCGGCGTTGGTGAACTTTGAGACGGTTTTCAGGCCAAAGCGGGGAGGCTTGGCGATATAGCCGGGCATGATGGCCATTTTGCCGGCTGCGTTCGGAATGGCGAGGTGTTGGCGCAGCGGCAGGATGGTGTCGCCGTTTGAGACTTGTGTCATCGCGCTGCGCATCGCCTCGATGGCCAGCGTCATGGGGAACAGCGCTTCCACATCGGCGGCGGTGAGCAGGCGCATCAGCGTTTCATGGCCGGCACGAAGCGGAGCTTGGCTTGAACATCGGCGACATTATCGGGCCGGCCAAAGGCTTCGGGCTGCGGCTCGCCGGGGGTGCGCTCTTTGCCGATGGCGGGGAACCAGTCTTCAAGGCCAGGCGGCATGAACACCCAGAAGATTTCCATGTCTTCGCTGCCGGTATTGACCACGAAATGCCGGGCATGGCGGCCGAACATCACGATAGAGCCGGGGACGAGATCATAGGTGGTTTCTTCGATGGTGGCGGTGCCGGTGCCTTTGTGGATGAACAACAGCTCGTGGTTGCGCTCATGGCCATGCTCACGGATGGAGCAGCCCGGCGGGAGCAGCTGCATGCCGGAGGAAAAGCCATCATAGGGGGTATTCTCCGGCGACAGCGCCACTGAGACATAGCCGCGTGAGGGCAGGGGCTGCCACCAGCTTTGGCCGCCATCGGGAGGGATGACGGCTGACCAGCGGCCGAAATTGGGTTCTTGGCTCATGGGCGGAGAAATCCTTCAACTTTTTGCCGCCAGCTTTCTGGCGTGGTGTTGGGGGCGAAGTGATTGCCGGTGGGCAGAATTTCCAGCCGGGCGCCCGGAATGAGCCGCGCCAGTTCTTCAGAGAGCGGCAGCGGGGTGATGCTGTCATCCTGCGCGCATACCACCAAGGTTTTGGCTTTGATGTTCGGCACTAGCGCGCGAAGATCATGGCCGCATACAGCGGCCATGCGCTCCAGCTCAATTTCCAAGCCGACGAAAGCCTTTAACCGAGCGTCGATGCCTGCCACCATTGTTTCATGATGGCCCATGGACCACCAGCCGGGGTTGCCGAGCAGATTGCCTTGCAGCAGATATTCTGCCGGGCCGCAGTTTTTGAGAACGGCTTTCCGGTGATCAAAAAGTGACTGGAAAAAGCCTGTCGGGCCGGCCCAGGTGGCAGATAACACCAGCCGGTTTACGCGCTCTGGCGCATGCACAGCGATATATTGCGCCATAGCCCCGCCCAAGGAATGGCCGATAATGTCAACTTTTTCGAGGCCCAGCTTGTTAAGCAAGGCAATAGCATCCTTGGCCAGAACTTCGACCGTCGTAATGACGTCTGAAGGCGCGCTTTTTCCGGTTTTGCGGTGATCAAAGCTGATGCAATCAAAATCAGGGGCGAAGTGCTCTATGGTGCCGGCCCAGAAATCACTGCGCCCGCCGAGACCTACCAGAAGCAATAGTGGCGGACCGTTGCCATGTCTTACGACGTGGAGCCGGGTGTCCGCCACCTCAACCTGATTGATCATGCTTTCGTGGCGACGATAGACTGGAGAAAGCTGTTGCTGCTCTTGGGCCCATCAGCGACGGTGAAGCCTGCAGTTTTAAGCATGCCGCGAAAATCACAATGTACAAAGCCGATGGAATAGGGCTCGCAATTGTTTTTGCTATCGAAATCAATAAGAAAACGATAATAAGGCGAAAGATTCTGGGTAGCGCTTGGGAATTCAAATATCGAGAAAGTGCCGCCAGAACGAAGGACGCGGTACACCTCTGACAATATCTTTGGCATAACTTCCAAGGGTACTTCGTGGAACAAAATATAGGCCATCACATGGTCAAAGTTCCCGTCTTCGAACGGAATATCTTCGGCAAGAGCCTGGATGAAGTTGACATCTACACCCATTTCCACAGCCCTAGAGTGGGCGTAGCGGATTACGGGTGCGCCTACATCAAGGCCCCATATTTCAGCTTGTGGGAAACGCTTCTTTAGCTGGATGGTGCCTTGCCCAATCGTGCAGGCAATATCGAGGATTTTATCCATCTTGCCGTCAGCCGGGGGCGTGACGAGGCTGACGATTTCAGCATGAAGCTCGTCCTGATCATTAGCGCCTTGATAGAAGACCTTGGTGCCATAATGATAGACAATACCGCCGATGGGATCATCGGTGTAGCCGCCGGGCTGGAGATGGATTTCGCGGCGGGTGTAGTCAGGCACTTTGAACTCTGGATTGATGACCAAACGACCGGGGCCGGCGGTTGCGGCATCATCCATGACTTTGACTCGATCACCGATATCACGTGCAAAACTCTGCTGGGCGCGGCGGAAGGCCATTTCCTGCTGGGACCGCATGAAGCGCTGCCATGTGGGGACGACAGGCGCCTTGGCAAAGCTTGCCTGAATGGCTTCTAGGGGAACCGCGTTATCATCGAGCGCCAGACCATCTTTGACCATGCGGGCATGACCAGCAGTGGCCAAGGCGGGGAACATTTTGGTGATAACCGTATCGCGAAAGGACTCTAGAAAATCCAAATAGGACTCATCTGCCAGTGTAGTTGTGCGGGGCATGATGCCTAGATTGCCACGATCAGTCATGATGTTACGTCCTCAATGTCAGTACGGCGAATGAAGCCAGCGAGCAGCCGCGCGACATATTCGCCGCGAAGTGTCTTGCGCGATGTAAACTCGTCAGCGTCAGGACGATGGGCCTCGATTAGGGCCGCAGCGTCTATGCCTTTATCCTTCAAGACGGCTTCAAGCACCGCCTGTCTGTCTCTTATTGTCCAGACTTCTGCGGATAGCTCCATGAAGCTTTCCAGCAGATTCTCCAGCACGAGATTGTCAAAATAGGTCGGCCCGCGACCAGTGATTTCCTGCCCAACTGCAGGTGTGGGTGCTTGCGTATTCATGGCAGCAATTTGCCCGTTTATGCCATGCGCTGCAATTCAATTATTTACGTATAGCCATGCAGCGGATGCATGGCAGCTTGTGTTGGGGCTTCGCTCGGGTAGAATGAGTTCATGGAATTGCGCCATCTTCGTCACTTCGTTGCAGTTGTTGATTGCGGCAATCTTTCAAGGGCGGCGGATAAGGTGTTTATCACCCAGCCGGCGTTGACGCGCAGTATCAAGAACTTGGAGGAGATGATGGACGCCGAGCTACTGGAGCGTCGGCCACGTGGGATTGTGCCGACGCCTGCCGGCCATGCGCTTTACCGCTATGCTCGGTTGATGCTGAATGAAGCGGAACGGGCGCTGGCGGAAGTTCAGGCGGTGCATAACGGTGCCAAGGGCGAGCTTTCGGTGGGCATTGCGGCGATGTTTGCAGATCATATCATTGATGAGGCGGTGGCGGCTGTATGTGGCTCTGGCCGGGATGTGGCGCTTACCATCACGCAAGGCTTTTTGGAGGAGCTTGTGGATGCGCTGCGTGATGGCCGGCTGGATGTTATTTTTTCCAATCTTTCTAATATGAACGTGCCGGATGATGTGGCCGTGGAGCCGCTTCTGGATATTCACGTCTATGTTTATGCCGGCGCTGACCACCCGCTGATGGCACAGAACAATATTGAAAAGACGGCGTTGCTGGACCAGCGTTGGGCGGTGGTCGACCAGCCGCATATGCGGGATTTTCTGGATATATACTTTGCCGCTGAAGGCCTTGCAGCGCCCGATTATGTGGTGCGCACAAATTCATTGAACCTTATTTGCTCGCTCATTGAAAATAGCGGGTTTCTGGGCGTGCTGCCGGAGCATGTCATTGAACGCCGGACGCAGAGCGGGCGAGTAGGCAAGTTGGACGCCCCGGGGTGCCCTATAGTGCGAAAGGCGGGCTTGCTTACGCGCAAATCCATGCCAACACGCCCGGTGGTTGATCTGTTTGTTCAAGAACTACGGGCGGTTTGTGCTAATCATGCATCTGGCGCATGGCAGCGTAAGATAGTTTGATTTGTGTTTATGAGAATTTGTTGCACACTAGATGCGTGTCGCAAGCGGTGCGGCGTTTAGATATAGGTTGATCATGGCTTTTAATACGCATCCCCTACGTCCCATCTCCGAAGAAGATGTGCAGACTTACGCACGTGACGGCGTGGTCTGTTTGCGCAAAGTGTTTGATCCTGAATGGCTTCAGTCCATGGAGGGTCCGGCGCGGCGGCTGTTGATTGACAAGGAAGATTTCGGCCTGTTGCCCAGCTATCCGGGGCGGTACATGGCACGCACCATCCCTGAGTTCCGGCGCTTCGTGTTTGAGAGCCCTGTGGCGGAAGCTGCTGCCAAGGCGCTTGGCTCCAAGACCGCGCGGTTCTTCTTTGATGAGATCTTTGCCAAAAAGCCGCACTCCACCGAGCAAACGATCTGGCACACAGACCGGATGGGCTGGCCAGTTACGCCGCAGACCACGATGGTGCCATCGCTTTGGGTGCCGCTCACGCCGATTACCAAGGCCAACAGCCTGGAAGTGATTGCTGGCACACACACCCGCGATGACAAATATTGGCTGTTCAGCCCCAACGCCCGCAAGATGATCCGCGATCCTGCCCGGCTGCCACACCCCGATGGCGAAGCGATGCGCAAAGATCCAGCCTATGCCGATAAGTTCAAGACCTGGGATATGGAGGTGGGCGATATGCTCGTCGTGCATCCTTGGGCGCTGCATTATTCGCATGGCAACCCGACCGATGATTGGCGCATTGCGCTTTCCGTGCGGGTGTTTGGCGATGATGTGCGCTGGTGCCCGCGTCCCGATTGTTTGAACATTGCCGGCGTCAGCTTTGATGAGATGATCGAAGGCGATGTGCCGGGCGGGGATATTTTCCCGCTGCTTTGGTCTGAAGACGGGAAGCGCGATGATGATAGCCGCTATCCGCGCGGCTTTGCGACCACATGGTCCGCCAAGCGCCGGGACGATGTGAACGAATTTGAGACGTTCAAGAAGCTGCAGGACGCTGATAACGCCTGATGCCCGCAGCCGCTAATTCTACAGCCTATAATTCTACGGCCTATGATTATGTCGTGGTTGGCGCGGGGTCTGCGGGCTGCGCGCTGGCGGCGCGGCTTAGCGAGGATCCCGGCTGCCGGGTGGCGCTGCTGGAGGCCGGCGGCAAAGATCGTGATCCGGCGATTCATATTCCAGCCGGCATCGTAAAGCTAATCGGCAACCCCAAGGTCGATTGGGCGCATCTGGCGGAACCGGATGCGTCGCGGGACGGCAAGGTTGATCTGTGGCCCGCCGGGCGCGTGTTGGGCGGGTCTTCTTCCATCAATGGAATGTTGTTCGTGCGCGGGGCGCGGGCCGATTATGATGGATGGGCAGCGGCGGGCAATCCGGGCTGGCGCTTTGATGATCTGCTGCCACTGTTTCGGCGGATGGAAAATAGCCCGATTGGCGGACAATGGCGCGGCGGGCTGGGGCCTTTGGATGTAGGGGCTTTGCGCTCCGTGCATCCGCTGGCGGCGCCGTTTACGCAGGCGTGCGTGGCAGCGGGATTGCCGCTGAATCCGGACTATAATGGCGAGAGCCAGGAGGGCGTGTCTGCGCCGCAGGTGACCCAGCGGAACGGTGCGCGGATGAGCGCGGCCAAGGCCTATCTGGGCATGGCGGCGGGGCGGGCGAACCTTGATATTATCACCGGCTTTGAAGCGGAGCGGGTGATTTTGGACGGTCGCCGGGCGCGGGGTGTGGCAGGTAAACGTGACGGCGTGGCCATGGATATATTAGCCGCGCGTGAGGTCATTTTGTCCGCCGGCGCTTTGGCCAGCCCGAAGCTGCTCATGCTCTCAGGCATTGGCCCGGCGGCGGAACTTGCGCGCCATGGCATCCCTTTAGTGTTGGATGCGCCGGGCGTGGGGCAGAATCTGGCCGAGCATCCCAATGCCAATATGAGCTGGGATGTGCGGGTGCGGACCTATAATATGGAGCAGACGCCGGTGCGGATGGCACTGGCGCTGGCCCGCTGGGTGTTCACGCGGCGCGGCCCGGCGACTAGCCCTTATCCACACGCCGTCTCGTTCTTCCGGTCTTCGCCGGAGGTGGAAAACCCGGATATCCAGCTGATGTTCGGGCCGTTTGCGTTCAGTTTCTCGCCTGAGGGCATTGTGCCTTATGGCGGCCCGGCGGTGACGATTGTAGCGGCGCTGAACTATCCCAAAGGGCGCGGCAGCTTGCGGCTACGCTCGGCTGATCCTTCCGATAAGCCGATTATTGACCATGAGCTTTTGGCGCATCCCGATGATGTGGCGCGGCTGGTGGCGGCGTGTAAGCGCGTGCGGGAGATTTTTGCCCAGCCGGCGATGGCCAAAGAAATTGTGCGCGAGCGTCTGCCCGGCCCGGCCTGCACCACGGATGCCGAATGGGAGGCGCATCTGCGCGCGACGACATTCCTTGGTTATCATCCGGTGGGCACCTGCGAGATGGGCCCGGAAGGTGTTGTGGACGCGCATTTGCGAGTGCGCGGCATCGAAAACCTGCGGGTGGCCGATGCGTCGATCATCCCCACACCGGTTTCAGGCAATACCAATGCGGCGGCGATTATGATTGGCGAAAAGGCCGCCGAGTTAATCCGAAACGGCGCTTAACAGGGGCGCTTAGCCCCAGGATTTCGCCGCTTCGACCAGACTTGGAGCGCCCGTGAGTCTGGCCATGTCCGGCGCCGTGAGCATCTGGTCCCGCACGGCGGCGGTGGTGCCGCCCTTGTGCAGGCTTTCCAGCATCTGGGCGCCGCCATGCGCCATGGTCTGCACCAGCGCACCGGCGAAAAGCGCAACTTTGAAGCCCAAAGGTTCCAGCTCATCAGCGCGGCGATAGGGAGAGGCCCCGCCTTCCAGCAGATTATGGATTAGCGGCACGCGGTGCGCGAAGCGAGCGGTGAGGGTTTCGGCTTGTTCCGTCGTGGACATGCCTTCGGCCAGCAGCATGTCGCAGCCAGCTTCGATATAGGCCTCGCAGCGGTCCAGCGATTCTTCAAACGGCACGCTTGGTTGCACGTCCGTGCGCGCCGAGATAACGAGCTTTTCCGAAGAGCGCGCATCTTGAGCCGCACGCAGCCGGCCCAGCATCTCAGCGATCGGCACCAGCGGGCGGGATTGGACGGCGCTGAGGGGCTTAAGCGTGACCTGATCCTCGATTTGCACAGCACTGGCCCCAGCCCGCTCAAGGCTGCGGACAGTGCGTTGCAGGTGCAGCGCGCTGCCATAGCCGCTATCAGCATCAACGATGATGGGGATGCTCACCCGGTCCGCAATGCGCGCGCAGGCATCAGCGAGTTCGGACGCGGTGGCAAAGCCGAGATCGGGCCGGCCCAGGCTAGCATAAGCGAGGCTGGCCCCGGACAAAAACAGCGCGGGAAAACCGGCGCGCTCTACCAGCAAGGCGCTTAGCCCATCCCAAGCGCCCGGCACCATCAGCAGGCCGGGCTTTTTAAGCAGGCCTCTCAGCATCAGGGGGTTTTCGCAGTAAGCAGAGCGCGGCGCATCGAGCGGGCACCAAAGCCGATAATGGCGGCCCCTGCCAGCACGACGACCGTGCCAACAATGGAGATAGACCAGCGGATGGCGCTCGGATCTTTCAGCACATTGTCAGTAAACGCCGCGATCATCCAGGGGCCGAGGCCGCCGCCGATGAGATTGGCGAACAGCAGATATACCGCCATCAGCTGCGCGCGCATCCGGTTTGGCGCGAGGATGGGGATGGCCGCCACGCCTGCACCAAAGGGAATGACGCCGAAGAACAGCACGGGGGCGAGCAGGATAAGCGACAGCGTGGGCGAGCCCGCGAGCGGGAAGGCAAGGATGAACGGCGCGGCACATAATGCCCCCCACATCGACACGCTGAGATTGCCTTCCGTGCGGCCCTTGGCGATTTGCCGGGCCGCCATCCAGCCGCCGAAGATGACTCCTGACGTGCTGAGGATGGTCACCATTATCCCGAAGATTGAGCCAATCTGCGGCGCGGTCCAGCCATAGGTGCGGATGAAGAAGGTGGGGGTCCAGACGCCAAAGCCCCATTGGCCGGCAGCGAGCAGGGGCAGGCCCAGAAATATGGGGCCGAGCAGGCGGAAATTGTCCCGGATGAAAGTAATAACTTCTTTGATAGTGGCGCTGCCTTTGCTGCTGGCCAGCGCCATGCCATCACTGCGGGGCGGCTCCTTGATAAGCAGAATCGCGGGGGCAAACAGCAGCCCCGGCAAGCTGGCGGCGATGAACACCATTTGCCAATCTTCAAGCCGGCCTATGAGCGGGAATCCAAACGCCGGATTAGCGGCCAGCCAAGTGAGGAACCAGCCGATGGTAACCAAGGATAGCCCGGTGCCGACAAAGCTTGAGCTGGTGTAAATGCCCACGGCGAGGCTGGTTTTGCTGGGCGGGAAATAATCGCTGATAAGCGACGTGCCAGCCGGCGAGAGCGTAGCCTCGCCAATGCCCACGCACAGCCGCGAGGCAAACAATGCGCCGAAAGTTAGCGCGAAACCGCCCGCCATGGTGGAAAGTGAAAAGAAGAACGCGCCCACCGCGATTATGATTTTGCGATTGCCGGTATCCGCCAGCCGACCCAGCGGGATCGCCAGCCCGCCATAAAATATCGCCAGCGCAAAGCCCTGCACCAGCGCCACCTGCGTATCAGAAATATCGAGGCTGGCCTTGATGGGATCAACCAGCAAGATCAGCACCTGCCTATCAAGCAGCGCGATCATCCCCCCTACACAAAGCAGCGCAATGACGCTCCATGCATAAAGCTCGGAGCGGAAAGCATATTGGTCTGTTTGGGTGGGGGAGGTGCTCATCGAAATCCAATCTGCCGCAGACAGAGGCTTTGCGCTAGTCAGAGTTTGTTGGCTATCCATAGATACCATGCATGGAACCTTGCGCCTGATCGATTTGTGAAAGCGGCTGCTGAGCGGCAATGCATCAGCTTGATCATTTTGATCATGGCTGTGATGATGCCTTATCCTGTCAGTATCGGAGCGCTTCACCTGTGAACCCACATATTGTCATCATCGGCGCCGGCCTTGGCGGGCTCACCGCTGCGCTGGCCCTACAAAAAGCCGGGCTGCGGCCGCTGGTGCTGGAGCAAGCCGAGGTGCTGGGTGATGTTGGCGCGGGTATTTCCGTAACGCCAAATGCCTCCAAGGCACTGATTTCCTTAGGACTATATGAAGGCCTCGAGCGCTGGGGGCAGGCAGTGCCGGTGCAGGAAATACGGGAAGGCATCACCGGCAAGATGCTGATGGCGATTGATCGCAGCGACGTGCGCACGCGCTACGGCGCCGCTTATTACATGGTCCACAGGGCTGATCTCCATGCGATGATGGTGGCCGCCGTGCGCGCCCATGATCCTGATGCCATCCGCACCGGCTATAAGCTGGTGGCGCAAACGGCAGACGAAACGGGCATTCGGATGGAATTTTCCAATGGCGAAACCATGACGGCAGATATCATGGTAGCAGCGGACGGCGGCCGCTCAGCGGTACGTAGCTGGCTGTTTGGCGATGATCCGGCGGAATTCACCGGCCATGTCGCGTGGCGGTTTCTGGTGCCGGCCGCAGACGCCCCCTCAGAAGCTTCAGATCCCGGCAGCCGGGTCTGGACCGGGCAGGACAGGTCTTTTGTGCGCTATGCCGTGCGTGACGGCGCGCTCATTAACTGCGTGGGCCTTACCCGCACAGGGCTGTGGCGCGGCGAAGGCTGGTCTCAAACGGTGCCGGCGGCTGATTTGGTGCCGGAGTTTGCCGGTTTTGTGCCGGAGGTGCAGGCGCTGATCGCCGCAGCGCCGAGCGGGCGGGTAAATAGCTGGGGGCTGTTTATACGGCCGATGGCGCCGGCGTTTGTGAAAGGGCCGGTGGTTTTGTTGGGCGATGCCGCCCATCCGATGCTGCCGTTCATGGGGCAGGGCGCTGCTATGGCGATTGAGGACGGCGCCGTGCTGGGCCGCTGTTTTGCCGCTGCCGCCACGCCTGCTGAGGCTTTGGCCCGCTATGAGGCGGCGCGGCTGGAACGGGCAGGATTCATCTTGGAAGAATCAGCGCTGGGGGCGGACCGTATCCAGCAGAATGGCGAGAGCAAGACGCGCTTTGCCCGCAATGAAGACAGTCTCGGTATTTTTGAGTATGACCCTGCAACTGTGCCTATCTAATCCATCAGTTTGCTGGACGGTGAGCGCAGCAAAGAAATACGATCTTCAGTCTTGCTCGGCCTGCCAAGGGCCGCATCGTCGGCTGTTTTAAGGTTGCGCCAGCGTTTAATAGTGCGGTCCAGCCCGGTTTCTCCTTCTGAGCGATCATTCCAGATATTCATGAAGGAAGGTTCTTTGGAATGGGGCTGTTTGCTTTCCGGCAGCAGATCCAGCATCGCCCGCACCGGCAGGCTCACGCCCTCGCCGCTAATAATGCATTCGCCTTTGCGCAGGCCCGGCAACGAATCCAGCAAGCTGCGGCCGCCTTCCGGCATGGCATTGCGCACGCAAAGCTGATCGCGCTCATTGTTCATGCGCATGGTGATGATGGTCCCGCATTGGGAGAGCGCGCCTTCGGCCAGATCGGATGGGCGCTGGCTGATCAGGCCCAGAGAAACGCCATATTTACGGCCCTCTTTGGCAATCCGCTCCAGGCTGCGCCGCACCGCGGCACCGCTGGTAACGCGCTCAATGGGCACATAGCGATGCGCTTCTTCACAAACCAGCAAGATAGGCCGATGGGCATCGTTGCGAGACCATATGGCATGGTCCATCACAATCCGCGCCACCAGCGCGACTACCACCGACACAATGTCGGTGGGCACGCCGGAAAGGTCGATAATGGCCAGCGGCTTGCCATCGCTTTCCATCCGCAGCACGCGGGAAAGAAAGCGCTTCATCGTGTCTGTCGTCAGGCTACGATCAAACATGAAGCTGTAGCGATTATCGCGCAGCACCTCATCCATGCGGTTTTTCAGGCGCACATAGCGGCTGATCTCGCTCACATTGTCCAGCCGGCCCATTTCGCTGTCCAGCGCGCCCATAAGGTCCGCCATCAGATAGGGCAGGGGGCTATCAACCGATACATCATCCCCAGGGCTAGCCAACACGCTTTTGGCCCGGGCTTTGCCAAGGCAGCGCGCCAGAATCGCCCGGTCCAGTTCGCGCTCCACGCCTTCGCTGGTGATGAAAACTTCGCCATGCTCCTCAAAATTCATCAGCCAATAGGGCAGCGCCAGATTGTCGACGTTGAAAACCATGCTCTTCCCGTCAAAAGACTGTGGATATTCCCCGTGCGGATCAATGACGACAATATGAGCGAACGGCGCACTCTCTATAATCCGGTGCATAATCAGCGCGGCCGCATTGGACTTTCCCGATCCGGTTGAGCCAAGAAGCGCGAAATGCCGAGATAACAGCGCCTCGGTGTTGAGCACGGCGCGCACCGTCGTTGTGGGGTAAATGCCGCCCACCTCGATGCCATGCGTATCCCGCACCTCAAACAGGTTGGTCATGTCCGCAAGCGTAACCGGCAGCACATCATCGCCCGGCGCCGGATAGCGCGTGATGCCACGGCGGAATGAATGCATCTCGCCGCCAGGCCCCGTCCGGCCTTCGCCCAAAAGCTCGATTTCGGCGCGCACATAGGGCCGGCTGCCAGCAGGCGTTTCAGACGTCGCCAACATAGAGCGCACATTGCCAATGAGCATGGTGCTACCCACCCGGATCTTCACCTGCCCGCTCAAAGACCCCGAAAGCGCCATAGCCTGATCCTCATGGTCTTGCAGCTTGGCAAGCGCTTCAGAATCAAGCCGCACCACAGTGCTGAAATGGCTGACAGTATCAACCCGGCCAATAAGGGCAGGCTGCGCAGACGCAGACGGACCCGCTGCCAGAGGATTAAGATCGTCAGCCATCATTCAAGCCTCCCAAGCGCGCCCCAAACCGCCGCCTTGCGTAAGCTATCGCAACAACAAGGGGCCTAAGGCAAGCAGGTCCGTTCAAATGATGTTTTCAGCCGGCGCCGGCCAGCCTTCGGGCAGCGGCGCGATGACCTGAAGCACGCTGCCATCCAGCATAGGAATATCAAGCTGCCGGGCATGAAGGCGCATACTGATCGCCGGGTTTTTGGTAGGCCCATAAACAGGGTCCCCGGTAATCGCGCTGCCCAGGCAATTGGCATGCACGCGCAGCTGATGCGTGCGCCCGGTGCGGGGCCGAAACTCAATGAGGCGAGCCGCCCGGTCCAGCACCTTCCATTCGGTAAAGGCTGATTTGCCAGCAGGGTCCACCACCATTCGCCAGCCAGCTTCGGCGCTGGAAACCTTCGCCAGCGGCGCGTCGACCATACCTTCATCGGTCGCCGGCAGCTCATCCATTATCGCCCAATAAGTCTTTAAAATCCCGCGCGTTTCAAATAGCTTGGCAATACGCCGCATCGCTGAATATTTCCGCGCCAAAATCAGGCAGCCAGAGGTATCCCGGTCCAGCCGGTGCATCAGCGTCGGCAGCCGCCGCTGGCCAATCGCCTCGGCCAGCGCCGGCAGCAGCGCCTCCACGCTATGCGGCGTGCGCGGGCCGGGATGCACGGCAATCCCGGCCGGCTTATTCACCACCAACAGCTCGTCGTTCTGGAACAGGATGGGTAAGGTCTCGTTAGCCAGCATATTGATTTCCATAAACTTCTATTTCCAAAATTAAGCAATTCCAAGCTTGGCCGCTTCTTGGTTCACGGCGCCCCGTGGTCTTCTCCACGGGAACCCGGGGAACCGAAACGGGAGTTAGCATCATGACAGTGATCAATACCAACATCTCGGCCCTCACTGCCCAATCGGGTCAGCGGGTCGCTAATAAGAGCCTTATGACAGCAATGGAACGTCTGTCGTCCGGGCTTCGCATCAATTCCGCCAAAGATGATGCCGCCGGCCTGGCAATTTCGCAGCGCATGACGGCCGATCTTCGCGGCCTTCGGGTGACCGTGCCAACCTCGGTGCGGCCCAGAACCGTCTGGAAGCCACGCTGTTAAACCTGGAATCGAACACCAACAATCTGGTCGCTTCGCGGTCGCGCATCACCGATGCCGATTTCGCCAACGAAACGACCGAGTTGTCGCGTTCGCAGGTGCTCGGTCAGGCCGCGCAGGCCATGCTGGCACAGGCCAATCAGGCCGGCCAGCAGGTGCTTCAGCTCCTGCGGTAACAATAGCGTAGCGCCGGGAAAAGGGCGGAGCTGGGCAACCAGTTCCGCCCTAACTCTGTTTAGCCATATCTTGCCAAGGCGGCTTAGCCCGTCTATCGCGCTGCATCGCCTTAGGGTGACGCGGATCGGTGGCCGAGTGGTCGAAGGCGCACGCCTGGAAAGTGTGTAGGGGTCTAAAGCTCCTCCAGGGTTCGAATCCCTGCCGATCCGCCACTTCGGAACAAAGCTGGGCACTGCGCCCGGCAGCGTTCCCGAGCCGCCTGCGGCGGCAAGTGTCCGCAACAGGTCGGACTTCGATCCCATGATGCGAACTTCGCCGTCATTGACCTCGACGCGCTGCGCCAGCGCGCGAAGATGGTCGCGGCGGTA
>Ga0209702_10004324_pt1 | contig 20801 bp, 36 predicted proteins | sample FRY01_FD_187210 | JGI IMG/M metagenome (GOLD analysis project Ga0209702, IMG submission 187210) | Freshwater microbial communities from Lake Fryxell liftoff mats and glacier meltwater in Antarctica - FRY-01 (SPAdes) (version 2) | ecosystem: Environmental > Aquatic > Freshwater > Ice > Glacier... | reverse complement strand
AACCCCGTCATAATCGTACTAATAAAACACTTGACAATTGATTTAGAATTTGCTACAATGGGTTTATGAGTAGGCAAGGGAACAATTCATTTTTAGCCTGTACCCACTCTAGCTCAAGTTACTGGCCAACTCGTCTAACGGTACGCTGGTAAATAATTAAAATAACGTGTTTTAGTGTGTGGGTGAGTCTCGTTATTCTCCCCCACGCTAGAATAAAAAACTTATGAAAAGCTTCAACATTACCTGCACAGCCTTCCAACTGCCCTACATCCTCCAAGAAATGGAGAAAGCAGACAGAGCAGGACTTGCTTTCGGAGGTCAAGTGGACACAGAGCCACAATTTATCGGAACAGACGCCGAGTGGGACAGATACAACGATGAGCTAGACATCGTGGATGAGCAAGCGGCTAATGATATAACGTTATAATTATGAAAAGAACACTTACAGCACAAAAAAATGAGAAAAGAAAAGATTATTTAGCCAGAGTCACAGTTTTTTTTCTGGAGAATATAGAGGACATCATCAGTGGCGAAACGGTTGTTATTTATGACGAAGCACACTGCGACTGGCTATGTTTAGCGGACGATATTAAAAACGAGTACAGCTTAGAATGCTCACCAGGCGAGCCACGCAAACTGCCAACAGTAGACGATTTCAACCCGACTGAAGCATTAGACGACCTAGTGCAAGAAGCTAAACAATTAACAGAAAAATATGGAAAATAAAGAAGCTACATTTTTTCAAGACTACTCAAATTTAATTGAAAGTTTTGAAGCCATAGCCAAGACCGAAGACAACCCCTTTTTCAAATCCAAATTCGTCCCGCTTAAGGTTATCCTGCCACTAGTCAAAAAACACTGTAAAGAAAACAACTTTGTTTTTATGCAATACCCTCAATTCGCGGAAGGCAAGAACTTACTCTTTACCAAGATTATGCACAAAACAGGTGAAAATATATCCGGTAGCATAGAGCTCGTGGCTAAGGACGCCACAGACCCCCAGAAGCTAGGCGGAGCAATGACTTATATGCGAAGATACTCACTGACTTGTATGTTTGGGCTTGAAGAAGAGGACGATGATGCCAATAAAGCCAGCGGAAATATCACCAAACCAAAAGGAAGCTACATCGCTGGACGATTCCAACCCAATAAAGCCCCGACCGAAGAGCAGAAGAATATAGCCGAAATGTTAGACGCAATAAAATAGCCTAGGACGAAAAAAAGAGCCAAATGGTACCATTGTACTATAATCGGATATAAACGCCACTAGCGGGCTTGTAGCAAGCCACAGACACTATAGAAGTTTAATGAACAGATAAATAAATTAAAAAATAACAATATGTCAGAAATCGTATTTGCACAAGGAATGTTTTTCGCTAAACCATCTGAAAAAGCTCCCGAGTTTGTTCTCGGTAAAATCTCAATAAAAAGAATAGAGTTTTTAGAATGGTTGGACCAGCAGACCGAGAATGATAAAGGTTATGTCAATTTGGATGTTTTAATGGGTAAAAGCGGGAAACCTTATGTGAAGTTGGACAATTTTGTCCCGAAACAAAGAGATTAAATATTAACAAATAATATGAAAGGAATAGAAACTCAAGCCGTTATCACAGGGATACGAGCTAAGGTTGATGGAAGTTTGGGGTTGTCGCTTGGCACCCCCGAACTTTCCCCTGAAGAAAAAGTTATCTTTATGTCGCTCCAAAATCTTAATGTAAAAATGACAATCGAACCGCTGGAAGAAAAATCTGAAAAGATTGTCATCGAGAAAGGAATGGAGATAAAATCATCAAGCGAAAGGCTATACAATGTTATATTTGTTTACTACAAACAAGTAAACTCAACCGAAGACTACCAAACCTTTTACAAGCGACATATGGAATCTATAATTGACACATATAAAAATAAATTAAACTAATATGGAACTACTAATCGCACTACCACTAATCGCAATCCTCGCACTAACGATATGGCACTATGAGTTACAGGTGAGAAGATTGATGGACGGGAATCTATTGGAGATATATAAAACTCTTCGAAAAAATCAGAACTCTAACATCGACCACCGGCTTATAGAAACCTATGCCCGAAAAGCTAAAGACCTTGCTGAGAAGAACGCGGACCTAAGAAGGTATAATGCAGAACTGTTCCAAACTCTTATAAAATTAAATTCAGAAAAAAAATATTTAGTTTTGAAAAGTAAATGTCCAGTCTGCGGTGGAGAGAGTAAAAAAATAAAAGTTAAATAAAATGAACAAACAAAAACTTTTAGAACTAGACAAGGGTAAATTGCACTATTTAATTCTTGAACTTTTAGTCAAGGAGAAAATAAGCTTCCTCGAACTATCTAACTTATACACAAAATATCTAGAAATTCAAGAACGAAAAAGTAGACTTAACATAGCAGGTCTAGCCACAATGTTAAGTTATTTCATACCCTTTAATGAAAAAAAGAAAGATAGTTTTATTGAGGCAAAATCCGCTTACCACTTACTTAAATCTGGAATGTTTCATACCGCTAAAATCGAGAAAGATTACGAAAAGATTGTTGAGGCTTATAAATACACAGAGGACGAAGATGGGCTCCCCTTAACCAATAAATAATATGGAAGATATAAAATGGTATATGCTGATATACTACGGGACTATTTTCACAGAAAAAAAGTTAAGGGTTTACAGAAAATTGTTAAATTCCGACCAATATTTCACAAGAGAAGAATATGAATATTTCGGAAAGAGAATATATGAACTAAGGATTTTTAGAAAAAAATGTAGTAGCGAATTAGCAAGAAGATTTAATTAATTAAAATATAAATAATTATGAAAACAGATAAAACTGTGAAAGATTTAATGAATAAATATTATCTTCTTAAACAGATAGGGGACGATGAAGCAGCAGAGTGCGTATTTCAATTAGCAGTAAAAAATGAAATGAGGAGAACCGATATGCAAACAATTTTGGTAACCAATAAAATATAAATAATATGAACAAACAACAACAAAAAGCCAAGGCTTATAAAAAATATGAAGCAATAAAAGACCAAGCTTATGAAGAATATCTAGCAATACGAGGGCAAGCTTATAAAAAATATGAAGCAAAATGTAAAGAGATTATTAAATAAAATATAAATAAAATGAATAAACCTAATAAAAGAATAAAAGAAGGAAGAATACTCTATGATGAGTTTGCCAAAAAAATAGCACCTTCAACTTTAATATGTAATCCAAAAACTCAAACACTCGAATTGTTTGCTATCCTAAAAGAAAAAAAATTACAAGAACTACTTATAGCAGAGATGTGTAAAGAATTTGCTTCTAATTTTCAGGCTGACTTGATAGTTGATAACGGAGTATTAAAAATAGAGGAAACCAGATGGATAGATTATTTGGAATGGAAATAATTAAATAATATATAAAAAAGATGAACAAAAAAGAAATATTAAAAGACAAACTAGCCAAAGAATTAGTCATCAACCACATACACGTTTCTTCTCCGCACCCTAATCAAGATGATTTCGAGGTGTTATCGTTCATAGTATACAATTTAATTAACGAGGCAGTAGCAGAAGAGAGGGAGAGGAATGTGAAAATTATTGACGCAGAGGCTAAACTACTAATAGACAACCATTGCCCAGTAGACGGATATTACACATTACTTAAGTCTATTAAAGATAAAATATTATCGCACACAGCAAAAAAATAATCCAATAACCTACAAAAAAAATGACTAAAAAACAAAGAGTAATAAATTTTGTGGAAGAAATACAATGTATGTTTTCTATCCAAAACTTTGAAAGAAAAATAACCTTTTTTGATGTTGCCTCGGATAATACACAGGCTTCGTTCGTGTTTGATGAAGAATATCAACGTATAGATTTAAAAATATACCCTATTTTTTTTGACCAAACACTAGAAGAGCAAAGGAAAGTATTGTTGCACGAATTGTGCCACTCATTCACAAACCCACAAAAACAACTTACCGATAATATAATTGTGGATGGGTTGTTTGTTGGAAAAAATCAAATTCACGAGACTTGTGAAAAAAGCACAAGCCAAATAGAAAATGCTCTAGATGCTTTATTGCAAGGGAAATTAAAGTACGCGGTGACTGCCTATAATAATTATTTAAAATAATAAAATGAACAAAAAAGAATTTCTTAAGAGATGTGAGACAATCTATGATATGGGATTGGTGGACATAGAGGTTTTTTCCCTTATGGGAAAGTGGACGGACGCTATTTTGCGTTATGAGGGGAGACAACTAGACGCTTGGGAGCGATTTGTCGAAGATGAAAAGAAGCGCACCCATACCTTTTCTCCGGAGAAAACTCTAGCCAACGATGTTTTGGGGTATAAGATTATCCAGCTATCGGCTATCCTATCCCATCATTGCCAGATATGTGCTGAAGACACTAATGCTTGGCATACGAGGCCAGCGTTTTGTGAGCATTTAATTAAATTAAATTAAATAATATGAAAACAGTTAAAAAAATATTTTTCCTTACCAAAGAAGAAATGGAAGAATTAAGAAAAAAAGATAAATTTATTTCTGATAGTGCGACGGCATATCCTTGTTTCGAGTTGGAAAACGGAGAAATTATGTATCCTCATTATGGATATCCAGCGGGTGGCGAAAATTGGTGGGAACTATTAGCAAATAATAATAAATAAAATGAACCACGAAACAACAATAAAACAAATACAATCATTAGTGCCAGATGTTATGGCTTTGGAATTTGGGTGTGTAGTTGAAACAAATATATTTCCATCTTACCCTTGTCATTTTAGACTTTGCTATAAAACTTGGAAAAGCGATATTTTAGTTTGTGAAAATAATGAAGGAGAACAAGTGCTACTCTCAATAAATGACTGTGAAATCCTCGGCAAACCTATCACACTAGCAGTAGTGTTGTTGGCTATAAAAACATTGGTATGTAAAAGATGCGGAGGAGCTGGAGGTACTCTAGGCTCTGGTATGGGATATTCCGAATGTGAAGATTGTGGAGGGGATAAATATGATTTGCCAGAAGATTTTGCTGGGACTGAATTTGAATTAGGTGATATTCTTCATTATTGGAACCTCTCCAAAGACAACTTCAGAGACCAGTCAGAAGAAACAAAAACATTTATTGGGGAGTTATTAAATTAAATAATCAATAAATAATATGAAATTCAAAAACGATTTCCCATCAAATATAGAGTGGACTGTTTCTAAAATTAATCACCCCAAATGGGATATTTATGATTTTGAATGTTGGGAGCAAGGATCACCGAGTCGAGTAATCAAACACCTGAAAGCCGACACAGCTAACGCACTCGCACATAAAATAAATAAATTCTTAAAGACAAAGGAATGGGAGGAAGAAACATCAAGTCAAAAAATAATAAATAAATAAATAATATGCCAAAAAATAAACCACGAACACCCGCAGAAAAAACAGCTCAAAAAAGCAGAACAACTAAAAACCAAGTCAAAAAATACACTAAACTAATTGAGGAAAATACAACTTCACCGCACTTGGTGGCGTGGAAAAAACAGCTTAATAATTAAATAAATAATATGAACAAACAACAACAAAAAGACCAAGCTTATAAAAAATATGAAGCAATAAAAGACCAAGCTTATGAAGAATATCGAGTAATACACCAGCCAATATGGCAAGAATATGACGCAATAGAAGAACCAGTGTGGAAAAAATATATAGCAATACGAGAACAAGCTTTCAAAGAATATGAAGTAAAATGTCAAGAGATTGACGAGCAATTCGAAGATATCAAAATAATTAACGGTAAAAGATATAAGTTAATCCAATAAAATATAAATAATATGAACGACCTAAAACCATTCAAGCACGGAGAAGAAGGCACACACAGTGTCTGTAATAAGCACAACATAGATGGTAATTCTGTTTGCTGTGAATGTTCTGGGAAAGATGATTGCGGAGATGAGCCTATGAACTACACAGAAAAAAGACTAAAATTATTATGGTATAAATTTAAAAGCCCGCTAGGGGGCTCCTCGATAGATAACAAGAACAATTCAATGTATGATTTAGATAGTTTTGTGAACGAATCAATCCAACAAGCCAAAGCAGAAGAGATGAAGAGAGTGGAAGATATAAGCAAATGCCCACCACCTTATCCAGCAGATAAAGAAAATCCAATGAAACATATATATCAAAATGAAGGATATTGTAGAGCGCTTGACGAGATACTATCCTACCCACAAGATAATAATTAAACAATAAAAATTATGGGAAACACCACAATAAGAAATGAGATTGGATATATTTTTTTTAAATTGTATGTTTTAATTTGTTGGAATAATAACAAAACTATTCAGGAAAGACTGGACAAAGATACAGCAATAAATTTAGGATATTATTTATCGAATAACACCAAAAAATTTAATAACATATAAATAAATATGAAAATATGAACAGACAAGAATTTTGGAAAGATAAGGGATATACCAAGGAGCAAATAGAGTGTCATTTATTTTTTGAAAGAAGAAAGTCAAAAGAAGCAAGGGATAGGAAAAAGAAAAACAACGAGAACAATCAAGAACTACTTAAAAAAATCAAAGATGACTTGCTCGGAAAAACATTTGAAAATATAACAATTCTAAAAATAAACGAAACAAATGACGGAATAGGATTTTGGTATCACACCTTTAGAACTTTTTCGGATGGAAGTAAGGGAAAATTTAGATACTTCCATAGTTTTGATGATTATGACTACCAAGACTTTATCAAAAATATAAGTTACTAAATAAGAAAATAAATGAAAACAAAAAAACCCAGAAAAATAGGATTAATAGTAAAGGAATGCAGGAAGATAGCCAGTGACTTAGCCAAGGGCAGGGACAAGTACGCCTGCCTTAGGTGTTGCCGGTCCGATAAGCAAGGCTGGAAAATAGACGCAAGCCATATAAAGCCGAAAGGGACGCACAACGCTATGAGTGCCGACGTAGATAATATAAAAGCTCTTTGTGCGAATTGCCATAGGTGGTGGCACTCTAACCCCACCGAGTCAGGGCTATGGTTTGAAAACACATATCCAGAATGGCACCAGAGGCTCAAAACTCGCTCACAACGAACGATAAAGATGGGAAGGTATGAGTGGACCACAAAACTCGCAGAACTTAAAAAACTAAGGGAAATAAATGAAACTAATTGATTACATCACAAAGAATGACGAGCAAGGTAAAGCGACTTATGCTGATTTAGCCATAATAGACTTGGGTATTTCCAGACAATACTTCGCCCAGGAAAAAGACAAACTAAGAAAGAAAGGGTTGATTCAAGAAAAGAGAGGCGTTTCGCCCAAAAGGTATATTTTAAAAAAATAAAAACCCTTAAGAAATAACGCGGAATGAAAATTGTTCATTTTTCTTTAAGGGTCTCTATCGGAATGTAACTACCAACGCTTGGCTATGCCTAAGAGTCAGCAATTAGTTTTATATTTTGGATTTTCTTTAATTAGCTCACGGACGTACCACTCGAAGTACCACTTCGAGAAGAATTTGTCCGAGAATGTATAGTAGGTTACCATTGTTGATAATATAGATTTTTAGGTATTCTTGGCTCGAACGAATTAACTATCGGAGTAAAGGTGAAATACATAATTGCAGTTAATATAGCCAGTGCCAATAATTTTAAAATACTAATAGATTTCAATTAATGATTATAATATCTTAGCACCAGTTTAGTAGCTAGATACAATTTAATTGTAGCTTAGTTATTGAGATATTTAGTTATTTGAGATATTAAGGCTGTTCCTATAATCAGGACTATTGTTCCTTGCATTTCTGTCAGTTGAAAGACATCTAGGTTTTCTAGGGCTAATCCGATCACTGTGACAAAAAATCCAGCAAAGGCAATCCAAGCACCTCCTCTTATTCTTTTGTAAAATTGTTTCATTTGAAATTTATTAGTTGTTTAAAGGCTTCTTGAAACATTCTAATCGCTCCCATTGCCGCCAATCCATTATTCTTTACGGCTTCTAATTCGACTATCTTAGCGGTTTGTTTTGATATAGTGACATTGCTACCATTCAATGCTTTTTCAAGCTCTGCAATGCGTGTGGTAAGCGGAGTGACATCTACCGGATTGTTTCTAATCGCGTCCAGTTTTTTAGCTATTTCTTTCTGCTCGCCCCCGTTCAGATTGTCTCCATACTCTTTTCCAAGTAATTTCTCGATGGCTGTCACAAATACTTTTTCCATAGTTTCATCTTTTAATTGATTAATAACCCACTCTTTGGTGATAGCTGTGCCGGGACAAGTTTTTGGAGAAAAATCACGGTGGAACATAATTTTGCTCTCGGGGATATTCAATTTAGTAAGCAAGACCTTAATCGCTCCTACTGTATTCTTTTTAGTTTCACCGCTCCAAACTTCTTTGTCGTAATCTCCTACTACCTCTATCCCGACAGAATACCCAGTTTTGACTGTTCCATTTCCTGCTCCTGCGTGAATACCGACATCATACATATCCGTGAATAACCAAATACCGTCCTCGGCAATAAATAAGTGTGCCGACGCTGTCCAGCCCTTGCCCTCATAGTAGTTTTTCAATCCATCAATAGATTTCTGACCTTTCCATTGAGCGGCTGTTGGCTTCCAAGTATGGTGGAGTACAAGAAAAGTAGGAGGCAAAACACCAAAGTCTTTTTTATTCACATAAGCTTCAAACTCCGCCAACGAGAGGCGTTTATTTATTATTTTCATATAGTAATAAATTAATTTTTAAATGGTCGGTGATTTTAGAGTTCACCGCAACTCGTTATTGACTTTATAAGTCAACCTTCATGCCAACCCAAGCAGGTAATGCTCTGGTTGTTCCATTTGGAGGAAACGTCGTCGCCTCTCAGTTATGATTCTGCACCTGTCGCAAGCCGCAAGCAAAGTAATGGCTTTTACTTTGAATGCGATTTCTTCGACAGGCTCATTAGCTTTTTCCCATCCTTTTCCAAATCCATAGTCAATTTGGTCGTGTGTAATGCAGATATTTATTGACATTTTTTCTCCTTTAGGATTGCTACAACATAATAATCAGGGTCAATGTAAATACTTGATATTATGCGGCAGATGACTTCTGGACTGTAATTGCTGAAAAGTTGATGCCAGCTTCGATGTGAATTTAGCGGGACCATAGAAATATTCCTACGGCTTGAGTCCCCCTTAGCCGATCTAGGAAGTCTATGGTGTTTTGTAAGATTTGTTTTTTTCCTCCGAGTGCGTTTGACATAATCCATGAAGTTCTCCTAGGGGTTCTTTTGTTCCATGAATCCAACAGCCTCCAAGCAGGAAGCAACCTCGACAGGTACGAGACACATTGTATCTTCGGCAACCTACAGTCGTCCGACAAACTTCACAAACGATTATCTTTTTCATTACTCCTCCTGATTTCTTAGTAACCGCATAGTTTCATTAAGGTTATTCTCAATAAAACAGCTGTCACATTTTTCTACAGGGCAGGGCTGTTTAACCCATAACATGTAGTTTCTGAAACTAGGTGGATGTTTCCACCCACTCCCGTCATTCACTTTCTGGTGCCGCAAACAAATCTTGATAGACATTGTTTTCCTCCTCTTTCTTCGATTGTTAAAGAGCCTAGCTGTTATTTTATCTTCTTAATATTAATACTAATTTCAGCCAAATCCAACTGTATTCTTTGCAATTGAGTTTCAATCCGTGCGGAGATTATTGCTTGGTCTGTTTGTTTCGAAAGGAGTTCATCTTTATTGATTTCAATCTTGGCTAGGTTGGTTGATATTCTGGCATTTAATACGTTTAACGCGGTAGTTGTTAATCCTACTAGCAGAATTATTATTGACCAAAACACAGCCCAACTAATATGGGTGTCGCATTTAGTTGATATGGTTTTGAGTCGGTCGTCTTGGGTGCAAGGATGTGTCATTGTTTTATTTTTAATAATTACCTCATCACAATCCGCAATCCGGACTGTGGGAAACAACTATATTTCTAAACTTTTAATATCTTGGCACTGCTACCTACTGATGGATTCTCCGCTAGGTATACTTCTCCTTGTAATCCTCGTCTCATTTTGAGTGCTGTTTTCAGTGTGATTGATTTCGTTACTTGGCTTGAGATTGTTACTTTTTCAGTGTACGTTTCGTAGCCTGCTTTGCTGATTGTTAAAATAAACGGATTGTAGTTTGTTTTTTCCGCCGGTGTTGCGATGTGGACAGTATTGTCCGCTGGATAATATTTATACGCCTCGACCCGTTGCTGGCTTATCGCTCCCGATGCGTTTGTTAAGACTGAAAATTGAACAACATCGTTTACATTCTTCATTTTAACTAAAACGTTTTCAATGGGAACGTTTACATCATCGAGTACAGTGATATCGATTCTGTTTTGATAATGGAGTGTCGCTCCAGCCCCTGTGTAAGTGAACCCTGCATAAAACTGAATCTTAGCTTCATCGAAAATAGTGTCGACAAGCGTCAAATCAGCCCCTGCATACGCGAGCTGTACCGTGCGAGCCCCCGCTTTCAAAAGACCTCCGACAAATGTTGCGTATGTTTGAGTGGTTTTCTCGAAATTGAGTGCGGTGGTGTCGTCCTTCACATAAACATCCTTGAACTGCCCTGTCGAAAAATCCCCGCCTGCGAGTGAAAATGTTCTCGACCCTGCTGAAAAATCACATCGCTCTACTAAAAACGCACCACCACCAGTGAAGCTTGTCGAATAGGTCGGGCCAATGAACCTGCACCCCTTAATGGTGTAGTTCCCTATAAAAGAGAGACTAGACGACCCACACTGCACAGAATAGTCGTAACTGAGGGGAATGATATACCCCTGATATTCTGTGTTTACGTGGTCAAAGGTACACCCATACAGAGAGGTTGCCCCAGCAAAAGTTATGGGTGGTAGAGCGGAATATCCTGTGTGTACTGGCTTTATGATTCGGACACCGTATATCCATTCTTCGTTGGTTGATTCCCATCCGAGTATAATTGTCGAGGTCGATGTGAAGCTCAGTCCGCCGAGAACAATCCACGTCGAGCGTCCGTCTCGGTCTACCCAGTAACTCGCGGACGAATTAGTGATGAGGCATTTGATTGTATAGATATATCCAGTGAAGCTGTCTCCTGTCCGAGTGATGTACCCCCATCCGAGAGCGACGTCTTGCTCGTATAGGTACTGCATAGAGAATGGGTCGGCTGCGTCTCCTCCGGCGATATTTACTAAAGGGATTGCGTAATCATAATATTCGTAATGGGTGATTGACTGCCCTACATTTGTCGTCAAAACACTACCATTATCGGTCATTGTCGTCGTTAATGATGATACAGTGCTGTGTGATGTCCGCAATATTTTGCATTTGTAACTCGCTCCGACTCCGAAAATATTCTTGTGGACGTAATCGCCCGAAACAGTCGTCCGCCATACCATATACGAGCTCCCAGCAACCGCATCCCAAGATAGATTGACGCTTCCTGTCGCACTCAGAACAACGGCTATTTCTGCTGATGGAGCAGACCGAGTACCGGCTAGCCCGCCTATCGCAATGATTTTGTAGTAATACGTTCCTGCGGGAAGCGTTCCAACCCCAACGACTGGCGTTCCTGCGAACGAACTAGGGGTGCTTCTTGACGTGATAGTGATTGTCTTCGCCATATTAGATTGAGATTATATCCTTAGTTGCTCCTGCCAAATTAAAGGTCTTGGTAGATACTGTTACGCCTGCTAGTTTGTAAACGATTGTTGTGATAACTGTCTTGGTTGTATCTGTGTAATTTATTTCTAGTGAGTCGTGGGTTGGTATTTGGAAACCTTGAAGAGCTTTGAGGGTTGCTTCGGTAGCTCCTGCTTGCAAGGATTCTGATTCTATTTGAGTAAGGCCTCCACCTCCTCCGCCTACTTTATCAACTGCTACTAGCAATCTTCCTTCCTTAAATTTTAATTCAGGAAACTCTGGACTTTCTTTTTCCGAGATAATTTTTAACCATTCAGCGATAGCACTTAAATCCTCAGAAGTTCCAAGTTTTTTAACTAAGCCTTGAAGTTTAATCATTTCGCCGTGGTCTGGCTTTTCCATTATCTTCATCAGGTCATCAAACATCAAGGTGTAGTCAATGACTTCCTGTTTTTCCATTTCAGGAAACTTTTTAGGTAGTTTTTCAATCGCTTTTAAAAGAGGTTTCAAATCGACATTAACATCTCCTTGATTGACGACTAGATTTTGCTTCTCAATCGCATAAACTACGGCTTCTAATTTGCCCTCTAGCGAAGTATAATCTGCTTCTGGTATCGTTACCTCTTTTATCTCTTTAATCGCCTGTGTGGTCAAATTCTGGGCTTCTATGATGTCCCTCGTGATGTCATCGGTGTTTGAGATAGTAACTTCCTCGGTAATTTCTTTTTCTTTAATCGCCTTGGTTACTTCTTCGATAGAATTGATTGAAGAGTCGTTAAAATACTTCCAATCTTTGCGATAGGTTTCGTATAGGCTGTTTAGATATTGTGCGAATTTGTTGAAGTCCATAATGTATTTCTATTATAGCATTTTTATTTTGTTTTGTCTACTTTATTGAGTTTTTAGAATAGATACTATTAATGACAATATCCTCCTGAGCATCTATTAGTTTTTTCTTTTCCTCGTCATTTGAATCCTTGTATTTCTGAGAGTTTAGTAAAGCAGATATTTTTTGTTTGTATCTTGGCCCAAACTCGTCTGTGAATAAAGAATTATATTTATCCTCTCCCACCTTGTCTTTCAACGCTTGGAGTTTTCTTGGTAAGCTATATTTCCAATTTGTTATTGCCGGCATATTGCCGGTTCCGTTTAATCTATAAATTTCTCTACCCTCTGGAGATGATTGTTCTGTTTTTATTCTTGCGCCTGACAACATAGTGGTAAAAATACCAATCATAACATTATCAACCTTTGAATACTGTTCTGTTTTTATAGGCTCGCCTAAAATGTTTGTTTTACCCGGGAGGTGCCTAGACGCCCAAGGTATTTTAGCGATAATCGGGTCTGCATTCATTCCGTATATACCAAACTTCCCAGAATAAACATCACGAACCTGAGTATCTGTCATTTTCGCTATGGATGTAGAAACCCCCGGAATCCTAGAAGCTATTTGTTCGATAAATACTTTAGACATAGTAGGAAGGAACTTTTCTTTTCTCACGCTAGTGGCTTCTTTATAAGAATCTACCATTTCGGCAAGAGAACCAACGAAAGGTATAGTCAGAGATTGTGTGAACATGCCTTTCATATATGCACCTAATGTATCAACTGCGTTACCGTTACCGTACTTCCTGGCAGTCAACATGGCTACTAAAGGTGTACCAACCGGCCCGAGATAATCTAATGATACCCACTTATCTCCGATTTTTACAGCGTTGTAGTTAGTGTTTTTTAATAGCTCTATCTTGTGTCGTCCCGGATCATAAGCTCCAACAAAATTATCATTTCCTATTGAAAGTGCTAAAATACCAGCGACAGTCATCCCCACACCCGCTTTGCTCCCGTCTTTTAAAGCACCAAGCAAATGTTGCTGGGCTATTTTTTCATCTAAATTCCTTGTTTTAAAATATTTTACTGTTTTTACAGTAGCCTTTAGGAACCCTACACCAGATAAGTCTAAACCTTGCTCTATTACATTGGCGGGGGTTTTCACAAAAGGTTCAATCAAATCTCCAGGTCTTGATTTCCCTATCACTGGTATAGAGTTTATAAGCTTTTTCATACCTAACGACAAATCGCTAGCCCAGCTATCGTTAGTATAAGTGGCTCTTAACGCATCTGCTACACTCATTTCTCTTATAATTTTCCCGTCTTCTGTCCTCGGGATAACATTGAAAGCATCAGCAAGGATTTCTCCTGCTTTTCTCTTAGCTTCCGCACCTTTTAGGCCTAATCCATCAGCTATTTTTGAAGAGTATAAGTTGGCAGAATCCGCAAATGTCATTCTAGCCGACCAAGCGTCTGGAGAGCCTAAAGCTTTTTCGAATACAAGCTTAGTCAGCCAAGTATCTTTACCGGTGCCTCCGATTTCTCCCAGAAGCTTGCCTTTCCCGGTTACCATGTCATCTAAAGAAAGAGCACGGCTATAATCGTTTCCAGTCTCTTTATAAACTTTAGACATCACAGTTTTCCAACTACTGGCTATTTCTGAATTGTACCCACCTAATTTCATAGTGCCGGCTCTCCTTGAAATAGCTTCTAACCCAGCGTTTTGAACATTAGATATAATATTAACCGCCCATGACGGAGGATTTAAAAGCATAGAAGCTTTAGTATGACTCCAAAATGTTTCACTTTTAGAGACGGGGGTTTTAGAAATAATAAACTTGTCCATTTCAGATTGGTGTTTAGCAAAACCCAAAAACGCCTCTCCCCACTTTGGATTCCACAATCCGTTTTTAACCATCGGGGTACTATCGGATATTGTTTTATACTTTTCTATTTTAGAACCCAAGTCAACTATGACTTTAGTTTCGGCTTCTGTTATATTCCCTCCGCTAGCTATTCCGGTAATCTCATTAATAATACCGTCTGTTTTTTTAGGGTCAAGTAATTCATTGTTTGTCAGTTTTTTTAATCCTTTGAAAATATCTGGTGCTTTGTCTTTTGCGCCGAGAAGTTTAAAAGCTTTAATTAAAGAATCTCTCTTCGCTTCCGCTAGAATATCGTCAAAAGAACCACTAATTTTTACAGCCAGTGCATTGTCAGCGTGGGTTGAAAAAAACTTAATACGCTCTTCTGTTGGCATATCAAATAGTTTTTCTATACTTGTATCGTCGATTTGTCGGGAAATCTTCGCTATTAAATTTTTAGGAATGCAAAAATCTTTCATAATTAACAACTTAATGATCTAATTAAATCTCTAGCTTTTTGGACTTTTATTTTTATATCTTTCTTTAGGATATCTTTCGATTTTTTCTTTACTATTTCCGCAGATTTAGACATAACATCTTCTCCCTCTTTAACTGGGATATTTTTAAATCTAGCCGCTACACCCTGTAGTTTTGCTCTCGCTAAATTAATAAGCCCTTTATTAGTAGGATTATTTTCAATCATAGCTTTTATCATTTCTACTTCCTCCCCGCTTTTTCTTCCGTGTCTAGCGATAGCCATTCCAATTTCCGCAATAGCTTTTTGATCTTTTTTTAGCTTAGCGTTTTCGAGTAAGGCGGCTAAAGTAGAAGTTTTTAATGGAGCGTTGATATCCTTTACGAACACAGCGTCACTATATGCTTTTTGCGGGTTGTCTAGGATATTCTTTTCTGCTAATTTAAGCTGTTCTTTGTGATTGGTTACATCAAGAGCTGGGTTAAGTTTATGAGCGTCATCAAGATTTTGATTTATTCTTTTGATAATAGGCGATTCTGAAACTTTCTTAGTCTTATCTGCTACCTTGGGTGCTTCAACTTCCGCTTTGACAATTTTCTTTGGCTCAACTTTCTTTACCTTTGGTACTTCTTTTATAGGTTGGGATATGTTGAAATTAGTCAGGTCATTTAATTCAATACTTCTCGGCATTTTTCCACTAGATAAAAATTCCTTATAACCCTTAATAGTTGTTAGTGCAATAGAGTCATATCCTTTTTCTTTGGCAATAGTCGCCATTTTTTTGTCTAAAGCGAACCTATTAGCGATAGAAAGCTCTTGAGATGGAATTGGCAACCCAAGAACTTTCATTATACTGGATTCATCTCCGATAAGCGGATTTTTGATATTTACTTTGAATGGTTTATCTAATGGTCGTCCATAGAACTCGGCTTCTTTATATGAACTTGCTAAAAATTGTCCTCTCTCCGCTTTACCACTTTCATTTTCTGCCGTCCTCCACCACTCTTTTTTATTTACTTTAAGCAGGAATTTATTTTTAGACTCCACCATTAAATCACTCTCTACTTCTTTATGAGGTATTTCTTTTATAGGTTGGGATTTAGCTAGTTGGTAGTCTGCACGGAGTTGTGAGGTGGATTCAGTCGAGTGACCCCAATATCCAAATTCATTAATATCATCTCCAGCAAAGATGACATCTTTAGCTTTTACTTTAAAGCTGTTTACTTTTACCCCTTCTGATAATGATTCAAGTCTTGCATATTCTTTAGATAAAGAAACCCAGTCGCCATTTCTTAATTCTTTTTTTGGTGAAGCTCTATAAATTGTTATTTCAGCGTTAGGCTTACCTTTTATTTTTTGTAGTACTGCCCAACTTTCATTAGCTGCTTTTTCACCTCTTCTTATTGCACCATTACCAATAGAGTAGTCTGGTTGAGTGTATACGTCCTTTGGAAGCATTTCAGTCTCTAACAAATTATGTGCTGGTGGCATATCTTCAAAGGTAGGTCTGTGACCCATTGCACCAGTAAGTTCTGTTTTTTTGATTGGTTGTGAGCTTACCCAATCATCCTCCGTCATTCCTTTAGAGATAGCCTCTTTAGCTGTCTTGGGAGGTGTAATTTCTTTAACTGGTGTCTGTATAGGTGTTTCAGGTATAACAGGCTTAGAAGTCAATTTTGGGGCTTCAGGGGCTACCTTTACCTCGGTCTTTGCAGGAATAACGTCATCAAACATTTCATCTGGCGAATCAACCGATCTTAATTCTTTGATATCCCGAATAGCGTCTTCTTTTGTTAATCCGTTATCAAGTGATTCTCTAACTAAGCTAATTTCATCAGGGTTAAGTTTTCCCAGTTCTTTTTCTATAGCTAAAGACGCACGGGTTGTTACTCTTTTTGTTATTAAAGTGTCTAGTAGTTTGCTTGTACTTTTTCTAGCTACTTGAACAGCACCAGCACCCCCTATTGCTAAAACTGGTTGGGCTACAGACATTGTCGCTGCAGAAGTTCCGATTGTTTTGGCTAAATCCGCTCCCCTTTCGTTTTCTTTCAGTCCCATACCTAGACCACCGCCTGCACCAGTAACGGCTCCGCCAGCCATTTGTTTTGCAACAAACCTTGAGGCAGCCTTTATTCCTTCTTTTGTCCCTAGTGTTTTTAAAGCACCTCCCACTCCTCCTTTTGCTAAAACTGCTTTAAGTCCTGTAGAACCAACACCGAATGTCGCATAGTCGAAAAACGCTCCAATAGATTCACCGATTATTTGGGATTCAGTTTTATTGGCAAAGTCATAAATATCACTCGCTAGGACAGGCCTAAGCTGTTTTGATATTTCAAGAAGATTCTCTTTTGTTTTTCTACTAACTGCAGGATTTGACATATATCTTGCGATTTCGCTTTGTTGCTCTAATTGTTTTTGGTTCATATCATCTATTCTTTGCTTTCCGCCTAATCGATAGGAAACCGCCTGAGCAGCGTCAGATATTAAATCACCAACTCCAAAAGACACCGATTTACCCAATCCGGCTACTCTATTTATAATCGGCATTTGCTTTGCTTCTTCAGCTTTTCGTTGTCCCGTGTATTCAGGTGTTTCGTTAGCAAGCGTAGGTGCAGAAACACCTCTCCCTAAAAATGTGTTGAGTTTGTTTCTCCAAGATGAATTAACATCCTGAAAGTTTTGCAAGGCTTGAGAAGTGTCTTCTTGAACTCTTTCGAAATTATTTTGTTTTTTTCTATCGTTTTCTTTTTTCCTGATTGATTCAATAAGCGGAGACACTCTTTTTTGCAAATCAAAGTACCCTCCTTTTTTTCCAGAAGTGTTTTGTGCTTGTTTTTTTAAATCAAAGTAACCCATAATTGTTTATTTAAGTTTATTTACCAGACACTTAAGAGTGACCAAATTTATTCTTTAGGTAATCGTCCATGTGCGTCCCTGCGTCTACTGGTATTCCTAGAGCTTGGAAAGTAGCCTTAATATCACCCCAATTATCACCACCGGCTAGAGCCTCCTCCATCATTCTATTTTGTTCAGTATCTGAATAGGTTGATTTTAGTTCTTTTTCACCTTCTGGAGCGTAATAAGGTTTAGCCAAATCTTTCCTAGCCTGTTGAAGTTTCAAGTCATCAATCATATCCTGCGTCTTTTTGTCTTTTTTAGCCGCCTTGGCGATTCTCTTTCTTAACTCATTTCTGCTTCCCTTAGTTTTTAATCCTAAAGCCATAGCTTGGTCTTTGAGGTCTTGTTTTTCTCTATCTTTGGCGGACTCTTTGTCTTTCTTTTCCGCTTGTTTCAGTAATTCTGCTCTTTTCGCATCAAGTCTCTTTTCTTCATTTATTCTGAATGTTTCCATTTTAACTGACGCACTTTCAGGAGTATCGGTATAAGTAATTCCTGCTCCAGGATTGTTTGTGATGAGTTGAGTCAGTTGATTTCTTGCTCCTAAAGCAATATCAGCTTTTTCTTTAGCGGTTGCTAAGATAGCCGCCGCCGCACTTTGTGAAACTCCAGCCGATCTCGCTAGAGCGGAAATCTGTTGAGCGTCTAGCTGTCCTGCTCTTGATTGTTCTCCTAAAATAAAGTTCATTCCCTCCAAGGGTTGCTGTTCGATTGCTAACTGCCGAGCCTCTGCAGTTGATTGAGCTTTCGCCAGTGCTCCAGCGTCTTGTTGAGCTTTCAGTTGAGCGTCTTTTACATCCTGACCTCCTGTGTAGAAATCATAAATTCCCATAGGGTCATTTAGATTAGGTGGTCCTGTCGGTGAAGTTACTGCGGCGTTAATATTGTCTGCACCATAAACACTGCTCGCTGTTGGAACGATTGGTTGAGGTGTTCCTACGGGTGTCAGGGCTTTGTCTACGATTGGGTTTTCTGATGGTATTGCCATAATGTTATTTTTTAATTAATTCCCCTTTTTTTATCTTGTAATTTAAGGGCGATACTTCGCTTATTGATTCAAATTCCTGTAGTAATTCAAATTTATCCATATTGTGTTCTATATTTTTACTGCGAGTTCTTTTCTCCTTTACCTTTTCTTTCTTAAATAATCCGTTGCCTACATCTACTAGGTTTTCAACCTCCACTTCTATCTCTTCTGTTTCGTTTGTTTCTTCCCAGCCTATGATCATTTTTTCGGTTTCATTCCCTATCTTCATCTTCATTTGTAATTCATCGTGGACACGACCAGCTATAAATCCAACTATTTCGCCTGTTTTTTCAAAAAATATAATCATAGTTTTCCTTTATCAATAAAAATGTAGGCTGTGTATCGTATATCTATATTCGCGCCTAATGCTCCGTAATCATCAATAGCCATTTTCAGATAAACATTTGTTGCGTCCGCATAGGCTGAAAAATAAAAATCTAATATTCCCGATATAGAAACTAACGGAAATGGATACCAATTATTAGGGTTCCACGAATCGCCGTCTCTATCGTTCCAATATGCCTGTACCATTGGAATGTAACCTAAGCCGTGAGGAATAGTTACTATTTTGTCTACTGCTGTTCTTGGAACAGCTTCCACTCCTGTAGCACTAGCAGACCCTTTTAATACTGAATACTTTGACGTCAAAACCATATCTTTGTCAGCGCCAGTTTTAACATCGACTCCTGTTTTTGATATTCGTAATCCGTAATCACTCATATAGATTTTGACTTAAAAATAACATAGTATAGTACATCTCCCTCGTTTGGGTAGCTATCCAGCGTATTAGTATTAACTGAAATGAACTCATTTGCTAATGTGTAGAATGTTTTGCCTGTCGGTTTTAAATATGAAAGAAATGACGGAATGTAACCTAAGCCATGGGTAACTACGATTGGATCAGCGGTTCCGGCTACGGCTCCTTTCATGTGAATTATATTCGTAAAAAATGAACTTGATAAAACACATTGCTCGTCTGTACACGTCTTTACATCATACCCTGGCTTACTTATTCTAAACCCATAATCCTGTGAACTTAATCCTAAGGTTGTTCCAGCATTTATTGTATTGGCTGCAATAGTGTCGAAACTATCCAAGAATTGATAAATTGTAAAATACACAGTAGCTCCTGGTGTGGTTGTTCCATTATCAGGATTAAATATATAAATCTCGGTTCTATCAGCATATTGCCTTATCCATAGCTGCAAATAAACAGAATCGGACATAAAATAACTATTTGCAACACCTATTGATGTAGAGCCATTATAGGAAATAATTACAGGTGCTAAATAGCCTAAGTCGTGAGTTGAAATAATTTTAGTGGTATCTCTATACCAAGTATGCGTTCCAGCACCAGCACTTGTTATATCAACAGCACTTCCTCCCAAGGTTAATGAAACCTGAAATGTATTGGCAGTTTTGTTGATGACATAATACAGATGACCGCCATGAGGATAATTATACTCTAGTATTGTCAATCCGCCAGGAATTGTGCCACTTGTTAAGAAATTTAACTGGTCTCCATTGGCTAGTCCGTGAGCTGCGGATGTTAGATAATCTGTTCCTGCGTTGGCGGTGAAGTCTGCTGATGCTCCGTCAGGTACTACTCCGGTAATCGCTACTACTGAAAATATTTTAAGAATCGGAAACGCCGAACTATAAACTAAAAACCTGTCGGCACAAGTCTTCACGTCATATCCTTTCTGCGAAACTGCTGCTCCATAATCTGCCATAAAATTAAATCAAAATTTTCCACTTAAAAATCCGATGAGAACCCTGTCGTTTACCCCATCATTTACTATTATATTCTTTCCTGCTCCACTTATTATAATACTTCCTGAGCCGTCTGTTGATGTTGATGTTATATTCCCCTCCAAATCAACCCTAAACGGTGCAGTATCAAACTTATCACTTCCGAGAAACATTCCTTTCTGAATATCTACTGAAAACTTCTCTGTTCCAGTCCCAACGCTAATCTCTCTTAAATTAGCCAATACTTTCGTATCTTTATTTTGAGGAGGTTTGGGTGTATCTAATAT
>Ga0209702_10004320_pt1 | contig 20818 bp, 38 predicted proteins | sample FRY01_FD_187210 | JGI IMG/M metagenome (GOLD analysis project Ga0209702, IMG submission 187210) | Freshwater microbial communities from Lake Fryxell liftoff mats and glacier meltwater in Antarctica - FRY-01 (SPAdes) (version 2) | ecosystem: Environmental > Aquatic > Freshwater > Ice > Glacier... | reverse complement strand
TGGAGTTGGGGTTGGAGTTGGGGTTGGAGTTGTAGTGGGGGTCGGCTCAACAGGATTAGAGTCAGGGATAGGGTCGTTTTTCTTTACTGGCTCTTGAGTATTAGTTGGGGTTGGTGTTGGCGTCGGGGTTGGGATTGGGTCTGCGGTTTGGGTTGGAGGTTGGAACTGTGTTGGAGGTTGAGCTGGGATTGGGTCTACGGTTTGGGTTGGAGGTTGGAACTGTGTTGGAGGTTGAGCTGGTGTGGGTGTGGGTGTTGGGGTCAATGTCGGTGTTGGGGTTGCAGTTGGCTCTTGAGCTGGGGCGGGGGTTGGCCCGGCAACTATAAAGTCTACAGTGACAGATCGTGGAGAGTAGACAGCGAACGAATCGTTATCTCCGCGAATCTCAAATGTATAAAGAGTATCCAACCCTCCCGTGGACTCAAACAAAGACCTTGACAGAGTAAAAGTCTCCACATCACCAATGGCGGCCACTGCCCAATTGTTAAAAAATACTGCGTAGCGCTCTACTGGTGTCCAACCGATAGCGGATCTATCCCAGCTAAGAGTTACATCTCCGCTTGTAGTATCTTGTGTTGCTACTAGATTCTGCGGTGCGGCGATTGTTCGATTAGGTAGTTCGTATAATGCGTCAGCATTAGCCTGAGTGGTTGTGTTAAGCGATATATCGAAATCTGTGGACGCTTGGTTAAAAGTTATTACTGCTTGATCTCTAACTGTTTCTAAGTTTGTTGTAGTGTCTGGGTTGGACTCGTAATAATAACTAGTAGTTGCGTCAACAAGATTAGAACCCGCGGTGTTCTTTGCATCGTTAGCTAAGACGACATCAGCATTCAATGAAGCAACGAGTGCTTGAGCAACTAAGAAAGTTTGGTAGGCAGCATCTGAGTTAGTGAAGTCTCCGGTGGACGTGTCACTATCTAACGCTGCTTGATACTCGGAGTAGGCAGTATCTCTATCTAGCTCTGCCTGCAAGTAGTCTGAGTAGAATCCATCGTAAATAACTACTGCATCATCAAAAGTTGTTTGAGCTGTATCCCGATAACTTAGTGCAGCACTTATGACGAACGGCTGAGCGTTAACCGCTAGCTCTGCAGTATCAGCTGCGCTACCTGTCGAGTCGTAAGTGCTAACCGCTAAAGAGAGAGAAGAGACTGCGGAAGAGAAAGAGGACACTGCGCTGGTTACTGCGTCAAGGTCTGATAAATCTTCGGGGGCATAAGTTTGGTAGTAGGTAGTTACATCGTTTAGTGTTGACTGGTAAGTTGAAAGATCCTGCTGCTGGGCCGATAAGTTCTGCTGGGGTGTCGCACTTCCGGACGCGCTTAGTACTGGCCATAGTGCTGGAATGAAAGCAAAAGAAATTGCTACATAGATGCGTGTCGATATGGCAAACTTACTACGACTACTACTCCGGGTTTTGGTGGTCAATCTGAGGCCTTTTGTGCTTGGCCCTCCCCAGGATTACTGTTTTAATTTTATCAGATTTACGGGTTTTCGATTAGAGCTTGAGAAGTTGCAAAGGGTCTAGAGATGGTAGACTAACACCATGATAATTATGTACTACCTAGAGCGTGCTTACCGCAAGGTTAAGTACTGCCTATTTCCAGGGAAGAAACCGAAAAAGAACTTTATATACTAATGAGTGATAGACCAATTACAAAAGTTAGTAGGGAAACAAGAGGCCTTCCTGTAGCAGTAACAACTCTTGTAGACGTCCTAAGCTCAAGCGAGGTGGAACTTCTTAGGAAGTTCTCTGCCTCTCAGCTGGCGGATTACTCTAATTTAGATAAATTGGTAAACCACGAACTTGGAAATAGACCAGATTCCTGGGACGAAACTGGGCTAGTGAGCCGATTACAAGAACTATTTAGATCCTACATTAAAAGCAATTTCTTTCTTTTAGGGAATATCGAACCCAGGCAGATAAGTATCCTATGCGCGCCTGAAACTACTGGGTATAGGGAAAAGTACGGATTGTTTGAAAACAATGGCGAGGTCATTTATACCGCGATAGTACCACTTAGCTACTCAAAAACTGACTATTTGGGTGGTGACATTGTCTACACCAAACCCGGTGAGGGTGGCTATGGGGCGCCAGGTCAAATGCTAATCCATAGAAATGAAACAATAAATTCTTGGATGTTAGAGGATGTAGATTCTGGTACGCGGTTGGATCTGATACTTGTACAGCAAGAAGTGCGTAACCTCGCAAGCTACACCGAATTTAGTATAGATCAAACAGTCTATGATACTAACCCCTACTGAACGTAGCTTGGGGCTTTACCGTTCTCGTAATAAAAACCTGTCATACTGTATCTAATGCCACTTAGTACTGGTAAAACCTCATGGGTTATATCACCGGAGTGCACAACTAACGTCCCGGCCTTGGTGGTCAGACATAGCTCCAAGTCTGGATAGTAAAGGTTACCACCAGAATAGCTCTCAGTGCCGTTGAGATATAGTACAATACCATATTTTATACCCTGACTCCCATAAGCATCAGAATGTCTACCCATAAAATCCCCTTTAGTCCATCTATGAATTACGGAAACTGGCATTCCTACGTACCCACCGTTCGGGGGATTCGACTCCGACGTGCACTCTGATACAGCATTTTTAACAAGTTTATCAATCTTATCTAATACTTCAAGGTGGGGCCCATATATGTTACTATGCATCTCTACGTTCCTCGCGGGCCAGCCTGTAACCGGTTGACCAGAGGAGTCATATGTTCCTATTGAGGTCAGCCCGGATAGCACCTTGAACTCGGCTTCGCGGATGAGAAATTCGCAATCTTCAGGTGAGACCAGATTCTCAATTACAAATATATTTTTGTCGGCTACTCTCACATCAGCAGGGTTAATCTTCATGTAAATATTGTACTATGATTGGTAGTTACTTAGTATGTGTATTTGAATAGTAGAGGTGGAATAGTATGATGAAGGGCTATAGAAGTAGAAGTAATAGCGATATGGGTCAAGAAGCATTCGTCCTGAATATGCTGGCAGAAAAGAAAAATGGATACTGTGTAGAGTTGGGAAGTGAGAGGCCCTACATTGGAAATAATACGTCTCTACTAGAGTCAGATTTTGGTTGGAAGGGCTTGTCGCTTGATATTAATCCAACTATGGTCACAGAATTTAACGCCTCTACTAGGAAAAATAAATGCATAGAAGCCGATGCTCTTACTTTTGACTATGTGAAACACTTTGAAGATAACGACTTTCCTAAACAAATTGACTACTTGCAGGTAGACATTGATGGTCATGAGCAGGGTCTCTGCCTATTGGCATTGGTAGCACTACCAATGCTTAAGTACAGATTTACTGTTATCACCATAGAGCACGATGTCATTGTGGACTTTAGGCGAGCTGGAATGAGAGACGCGCAAAGACACTTATTGGCATCTATGGGCTACTCTCTTGCTGGCCAGTGCCCCTCGGAGGATTGGTGGATCGACGAGTCTTCTAAAGATTTAGATCAGAAGATTGCCCGAATCAGTAAATTTATAGGGCACCCGCACATGGGGGACTGATTTTGAGCGATCTAGACAGCCCTATTACTAAAGCACTGCTATATGCACGTGTGTCTACAATGATACAAGTGGAAGATGGAGTGTCGCTCGATGTGCAAGAGAGGACTCTTATGCAGGCTAGAGAGATGTATGGGTTCTCTGAAGGCGAGCTGGTTCGTGAAGAGGGGCGCTCTGGCAAGAACGTTACCGGCAGGCCCAAACTAATAGACGCCCTTAAGCGGTTAGACCGTGGTGATGCAGACGCCCTTATTGTTACCAGGATAGACAGACTAGCCAGGAGTACAAAGGACTTCCTGGACATAGTTGACAGGGCCAACAAGAATGAGTGGAGGCTGATCCTCCTAGATCTAAACTTGGACACCTCTACATACCAAGGAAGATTTGTTGTCACAATAATGAGTGCCTTGGCCGAGATGGAACGTGGAATTATCGCAGAGCGCTCAAAGGATATTCACAAAGACCGGAGAGATAGGGGTATAGTCTGGGGTGAAGATATGGGACCGAAGATGTTTATCCCACCGCGGGTAAGGGAGCAAGTTTTGATACATAGAAGTAGAGGCATGTCCTATCAAGGGATAGCCGACGCATTAAATGTCCAAGGGCTAGTTGCTTCTAGAGGAGGATCTTGGTATGGTTCAAGTGTAAAGAACGTATTAGACGCACTTGATGAGGGCAAAGGAGCTGTTAATGGCAAAGAAAAGACCTGAACCTGAAACTACAGGATCAATAAGGGATTGGGCAGTCTCCACTGAACTGCAGATCAACGGCAGAAAAGTTACTCCGGGCACGGAGCTTAAAATTCAAGGGGAACGTGGGAGGTTTAGATTTATAAAACATGTAATTAACTCAGATGGTTCTGAATGGATCGATGTCTGGGGTGGACCAAAAAAGGCTGAGAGTACTAGAAGTTTTAGGTTGAATAAGGTGCAAACAGTTCACTATAAAAACACTACAGATCAAGCACTGGTTGCAGAATATAAGGCAAAGAAAGTCGCCAAGAGAGTAGAAACAGAAGGGGAAAAACTTGACTAAGAGGCAAGAATATTTTCAACCCTTCTCTGACCCCCGGGCCTCCCAGTTTGGGGAGCCAACTGACCCAAAAGTTCTGGCCAGGTTAATCCTAAGCTCTGTTAGATTTAGATGGTTCTCTCTAGGTGTACTAAAAAGCAGTAGAAGGTTAGCGGGATTTATAAACGGATGCCGGCACTATGAATCCGTTAGTAATGCTGGAGGACCTCTTGTAGTAGATACCGCGCTGTCTCTACCGTTTATAAGATGCTCTCCGTGTGCATCTATGTATGTGGACTCGACTGATGAGCAGTATGGCTGGACCTGTGACTATTGCGGTAGTAAGGCTGATTATGACACTAAGCACACTAGGTTTAATTTTAAGGTAGGAATTTACGAGATTAGATCTAAAGTTTGCAACCACTGCGATGCCACTGCTAACTTGGGGGATATTATACTATGAGCATGGAAAAAAGAATTTTAGCGCCCGGGATAGTAGTTTATAGAAATCCGGTAAACAATATAAATGGAATCTTTGAGTTTATCTCTAAGTATGATTTGTGGGCGCCTGGCCTCCCCGTGCCTTCCAGAGATGATAAGCCTAATTTGGAAAACCATAGGGATGTCAGTGCATTTGACTTTGTAACAAGAGAAGAAGACTATGACTATGACTCAACTAATGAGCATGGATCTAACTACATAAGGTCTCTTAGAACTTTCAAGGAAGCTATCGACCCCTGTTTTGACGACTACATAGAAAGCTATAGCATAGACATTCTTGAAAACAAAACAACTATGTACCAAGCTATTAAGTATTCTACTGGACAGAGATTTTCCGAACACAATGATGACTCACCTGAACATAGGAGAGTGGTATCAGCCGTGTACTACGTCAACTCTGACTACTCAGGTGGAGGACTGTATTTCAACCAGTTTGACATCCTATACACCCCGGAAGCCGGGGACTGTTTAATATTCCCGGCTATGTGGGTGTACAGTCACACTGCTGTTGAGATATCAAATGGGATAAAACAAGCGCTAGTGTCTTTTAGGAAATAGGAAGAAATAATGAATATTAAGATCCAAGTAACCAATAAAGCGATCGCACCTTCCTACGCACAAGCTGGGGATGCGGGAGCAGACATCTTCGCTAACGAGAGTGTTGAGATCCGCGCTGGGGAGCGTAAACTTGTAATGACTGGTATAAAGATTGCGATCCCGGACGGTTACGTTGGACTAATCCACCCTAGAAGTGGACTGGCTTTAAAGCAAGGCCTAACAGTCTTAAACGCACCTGGAACTATTGACTCTGGGTATAGAGGGGAGATCGGCGTTATACTCTACAACTCTCAGGTTCGGTCTACCATCTTAATCAAGGCCGGGGATCGTATTGCTCAGCTTGTAATTCAGAAGGTAGAAAGAGCTGAGTTTGAAGTCGTAGACGCCCTTGATGATACTGACAGAGGAGAAGGCGGATTTGGGTCCACGGGAGTCAACTAGGGGTGTAGACTTAGGGGAGATTTACCAACAAAGGAGCTAAATTGTCAGATATCTCAGACTCGCAGACCACCTCAAATAAGGTAAGAACCTTTGTTTTAGACACATCTGTACTTCTCTCCGACCCTAAGGCAATCTTTCGCTTTGCGGAACACGAAGTTGTTCTGCCTATCGTTGTGATTAATGAGCTTGAGAAAAAGCGAAACGATGGCGAGATTGGCTATCTATCACGTAAAGCCCTCCGATTATTAGATGACCTCCGCGATGAGCATGAGCGGCTAGACTTCCCTATCCCAGTTGGAGATGGCGGAACTCTAAGAGTAGAACTTGGGAACATTGAGCCCGGCATCCTACCCGCAGGTTTTCAATTAGGAGACAATGACTCGCGGATCTTGGCAGTAGCGGCTAATCTTAAGAGCGCAGGGTATGACGTAACCCTAGTCTCCAAGGATCTTCCGATGCGGGTCAAGGCTGCTTCTATTGGACTAAATGCTGAGCAGTACCTGCACGAGCTTGCCAATGAAGAGTGGCACGGTATCTCAGAGATTGCTGTCTCTGGTACGGACATAACTAATCTTTATGACAATGGTGAACTAGCACATGAATCCATCAAGGGTATGCCCGTCAATACTGGACTAATACTATCTTCAGAATCTGGTGGTGCACTAGGCCGAATCACAGACAGTGGCACCATTCGTCTGGTCAAGGGTGACCGTGAAGTCTTCGGACTACATGGACGCTCTGCTGAGCAGCGACTTGCTATTGACTCGTTGTTAGATCCAACTATGGGAATCGTCTCGCTAGGTGGTAAAGCCGGAACTGGAAAGAGCGCCTTGGCCCTATGTGCTGGGCTAGAGGCAGTCTTAGAAAAGCGCCAACACAAGAAGATCATGGTATTCAGGCCATTGCACGCAGTGGGAGGTCAGGAACTTGGCTACTTGCCAGGAACTGAAGCTGAGAAGATGAACCCTTGGGCACAGGCGGTGTTTGACACCTTGGGATCGCTAGTCTCTAAGGATGTTATTGATGAGGTGTTGGCCCGTGGGATACTTGAGGTACTGCCTCTCACTCACATCAGAGGCCGTTCGCTTCATGACACCTTTGTCATCGTCGATGAGGCGCAGTCGCTAGAGCGAAATGTTCTGTTAACTGTGCTGTCTCGCATCGGGCAAAAATCCCGAGTTGTTCTAACTCACGATGTGGCGCAGCGCGATAATCTACGAGTCGGGCGGCACGACGGAATTGCTTCGGTCGTGGAGAGGCTAAAGGGTCAGTCCCTCTTCAGCCACGTCACCTTAATGCGCTCCGAAAGAAGCGAGATAGCGGCTCTGGTTACAGATCTTCTAGACTACTAGATGGCCAAACGCGAAGTAAAAAACGCCACTATTGACTACAGCGGAGATAACAGAGAAAGTATCTTTGGATGGTGCTGTACTGGACACCATAAAGATTGTGTTATAGAGTTTGTTGGGCACACATGTGTGTGTGAATGCCATAAGAGGAGGTCAAAAACTGATGCCGAGAAAAACACCTGAGCTTCAAAGAGAGTTCCAACGTAACTGGATGGCAAACCGCAGAGCTTATTGGATCGCGTCAAAAGGCGGGGTCTGCGTAAAGTGCGGATCTGATGACCGTCTTGAGATAGATCACATAGATCGGACCTTAAAGACTTTGAACTTCTCTAGTATATGGTCTAGAAGTAAAGAGATCCAAGATAGAGAACCTGCTAATGCTCAACTCCTTTGCTACGAATGCCACAAGATTAAAACCAGAAGCGAGAGAGTAGACCCTAATCTTCAGCATGGAACAACTGGAATGTATAAAAGAAAATGTCGTTGCCAGATTTGCAGAGATGCTAATGCTGCAAGATGCAGACGACAGAGAGCCGCTAAAAAGGAGCGTGAGGCTAGTGAGTTTAATCTATAACTACAAAACACCTGAAAAAGATGCAGCTGGACTGTGGGCCGTAATGTCGCTCAGGGATGGAATGGTCTTTGAGGGGATAGTGATCAATGAGGCACCACAGGGTATCTACCTCTCTATAGGTGGAAATCAAGATAGGCTCTCCCTGTTCCCTTGGCATCAAGTTTCTAGAATTGTATATAAAGAACTTTGATAGACTAAAGCTATGAAATTTCTAAAGGGCTACCTGCCATACTTGGACTGCAAAGTATTTAGAAACTACTTAGACTCTAATCCCAATGGGGTTCCCGGGGAAGCAAATAGTGAGGGCTCTGTAGACCGACCACTTGGGGAACGTATCGGCGGCGTCGCAAAAGGAATAAGGGAGTTTCATGCAAATAGAGCATATAGCTATGCTGAAGCAGGAAAACAATTTGCAAGGGTTCTTAGCTTATTGGGGTTGCAGTATGTAAGTAATAACGCCGAGCTAGTCATACCAAAAGGTGCTATTTGGATGGGTGTAGTTTACCTAACATCAATAGGTGAAGATTATAACGGTGAAGTAGATGTATATGGCGACTTGGCTCTAGCTCCCGAAATTGGGGACGTAATAGTACTACCAGTAGATCTAAGTTACACTTTTGGGACAGTGGATTCTGGCGAGACTAAGAAACTAATCATCTACTGGCAGGCTGGATAATGGAAATCGCGGTGCTTGGCTTTGGAAAAGTAGCCAAAAAGATTGTAGCTAGGATTAAAGAGTTCCCTGAATTTGGCAGAGAAGGTGCGGTTACCCTATATGCGATACACACTAAAAGACACTCGCTTAGCTATGGCCCTAATGTGGTTGTAGAAACTCCTGACTCATATGATGACGGGCTTAGGACATATAAAGATGGCTATCAGTCCATAGAAAACTACTACACTTCGGTCACAAACTATGAGGACTGGCTGATTGGCGAGCTAAAAAAGGGATGTATTGATACTGTAATTGACTGCATGTCCCAGAATGAAGATTCAAATAGAACATTAGAGAGATTTCTAGAATCTGCGCCGGAAGGTACTAAGTTCTACTTATCAAACAAAAACATGGAAAATAGCTACAAGGACAAAGTAAACAAAATAGCAACGCAGAGAAGAATCAGCATATGCTTCAAGGCATCTAACATGCTAAGCCCCGAAACTGCAGCAGACCTGATATCGGAAGAGCTTAGAGTGGATCTGAATGGTGGATCACCATGGAGTAAGGTCATTAGATCTAAGCAATTCTGGCTAGAGGCTGAAGAGAGATACCAAGCGGCCAAAGAGAAAATGCATGCTCTCCGCCTCATGAAAAGAACCGTAGACATTGAGGAGAGACTAGACATCCTGGGGCCCAACCCAAGGAGTGATCTAAATCGAATATCCAATGCAATTAATGAAATAGATTTAGAATCTATACAGCGCTTTATTGTCCAAGGTGAGGGGGATTTTAAGAGAAGCGAGTGGTATGACTCTGATAGAAAATGTCTTGTAATAGAACATGAAATGATTGAATGGTTCTTTGGTCCCTTTGGACTAGAGGATGCGGCGACTCAAGCGTTCTTAGAGCCAACACTGAGAACTACATCTGGTAGGTACTATAAATATGACTCCCCTGAAAGCTATGTGGAACTTCACGTAGAGGCACCCAGCTGCGGGTACGCAGTGGAATATGTAATAACACAAGGCGCGGAATGGGGGCTAGCTTTAGAGGGAAGTCCTGACCAAGTTATATCTGCTGGTCAAGCAATTGCTTACAAATCAAAAGAAGTCAGTAGAGATTTTTTAGGTACCGCAAAATATCCTGTAGAGTTGCTTGTGGTGCACTTTACAAAAACAATAGACGATACACCCCCTAAATGTAACTGCTATGAGAGGTAATTAAAATGCTAATGAGTATATTGGTTTTAGGATATGGGGCAGCTGCAAGAGACTTTGTAGCTAGATTTAAGTCCAGTGAGCTCTATAAAACCTCTGACCTCGACCCTGATAAGGCCAGAATTCACGTTGTGCACGTTGCAGACAATGAGGACCCGCGATACGCAAAGTATATAACTAAACACGACTTCGCTGATGGAAATATTATGACCATACTCAAGGATGGGACAGAGCACGGAGACAATCAAACTCCGTTTGGGGACGATCTGGAATGGCTACTAGCATCTGATGGCCACGACACTGTGGTAGAACTGGAAGACGGTAACACTACTTGGCTTAAGCAGGTACTACCCTCTTTGGCACGGAAGGGGTGTGGGATATACCTAACAAATAAGGATCTCAGTGATGAGCTTGGTGAATCTCTCGTAGCTGCATCAAAAGAAGGATCCGAGGATACCGGGAAACCTGGATTTGTAGAAGTAAAGTCTGCTAACGATTTAGATGAACTAATAACAACTCTAGAAAATATAATTAAAGATAGAAAAAAAATAGCTTACCTGAATAGGGACTACCCGAATTGGGACAAAAAAGAGGAAGTTTTTGATCTGAGCAGCTTGAGTGAAATTGAAATGTCTAGAGAAGGCGAAGCTTGCGGTACTGAAGACTCAGTTTCGTGGGAAAAGCTCTAAAAATGTAGTATGATTTATGTATGAGTTTAAATGACTGGGAATACGTATCCGACAATGTAACCGAAGAAGATCTTGGGATCTTCACGCTAAGCCTATCCAAGGTCTTAGATAAAAAAGGTGAAGCATACCGTGCGATAGACGCGCTTATTGACTCGGCTGGGGAATCCTGGTTTGAGATGGGAGAGAACCTGGAAAGAAAGAGGGTTCTAGATCTACTTGACACTTTTGAGCACACCCTGGTAGACTCTGAAGAAGACGCTAAAATGGCGCTACACGTTCTTAGAGAAATGATTTCCAATGCTACGCAAGAAAACGCCGACGGAACCGAAGGTCACATACCTTCCTAGAGCACCCCGTACCTTCCGCCCCGAATCCTGTCCTAGTCATAAGTTTCTTGTAGAAACTAACGGGCTGGTTGATGTGGCAATGTCCCATAAAGTTACTGACGATTCAGTATGCTTTAATTGTGGACTTTACTTTTCTACGTGGATGTGGTACTCTGATAAAATCACTAAGGCATATCGAGATGGGATAGACAATGAAGCAGGACAGCTTATTACATTTCTTGCAGTTAAAACTGCTGAAGCTAAAAACAAAATCGCAGCTAGGTGGGGAGAGACTCTCCTCGAGTTACTCAGAACTAGAAGGAAAGAGAACAGAAAAAATGGGTGAATTTAAGTACACAACAGACCAAATGTCTGAAATCTATGCAAAACTAGAAGTAGCCAAGATGTTGATCAAGCTTGGTACCGATATGGCCGAACAGGCTGCAACAGATATAAAATTCTATAGGATGACAAATGACGAACCTAAATCAAACTAAAGGGCCATTCCTCACTGTAGAGGAAGCTGCAACTGTGGCAGGGATTAATAGAGCCACTATCAATAATTACGCTAAGCGTGGGTACTTAGAGCTCCACTATGAAGGCGGTATGGTCTACTATCGAGATCTTCTTCGCGCTGCTTGGAGCAATACACAAGCGCACTTAGGCCACAACGCTGGTGAGAAGCACTGGAAGAATCGCGCAAAATGATGGGTGAATGCGATCTACACGACTGGTACTTTGATGAAGATGATGACACAGGATGCCCCGTATGTTACGGGATCTCTATAGAGCGTCAACGGATTATTAATGTAATGTATGTGAAAGCTGCTAATCGTAATATCTTTGAGGCCCTGGAGTATCCATACTCTGCGAAAGAGCTAGAGGATATGATCAGGGAGGGACAAGATGACTGATCCAAACGAATACCTAGGCTCACTTGATCCGGATGAGTTCCAGGCGGAGGAAGATTTCTTAAACAACCACTGGGCCAACGACATGCTTGACGCTCCGCACGCTTTGATTGCGGTCATAGAAACCAAGATAGCCAGAGCGGTAATTGCAGAGCGTAACCAAATATACAAAGAGATTGATAAGCACTTTCGGCTCTTTGACGGAGAATCAATTTCGCATAAAATTAGCGAAGCGGAGCTTATAAGAATAATCTACGTGGGGGCACAAGATGACTAAGACAAATCATTCTCAGTGCGATTATCTCGAGGGCTATTCAGATGGCAGGCAAGCTGGTGCCATGCGGGAGCGTGAGCGCATTATCACTTTGCTTCAAAGGGACATCTGTCCCGACTGGGCAACTCAGATTTTTTATTGCTGTGACGGGGCTTGCTCTGCTTACAGCGATGCAATCGCACTAATCAGGGAGGCACAAGATGACTAACGAAAGGGACAAAATAACAACAAAGAAATTCCGTACAGGTAAAGCTGCAACAAAGAACTTTTTACTACCAAGCTTTGACTTGGCACGAGCGCTGTGTGCGAAGACAGACCCCGAGGTGTTCTTTTCTGATACAGGTAAGATAAGTGACATCCAAGGTGCCAAAAGAATCTGTAACGCATGTGAAGTACAGGTTGACTGTCTTGAGTGGGCATTGAAGAACGAAGAGGAATACGGAATCTGGGGAGGGCTTACGGCTGCCGAGAGACGTCGACTAAGTCGTGGACGTAAAGGGTATCAAGTTGTACAAGTCAGCAAAATGTCACACTAAAAGCCGATTCGTCATGCATACTTTGCACCTAAATACCATTTATGTCAGAACTATACTGGAAACGGTAGTGTTGTGACAGTCCACTAAAGTGGACAAGCTTCCACTAAAGTGGACGAACCTGTTATTAGAGAGGAGATGGTAATGACCGATCAAGAGCAGAAAGATACATCTGCATGGCACACCATCGAGCACCTACATCCAGACACTCAGGTTGCAGTTCGATATGTGGTCGAGCGAGCCAAGATTGAAGAGGCCGAGAGATTAGTGCAGATACTAGAGCAAGACTACGAGCTGGGCACCCAAGAAGAGCGTAAACGTATACTTGACATATTAATAGCAAACTGCAATACTTATCACACAGCGTTAATGGGTTGTGAGTGTTCAGTGCAGATTGAACTTATAAGCTAAAACGCAAATAATCATTTTTAACTATAAGGAGAGAAATGAGCTACCTATATATAGGACTAGATGGCGAGATGTCATCCAGTGAGCTAAGCGAGGGCGGTAAGCTGATTCAGATTGGCCTATTCACTCAGGACGGGTACCAACTCTCTATGAAGATAAATCCAGGTGAGTGCCAGTGGTCAGAGCGCGCCTTTGAAGTTCACGGCATAACACTAGAGTCTTTACAAAGTGCGCCTTTGCCAGACGAGGTTGACAGTCAAGTTTACGATTGGTTGATTGCAATAGGAGTCGATACTAGCAGCAGGGGTAAAACTATCCCTGTCGGGTTTAACGTTGGCGCATTTGACATGCCCTTTGTGAAGGACTCTCTACCTAAAAGCTACTCGCTTTTCTCAAGAAGAACTGTTGATCTGAACGCACTCTGCTTCGCTCTGGACTATAAAGAGGAGAACGGGATGCCCGTAAAGGCCGCGACTTGGAAGAAACGCGCGAAGGCTTATGCCATTGAAAAGATTGGTACAGAGAATCAGCACGATGCTGGCTGGGATGCAGAGATGCACCTGCGGTCCTATGAGTATCTGAGAGGAATAATAAATAATGAACGATGAAACAGAGACAATTGTACTCTCACTTACTCTATTGGTAGTCTCAGTGATTATGATATTTGCACAACTAAGCGAGAAGAGAAGGCTTAAAAAAATTAATACTTGGGCTAACGATATGATGGCAGAGATAGAGGGTCCTATGAAAATACTGGCAGCCCACGAAAAACTCACTAAAGTCTACAAGGCACATCAGAGCGGTAGTTTAACTGAGATGATGCTTGCACTCGATATTGATGTTAACGATCCTCTCTTTAATGGGATGAGTCTCAGTGAATTCGACGGTATAGTCGCAGTCCGTGTTGCGGATCTTAAGCGTCTAATCATAGGTAAGCAACAGTAATGCCACTACACGTCCAGATTAGATTAAACAGACAGCTACTCACTGAAATCCACATAGCCAGAGCTGAGGGTGGAACAGATCCGGATAATATAAATACCTACATTGCTACTACTGGTGAAGAGCCTCTGTGGCTAGAGGGCTACCAAGAACGTGGTGTAGAGTTTAAACATCGCTATGGTGATGGTGCAGAGGTTTGCGTTAGGAAAGCAATCGAGGCACTTGAACCATTTATAAAAACATAAAAGCTAGCATCCATAAAAACATGGAAATGAGGTCAAGATGATTAAGTTTAGAAGCTACAGAGATTCTAGCTCTCTAGGTACCCACTATGTATTCGGCATCAACCTGTATGACATGAAGACTCAGCCAACGCTGGACATCATTATTGGCAAGAGAGTGTTTGTGTTCTTCTGCGATAAGAAAGGCAGTCGTGGCTAATAGTAACGAGATTAATGTACTTAACATGGGCTCTGAGCGTTTGGTAAGATTCTGGGCAAAAGTAAATAAGACTGGTGAAGGAGGGTGTTGGCTTTGGACTGCATCAGTAAATAGCAGGGGCTACGGGTCTTTTTCTATAGGAATTAACGCTAATGCATCAGTACACAAAGTTTCCTGGGCTATGGCAAAGAACAACGGAGTCATGTCAGACCCTAAGAGCCACGTTATGCACTCTTGTGATGTTAGAAGGTGCGTGAACCCGGAGCACCTATCTCTCGGTAGTGCACGCGATAATGCTCAAGACGCGATTAGAAAAGGCAGAGCTACTCGAGTTATCCCTAGTAGTCGGGAGACCTGCAAGCGTGGGCACCTTAGGACGGAAGAGAATACCAATCCTAAGTACAATACTTGTATACCGTGTAAGCAAGCTTCTGATAGGGAGTCTAAAACGCGAGAGCGTAAACGAGATCCTGAAAAGTACAATAAATACCATAGAGAGCAGTACCACAAAACCAAGAGTGGGTCAAATAAAGTTTTCGAGAACCTAGATGATAATCACAACTGAGTCAGGTACGGTGTATAACTTAACTGGCGGTTACTGCGTGCGTAATGGGCAGTTTGAATTCAAGTTTTGGTGGAGCTATTGTTTTGATTCTGAGGGAGACATGCCCATGTCCGAAGTACCTCAACCGTATGCAAGTGAAGATGTTGAAAAAAGACTTCCAATTCAAATTGGTAAGCGCATGTACCTAGGCGGCAAAGACGGCTGGAGGATTTCTACTAGAATAGTTTCAATAGAGGATGTACAGTAATGGAAGACTTTATGAGAGAACTATTTGGAAGTGGTTGGGCATACTTGCTAGCTATTGCTGGATTACTGATCTGGTGGGCCGGTCAGAGATTTTGGCGCAAGTAGTGAGCATCTACCCTTTTGCATGTCTAAAGTAGACCTACTAAAGACAACGAAAAGGTTACCTTGAATTAGTGTTAGACTGATCTCGCCCTACCTATAAGGAGAGATATGAAGGTACTAATTAATCGTTGCCACCATGGCTTTACGTTATCCGAAGCTCAGAAAGAGCTTTTTCCGGAACTGGCAGCTAATTCAAACATGCAAGTAAGCGATGTTAATCGCACTGATCCTAGACTCATAGCGTCATTTGAAGCTGGTGACAATCGTGGAGACGGTGGATCTACTCTAACTATCGTAGAAATCCCAGAGGGCGCAAGCTTTAAAATAGCACCTCGTGGTGGCTACGAAGAGCTAGCTTGGACCACCGGAGAAATGAACATTATCTGATGAAGAATAGTTACGAGAAGGGATCGGCTGAGTATTCTGCTTTTGAGCAGGGCGCTACAGCTGAACGTACACGTCTTCTTAAAGTAATAAACAAATACCACACGACCTTCTGTATTGGAGAGCTATCCGAGCACGAGGAATGTGAAAAGACTATGCAAATTAGGTACTTATATGAATTTGCAACTGAGTCAAGAACCCTTAAGTAGGTCCTAATTTGACTAGCAGTAAGATAACAGTAACCAAAGATGGCACTTCTGTGACCTTTACTGGCAGATTTAAAGATGCAGTATTCTCTAAATATATAACTAAGCAGCCTTATCCGGGTAGAGTAATTGCAGACAGACTAGACAATAAGAATTCTTATGACCTAAACTCTCATGGGTATAGAGGTCCTGAATTTTCATCAGGGGTCGAGCTGCTCACGGCTGGGTGCTCCCAAACTTTCGGTGTAGGGGTACCAGAAGATGGGACTTGGCCTCACTTAATGGCTAAACAGAGTGGAATGTCCTACGCTAATTTGTCTTACCCATCCGTGTCAATTGAGTGGATTGTCAACTCGCTGTACAGATATTTTGATGAGTTCGGCCACCCTAAGAATTTAGTATGCTATTTTCCTGATTTATTTAGATCTGATGAAATAATAAACTCTTTGATTAACAGCACTTCGGAGAGATCTATTTTAGAGTTTCCAAATTATCGTTCAGACAAAGATGGAAAAAAGGGAATAATACTGTCCTGTAATTTAAGTGTCAACTTGGATAATCGTGCGAAGCTATCCAAGAGACCGTATAGCGTAGAGAACACTACCCCCCCAGAAAGTCCTGTAGCTAAATCAATAGCTAATATTAGAAACCTGGAAAGGTACTGCAAGACAGCTGGCATAAAATTAGTGTGGTCCGGCTGGTCTGATGATGTTAATAAACTAATGCACTCCTCCGGCCATGAGCTACAATTTAGTAATTACTTACGAATCCAGAGTAGCAACATTTGGAAAAGCTCTTATGGTGACAGGGTCTTTTATAGCAAAACTAATCCAGATCAGATAAAAGATTACATTCTTGAACACAAGAATACTAATAATGAGTCTATAGATAAGTATGGATGCACTGATGAAATGTCGAGATCTGGTAATTGTGTATGCTACACTCTATGCCACCACGAGCTAGAGTCTAAGTTTGTAGACTCGTTCCACATGGGCACTGATAGATATAAGAATGATAGAGATGTAGGCTCCCATATGGGGGTCCATAGACATATACACGTGGCTGAGGAGTTTTTGGAGGCCCTAAATGACGTATGAAATTTCTCTAGAGTCTCGTGGTGCGTACTTAAATGTTAACCCTGTACTCGCGGGTCATATCTATGGGACAGGTGTAGATCGAATAAATCACAACGGGGTGACCGAAATTTACCCGAAAAGTGACCCCGATCAGCAGTACAAGATAAACTCTTTGGGGTACAGGTCTAAAGAATTTAAGAAAGGAACGCCACTACTAGTGGCCGGGTGCTCGTATACATATGGAGCTGGACTGCCGGAAGACGCGACATGGGGAGCGCAGTTGGCTGAAAAGCTGGGCGTAGAGTATTCGAACCTGTCGAAATATGGTGCATCAATACCCTGGATTGTGAGAAACGTATTTTCATACTGTAGGGAGTTTGGCAACCCAGAAAGCATTGTTTGCGCGTTCCCTAATCTACTAAGGGGTCTAATAGTGACTGACCGCAGAACCATCACTGTCAACAAGGACATCGTCCAAATCAAGGGTACAGACCAAAATCACCCGTACGAAAATGATGTTCAGTCATACCTCATCCACGAGTTGGACTCGAACAAAAAGCCAAAAATATCTAAACGCCCCCATGAGGCAGACGACGTCCTAACGCCCGAAACGGCTGTGCTCTACTCGGTCGACTACATACGAATGCTTGAGCAGTATTGCTGTGCCGCGGGAGTCAACCTAATCTGGTCAATGCTTGAAAGGGGTACGGACGAACATGTAAGAGCACTTCCGGAGGATTACAAGTTTGATAACTATGCGGACTTGTCCCTTAAGGACTTTGATATGTACTTTGATCCCGGCACTGAGTTCGGATTCTACCATAATGATGAGTTTCCTGACAAGGTGGGGGAGGTCTGCCACCAAGAAGAGCTCCAGCGCTGGGGTAGAGAAAGCTGGCTCCTGGGAACGGACAGGGGAAATGGCACGATAAACGCGCACCCTGGGGTCCACACGAGTATTCATTGGGCAGATGGGTTCTATAAAGAATTCATGAGAAGACAGGAGCAGGGTTAGATGACTGAGCAACCAAAATGGTTTGAAGATGGCGGGCAACCAGAAGAAGACAGATTTGCTGATGGATTTAAAGATGGATTCAGCAGGGCGAGGGAGATCTTTTGGCGAGATTTTATGCGCAAGGCTGGTGACGCTAGGTTAATGTCGGAGCAGATACGAGCACTAAACTCTGTAAAGGCGGACGAATTTGCAGTAATGGATGCTGTCTACCGAAGTGTTGCGGATAACATTGCCAGGTCACATAATCTTTACCCCGGAGCAATTTCAGGAGACAAGGCTGTAGATGGACCAGACGGTCTCGGATACAGTGTTGAGTACAATCACTTATATAGATACTAAGCAGAGAGTAGACAGTGACTGAAGAGCCGCGCCTTTATAGATTTGAATACCTGGACGAGGGGATCGTAATTGTCAACTGGGTATGGCTGACCTCAGGTGAGGTTAATAACTACATGGGCAATCAGACGCAACCTTCTGCTGTTGTTCATAGACATGCAACAAAAGAAGAAGAAGAGCTATACGATGAAGCCTACGAAGATGGCTACGAAGTGGCTATGTTGGAAGAAGTAATGACTAATAATAATGGCCTAACGTACAGAATTGAATTCGATAAAGATGCTGATGGAGAGCTTGGCCCCGGAGACATGGTTGAGCACAAGATGTTTGAGTGCGCTACTTGCGGCAAAACTAAAGATCTAGACACTGAGGTTGCAGTAATAGAGAACGGTCCTTGGTATCTTGCAACTTTAAAAGAGAATGTGCTATGGTTTAACTGCTACGACTGCACGTCTTTGGGTGTCGATATCTCAGAGATAGAGTTGGAAATTGGCATAGATTGGAATAGTAATGAAGCTCCGGACCAGGATAAAGAAGGCAAGTAAGCCTTTTATCGCTCAGTACAGCCGCGCACCCTGGTGGGTTAAGGTGATTACATGGCTACTTATAGCGTTAATACTGCTGCCAGATCCATTTGATTGGACCCCATTTATTGCTTTGGCAGACGAGGTGCTGTATGCTTCTATATTATTATCTCTACTACATAAGTATGGTTCAGTTAGTGACGAAAACAAAGTAAGTGCCATAGACCTAGTCAAACAAATTATAGGAAAGTCAGAGTCAAAGTAATGAGCCTAGACGAATTTAGAAAAGTAGCGCACGAGTTTTACCAGCATGGCGAAGACGTACTTGTAAAGAAGCAATCAGACTATGGCCCTAAGAACATTAGTATGTCTCCTGGTGGACCGCTCAACGGTTTGAGGGTTCGCATGCATGACAAGCTTTCTCGCATCAATAACCTAATTGACAGCGGAGTTGAGCCAGAAAACGAAAGTTTAGCCGACTCTTTCCTTGATCTTGCGAACTATAGCATTATTGCGATGATGGTGATAGAGGGCAAATGGCCAAAAGAATAAACGTTTCGTATGAGAGCCTACGTCAAGAAGGACGTGAAGAGGTACTTGAGTGGCTACAGCAACGTGAAATTGTGTACTATAGCACGATGGAACAGAAATACTTTATCATGTCTTCAGACTCAGGTTGGTTAGTATTTACACCTTGGACTAAGCGGACCTAAAAATAGACTGCTCTTGTAGTTGGTAGGCTTTAGACATAAACCGTCGAAAGGCTAGAGTATGATATCACATCCTCCAATGTTCTCATCTGAGAAAAAAGAACAAGCAAAATGGGATATAGGTTTCAAGGCTGGAGTGGCAGAAGTTCTGCACGAACTTGAAGCTGCTGTAGAGAGATCAGACCTTGAAGGTCCCACAATTGAATGGGTGCGAGACTTCGCCCAGAAGCTTACTAATAAATACTCTTAATCGCATCTAGCGCTGGCTGGTAAAATTGATAGGTGGGAACACCTATTGTAAATTCAGACATCCCCTCTCTAGAGGGAAAGTTTGTGCATTTTGCTAGCCCTAAGTTCACAAGCGACCTCTTGTGCATTGAAGGAAGAGTTACCCACGTAGATGCTTCCAATAACCCTAAGGTAATTTACGTCCGGCCTCATGGGGTAGGATACTCTATAAGAGTAGATATCAATTGCTACAACATAGTAGAGAAGGTAGAGGCAGATGAACTCCATAAGAGCCACTGAGCGCCAAATGCGTGCACTCCAAAAACAACGCCATGCATACGACATTCAACTAATGATTCTGTCTAATCCTTTGTTTAAGAATCTAGACAAGCGGGATCAAAAGACTTTAGTAAAGCTGATATACAAAGCTGAACTTATGGAGATGTACATGCGCGACAGTCACATTGTCCGCATTAATGACTCGTTCGATCAGATTGTAGAAGACGTAGCCAACATGCTCAATGACAGGTATGAAGAGAGCGAAGATGGTGAAGAGAACGATAAGTAGCTAATATCCTATCTCTATAGTTGACAAATAAAAAATAGTCCTATATGTTTATCTCAATGTAAAGAGATAAGGACTTTAATGAACAAGATACGTAAACTTCTAGCAATCTCGTCAATAGCAATCTTATTGACGATTAATCTATCGCCAGCAACAGCGGTCACTAAATATAAAGCAGATCAGGAGACTCTGGCTCCCTTTAAGTCGGGATCAGTTGAACTCACATGGGTGCAGAGAGCTCAAGTCAGAGCATCTGTTGAAGCTAACCCCGCTGCTGAAAAGTTTATTTGCACCGGCATTAGGTATTACTCCCAACCAATGAGCGTGAACGTCATAGTATTAAAGCGAGCAAAGGCTGCCTGCGAATATGCCAAAGAACTAAATCCGGCACTTTCTACTTGGTATCAGAGCAAAGTCACTGAGGCACCGAGTTATAACGGCAAGGTTTTGCTGACCCTGAAGACTCCAAAGGAACTGGCTGACGTTGCTGGGC
>Ga0209702_10004319_pt1 | contig 20821 bp, 19 predicted proteins | sample FRY01_FD_187210 | JGI IMG/M metagenome (GOLD analysis project Ga0209702, IMG submission 187210) | Freshwater microbial communities from Lake Fryxell liftoff mats and glacier meltwater in Antarctica - FRY-01 (SPAdes) (version 2) | ecosystem: Environmental > Aquatic > Freshwater > Ice > Glacier... | reverse complement strand
GGTTGACAAAGATTCCGTCAAAGGCCGCCCAATACGACTGATCGAACAACAGTGAGACCGAAATGACCGGCTCCCACACTGCGGTACTGAGCCCACTTGCTTGTGGGAACACCCGGGCTGCTTGCGGTGTTGGCATACAGAGCGCTAGCCGTTCACTCGTTGGCAACTCGGTAACTTCACCCTCTTCAATCACCAAATCACGGGCCAGGTACTCGACAACGCTGCGGATTCCTTTCGTTGATCGGTAGCGCATTGGCCCCATTTTTACTCCGGCGATTCCTTGGGAGTCGGCAAAATGGAAGGTATCCGTCCATGGTTGCACAACACCGGCGGCTTCTAACTCGGAGACCACCAACGCAAAATCAGGGTCGCTCACGGTGAAGTAAGAAGCACCCGTGTCAAAAACCCGACCATCAAATGACGTACCTGAACCGGACACCGGGCGCGACGCCATCCGGCCACCAATTCGGTAGCCCTTGTTCACCATTCGAAAAGGAACACCGGCCTCGCGCAACGCAATAGCGCAGGAAACCCCGGTAATTCCAGCGCCAGCGATAAGGACTGGATTAGCCAAGTGTTGGATCACATTCGATAATGAAATCGGCGATTCGAACTTGCTCGTCGGATTCATTTATTTCACCCGCTGCGCGACCCAGGTTCTGCAGGCAGCGAAGGAAGCCTTGATTGGGTTCGTGGCTCCAAGGGACTGGGCCGTAACCTTTCCAGCCATTTTTGCGCAGTGAGTCAAGTCCGCGGTGGTAACCAACGCGGGCGAAGGCGTACGACCCAATAACGTCACCTTGGTCCCAGGCTTGGTCGCTGAGCATTGCCCACGCAAGTGAACTCGTTGGGTATTGCGCGGCAACTTCGCGTGGGTCGCCCCCGGCCACGAGAGCGGCTTGGGCTGAGTCACCAACGGGTAGCAGGGTTGGGTTGGGGCCACCGAGTAAATTTTGTGAATCCATGTTTACGTCATCCTCGTTCCGGTAGAGCGCAGGTCGTGGCAGGCACGCTTGACACGATCTGCCATTCCAGCTTCGGCAGCTTTGCCATATGCGCGTGGATCGTACATTTTCTTATTTCCGACATCACCGTCGACTTTGAGGACACCGTGGTAATTGGTGAACATGTGGTCGGCGATCGGACGGGTGAAAGCGTATTGGGTGTCGGTGTCAATGTTCATTTTCACAACACCGTAATCCAGGGATTCACGAATTTCGCTGAGCAGCGAACCCGAGCCACCATGAAATACTAGGTCAAATGGTTTCTCGACACTGTATTCCTTACCGACAGCATCTTGGATGTCTTTAAGAATCGAGGGAGTCAGCACGACATTTCCCGGCTTATAAACACCGTGGACGTTGCCGAAGGTCGCGGCGACCATGTAACGACCACGCTCACCCAAACCAAGCTTCTTCGCTATTTCGAGTCCATCTTCAATCGTGGAGAAAAGTTTGGCGTCGTGGGTGGCTTCGACCCCATCTTCCTCACCGCCAACAACACCGATCTCAATTTCCAAAATAATTTGTGCTTCAGCGCACGCATCAAGCATTCGCTCGGAGATCTCCATATTTTCGGCAAGGGGAACAGCGGAGCCATCCCACATATGTGATTGGAACAGCGGGGCAAGACCTTTTGCGACCCGCTCCTGCGAAATGATCACAAGCGGTTCCATGAAACCGGCGAGTTTGTCCGGGGGGCAGTGATCGGTGTGAAGGGCAATATTCACGTCGTACTTTTCAGCGACGACATGTGCAAACTCAGCGAGTGCAACAGCGCCGGTCACCATGTCTTTGACCCCTTGACCTGACGCGAACTCGGCGCCACCCCACGAAACCTGAATGATTCCATCGCTCTCTGCTTCGGCAAAGCCACGCATTGCCGCCACGATTGTTTGTGAAGAAGCGGTGTTAATCGCCGGGTATGCGAATTTGCCGGCTTTCGCGCGATCCAGCATTTCGCGGTAGACCTCGGGGGATGCAATAGGCACGTGAACTCCAAAATTCTTAGCCCGCTCGGTCACGGGGCCGGTTTAATGCCCCCATCCTTTCACGCGTCGGTAATCGATTGCGCGCAAGTCAGTGAATAGCGTGCTGTCGGACCCAACCATGCATGGCAATCGCGGCCGCCGCTCCCACATTTATTGACCGGGTTGAGCCGAATTGGGCTATATCTACCAGGGTTTCGCACTGTTCCCGCATACCATCGGAGAGACCTGTTCCTTCTTGACCCACTACCAATGCACACTCCTTAGGGTAATCAAATGTCTCAATCGGGACCGAACCCGTTAAATTATCAACCCCAATTACCGGAATACCGGCCGCCAAAGCCCAAGCGCCAAATGATGCAGGATCGGGGTGATGCTGAATGTGTTGATATTTGTCGGTCACCATTGCCCCACGCCGATTCCAACGTTTGCGCCCAACAATGTGCACTTCCTTGACTAAAAACGCATTGGCGGTACGAACAATTGAGCCAATATTAAAATCGTGCTCAAGATTCTCAATCGCAATGTGTAGCGTGTGGCGCGACTGATCAAGATCGGTAACTATCGCTTCCAGACTCCAGTATCGATATTTATCGATGACATTGCGCCGATCACCAGTTGCAAGGAGTTCGGCATCCCATTGATCACCGTCGGGTGCATCGCCTTCCCACGGACCGACGCCAACTACTAGTGAATTGGTGTCAACGGGTTCGGCTTCTACAACTTTCGTCGCGTCTTGGTCCACTGGTGAAACCTACCCAGTACCCTGCCCTAGTGTTAAAATTTCTTGTCAATCTTGGGCGCGGTGCGCTGATCGGCGCGGTCGAGGTCGTCCCTGGAGTCAGCGGTGGAACCCTCGCTCTCATCGTTGGGATCTACCAAACACTAATAAATTCAATCGCTAACCTGGTCCTGAGCTTGCGTCAACTCGTTGGTCTTTCCCACGGCAAAGCTTCAACCAAAGTTGCCGGCACAACCTTTAAGTCACTTCCTTGGCGACTTTTGATCCCCGTTGGAATTGGAATGGTCGTCGCACTCGTTCTCGGTGCGGCAATTATTGAACCATTACTTAAAGAACAGCCGATTGCCATGAAGGCACTCTTCTTTGGTCTGGTCATTACCGGCACGTATGTCCCCGCCCACATGGTGACCAAGGTTGGTGGCTGGTCCCCCTCCTATCTTGTTATTGCATTGGTCTCAGCCATTATTGTTTTCTTCTTAACCGGATTACCACAAGGAGACATGGGCGATCCCGGCTTGATTGTGATCTTTATTTCCGCTTCGGTCGCGATTTGCGCGCTCGTACTTCCCGGGGTGTCGGGTTCGTACCTTTTGTTGACTATTGGAATGTATGACCCAACAATCGCGGCAGTCAACGACCGCAACTTCACCTACCTCACAGTTTTCGCCTTCGGTGCGATCCTTGGACTAGCACTATTCGTGTCGCTTCTCAAGTGGCTCCTGGAAAATCGCGCGCGAGTGACTCTCGTCATAATCACTGGATTAATGGTTGGTTCCTTGCGCGCTTTGTGGCCGTGGCAAGGACCTGAAGGTGAACTGCTCGCACCAGCCGATCAGATCGGATTCGCGTTACTGCTTTTTGTGGGCGGTGCCGCTTTAGTTGCAGTCCTTCTGGTACTGGAAAGCAAATTTGGAGAAAGAGAAGAGCAGAGGGACCTACTCAAGTCCTAAATCTGCCAGTGAATAGGCGGCGGTGTACTCGTATCCGCGCTCTTCAACGGTTGCGCGAGCACCTCGATCAACGATCACACTGATTCCCGCGATCACTGCACCGTCGACCAAGAGTGCATCAACCGCGGTGAGCACAGATGAGCCGGTTGTCGACGTGTCTTCAACTGCAAGTACCCGAACCCCTTTCACGTTGGGTCCTTCTATCCTTCGCTGCAAACCATGTTGCTTTTCACTCTTGCGGACAACAAATGAATTGAGTAGAACCCCTTCACCCGCGGCGTTGTGCATCATCGCGGTGGCAACCGGATCAGCACCAAGGGTTAAGCCACCAACGGCTGCGTAATCAAAGCCACCGTTTACCTGCCGCATGACAGCTCCTACCAGTGGTGCTGCTTCAGCATCCAATGTCACCCGGCGTAGATCCACGTAGTAGTCAGCCTCGCGTCCGCTGGACAGGATCACTTTCCCACGGACAACCGCTTTGTCTAAAATCTGTTGGCGTAATGCATTCCATTCAATGCTTCGCGACATGCACGTATCCTAATCAAGTGCCCATATGCTGGCGCCAATGAATGAAGCAACGTTCGTACATCTCATCAGCGACGAAACGCCACCGGGTCTAGCCGACGCTTTATCAGGTGCGAGCCTCACCGGTTATACCGAAATTCATCTGGAGCCCGACCCAGCCCGAACCTGCCAAAAAATTGCTACGTCAACATTTGCCAAGACTCTGATCATCATTGCAACCAGCAATGCCTGCAGCCAACTTCCGGCAGTTGCCCTGGCCCAGCGGGCATCCGGCAAGACGATCCTGCGCTACGAACTCGTCGAACCGAACCTGCCACGATTCACCGACAGTTGGCCCCAGTCCCCGATCACCGCTTACTTCTCCGTTGGGTCAACTATTCCCAGGGATCTCACACTTCGCGGGATCAACGTTGCAGAATTCGAAGACGTGGATGCGTTGGCCCAATTCATCCGGAATTCTCTGCTCTAAGCCACGCGGCACCAGCCCACTCAACAGGATTAACTTCACGGCATGGCTTACCGTTGGCGGGTGAGGTCGTGGGCAACTGGCGCAGTCGTTGGCTTACTAGCCGTGACCCTGGGGGCTTTGCCCATTTCAGGCGCTCAAGGCGCTAGCAACGAACAAGCTCGGCTTTCCCCACGAGTTGTGCACGGGGTTGATGGAAAAGCTGGGCAGTTCCCGTATATAGCGGCACTACTGGAAACAAAAGAATTGTTGCAAAAGGGTGCTTTCCAATCCCAGTTTTGTGGGGCGACTCTGACAAGTCCGACGACGCTGGTTACGGCAGCCCATTGCGTTGTTGACCAGAAAACCGGAAAGCAAAAGGCCGCGGCTGAGATCACGGCCGGATTCGCGCGAAATCTAGAGTCCCCAAATACCCGTCTCGTTGACGTGATCAGCGTCAATGTGCACCCAAAGTACGACATTGAAACTTCCAAGAACGACATCTCGGTGCTTACACTCGCGACTCCGGTGACCGATATTCCACCATTAGAACCTTTGGTTCCTGAACTGGCCGCCGAATACACGGCCACCGGGAATGCCGCGCAAGTTGCCGGCTGGGGTAATACCGCGGTTTCCGGCAATAAGTATCCGACTACTTTCCAAGTAGGTGACCTGGTTGTCTTTCCTGCCGCATCTTGCGGCGGCGGAAAGCGCAATCGGGTCAATGGCGTCACGTTCAATGGATTCACAGGTCGAGAAGTTGATAACTCCGTCATGATCTGCGCTGCGGGAGTTAATTCTGGTCGCGAGGTCATTGACGCCTGCCAGGGAGACTCGGGCGGTCCACTCGTTGCTAGCGGTACTGCCGGTCCACGGCTGATCGGAGTTGTTAGCTGGGGTGAGGATTGTGCAAGTAGCTACCCCGGTGTCTACAGCCGGGTGAGCTCGTTCAATACATTTTTACAGAGCGCTGGCGCGATGCCAATCTCAATGCCAACAACACCGACCGTTTCGGTGGTTCCACTTTTGGGTGAGCTCAAGATCAGCATGACCCGTGGTGAAGGTGGAAGCAGAGTCACGCAGTACGCGGCATCTGTTTCTGGCCCCAATCCTTTAGACCCGACAACCAATCAAGTACTCACCTGCTTTGCTGCGCCAACTAAACGAAGTGATACCGGCACCTGCTCGGTTTCTGGTCTGCTGACCGGATTCGACTACACGATCACAACCATCTCCGCTAATGAATTCGGCAACTCACCCGCCTCGGCTCCCGTCATTGCCGTGCCCAGTGATCAACCAATCGCTGGCGAAATCACCTCCGTCGTATTTGCAGGTACGAGTGCTCGCTTTGGCGTGACACCCTCAATTGCAAATGGGTCGCCAACAAAAATGGAACGGGTGATCTGCACACCCATAGGCACTGGGGCCGCACGCTCTGCGCGCGTATCACCTGATTCAACCCTCGTTCGAAACCTCACTCAGATCAGGTATCGATGCATCATTCGGATTGTTACTGATGCAGGGTCAGCGAACTCACCCGGACAAATAATTCGCCGCTAACGTTACCCGTGACAGAGCGGCATCTCTTGTTTCTTCCGTTTGTGCCTGTACTTGCAAGAACATGGCTTCGCGCACCCGTCGCTCAGCTGCATTACCCACCACCATTGCGCCACCGGAACTAGCCGTGACGACGGCGACGGCGCATATGAGCGCAAATTCCAGTACCTGTACGCGCAGGCCCACCACATGCGATCTGGGAGTTGCAGGGTTGTCAATGGCCGCATAAGCCTGCGCGCGCAATCGCTCAAATTCTTGCGCTAGATTTATGGCAGCAACTTTTCCCACTTCCTGGTTGCGAGTTATCGAAACTTCATTGAGTTGTTCAATTGCGGCCCGCGCAACTCCCAGGGCGGCAGGGTTGGGCAGGACGGTCTTTGTTGCATCAGCACTCAACCACTCGTTAGCATCAATGATGCTGAACACGTAGTCATGGTGAATAAACGTGTGATCAAATGTGATGGGCCTACTGTGCGTTCCCGACATTGCTAACAACTTCAGTGGTTCGCCAATGAGACATGACTCAAAGTTTTGGGCAAAGTCCTCAATCGGCAGGTAGAAAATCACGAACTGCGAATTGTCTTCGGTTGCTGCCAAAAGCATTAGGACATCGGCAATATCCCAACTCGTGACCCAATCAAGTTTTCCGGTGAGCTCCCACCCGTCCTTGACTTTTCTCGCGACTGGGTTTGGCGGTCCCCCTCGCCTCACATGTGCAAATGCGATCGCGGCCAGAAACTCGCCACTTCGTAATCCCGGCAGCCACCGCTGGGAGATTTCCCTGCTTGCTGGCTGATTTCCCCCGGCCAACATTGTGCGCAGTGGAGTTTTATGCTGCGTCCAGCAGAACCAGGTACTGGCATCGGCGCCGGCGAGTCGCTCGGTTATCTCACGCGTTTGAGCAACCCCCTGCGCGGATTCGGGCGCTAAAACCCTTGCTAACAAGTCAATGTGACTGCGGGGAACTCCCACTTGATCAGTGGTCTCGGCACTCGCTGAGATCACTGCAAGCACCGATTCAATCTCAGGAGTTACGTCCGCTCCTTGGTCAATCAGTCGCTGGATCATTCTCCCACCTAAGCACGAAGGACGCACTCATGCAGTCCTAGGGTTAGCCCCGTGCCCGAAAACTTCCTGATCCCCAAGATGCGCCCGCATGCCGTTTCCATCTTCGCCGAGATGTCACAACTTGCAGTTGACACGAATTCGATAAATTTGGGTCAGGGCTTCCCGGACACCGATGGCCCCCGGGAACTCAAAGACGAAGTAATCTCCTGCATTCAGAGTGGTCGGGGCAATCAATACCCACCTCCGCATGGTTTCCCGGAATTGCGCTCGGCAATCTCCGCGCACCAAAAACGATTCTACGATCTTGATATCGATCCTGATACCGACGTTGTTGCAACAACGGGGGCAAGCGAAGCAATTGCCGCGAGCCTGCTCGCCCTCGTCGAATCCGGCGATGACGTCGTGTTTTTTGACCCCGCATTTGACGTGTACCGGGCGGTAATCGATCTCAGTGGAGCCAAGCCGGTGGGCGTTCCCCTATCCAAACCAGATTTGCGTCCAGATATCCAAGCGCTGGCGGGGGCAATTAGCCCTGCCACAAAAGTCCTGCTCCTTAATTCGCCCCACAATCCCACGGGAAAGGTGTTTAACGCAGAGGAACTCAACGCGATCGCTGAACTCGTCATTGCGCACAATCTGATTGTGATCTCAGACGAGGCATATGAGCACTTGTGGTTCGACTCCAATATTCACATTCCCATTTCGACCTTGCCTGGAATGTTTGAGCGCACGATCACCATCGGTTCGGGTGGAAAATCTTTCTCATTCACCGGATGGAAAGTTGGCTGGGCAAGTGGCCCCCGCCCTTTGATAGCCGCGGTGAAAGCCGTACGTCAACATTTGAGCTACGTCTCTGGCGGACCATTTCAACTTGCCATGGCCAAGGGACTTAGCTTGCCCGATCAGTATTTTACTGATTTCCGGCGCGACCTCAGGGCCAAGCGTGATCTGCTCAGTGCCGGGTTAGCAGAGATTGGCATGAGGGTCGTACCCACCGAAGGCACCTATTTCGTGACAACAGATATTTCACCACTTGGTGTCACTAACGGTCTTGAGTTTGCTCGGATGCTGGCGAATCAGTGCAAAGTGGTAGCAATTCCGCACCAAGTCTTTACCGAATCGGGTCAAGACTTCTCCGAATACATCCGGTGGGCTTTCTGTAAGAAGCCTGAAGTTCTCACAGAGGCCACTAACCGAATTCGGCTTATTTCTTCAGTGTCAGGTTAAATTTCATGGCAACCGCACTGCCAATTGCGGCAGCTCTGGTCCCGGCCATCGTGCCAATTCCTTGGGCATCTTTAAAATCGCCGGTTCCACTAATTACCATGACCGAGCCACCGAAGCGAGTGTCTGCCGTTCCACCGGTCTGTGCGAGGGAGAGTGCTTGACCATCCACCGCCAGCCCAAGAATGGAGCCGTTGTCCAAAGTCACCGTCACAAACCCGCCAAATGTGCCCGAACCATTGAGGTAGTTGACGACACCGAGGAATTGAGCTTTTCCTGATTGTCCACCAATTTTCGTGCCGCTGTTGAGCTTATTCCAGCCGTACAAGTAACCACCGGGAAGCGTGTTGAGCGTCGTGGTTTCGCTGGTCCACCGGGTCGCAAAGACAACTTTTTCGCCTTTGGGTGCGGCTTGAACTGGGGCAATAAACCCAAGGCTTAGGACTGCCAAGATGGCTGCAATGAGCCCGGTGCGAAGTGTGGTTTTGATCATGGCCGAATCTTAAGCGACTCACCGTCTTGGGCAACCGTGATGACACAGGTGTCGCCGTCGGCTAACTCTCCGCTTAACAGCGCCCTGGCTAACGTGTCACCAACCGCAGTTTGAACGAGCCTGCGCAGTGGACGCGCACCGTATGCGGGATCAAACCCACGATCCGCCAGCCAGGTGAGTGCAATCGGTTCCACCTCGAGGGTGATCCGACGGTCGGCGAGTCGTTTTTGTAATTGATTAATTTGGATTTTTGTTATTTTCGCAAGCTCTTCCTTGTCCAACGGGTCAAATGTGACCATTGCGTCGAGCCGATTAAGAAACTCAGGACGAAACTTTTGGCGAACAATTTCCATGACAGCCAACTTGCGCTCATCGAAGGGGACATCTTGATCGATCAAGAATTGGGAGCCCAGATTTGATGTCAGAATTAAAATCACATTCCGAAAGTCAACCGTTCGCCCTTGACCGTCGGTGAGTCGACCGTCGTCAAGCACTTGCAACAAAATGTCAAACACCTCAGAGTGGGCTTTCTCAACTTCGTCGAGTAAGACCACCGAGTAGGGACGGCGGCGAGCGGCCTCGGTCAGTTGGCCACCCTGCTCGTAACCGACGTATCCGGGCGGAGCACCAACCAGGCGCGCAACCGAGTGCTTCTCGGAGTATTCGCTCATGTCGATCCGAATCATCGCTCGTTCATCATCAAAAAGGAACTCTGCCAATGCCTTGGCTAACTCTGTTTTACCAACCCCTGTCGGTCCAAGAAACAAAAACGATCCGGTTGGTCGGTTCGGGTCGGAGATCCCCGCTCGCGCGCGACGCACAGCATCACTGACTTCACGAACAGCCTCTGGTTGGCCAATCACCTTTTCACCAAGGTGATCTTCCATGCGCAGTAATTTTGCGGTCTCACCCTCAAGTAATCGACCCGCCGGAATTCCAGTCCACGCAGCAACAACCTCAGCGATGTCGTCCGCGGTCACTTCTTCCTTGACCAAGGTGGATTCACGTGCATTGGTTTCCGCGGTTACCTTCGCCAATTCTTCCTCAAACGTTGGAAGTTCGGAGTATAAAATTCGCGATGCTTGCTCAAAGTCACCTTCGCGTTGAGCTTTCTCAGCGACAGCACGCAGGTCGTCGATCCGAACTTTGATTTCACCAATACGGTCAAGTCCCTGTTTCTCAGCATCCCACCGGGTTCGCAGTTCACGCAATTCTTCGTCTTTATCAGCAATCTCAACACGAATTTTTGCTAACCGATCCTTTGAGGCCTCGTCTTTTTCCTTGGCGACCGCGAGTTCTTCCATGCGCAATCGATCAACTTGACGTTGCAATACGTCAATTTCAACCGGGGATGAATCAATTTCCATGCGCAGTCGACTGGCGGACTCGTCCATCAGGTCAATGGCCTTATCAGGTAAGAATCGGCTCGTGATGTAGCGGTCCGACATTGTCGCTGCAGCAACAAGTGCTGCATCTGAGATAACAACTTTGTGGTGGGCCTCGTATTTTTCCTTGATTCCGCGAAGAATCGCGATGGTGTCTTCAACACTTGGCTGGTCCACAAATATTTGCTGAAAACGACGCTCAAGTGCCGCATCTTTTTCGATGTACTGGCGGTATTCATCAAGGGTCGTCGCACCGATCATGCGTAATTCACCACGGGCAAGCATTGGTTTTAACATATTTCCGGCATCCATGGCTGAATCACCGCTACTGCCCGCGCCGACAACCGTGTGAAGTTCATCGATAAACGTAATTACTTGACCATCACTGCCTTTGATTTCGTCGAGGACTGCTTTTAAACGCTCTTCGAACTCACCTCGAAATTTTGCTCCCGCGACCATGGCGCTCATGTCAAGGGAGATCAACTTTTTACCAATAAGTGAGGTGGGTACATCTCCTTCCACGATTCTCCGGGCCAGACCTTCGACAACCGCTGTTTTTCCCACGCCCGGTTCACCAATGAGCACCGGGTTGTTCTTGGTGCGACGGGAGAGGACTTGAATGGTGCGACGCACTTCCTCGTCTCGACCGATGACCGGGTCAATTTTTCCCTCCCGGGCAAGTGCGGTGAGGTCAATGCCGTACTTCTCAAGTGCCTGAAAGGTTCCTTCTGGGTCTTGGGTACTCACTCGTGCGCTCCCTTTTGTTTCTTGTAATGCGTTGCGTAATGATGCCCCGTTGGCTCCCACCGCTGCAAGTGTCTTCTCAACTTCAACACCGCCGCTTTGAGCGAGTGCAATAAGTAAGTGTTCAGTGCTAACGTTTTCGTCGCCGCGCTCTTTCGCCAGAGCATCGGAAACGTTCAGAACCGTGAACGTTAATTGGTTTAACTGTGGTGCGGCAACCGTTGACCCCGAAGCCGAAGGAAGTGACTGCATATTTGTCCGAACTAGTGCCCTAAGGGCCGGGACGTCCACTCCGAGGTGCTCCAGCAGCGCCGTCGCGATGCCTGGACCTTGCTGGAGTAGTGAGTCAAGGAGGTGAATGGGCTCAACTGATGGGTTTCCTTGAGCAGCGGCAATACGAACCGACGCACCGATTGCGTCTTGGCTCTTGGTGGTGAATGCAATGTCCACCGCTAACCCCGATTCATCCGTTGTGGTCGCCACACCACCAAAGCACGTGACGTGCGTTCACGGTGAAACTCGCCTAGTCGTTCGCGGAGTTCAAGCACTTGCTCTTCAAGTTCAAGGACCCGCTTAATTCCTTCGATACTCAGACCTTCATGTGATAGTTGTGAAACATAGCGCAGTCGTTGAACATCACGCGCGCTGTAAAGACGATTCCGTCCAGCAACCCGGTGCGCCGACACCAGACCAACACGATCGTATTGCCGCAACGTCTGGGGGTGCAGGCCAGCAAGTTGCGCGGCAATTGATATTGCGTAGACCGGGGTTTCCGAAGCTACAATGTTGTCCTCAAATGGGGCGCTCACGATTTTTCTCCGAGCGCGTATATGCCCCTGCGTGGATCTTGGTCGATCGTCGCCTGGGCGAACGCCTCAAGGGCGGATTTGGCTTCTTCGGTCAAGTTTTGTGGGACCGCAACGTCAATGACGGCAAGTACGTCGTGATTCTTACCATCTTTGCCACGGACGCCTTTGCCCCTGATGCGGAAAGTGCGACCGGTTGTTGTGCCAGCGGGAATACGCATGTTGACAGTTCCACCGCGCGGGACCGGAATGGCAATGTCCGCGCCGAGTGCTGCCTCGGCAAAAGTCACGGGGACGTCAACACTTAAATTGTCACCCTTGCGTTCATACAGCGGATGGGGTTTCACCGATACTTTGACAAACAGGTCGCCACCTGGGCCACCGCGTTCACCGGGGCCACCTTTGCCTTTGAGCCGAATCCTGGTTCCGTCTTTGACCCCTGCAGGAATGCGGGCTTGTACCGTTCGATTACTCGTACCTCGCCCAGTGCCGTTGCACCGACTGCAAGGATCATCAACAAATAAGCCGCGGCCCTGACAGGTTGGGCACGGTTCAGCAAATGCGAACCCTCCCGCGTTGCGGGAGACCTGTCCATTTCCGGCACAGGTTGGGCAGACCCGAGGCGTTGAACCGGCTTTGGCTCCGGTCCCATGACATATCGAGCATGGCGCATCACTGTGTAGATTCAACGGCACCGTCACCCCGTCCAGCGTGTCGGCAAATGAAAGCGCGAGTGAGGTCTCAATATCTTGACCCCGCAGGGGTTGCCGTGATCGACCGCCGGTACCACCGCCGCCACGATTGAAAATTCCACCTAGGAAGTCACCAAATCCGCTTTGGTCACCGCCGAATAGATCCTCGTAATTGACGTTGTTGTTGCCACCGCCGTAACCGCCTGCTCTGGGCCTTGGGCCGTAGCCACCAGAAGTAAAAAGTGCCCGACCTTCGTCGTATTCCTTGCGCTTTTTGACATCGGATAACACGTCGTAGGCCTCGGACACGGCTTTGAACTTGTCTTCGGCCTCTTTATTGCCCGGGTTCTTGTCGGGGTGCAGGGTGCGTGCCTGTTTGCGGTACGTCTTTTTCATCTCTTCGGGTGTCGCATCTTTGGAGACGCCCAGCAAGGCGTAGAAGTCCTTCTCCAGCCAATCCTTATTCATTCAATGTCCCACATCTATTTGGTCGCGTCGAAGACTCAGGCGCCGGCAACGCTGACCCGAGCTGGGCGCAGGATGCGATCACCTTGCCGGTAGCCCTGCTGGAAAATTGCGATCACGGTTGGTTCGGTCACTCCGTCAACTTCTTCACTCGCCAAGGCCTCGTGCATGTTGGGATCAAATGCATCCTGTGGTGCGCCGAATTTTACGAGTCCTAATTTGTTCAAAGTTGCTTCAAGTTTCTCACCAACAGTTTTAAATGCGCCGTTAAGTTCGTCGTGCTCCCGGGCCAACTCGAGGTCGTCGAGTACTGGCAGGAGTTCGGCGAAGACGGCACCTATCGCAAGTTGGCGGTTTACTTCTCGGTCACGATCAACGCGCTTGCGGTAATTCGCGTACTCGGCCTGAACCCGTTGCAGATCCCCGGTCAGTTCGCCAATTTTTTCATCGATCCCACCGACTTCGCCTTCAATAATTTCTACTCCGGCGTCCATCTCAGCGAGGGGATCGCCAGCCACGTGTTGACTGGGCTGGCGAACCTCGAAGGTGTGGGGGTCGATTCGACGTTTGTCGTTTACCCGGATGCCTTCCTCTTCACTCACTTGGATTCATCCTCGTCAATGATTTCCTCGTCAATGATTTCCTCGTCGATGATTTCTGCGTCAACGACATCTTCTTCGGGCGCATCCGCTGCAGCTTCGGGATCCTTCTCGGATCCACCAGCTTGTGCTTCGCTGTACATTGCCGCGCCGAGTGCCTGGCTTGCCGCCGCAACCTTGTCAGTTGCCGAACGCATTCCGGGTCCATCGTTTTCATCGATTGCTTTTTTGAGTTCTTCCAACGGCCCTTCTACATTTGCTTTCGCATCCGCTGGAACCTTGTCCGCATTGTCGGCCAAGAATTTCTCAGTTTGGTAAACGAGGGCCTCGGCGTTGTTGCGGACTTCGGCTTCCTCGCGACGCTGCTTGTCCTCATCAGCGTGTGCTTCGGCATCGCGCATCATCCGGTCAATGTCGTCCTTGTTCAACGTTGATCCGCCGGAGATTGTCATGGATTGCTCTTTACCCGTTGCGGTGTCTCGAGCGGACACGTGCACGATCCCGTTAGCATCAATGTCGAAGGTGACCTCGATCTGGGGAATTCCACGTGGTGCCGGTGGCAATCCGGTGAGGTCGAACGTTCCCAGCTGCTTGTTGTATGCAGCCATCTCGCGCTCACCCTGATACACCTGGATGGACACTGATGGCTGGTTGTCTTCCGCTGTTGTGAAGGTCTCCGAGCGCTTGGTTGGAATGGTGGTGTTGCGCTCAATCAACCGAGTCATCACGCCGCCCTTGGTTTCAATGCCGAGGGACAGTGGGGTGACGTCAAGAAGAAGCACGTCTTTCACGTCACCGCGAAGGACACCGGCCTGAAGGGCTGCCCCGATGGCAACGACCTCGTCGGGGTTCACTCCCTTGTTAGCGTCTTTGCCGGTCATCTCTTTCACCAGTTCAGCAACTGCCGGCATCCGGGTTGATCCACCAACAAGTACGACCTGGTCAATGTCGCTGATCTTGACGCCGGCGTCTTTGACAACGGCTTCAAACGGGGTCTTGGTCCGCTTGAGTAGGTCCGCGGTCAAAGACTCGAACTTGCTACGGCTCAAGGTCTCTTCCAGGTGCAGGGGTCCGTCAGCACTCGCTGTGATGTAGGGCAGGTTGATCGAGGTTTCGGTTGAACTGGAGAGTTCAATTTTTGCCTTTTCTGCTGCTTCGCGCAGGCGCTGCACTGCCATCTTGTCTTTGGACAGGTCGACACCGTGCGCGTTCTTGAACTGCGTCACCATCCAGTCAACAACGGCCATGTCCCAGTCGTCGCCGCCAAGGTTGTTGTCACCGCTGGTTGCTTTTACTTCGACGACACCGTCACCGATTTCAAGGAGTGACACGTCAAATGTTCCGCCACCGAGGTCAAATACCAGGATGGTTTGTTCTTGGTCACCTTTGTCCAAGCCGTAGGCGAGGGCTGCCGAGGTGGGCTCGTTAATAATGCGCAGCACCTTTAGGCCTGCGATTTCGCCGGCTTCTTTTGTCGCTTGGCGTTGGGCATCATTGAAATAGGCGGGAACGGTGATAACGGCGTCAGAGACCGTGTCACCCAGGTATGCCTCGGCATCTCGCTTGAGTTTCATCAAGGTGCGGGCGCTGATTTCCTGTGGGGTGTATTTCTTGCCATCAATATCAACCGTCCAGTTGGTACCCATGTGACGTTTCACCGAACGAATCGTGCGGTCAACGTTGGTTACCGCCTGGCGCTTAGCCACTTCACCGACGAGTACCTCACCGTTTTTTGCAAACGCAACAACGGATGGGGTGGTCCGGGCTCCTTCGGCGTTTGCGATCACGACCGGCTCGCCGCCTTCAAGCACCGAGACAACCGAGTTAGTCGTGCCGAGGTCAATTCCTACTGCTCTAGCCATGAGTTGGCTCCTTTTTTTCTGTATGGTTTAACTGCATCTTCGTGGATAGGCCAAACAGTATTATGCCCTAGTGCCCGTCAATGGTCAAATCGAGCGCAGATTAGTTGAGCCGTCTTGACTCATAGAGGAATTTCAGATGGACTGCGAAGGCCTCCTTATTAGGCTGGTCCGCCCGCGATGGCTCATGTGCCGTGCTTTTGGCAATCGGGTGTTTCAAACGGTCAAAAAGCATTATCGACCCCCGCTTCCCCTAGACTCCACTACTGACCCAGAGCGGGTTTTATCCCAGCAGAAAATGTGGTGCGAGATGGACGAGAAGGCATTATTGGCATTGTGGAACGACAAAAGAACTCAAATCATTTCCGCCCAAATGGCACCTTCTTTTGTGCTCATCGCGATTTTAGTTGTTGCTGGGTTCGGTAATTTCTCCGATGCCTCCGATGGGGTGAAGTTTCTCGCCATCGGGGTTGCCGTTGCGACTGGAATCCTTGCCGTGCTTTCACAATACGCGGCTATCCGCGAAGCAAAGGCGATGGTGCAGGATATTAATAAACTTGAAAACCCCAGTGCACTAGCTAAAAAAATTGGGCAGTCTGATGTGTTTCTTTCCCTCACAGCGGTGGGAATTATTGGGTTGAGCGCCGTGGTGTTTGCGCTGGTGTTGTGGGCGGTTTTGGCCTGATAATTGAGATAAAAAAGGGCTCATAAAAACCTCTGCGTCTGATATCGCTAGGAAATCTTTTTGCGTGAACAACCACCTGAAAAAATCAGTGATCAAACCATCTCTCATAATTTCGGGTGGTTGTTCCCGCATCAGCCGTCATCTCATCACCATTGATCTCAAAAATGAATAAGCCCTCCTTGAATGGCCGTGACTAACTGATTGACCCGGTCTAGGTAATCACGCAATTTAATTGATTACAGTATTTAAAATGTGAACCGCCTGCTCCCGGTGATGGTTCTGGGCCCGAATCAACGCAGGTGCATCACGAGCTTTGAGCGCGGCAAAAATTTCTTGGTGCTCGGCGAAGATTCGCGCCCGATTCGCTTCCTCGCGAAAGTAGACGGTGCGATAAATATCGGATGCATCCCACAGTTGGCGGATCAAGCGACTCAAACGATTCATTCCGGAAAGATCAATGATGGACAAATGAAAGGCTCGATTGGCTTGGGTGAGTGCATTAATATCACCGGCTGCTGCAGCAGCATTAACATCATGAAGGATCTCTTCAATGTCGTGAAGGTCGGCATCACTGACTTCGGCGACCGCAAGGGTTAATGCCTCGTCTTCTAAAAGCTCCCGGATTCGATACAACTCAGATAAATCGGAAGCAGAGAGTTCGGTGACGAAGTAGCCGCGGTTTGGGTGATAGGTCACATGTCCTTCACCTTCCAGAATTTTTAAAGATTCCCGGATCGGGACGCGACTCACACCTAATTGGCTCGCCAAATCCTCCTGAACCAATTGCTGTCCTGGCAATAACACCCCCGAAGCCAATGCCGACCTAAGTTCTTGCAGGACAACCTCTTGGGCCGTTTGACCGGTTGTACTCATGAATGTAGCGTCCGCTCCACAATTTCTTTCAGAAGTTGCGAATCAACTATCCAATCGACTGGCACTCTGAATGTTTTCTTGTTCACGACATACGGTGACAACTCGAAAGCGAATTCTGCCAACACCTCGGTGCGGGTAGGACCAAGCAGAATATGTTTTTGGTGAACGGAAACACCCATAATGTAACGATCACCAATCTCACCGAACGGATGATTCCACGCGATCACAACATCCATCTGTGGATACTTGTCGGTCATCGCTGTAAAGATCGCCAGGACCGTATCCTGCTTTGCTGTATAAAACTGACCTAGATACTCATTTACGTTGTCGTACATATGCGACGTTGTTGAACCTCGCGCGTGCATGACCAATGCATTCGCATGTACCTGCATGAACCCGTAATTCTTGCGCGGATAGATGATCTGCTCCGGATACTTCCTGTCCGCGATCTCTATCATCTGATCAAACCAATACGACATAGGTTGATCGTATTTTTGTTCAATTGCTGGGAAGTGCGTTGAACGTTCGGGGTTTGTCGCCACCAACTCATATTACTCGCGTCTACGGCACTTTCTATTTGGCAATCCCAAAAAAGAAGGCCACATTTCGTTCCGATCCCAGCATTTGGTCCGGGTCAATTCTCCCTAAGGCTGCATCTCACTTGCTGCGAGATCTTGCACGGTCCATTCACCGCACTCATCTGATTGTTATTCTCAACAATGGTGCATCGGTGAGCGTACTGGTCAGCGGACAATCGTCACGGCGGCCAGGTCACAAAATAAATCAGTTTGAACCACCAAGGTGGGTCTAAGTTCCTTTAAGTCAACCCAGGCTGGCGACGCTCACGAGGTAGCCTGCGACATTCTTGATCACAATCGGGGCCTCTGGTATCGGGGACCCAAATCTGAACAGGGCTCAATCAAGAGCGCCGTTTGGCATCGCGGTACTTTTCAACCCGCTTATTTACGTGGGTTCCCCTCATGCTCGGGTGTCCTCCCTCGTTACATGTAGCAGGCTGCCGGGGTCACCCGCAACGCTCAATAATCTGCTGGTTCCAACAAAAACGGCTCGTAAAGTGCGTGAGCGTCATTGTGAGTAGTGTTGCCCAATGGATCAGATGCTTGTTCGCGCCGTCGTAGGCACAACGCTTGCCCTCGTGCTTCTCGGCTTTGGCGCTAAGCGCGGTTGGTTTCTGTACTCACTGGCGCGAAGCGGGCGCGCATCCGTTGGTCGGTTCACCGATCCAACCATTCGGGTTCAAGCCGAAGCCACCGAAGTGCTCGGACAACGCAAACTACTGCAATGGATCGTCCCCGGAGTCGCGCACGTCTTTGCGTTCTGGGGGTTCCTCGTTTTGGGGCTCACCATCATTGAAGTGTTCGGTGCACTTTATGTCGCCGACTTTGCCATTCCTATTATCGGTACCTGGGCGATCGTTGGATTTGCTGAGGACCTCTTCGCGATTCTGGTTCTGATCGGTATCGCAATTTTCGCACTCATTCGTTTGACAAATGACCCACGTAAAGACGGACGAGCATCGCGGTTCTTTGGTTCACACACCGCCGGTGCGTGGTTGATCCTGTTCATGATCTTCAACGTCATTTGGACCCTGTTTCTCTACCGAGCGGCCCAAGTCAACACCGGAGTGTTCCCGTTCCCGGACGGCGCTTTCGCTTCCGAGTACTTTGCCACCTGGATTAATGGACTGAGTCTTCATACCAATGAGTGGATCGAGACAGTTGGTCTGTGGCTCAACATCGGTGTCATCCTGGTTCTTTTGCTGATTGTGCTCAACAGCAAGCACCTTCACATCTTCACCGCACCGATTAACGTCTACACCTCGCGCAGGCCAAATGCTCTCGGACCGTTGCAGCCCATCATGTACAAGGGTGAGCCACTTAACTTTGAAGATCCCCCAGAAGATGCATTATTCGGTAAAGGCCATATTTCCGAATTCACTTGGAAGAATTATGTTGATTTCATGGCCTGCACCGAGTGCGGACGCTGTCAGGACCAATGTCCCGCGTGGAACACCGAGAAACCACTGAGCCCAAAACTCTTCATCATGGATCTTCGCGACAACCTATTTGAGTCGTCCAAATACCTGCTCGAAGCCAAAGGATCCAATCTGGGCGCGGGAGAACTTGACGAGAAAGCCTTGGCCACGCTCACTCCTGAACAACGGGAGCTCGTCCAACGTCCATTTATCGGTGATCGAATGGACACTGAGAACGCCGGAACGGATGGTTACACCTACAACGGGCACCGCGATTTCTCACTTGAATTACCCGTCATTGGCAACGATGTTTTATGGTCCTGCACCATGTGCGGCGCTTGCGTTAATCAATGCCCCGTCGATATCGAGCACGTTGACCACATTGCTGACATGAGGCGAAATCAGGTCATGGTTGCCGCCGAGTTCCCCAGTGAACTCAACGGAATGTTCAAAAACGTGGAGACAAAAGGCAACCCATGGGGAATGAACGCCGCCGACCGGAATAAATGGATCTCAGAAGTCGACTTCGACATTCGGGTTTTCGGCCGCGACGGGGAAGACACCATTCCAGCTGATGTTGACTACCTGTTCTGGGTTGGTTGCGCTGGAGCGTTTGAAGACCGCGCGAAGAACACCACGAAAGCCGTTGCCGAACTTCTCCACACGGCAGGTGTGAACTTCATGGTTCTCGGTGACGGTGAAACGTGCACCGGTGACCCCGCCCGTCGCGCCGGCAACGAATTCATTTACCAAATGCAAGCAATGCAGAACGTTGAAATGCTCAACGAGATCAAGGCAACCAAGATCGTCGTAACCTGCCCGCATTGCCTCAACACCCTCAAACGCGAATACCCACAAATTGGTGGAAACTACGACGTTGTTCATCACACGGAATTACTGCGCGAGTTGGTAAACAACAATCGATTAACACCCGTTACCGAGCCGGGTGAAAGTGTCACCTACCACGATCCCTGCTACCTGGGTCGTCACAACAATATTTATATGCCGCCGCGTGAGCTCATTGAAGCCACCGGAGCGAAGAAAATTGAAATGGGGCGCTCCGGGGAAAAGTCTTTCTGCTGCGGTGCCGGTGGTGCTCGCATGTGGATGGAAGAAAAAATCGGCACCCAGGTCAACAAGAACCGGGGTGACGAAGCAATCGCCACCGGCGCTAAGACAATCGCCGTTGCCTGTCCATTCTGTTCCGTCATGTTGCATGACGCTGTCACCTCACGCCAACAAGAAGGCCTCGCCGAGGGTGTGGTCGTCTCGGACATTGCAACTCTGCTTTTAGAGGCAACCAGAAAGAAAGTACTGAAATAACAACGCAGAACTCTTAATTATCGACTCACCCGCCGCCTCAGTTCTCACCGCGACACGTGCGCCTTCATTCTGTTAATGTGAAGAAGATATGCTTTTTCTCGTCAGTCGATTGCGAACTAGGTGATTTAACTGCTCCACGGCGCCCAAGGACGAAAAGGAGTCCGCGAACTAGCGGTCCAAAAGTTGCCTCATCCACACTGGAACAAAATTCTCACCGCATGCACCACACTTTTATTGGCCCTTGGATTGTTATCCGCCCCTTCGCCAGTTTCCCCGATCAATGACCGTGCCAGAGGTAGTTAGCTAAAAACTCGCTCCAGCATCAGGTCAATTAGTGCGACCCAATCGTCATTGTTGTACTTGACATCAGAAACGTCATTGATTACCTGACCGAGCGTAT
>Ga0209702_10004317_pt1 | contig 20828 bp, 18 predicted proteins | sample FRY01_FD_187210 | JGI IMG/M metagenome (GOLD analysis project Ga0209702, IMG submission 187210) | Freshwater microbial communities from Lake Fryxell liftoff mats and glacier meltwater in Antarctica - FRY-01 (SPAdes) (version 2) | ecosystem: Environmental > Aquatic > Freshwater > Ice > Glacier... | reverse complement strand
TCAAGCTATCGGGTTTACGACCTTTTCGGTAGAATCATCAACCGAGGCCAACTCAATGGCACTTCAGAACTGGACCTCACATCTCAACCCAACGGTATTTACCTTATCTCTTTTGAGACGGAGAATGGGATTTCAACTTCTAAACTGGTAAAGCAATGAAACGGCTAACCACCCTTCTTCTCCTTTTAGCTTCAATGGGTGCTGCATCTGCGCAGAACTGGGCTCCGTTTCCGTTGGATGAGACTGCCAATTGGCAGATTGATTATGCGTGGCTAGATGGGTCGGGTTGTCTTTACCAAAATGAGGTGATTTACTTCATTGATGGAGATTCATTGATCAACGGGACTCTATACCAGCACTTCAGTATGTATGGGTATCACTGGGTAGAAAACACCTATAGCTGGGGATGCCAAGAGCCTCCGCAATACGTTGAAGGTTCTGTTGGATTTTTCAGAGCTGATGGAGGAAGGTATTATCGTGGCGAAGAACTGATGTATGATTTCACACTCAACATTGGCGACACCATGGAAACTACTCTTACCGAATATCCGATGGTGGTTGAGAATGTTGATTCTGTTGATATGGACGGGCATGTATGTAGGAGATTGTGGTTCTCTTCAGATCTCTGGATACTGGAAGGGGTGGGCAGTAGCTATGGTTTTGACCAAAGCCTTTATCAGTTTGAGAATTGGAGTTTTTTAAACTGTTACAGTCATCACGGTATCCCTCAAATCGGGGCCGGAACATATTGCAGACTGATAAATGATGTTTCAGATGAAGACGTGTGGCAAATGACAGTTTCCCCCAACCCATCATCAGGCATTTTCAGAATTGAAACCTCTCAAGCATCAAGCTATCGCATTTTCGACCTCTTCGGCAGAATCATCAATCAAGGCCAGCTCAATGGCAAATCCGAACTAGACCTCACCTCTCAACCCAACGGCATTTACCTTATCTCTGTTGAGACGGAGAAGGGAATTTCAACAGCTAAGTTGGTGAAGCACCAATAAACTAGTCAACTAATTCCCTAATCAACTAGTAACTAGAACTTCCCCTTCGTCTTAGCCGCCTTCTCCGAATCAGGCGGCTTTCATTTTTACCACTTCCAACTCAGCCCCGCTACTTAGAATCTTGTCCGTAAGTTCGTAAAGGTCCTCGGTGGTCTTTTCGTCAAAGTAGGCTTCGCCACACTGCGAGCAGATTTGGGCAGGAATCTCTTTTACAATCACATAACTGCCATTGCGGTCAAAAAATGAAGTGGTCAGGCCTTTTTCGGTTGTCCCAGTTTTACAGATTGAGCATTTCATTGTATTACTTTTTAGTTCTAAAATCAGGATTCCAAAATTCTTCTCCAGCAATATACACGGTAATAATGGTGCATTCTCCGTTGTTTTCGTTTCTTCCAACCACAATATGAATTGGTCTATTCTGAATCGTTTTAAACATCAATACACTTGGGTGTGGTTTGTCGTTTTGATAGTGTTTCAATATTTCTCCATCCTTCAGTACTTCCTTCACATCTTTTGGAGAAATATTCCGTTGCACCATTCTTCTGAATGCATGCAAAGAAGTTGTGACCGAAGTACATTCCATTTCTATTGAATCTTACAAAGATATGACCCTAACTGTCGAAGCACCAAACCAACTGGTCGCTTTTCACTGGTCGCTATTCGCTAAAAAATCAAAACTTCCCCTTCGTCTTAGCCGCCTTCACCGAATCGTTGTGTGCCTTATCAGGCGCACCATGCTCAATTACCTTAGTATCAGAAGGGTCAGGCATTTTGCCCTCGTACTTCGGCTTGGTAGAAGCCGGTTTCGATTCGGCCTCATCAACCGCTTGGTCAATGGTAGGTTCTTCGGCAGAAATGATGGCGTTCTCTTCTGTTGCGTTGGTTGCATCAATCTTTGCTTCTACTGGAAGTTCTTCGGTTTCTTCTGTTGCAGATGTATCGGGTCTGCTGTTGCAAACCGAGAGCAAAACCGATAGACTAATTAATAATAAGCTTTTCATGTGCCAGTGTTTTTTGGTTTGATGTCACGTTGATGATGTAGGTGCCGCTGCTGAGCGCATTGCGGTTGAAGTGCAGGGTTTTCATGCCCGGTTTCAGGTTATCCTGTAGCAAAAGCTTTACCAGAGTTCCCTTCATATCGTAAATGCTCACATTGACGTCCATTCGCTCCGGCATTTCAAACTCAATAGAAAATCGCTCAACGGTTGGGTTCGGATAAACTCGCAATGAGGATTGTTCTTCCACTTCGCCAATTGCTTGAGGCTGTCCGCCATCGGTAAGTTCTGCAATCCACGTGTTCCAGCCATTGTTCACGCCCCAGTTGTTGCCGCTCTGACCATAGCAACCAGCCGCCCATACGGTGCGGTTGGCGCCATTTCTTCGGCCAATGCCAGTATAATCGCCCCATCTATCAGGACTCTGCCCTCCGATGTTCACATCATCCTCGCCAGCCTTTATTTGCACGGAGTTGCTCCATTGCATGCTATGGTCGCAGTTCACCGCACGGAACTCTGGAAAAACGCTCTGTCCTGAACGGAGAAATCCGATGATGACACTTTTATCATTTTCAGACGAACCAGAGCTGGCCACGGCCGGATAGCAATAATCAAACGAACCCGCATTGCCGTAGGTCGATTCCTGCACACTCAGGTCGCTGGTGGAAATACGCTTGTAATTAATCCCGTTCCAACCTTGTTGAATATCGCTGGTAAAAACCATGTGAATTGTTCCATTGAGGTAGAATCCGTTCTGAATACGGTTGTCGCCAATATCCAAAAGGATGTTCGATCCCGATTGTGCCGCCTGTCCGCCCACATCAAAAGCAGAAGTGTTGGCGCTGTAGGCATTCAATTGCGCATTTCCGGAGGATAGGTCATTTGTAAGATCAAACACCATCACGCGGTCTGATGGTTCGGAAGTTTCATTGGCAACCAATAGCACTCCGGGGCCATAATTCCCTTGTTGACCCCAACTCAAAGGCACCATCGTGAAGGCCGTTTCTGAGTTTTGATCCTGCACATTGGCCCACGTTTGAAAATTGATGTTCTGACCCTGATAACAGGCGTTCTTCTCTATTTGAAACAGAACGTTTCCAGAAGATTGAAGCGCATCGGTAAACATGTTTCCTGATATATAGAGTTCATTGTTGCTAACGCCAATGTTCGGATAATCGAACCAAGTTCCGGGATGTGCCTGATTGGCCTGCACCCGATAGACCCACCAACTTCCCGTGGCCGGATTGTTCGTTTGCGAAAAGCAGATGAAAAGCTCACTCTGCTGAGAAGACGTACCGTGCAGTACAACATAGATGAAACGGTCAGCACCACTATCATAGATTACTTTGGGGTCGTAAATATTGGCTGTAGGTGTTGGGGTCAGAAAACTGAAGAAATCAGAATGTGAGGTCAGGGTGAAGAGATACGGATTCTGTGCCGCGCCATCATACACTTCCATGGTGGCATTGTCCGCACTCACTATGATCCCACCATTTGACACTGCCATCGCGTTGTCGCATGGGGTTCCTGCAAATAGTTCATTACCTAGGAAATTCCGTCCAAGTGTTGGCGTGGTCGCCAACGGATTTACCACTTCGGGATTTTCTTCACGGCCCGCGTTTTCAAACTTCAATCTGGTTTTTTCGGCCTTCTTCAGTTCCAACGCACTTTTATTGGGTGCGCCATGGATTCGTTTTCCAGAAGTGATGGTTCGCATCCAAGGGTTGGTTACGTCTGCCATACTTCTTGAACCGAGACACGGCAACGACTGTATTTCCGACTTTACAAATGTGGTTCTCTGCGGCTGTTGGTCTGCAACGGACGGAACGACCTTGATGTGTTGTGCCTGAGTGATTCCATAGAAGCCGAGTAGAATAAGGAGGGAGGAAAAGTGTTTCATGTTAATGTTTTTGGGTTGAACGGTATAAATATAAAATGCTTTTCCGCATGGTTGCCCAAAATCCTCAGTCCGTATCGAGACCTAATAGGTTTTCAAAACCTGTTAGGTTTTGGCGCATAGAGAATTACGTTCAATTTCATCCGTTGGGGAAAGTTGCGGACAAGCATAAAATATAATTTACTCTGAGTAAATTGTCAATTGTAGTTGAGGGTCATTTCATTTCTTTGTCATATTCAAAATGTCGAAGAAAAAGCAAGCAGAAAACGAGGCTGCAAAAATGCTAGTGCAACTGAAAAGGAAGAATCCGCGTCAATTGGATTCACTGTTTCATGAAGCACACGAAAAAGCCTTTTCCTGCATTGATTGCCTTCAGTGCGCCAATTGCTGCATTACTACTGGGCCATTATTAACCGATACGGACATCAAGCGTGTTTCCAAACATCTGCGGATGAAAGATGCTGAGTTTGTTGCGGAATATGTTCGGGTTGATGAAGATGGTGATCAGGTTTTCAATTCGATGCCGTGCCCGTTTTTAGGAGCAGATAAGTATTGTTCCATCTACGAGCATCGGCCAAAAGCGTGCAGAGATTATCCGCATACGGATAGGGTAAAGCAGCATCAACTGCTTGATTTACATTTAAAAAACGCGAGCATTTGTCCTGCGGTGGAAATGGTGCTTAAAGATGTGGCGGAAAAATTAATACCTAATTAAAGGCCCAGAAGAACCTCTTCCCCCGTCTTACCACCAAACAGCATGGTTGAAGGATTTTCGAGCATGTTTTTCACCTTCACTAGGAACGAAACAGACTCTTTTCCATCAATAATGCGGTGATCGTAGCTTAATGCGAGGTACATCATCGGACGAGCCACGATTTGCCCATCTTCCACAACTGCACGATCCACGATATTGTGCATTCCAAGGATTGCACTTTGCGGTGGGTTGATGATTGGTGTGCTCATCATCGAACCGAAAACACCACCATTTGTAATGGTGAATGTTCCACCAGTCATTTCATCAATAGAGATTTTCCCGTCTCTAGCTTTGAGGGCTAAACGCTTGATTTCAGCTTCAATTTCGGCCAAACTCATTTGTTCTGCATTGCGCACAACAGGAACCATCAATCCTTTTGGAGAACTGACAGCGATACCTATATCACAGTAATCATGGAACACCATCTCCTGACCGTCAATCATTGCGTTAACCGCTGGATAATGGTAAAGAGCCTCTGTTACAGCTTTGGTAAAGAAGCCCATGAATCCGAGATTGATTCCGTGTGAGTCTGCGAACTTGCTTTTGTATTGATTCCGTAAATCCATGATTGGCTTCATGTTCACCTCATTGAAGGTGGTGAGCATGGCCATTTCGTTCTTCACAGAAACTAATCGCTCGGCAACCTTTCTGCGCAACATGCTCATTTTCTCTCTGTGCTGCTCGCGACCGCCTGCCCAACTCTGACCTGCATCGCCAAGTGAAAAACCTGAAGACATGGCAGCAAGCACATCTTGCTTCGTAATGCGGCCGTCTTTACCTGTGGCTTTTACCTGATTGGTAGAAACACCATTCTCAGACATCATTTTCTTTGCTGCTGGCGATGGCGTTCCGCTGGCATAAGACTCCTGCTTTTTTGGAGCTGGGGCTTCTTCTTTTTTCTTAGGAGACTCTTCCTTTTTCTCTTCTTTATCAGTTTCTTCCTTCTTCGACCCCTCTTTCTTGGATTCCGACCCACTTCCCTCGGGTGCCTTCGCGTCTGTGTCAATCGTACAAATTACCTGTCCAACCTGAACCACGTCTCCTTCAGCAGCAATCCGTTTGATTACGCCAGCCTGCTCGGCTGGAATTGCCAATGTGGCCTTGTCCGAATCTACTTCGCAGATTTCCTCATCCAAAAAAACGTAGTCGCCATCTTCTTTCAACCAAGAAGCAATCTCTACTTCGCTTATCGATTCTCCTGGACTCGGTACTTTGATTTCTACTATTGGCATGCCTGTAATCTTATGTTTGGTTAGGCGGTTACCGCAATATCGGCAAACGCTTGATTCATCAATTTAGCTTGTTCTGCACGATGGCGCTGACCAGAACCTGTGGCCGGAGCACCTGAAGATGGTCTCGAAACGAGTTCGAGATGCACTTGGCGGAGTTTCCGCAGCAGATGCGACCATGCTCCACTATTGGCTGGTTCTTCTTGCACCCAAACCCACTTGGCTTTGGAATATTTCTTCTGAAGCGCAGCAATCTGAGTTCGGGGTAGTGGATCCAATTGTTCTAAACGTACAATCGCCACTTCCTCGGCATTCAGTTCTTCTTTCTTCTCGAGTAGATCGTAATACACTTTTCCGCTGCAAAGAAGCACGCGCTCCACTTTTTTCGCATTGGCCGTTTCGTCATCAATCACTTCTTTGAAACCACCGGTTGAAAGGTCTTTTAGAGAAGAAACGCAACGTGGATGGCGCAACAGACTTTTTGGAGTAAAAACTACCAATGGCTTTCTGAACTCACGCTTCATTTGTCGTCTCAAAACGTGGAAGAAGTTGGCTGGCGTGGTGCAGTTGACCATTTGCATGTTATCGTCAGCACAAAGCATGAGGAAACGCTCCATTCTTGCGCTGCTGTGCTCGGCTCCCATTCCTTCATATCCGTGAGGCAGGAACAGGGTAATACCGTTCATTCCTTTCCATTTTTCTTCTGCGGAAGAGATGAATTGATCAATGATGACTTGTGCACCATTGTTGAAATCACCGAACTGGGCTTCCCAAATGGTAAGCGCGTTTGGTGTGCCAAAAGCATAGCCGTAATCGAAACCCAGAACTGCATATTCTGAGAGCAACGAATTATAAATATTGAAATCTCCCTGACCTTCTCCTAAGTGGCGAAGCGGAACGTATTCAGCCCCAGAATCTTCCAAAACAAGTACGGCATGACGGTGAGAGAATGTTCCGCGCTCCACATCCTGACCAGAAATGCGAACCTCGTGACCTTCTTTTAGTAACGAACCGTAAGCCAAAAGTTCAGCCATTCCCCAATCGAGTCGATCTGATTCAAAGACCATGTTTTCGCGGTCTTTCAGAATCTTCTGCATTTTGCGGAAAACCTTGATTTCCTTCGGAATGGTAGTCAACACTTTTGAAATGCCTTTCAGCGTAGCCTCATCAACTCCGGTGTCTAACGAGCTTTCAAATTCTTCCTTTTTGGCAAAACGATATCCTTTCCAAGTGTCTTCTAGGAATTGCGTAACCGTTGCTTTCTCAATCTCTTTGGCCTCCAACAATCGCTCTTGTAGCATATCGCTGAATTCCTGTTCCATCGTACTCACGAGGTCAGCACCAACAACCCCCGAAGAGGTCAGTTTCTTAGCATAAATGCTCAGCGGATTTTCGTGCTTCGCAATGATGTCGTACAGGTTTGGTTGCGTAAAACGTGGCTCATCGCCTTCGTTGTGACCGTATTTTCTGTAGCAAAGCAAATCAACAAATACATCTCCTTTGAACGTCTGGCGGAATTTCATTGCCATACGCATGGTGTGCGAAACAGCTTCCACATCATCTCCATTCACATGAAACACAGGCGAAAGCGTCACTTTGGCCACATCTGTGCAGTAAATGCTTGATCGGCCATCCGTGTAATTCGTTGTAAATCCTACCTGATTGTTGATGACAATATGAATGGTTCCACCCGTTTTATAGCCATCCAATTTGGCCATTTGTACAATCTCGTAAACAACACCTTGACCAGCAATGGCCGCATCGCCATGAATCAGAATCGGGCACAATTTACTATCGTCTCCTTTGAATTTGCGATCGATTTTGGCGCGTGAAATTCCTTCCACAACAGGGCCAACCGCCTCTAAATGCGATGGATTCGGACAAAGGTTCATCTTCACATCAATGCCGTTGTCGCAAGTCATGTAAGACGTGTAGCCCATGTGATATTTCACATCGCCTTCTATGTCGGCATCTTCGTAATCCTTCCCTTCAAATTCCGAGAAGATTTCTTTGTAAGTCTTGTTTAGAATATTGGCGAGCACGTTCAATCTGCCACGGTGCGCCATTCCAATCACAAATTCTTGAATTCCTAAAGAAGCTCCTTCCTCAACCACCATGTCCATGGCTGGAATGAGCGATTCGGCACCTTCCAGCGAGAAACGTTTCTGGCCAGTGAATTTCTTTCCGAGAAACTCTTCAAAAAGAACAGCTTGACTCAATTTTTTCAGAATCTGCGTTCTCTCTTCCAACGTAAAATTGGGTTGATTTCTGTTGATTTCAAGCATTTTCTGCATCCACTCAACCACTTCTGGCCTACGGATGTACATATATTCTACCCCAATGCTTTGGCAGTATGTAGCTTCGAGATGCTCAATGATTTGTCGCAATGGCGCTGCGCCAATGCCAATCATCGTTCCTGCTCGAAATGTTGTATCGAGATCTGCATCACTCAACTCAAAATTCTCCTTTGCCAAGGTTGGAGTGTATTTTCTCCTCTCCCGAACGGGGTTTGTTTTGGTGAAAAGATGGCCGCTCTTACGATAACTATCGATTAGATTGATGACATCAAATTCCTTTTTCACGTTGGCAGGAATGCCAAAAGTGTGGTCGTCTTCACTGTAGAGTTGTTCGGCAAAGTCGAAACCAGCGAAAAACTGCTGCCAATCTTCGGCAACGGAATTGGGGTCAGATTTATAGGATTGATAGAGATGTTCCACCGTGGAAACATCCATGTTTGAGAGATATGAGAACTTATCCATTATTGGGAGAACGGTCTCTGTTTGTTGAGTTTCGGCAAAGATAGGATTATCGCTATGCGTTAAAGTCACGAATTGACTTAAAACGCATTTTTTGCACCGATGCAATTGCCCTGCGAAGGGGGGGGTGGTTGGAGGGGGGTAGGGGGGGTGGTACCACCCCCCCCTGGGGTCAAAAACCTAATACAATTCGATTTTTTATTGAATTGTATTAGGTAAAAAGATGAGTGAATTCGATTTTTTATCAAACTAGTTCAATAGAAAACCGAACTAGTTCGGTAAAAAATCAAACCGTATTAGGTTTTGATTGAATGGAGGGGGTGGAAAATTGAATGAGTTCGGTTCGGAATCAAATGAGTTCGATAAAAAACCAAACTCGGTCGGTTTGGGATCAAATAGGTTTGATCAATTTGTGTTGGGCTAGGCTCGCTTGGGTGGCGGCTACGTGTTGCCGACATCGGAGTGTGCTGGAGAACCATTTTACAACATTGTTTTGATTTCTCAAAATATCTTTCCAATTTAACCCCCGAAACTGGAATTGGGAAAGCCGAAAACCAACAAAATCGTAGGCTCATTTAGAGACAACCTCTAGAAAACTGTAAACCATGAATTGTTCTTGTAGTGTGCGTTCCCTCGTATGGGGGCAAACTATGTTGCATTGTGCTCTCAAAAGTGCAATGCTTCAAAAACACCTAAGCCATGACGTTTGCAGAACGGAAACGGCAACTGGAATACTTGCTAGAAATGGTGCAGAAAGGTCGCTGCATTTCGGTGCAGCAGGTGGCCGAAAAATTTGATTGCAGCAGACGAACCGCCAACCGCATGTTTGAAGAACTGCGCGATGACGGCCACGACCTCATTTACTGTAAGCAGACAAAAAAATGCAGGATAAAATAGCAGAGTGCCATTTTTTGACACTCTGATGCTTTTAGTTTGTCGTGTCAAAAGTTTTCGCGAAACAAAATGGCACGGGCGTACAAACTGCTTTTTAAGGCAACTCCCTCCCCGAATAAAAATGCCGTATCACCACCTTTTGCAATTCGCGTTTTAGAATGAGATCGGTGAGTTGGCCAATCGCGTTTTCAACCCCTTCCTTTCCGAACAGAATTTGCTTCACTTTAACTTCGCTCAGATCTATTCTGTAAACCAGATTCCAGAACGTTTCGGTCTGGTTTTCGAGCATATATTCAATAACGGGTGCCAATTGATCCGACAATTCTCGATATGCCGTTTCGCCTTGGCCAGAAAAAGAAACATCAAATCCCTGCAAACGAAAGTCCTTGTTGATTTGGGCTACAACTTCCTGAAGCAAGGATACACTTCGCTCGTAGCGATCAAAGTCTTGTTGAGAAAGGGGAAGGTTATCCATTTGCTATACCCAAACCTAACAGGTTTTGAAAACCTGTTAGGTTTCGTGCGGTTCGTTAAGATTCGCGGTGCATAAGGTTTTCCGAAAATGCCCGAAGGATTCCAATCCACTCTCCATCACCTTCTACCTTGTCCAAACTTGAAATTCCCTTGTTGTAATAATCCCACATCTGTTCTTCGGCCAGTTTTCTAATTCCGAGTTTATCGTAGATTTTCGTTACGGCCTTCACTTTTGCCACTTCAGAGTCGCTAGCAAGCCAATTTTTTAAGGAATCGGCATCTTGTCCTTTCGCCAATTCCATCGCTTTCAAGAGCAGAAAAGTCTTTTTGCTTGAGATGATGTCGCCACCTTTTTGCTTTCCAACTTTTTGGCTTTCGCCATACACATCAAGAATATCGTCCTGCAATTGAAACGCAATTCCTGCATTAAGACCGAAGTCGTAAAGCAGTTGTGCTTGTTCCTTATTTGCCCCTCCAATGGTTGCCCCAATTTTCAAACTTGAAGCTAGTAGTACAGCCGTTTTTAGGCCAATCATTTTCAGATAGCTGTCGATGGAAACGTTTTCTGCAGTCTCAAAATCCATGTCCATCTGCTGTCCTTCGCAGATTTCTAAAGCCGTTTTATTGAAGTCGGTAAGAATGTCTAGTAACACATCAATGCGTGTTTTCATCAACTCTTGATATGCCTTGATGAATGTGGCATCGCCAGAAAGGATTGCCACGTGATTGTTCCACTTTTCGTGCACGGTTTTCATGCCTCTCCGGAGTGGTGCTTTATCCATGATATCGTCATGCAAAAGCGTGAAATTGTGGAACAATTCGATTCCGATAGCGGGGTGGATTGCTTCTTCCACCGATTGATTAAATATCCTACAACCGATAAGAACCAACAATGGCCGCATTCGCTTTCCTCCATTAGATAGCGTGTAGCGTATTGGCTCGTACAGGAACTTGGGTTCGCTGGGCAATTCCAACGCTTCCAATGCCTTTTCAAACTGGTTTTGAAGGCCTTGAAGTTGCTCCATTTATCTAATCAGCGAAATGAACTGGCCTTGTTGAATCACCATTTCCAGACCTTTTTCAAGCGGGGTAACTTCGCGATTGAGCAGAATTTGCATTTTGCTTGTATCGGGTAATCTCCGCGTCATATCTCCCTCTTCCAAAGCTGGAAGATGGATTATGTTTGAATTTGAACCTGTGACTTTGATGATGATTTTGGCCAGTTCGAGCACAGAAAGCTCATTTCCGCCACCAATATTCACCACATCATTTACATAAAGGTCTTTTTTAAATGCCGCGTAGCAGGCATCAATATTATCTCGGATGTAGCAGAACGTCCGTGTCTGAGACCCATCGCCATAAATGGTGATGTCCTGATTTTGCAACGCCATGGATAGGAACCTTGAAATCACAAACTCTCTGCTTTGCTTTGGTCCATAGGTGTTGAAGAATCGGAAAATCGTGTACTCCAAACCGAATTCCCGATGGAACGATTTGAGGTAAGCCTCACCCACATTCTTCACAATGGCGTATGGTAATCGGGAATTGAGCGGAGTAGTTTCTTCGTTCTGAGGAAACTCAACAGGCTCACCATAAACTTCAGATGAACTCGAATAGAACACTCGTTTCACACCCGTGTTCTTGCTCAATTGCAAAAGGTTCTTTATGCCTGTGATGTCATTCAGAACCATCACAGGATTCTGCAATGTGCGCTTCACTCCAACCACGGCCGCATAGTGAAAAACGTAATCAAACGAGTAGGCATAAAAGACGCTCGAAATGTCCATGTAATCGTTCACATCGCACTTGATAAAACACAGATTGTCGTGTTCAGCCTCAGGAATTTTCTTTTGCGAACCAGTTTGCAGATTATCAACCACAACCACGTAGTTTTCGGGGTCGATAATCAACTTTTCGACCATACCGCTTCCTACAAATCCGGCACCTCCGGTAACGAGAATCTTGTTCTTAATATGTGCTGGAAAATTCATGCTATTTCAACAGTTTCATAAGGTATTCTCCGTAGCCGCTTTTCACCAACGGCTCGGCAATTTTTCTCAATTGACCGGCATTGATGAATTTCTGTCGGTAAGCAATCTCTTCGATGCAACCGATGGCCAATCCTTGTCGTTCCTCAATGGTCTGAACGTAGTGCCCGGCCTGCATTAGTGAAGCAAATGTTCCAGTATCCAACCAAGCAGTTCCTCTTCCCAAAAGACCAACTTTCAGCTTGCCTTCCTTCAGATAATACTTGTTGATATCTGTAATCTCGTATTCACCGCGTGCGCTTGGCTCTAGGTTTTTTGCCACTTCCACCACCGAATTGTCGTAGAAATACAATCCTGGAACAGCATAATTTGATTTCGGCTGAGTTGGTTTTTCCTCAATAGAAACCGCGTTGAAATCAGCATCAAATTCTACAACACCATAACGCTCTGGGTCGCTTACGTGATAGGCATAAACCACACCTCCTTCAGGGTCGTTGTTTGATTTGAGCAATTGCTCTAAACCGTGTCCGTAAAAAATATTATCGCCCAATACCAAAGCCACTTTATCGTTTCCAATAAACTCTTCGCCAAGCACAAATGCCTGGGCAAGTCCGTTTGGAATTTCCTGAACCTTGTAGCTGAACTTGCAGCCAATTTGCTCTCCAGTTCCGAACAATCGCTCAAAGTGTGGCAGATCGTGTGGTGTGCTGATGATGAGTATTTCGCGGATACCGGCTAGCATGAGAACACTTAGCGGGTAATAAATCATCGGTTTGTTGTAAACGGGCATCAGTTGCTTGCTTACAGCAAGGGTCAACGGATGAAGTCTGGTGCCGGATCCACCGGCTAAAATGATTCCTTTCATAAGGGTGAGTTTTTATCGCTCAATTCGATTTTTCTGTCTTTAGATTCGGAAGAATCCTCTTCTACATTTTTCTTGTATTTGTCTGTCATAGACCGCTCTAATGTAAGTAATAGAGATGGTAGCAGAATCAAATTTGAGAACATTGCCACTAACAGCGTGATTGAAATGAGCATTCCCAATGCTTTGGTTCCACCAAAGGTGCTCATGTTGAAAATAGAGAACCCAAAAAACAGCACAATGGATGTGTAAGCCATGCTCAATCCGACCTCATGCAGAGCCAAAATTACGCTACGTTTAATCTTCCAGTTGTTGGCCTCCAGCTCCTGTCTGTACTTGGCCAAAAAGTGAATGGTATCATCAACAGAAATACCAAAAGCAATGCTAAAAACGAGGATGGTGGATGGCTTGATGGTAATCTCCAAAAACCCCATGAGAGCACCTGTAATAATGAGTGGAATGATGTTCGGAATAAGGGATACCGCAACCATGCGCCACGATTGAAACATGAATGCCATTAGGATAGCTATAAGCACCACAGCCATACTCAAGCTTACAAACAGATTTTTAACCAGATAATCCGTTCCTCGGAGGTAAACAACAGATGTTCCGGTCATCAGTGTTTTGTACTTGTCTGGCGCAAAAATGCTGTCAACTCGTGGTCCAATCTCGGCCAGCAGTCGGTCCATTTCATCCGTTCCCACATCCTTCATCTGAAAACTTACTCGTGTTACCTGCTTGGCACTGTCGATAAAGCTGTTTAGCAATTCGTTTCCTTTACTTTCATCTCCATTATTGTTGGCGTACGAAAGGATAAAACCACGTTCGCTTCCGTTTGGGAGACTGTATTTGGATGGCATTCCACCGTAGTATGCCTGCTTGAGCGATTTGACCACCTCGGCCATGCTAACGGCACGCGAAAATTGCGGATAGGACGAAATGACTTCCTGCAACTCCTCAATTCGTTTGAGGGTGGCGGGTGATAGCGCCTTGTCTGGTTTCAGCGCGTCAATCTGAACTTCAAAAGGCATTACGCCATTAAAATTTTTCTCAAAAAAGGCGAGGTCGGCCAAAACCGGGCTATCTTCTGGAAAATCGTCTACAATATTTCCGTTTGATGTGATGAGGGTGATGCCGTAGATTCCTATTACAACCACGATTCCAAAAAACCAATAGACGCGCGTTCGATACGAAAGGACGATTTCTACAATTTTGGAAACGAAAACCTTGGAGTAATTGCGGTCTAGGTGCTTTACGTGACGAGCCTTTGGCTCACTTAAAAAACTGAAAACAATGGGCACCAACAGTATCGATAGAACGAATATGAACATGATGGAAGTGGCGGCCACCACTCCGAACTCGCGCATAATGGAACTTTCGACAACCGTGAATGTGGCAAAACCAGCGGCTGTGGTAGCGTTGGTCAGAAGCGTGGCTCGTCCAACCTTTCTAACTACGCGCTGAAGCCCTTTTATCTTGTTTCCGTGCGAACGGTATTCCGTATGGTATTTGTTAAGCAGGAAAATGCAGTTGGCCACACCAATAACAATAATCAGCGGAGGCACCAACCCCGTTAATATCGAAAGCTGAAACCCGAATAGAGAAACGAGTCCGATTGACCAAATGGCACCCACTACTACCACTAGCATGGCCACCATTACCACTTTAAACGACCTAAAAAACAAGAACATGATAAGAGCCGTAACCAGTATGGCGTATAGGATGAACAGAACCATCTCATCAGCCACCACTTTTGCCAGAATACTTCGGATATAAGGCATTCCCGAATACCGCAATTTTGAACCTAAACGCCCTTCGTATTTCTTGCCAGTGGCCATTATGCGGTCGGTGAGAGCCACTCGCTTCTTACTGTCTAAAACCTTCGCATTCATGGTAATGGCCATCACCGAAATGTGCGATTCTCCATCCCACATCAATTTGTCGTAAAATTTCAGTTTCACGATTTCATTTTTGATAGAGTCGAGTTCAGTCTGTGTTGCTGGTTTTTCTTGGCTCAACAGTTTGAAGTCAAAGCGTTTCAGACTATCATTCCTAACCAAATGATAACATCTGGCTGCCGAAACAACTTGTTCTACACCATCTAACTGGAGCATTTCCTCGCCCAAATCAAACCAAGCATCATACACATCCTTCCTAAAAAGATGCTCGTTCTCTATGCCGATAACTAGCACATCGCCATCCTCTCCAAACTTCTGTTTGAACGCCTTGTAATTAATTAGCGTGCTATCTGTGAGCGGCAGCAGCGCAGCAAAATCGTAACGGATTTTTACCGAAGTGGCCTTGTAGCCCATTAGCACGGTAATAAGACCGATTACCACCAAAATGGCAACTCGGTTTCTAAGAATGATGCGTGCAATGGTCTGCCACATAATTGGTGCTGAAAATCAGCAAATTGCTTTTTTTAAATGGGCTGCGAAGCTAAGAAAATCACGTAGTCAATCCAATCGCGGCAGGAGGCTCCTAGGAGGATAGAAACCGTTCATTCAGACTCGTCCGCAATTCGCCTGACGTTTTACCTAAAACAAAAAGCGCCCCGACATTGCTGTCGGGACGCTTACCATGAAAAGGAACAGGACTCTCCAACCCTGCAACTTTGCCTTTACTTATGCTTTTGCAGCTGCTTTAGGAGCAGTAGTTTTAGCAGAAGTTTTACCGATTTTGCTTTCTAGGTCAGCAACTTTTGACTTAAGATCAGCAAGAATTTCTTCTTCAGTTTTCTTAATGATGCCAACTTTTTCTTTGATTTCGTTGTACTTCGCTTCGAATTCTTCTTTACGGGCTTCAGTCTTTTCGAAAAGCTCATCTACCAATTTCTTTCCCTCTACATCAGAGATTTTACCTTTCTCGATAAGGTCTTTTACAGACTCTTCGAATTTTGCAGATACTTCTGCAGCTAGATCAACACCAGCGTAAAGGAATTTTTTGAATGCGTCTTCCATAATATTTGTTTTTTAATGAATGTGACTTATTGTATTACGAATGGCAGTAGGCAATTACCGTGCACATCGGTGTGCCAAACTTGTTTTTTAGAAAACGAAACATCCTGAAAGCCCCGTCAATAAAGGGATACAGAAATTATTGGTATTCTTTGGCACGGAAGTGTGCCAAAAAACACGAATACTGACACGCATGACAGCCCGTTTATCAAACAGTCGTTTTCGGGTCGTCCTGTCAGGCGTGTCAGGTTTTGCGCACGTGTGATTCTGAGGAATTTCAGCGATAAGGAAAGAGATGCTTCCTACGTCCGCCTTAGGTGGACACACGAAGTCGATTCCAGCTTGTCATTCCGAGGAACGAGGAATCTCTTTTCATCGAAGTCATATCTGAGATTGCCGTTACTTTTACCCCAAACAACAGCGATGCAGCAAATCCTCAATTACATCAACGGCAGTTTTCAGCCCCCTAATTCAGGTAAGTATTTAGATAATTACAACCCAGCAACGGGAGAAGTTTATTCCTTGATTCCAGATTCTGATGCCACGGATGTGGAGCTTGCTGTGAAGGCAGCTAAGGCCGCCTTTGCAAGCTGGTCAGCACTCTCGCGAGAGGAGCGTTCGCAGCACATGCTAAATGTTTCAAGGCGTATTACGGAGCGTTTGGATGAACTGGCCGAAGCCGAAAGCACAGACAACGGAAAGCCCGTTTGGATGGCAAAACGGGTTGATATTCCGCGTGCATCTGACAACTTCAAGTTCTTTGCTACAGCAATACTGCACGATAGTTCTGAGTTGCACGACATGGATGGTAAATTCCTGAATTACACCCTGCGCCAACCCATTGGCGTGGCTGGCTGCATTTCTCCATGGAACTTGCCGCTCTATCTTTTCACGTGGAAGATTGCGCCCGCCTTGGCTTCAGGAAATACCGTTGTTGCCAAACCATCAGAAATTACTCCAATGACTGCTTTCCTTCTTTCGCAAATTTGCGAAGAGGTTGGTTTTCCGAAAGGCGTGCTGAATATTGTGCATGGACTTGGCGGCAAAGTCGGTTCGGCCATAACCGAACATCCTGATGTGCCAATTATTTCCTTCACAGGCGGAACCGAAACAGGAAAGACCATTGCCCGCATGGCTGCTCCGATGTTCAAGAAACTTTCGTTGGAACTTGGTGGCAAGAACCCAAACATCATTTTTGACGATTGCGACCTTGATAATGCCCTGAGCACGTCACTCAATTCAAGCTTTGCAAATCAGGGACAAATCTGCCTGTGCGGTTCGCGAATTTATGTTCAGAAAGGTATTTACAACGAATTCAAAACGCGATTTGTTGAGATGGTGAAGCAGATGAAGGTCGGAAACCCGAAATCGCCTGATGTGAAGCTGGGAGCCATAGTTTCTAAAGCGCATTTTGATAAAGTTCTGTCCTACGTTGAGCTGGCAAAACAGGAAGGCGGTACTGTGCTTTGTGGTGGAAAAGAAGCCAAAACAGACCTCGGTGGCTGGTTTATCGAACCAACGGTTATCGAAGGATTAGACGAGCAATGCCGCACCAATCAGGAAGAGATTTTTGGTCCTGTTGTCACCATTCAACCGTTTGAAACGGAGGAAGAAGTACTCGCTTACGCCAATGGAACTAAGTACGGACTGGCCTCAACTGTTTGGACAAGTGACCTAGCGAGGGCGCACCGCGTAGCAGCGCAACTTCACACAGGCATCGTTTGGATAAACTGTTGGCTCATTCGCGACCTGAGAACCCCGTTTGGTGGTGTGAAACAGTCAGGCGTTGGCCGCGAAGGCGGTTGGGAAGCGCTTCGGTTTTTTACGGAACCGAAGAATGTCTGCATTCCGTTGCAGTAGGGTCTAAACAGACTCCAAACGACCTGTAAACGGCTTGCGGTGGGCTTTCAAATGGCACATAATGGAATTGAGAAGTTCCATTTTCACTCAGATAAGTTCCACTGTATCAAAGAGAACGTCCACAAAAGCATTTCAAACGGCCTAAAATGATAGGAGAACGGCTTATAAAAAGCCTGTGTTGAAGGTTTGAGGTGAGCGGGTTTTTAAGGATTCAATTTCAGCGGATATTTTTCGCGTATCCTCACCCGTTTTGAAAACCCTTTGGCATTGCCTACAACCGAGCCTACTATCTCCACATCCAACGTGGTCATTCCATTGTTGAGCAAGGCACCAAGTCCCATCATCAAGCTTCCGCTCAAGAGAGTTTGGGTCGAAGTCTTGATTGTCACGGATTTGCTTAATGTTTTGTTAGGCTGAATTTCGGTAAGTTCTTTTGATTCTGCTGTTCCGAGCGTGTTTCCATTCAAGCGCACATCCAAACAATAGCTTTTTACGTTTACGGGAAAATCGTTCGGGTTGTGCAACTCAACCACAAAAGCCACTTCAGTTTCCGTCTTCATTGCCTTTTGTATGTCGCAACAGACCACCGAGCCTAGTTCGAGCGGCTTAATCATTATGCACGAACTCAGCATGAAAAGGATGGAAATGAATAGCAGAACACGGATTTTCATGTAATGATGGTGATAGTTGAAGCGGTAAAACTAATTTAGTTCGCTCAAACCCATCATGTCCAAGGAAACCATTGCCATTCGTCCTGAAGAACAGATTCGCTTATTGCAACGCGAAAACGAACTCCTCAATAGCATCGTTCAGGGAGCTTCCGATTTCATTTATGCTAAGGATTTGAAGGGCAGATACATTTCCATTAACGAGGCTGGCGCTGCTTATTTTGGTAAACGGGTTGATGAGATTATTGGCCGAACGGATGTTGAATTGCTTGGGAATGCTGCGACAAGACAGCTCATCGAAACGGATCAACAAATTCTTCGCACTGGAAAGCCGGTTACGTATGAGAACCGTGGCAATTTTGGTTTGGTTAGAAGTTTTTTTTCCACCACCAAGTCTCCATTGCTAGATGGTAATGACAAGGTTATTGGGCTTATTGGCATTTCTCGCGATGTAACCACGGCCCGATTGTCTGAAGAGAAGTACAGGTTCATTTTTGACAATGCGCCATTTTCGTTTTGGGAAGAAGATTTTTCGAATGTGAAAAGTTATCTCGATGAACTAAAGGCAGCTGGCGTTACTGATATTAAAAATCATTTTCTCACAAATCCTGAACAGCTAGAAAAGTGTATCGACCTCATTATCATCAAGAATGTGAACCGAGCCACATTGATGATTAATGGTGTTGAAGATAAAGCACAGTTTATCAAGAAGATTCATCGAAATTTTGCTCCTGAATCTGAGAACATTTTCGTAGATGAATTTGCGGCATTGGCTGCGGGTGAGACTTACTTTCAAGCGCAAGGATCCTTCGTCAATCTTAATGGCGATGTGGTTGATGTTCAGTTCAATCTCAACGTGCTTCCTGGCCATGAACAGGATTTATCGCTGGTTTTGGTTTCTGTTGCCGATATCACAGATACCAATAAGCTTACGAACGAACTGAACACGATTAAGCATCGTTATCAGAGCATTGTAGAGGCTCAATCTGAAATGATTTGTAGGATAAATCCGCAGGGAAAGGTCATTTTCAGAAACCACGCCTTTACACGATGTTTCAAGTTTAAAGATTCTGGATTGGAAATTCGGTTTCCATCGCTTTTTCCACCTTCTGAATTGGAAAAATGCGAGCGAGAAATGCAATTGCTCAGCGCGCGCGAATCAAATCGGATTTTGGAGCTTAGAAACTACGATGAGGATGGAAATCTGATTTGGCAGGAATGGAATGTGACTGCCTTTTACGGGAATTCAGGCACACTTTTAGGCTATCAGGCTGTTGGAAATGATGTTACGAGTCGAAAGATGGCTCAGGAGGCGTTGGCCTCATCCGAGGCCCGTTGGCGCTCGGTGTTTGAACATGCCGATGATCTTATCATGACGGTAAATTCAGAGGGCTACATCCTATCGGTAAATGATTATCAGGAGCTCCCGAAGGATGTAAAATGGGCAGGAAGAACGATTGAAGAAGTAATGCTTCCAGAGAACGCACACACCACCATGGAGCTGGTCAATCAGGTCTTCAGCACGGGAAAGGCCATTAAAACTGAGCTTAGGATCCTGCACAGGAAAAGCCAGCAACACTCAACCTATGGCGTAACGCTTTCGCCCATTTATCATGGTAACCGTGTCATAACCACCATCTGTATCGCCAGAAATATTTCTGAGACCAAGGAGTTTGAAAAGCACCATCGCGAAGCACTGATTGAAGGACAGGAAAACGAACGAATGCGCGTTTCGCAGGAGCTGCACGATGGACTTGGCCAACTTTTTACGGCCATTAAATTGAATCTGCAACATTTGAAATCGGGACTTGGAAATTACGAGGTCATCGATGAAATGAACGAAAGGGTAAACGTTTTGGAGGAAAATATTGGAGTGGCTATTGCGGAGGTCAAGAACATTTCGTGCAATCTGATGCCCGATGTGCTTTGGCAGTTCGGACTAAAACCAGCAATTCAAGACCTTGTAGAAAAATGGAACTCTACCATTGATTTTACCATTTCTTTGGAACTGGTTGATATGGACATACGGTTTTCGCCTGAGTTGGAAAAGGCCCTGTTCCGAATGTGTCAGGAACTGGTGAACAACTCCATTCGGCATGGCAACCCATCCAACGTATATGTACAGCTAATCAACCATGGAGATTCCATTGTTCTGATGGTGGAGGATGACGGAATCGGATTTGACCCAAACAATACCACTAAAGGTTTGGGAATGAGAAATATCTGGTCTAGAGCGGAGGTTTTTGAGGGAAGGGTAGAAATTGATTCTGCGCTAGAAAAGGGCACCGTTACCACAGTTGAAATACCTTTGACTAATTATTTGAAACAATGATAAGAGTACTTATTGCAGACGACCACGAAATGATTCGTAACGGACTTTCTTCTCTTTTGAGAGGAGAATCCAATATTCTTGTGGTGGACATGGTCCGAAACGGAAAGGAGGCATTAAACATCTGTGCTTCGCGTCAGGTTGATGTGGTGCTA
>Ga0209702_10004313_pt1 | contig 20852 bp, 17 predicted proteins | sample FRY01_FD_187210 | JGI IMG/M metagenome (GOLD analysis project Ga0209702, IMG submission 187210) | Freshwater microbial communities from Lake Fryxell liftoff mats and glacier meltwater in Antarctica - FRY-01 (SPAdes) (version 2) | ecosystem: Environmental > Aquatic > Freshwater > Ice > Glacier... | reverse complement strand
CGTAAGCGCTTCCACGGCCTTCCCATACCCGTAGCGTGTTATCCCACGATCCGCTGACGAGGCGGCCGTCCGGAAGCACCGTAAGCGCACTGACATAATGCGTATGACCTGTGAGGGTCGCGAGGCTGTTGGGATTGATGCCAGCGGCTATGGCTTGTTTTCGTAAAGCTTCTGCAGCTGCTTTTTCTCGCTCTGCTTTTGCTCGCTCTGCTTTTTCTCGAGCTTCTGCAGCTGCTTTTTCTCGTTCTGCTTTTTCTCGAGCTTCTGCAGCTGCTTTTTCTCGAGCTTCTGCAGCTGCTTTTTCTCGAGCTTCTTTCGCTTTGCTTGATTCCCCAAAAATACTTTTTAACATGACGGCTCCGGTTAATGATGATAATGACGTGGCTTTGTTTTTTCTGCCCGATTTTAAAAAACCTAGCGGCAGATAAAACAGGTGAAATTTCACGCGAGTCTACGGGTGTAAGATGAACACAATCTTAACGTTTAAAAAAAGTGAGATAAAAAAAATAAATTTAAAAATACTTTTTGAAAGACAAAGTTGTCCACAATTTTTGGGGATAAGGTCAGGGGAAATGAGTAAAGACAGTCCGCAACCTCACTGTGGCTGGGCGGGTGGGTTGATTGTGTATTTTAAAGCCAAACTCGCCGCGATCCAGGGGAGCCTTTTTTTGTCAAGACCTTTCGTTAACCGTATGAATCAATACCGGATAGTCAGATCCACTGGGTTCATTAAAAATTTAGGAGGAATACCAAACTTGTCCATAATGGCCGTTCTTGTTCTTAAGATCATTGGTTTCTGATCCCTCAACAATACGCACATAGTTTTTGCCATCCACTTTTTCAAAATCAGGCAGTCCTTTAAATAAACCGTCTAAATATTTTAGCTCTTTTCTGTCGTCATCCAGGTTGGTTCTCACATTATTTGACCACCAGAGTGTGAGAGCTACGACAATCACGCAGCCAACCACCGCGCACATAAACACGTTACGTGTGCGATCCGCATGTTGCTCACATTGCGCCATATAGCCCGCAATATTTCCTGACGCAATGCGAATATTAGAAAGACACCGCTCAACGCTCGTCATTTTTTTAGCTAAATCATCGGCCGTTTCTTGGGCTTTATTTTGGTAATAAACGTGATTTTTGAGTAATTCTTTTGCGTGTTCTTTGGCTCGGTCTTCTAAAATCATCAGCTCATCAACGCGATCTTGAAAGCGTTTGTCATAGCATTCCTCTCTTTTTATTTTTTAACGACTGATCCCTCGGTCGCGGGATCGCTCCACGTCCGGCTGAACCGCTTTGATAAACTCCATCCCCTTATAATCTCGCGTTTTTTCAATCACCATGGCTTGATCTTTTTCACGTGTCTTTAAAAGATCCGCACGAATAAGCTTAGCCGAGCCATCGGCTTTCTCAAGAATTCCATACTTGCGTGAGGCAATTTCCGTTGTTCCGCGATAAATGCCTTCATCACCGACGTTAGCACCCATACTAAATTTCAGCCCCGTTTTCTTTTCAAGCACGGCAAGATCTTTTTCAACCTTTTTTTGATATAAGCGAAGCGCCATGCGTTTTTCCGCTTCTTTGCGGCGATCTTCGGTGAGTGCACGATCTTCTGTTTTTTCTGCCGATTGAGGCGACGCCACCTCATGGACTTTCTCTTGCTCAACCGTTTTTTCTGATGGCGGTGATGACGGTGTTTCAGGCGAATCGAAGCCACGGTGTTTGCTATAGTCCAAGGTCACATCTTTCGCGCGTTCTTGACTGAGTGATTGACTTAAACGATCCATGCTGGGGAAGTCCTCGAGGCTCATGTAAAGATCCGCACCGTCACGATGACGGCTCATCGCAACATAGGTGCTATGACGATCAAAATGTTTGGACGCGAGCACATGCGTGCGATCAACCGTGACGCCTTGCGCTTTATGCACGGTCGCCGCATAACCATGGTCAAGATCATTGTATTGGTTGAGATCAACCGACACCTCGCGCCCCTGCTTGCCCTCAACGGCGTCAAGACGAACGGTGAGTTGATTGCCGTTTATTTTTTCAATCGTGCCTAACGTGCCATTCTTAACGAATAGCGCGCGATTTTCATTACGTAGAAAATACACGCGATCTCCTTCTGCAAACGTACGCGGACCACGCGCGGTTTCGATGAGATGATCGCGGCCGAGCTCACCTTGCGCGTGACGCATAGTTCGCGCTTCCTCATTGAGGGCGCGTACGTCCTCGCGCGTATACGCTAAAATCAATTGGGATTTATCCGGCGATTGGCTCCTAACTTCATCCCACTGCTCAATCATGCTCGTCATGGCGGATGCTTTGGTGTCGAAGGTGTGAATGTTGTCATGACGATCATACGCACCCAACGCTTGCGCCGTGCGCGCACCCGCAAAGTCTTTCGTCGCCGCTTGCTGCCAACCTTCTTTTTGGCGGCGAATTTCAGTGAGTTCGACAACCCCCACTTTTTCAGCAATCGCCCTAAAGGCAGCTCCTGCTTCGATCGCCTGCAACTGCTCAGGGTCGCCAACCAAGGCAACCTTAGCCCCTGATCGCCGTACCTCCACCAAAATAGCCGCCATTTGTCGCGATCCAAGCATCCCTGCTTCATCAACCACCACAATGTCTTGGTTCGTTAAGCGCTCGCGGTCTTGATCCCAGGTCCACAGACGATTGGCGACCGTATGGCTGCCAATACCCGAACCGCTTTCTAAATTCTCCGCCGCAATGCCCGACAGAGTCATACCTTGGACACGATAGCCCTCTGCCTCCCAAGCTTCCCGCGCAGCTCCTAGCAAATAGCTTTTACCCGTGCCTGCAAACCCCACCACACACGCAACATCGCCTCCCTGGATTAAATGTTCAAAGGCCACCTTCTGCTCATCACTGAGCGCGCGACTGGCCATCGCCTGAGTCATAGAATGTAACGAAACAGAATGTTGAGCGAGCGGTGCTTTTTCAGCAGCGTGCGCCATCATTTGCGATTCAAGCGCCAGCATCTCTTTTGTGCTGTAACGGTTCCGTTGTCGGTCATCTTGGCCAAGATGAACCAACTCAGGACTCGCCTTAATCTTTTCAAAGACCGCTGTAAATTGTTCGGTGCTCGTGGTGTGACGATTCACAAGACGTGCAATGTCTTGATAGGTAAAGGTCGATTGCTGACGTGTCAACGCCGTCAAGGCAATGTTAGGGTCATTTAAAAGCCGATCGCCATTACGTGTCGCAAGTGCTTGATGTTCAGCGTAACGCGCCATCGAAGATTGCACCGCTTTGGGGCCAATTTTGCTTTGAGGTTCAAGATTAATCCCTTGTGCCTCTAACGTGCGGTGATCGATACGAAAATCGATTCCCTCACGTGCTAAAGTCAGATTACAATGCTCGCCCCAATGTTCTCGCCATGAACTTAGCAAGGATTTGTTATTCCATGCGCGGACTTTGGGACCAAAGCCCGCAGGTCCCACTTCCCGCATCGAAAGCATGATATGCCCGTGCGGTTGTTCTTCTCCGCCTTTATGGCCACGATGAAATGCAACATCCGCGACCATACCTTGATCAACAAATTCTTTTTGTACAAAGTCTTTGAGCAACTTCCAATTCTGTTCAGAGTTCAATTCTCGAGGCAACGCCACGTTAATTTCACGTGACAATTGCGCGTCTTTGCGCGTTTCCGCTGTCTCAACGGCATTCCAGAGCTTCTCACGGTCGCCCATCCAAGCGGGCGCATCTTTCGGCAATAAAATCTCTTTTTCAAGCACATCACTTTTACGCGTAAAGTCATGCACCTCATTGGTGCGCTCATCCAATAGCTTCTCAGAAGAACGATACGCAGCCGCCGCGACCGATGACCGGCCTTGGCTGCGAGAGATGACTTGTGCTGAAAAATGATAGATGGCCATGATTAATGTAAGAATGTCTCTCTTCTAAATTCAGTTAATCTGAAATTTTTCTTCATTACTCCTAGTCTAGCAAAGCGAACGTTGCACAGCAATGTATAAGCGCGCATTCATTCGCCTTGTGGCTCGTCCTCTTGTTTTTTTACCTTCTGTCGTAAACCTCGGGTTTACACTTTCATTGTGGGTGACTTTTTAGGTAGAATGTGGCTATTATTAATAGGATTGGAAAGTCATCGTGGAAAGTAAGCCAACTCGCCTGGAAAGTTTTAAAAAACAGCAAGATCAACTCAAAGCCAAAATTCAAGCGCTTGAAGCATCTGAGTTCTCGCGTGAGAGAAAAAGAGAAACGCGCCGTAAAATTTTGGTGGGTGCCTATTACTTGGATAAGATGCGAGCGGAGAATAGATTTGATGAATTGGTGGGTTTGATGGACGCTTATTTGAGTCGAGACACAGATCGTGTCTTGTTTAATTTGTCACCTAAAGCGAAAGAATCTAACGGTTAAGCTGGAAGTAAGTCATGAAAAAAACGATTGAGCAATTGAGGTCTTTGAGAGTTCAAGGACAACAGCGAAAAGTGACGCGTGGAAGAATTCCGGGTGTGCGTTTTGATGGTCAGTTCAAACTTCGATTTATTGGAATTTTCATTTTGACGGTCTTGTTAAGCTGGGTTCTCTTGACCACTTTTTTTATGGCTTACCATCATAAAACCTTATGGGCGAGCTTGGGGATTTCATGGGGGACTTCGCTGGAATGTGGGCTCGCGGTGACGCTCTTTTATTTTATATATCCTGTCTTAGTCGTTCTCTTTTCTTTGTTTAAAAACCGTCGGCTTCCAGGGCGTGAAATTTTACATCACTTTCATGATGATCAAATTTTAGGCTGTGTTAGCTTAATCGTTTTTTCGCTTTTTTACCTGGGCAATCATCTTTACCCAAGTGTCATGATGGTCTTCGTGAGTCATCATTTACCCTTGCACTGGATGAGCTCAAAGCCTCCGATTGGTCTGTGGTGGGAAATCATTTTTAGTCTGGTGATCGCTATTGTGCTGTTGGTGATTATCCCGCGTTTTTATCCAACAGCGATTAAAGTAAAGCCTGCTAAAAAGAAAGATGAAAGCGCACCGTTTGGCTTGTGGTTGGGACTTTCAACCGGCGATCTTTCCAGGCTGTCTCATCGAACGGGTATTTTTGAAAGATTAAATATTGTACTTAATACCGAAGACGCCGCACAAAATATTCTGGTGCTGGGGGGCATTGGCTCGGGTAAAACAACGCGATTAATGCAACCACTCTTAGGCCAATTGCTCGATCAAAATTGCGGTGGCCTGCTGTTTGATGTCAAAGGAGATGTTAAAAAAGCGGCATTACAATTAGGTGAAATGACCGATCGTCCCGTCGTTGTGATCGGGCCAAATCACAATCACATGAATTTATTAGCAGGATTGACACCCGAGGTGGCAGCCTCCTTTTTAAAATCAGGATTTTTAGTCAATGGTGGTTCAAAGCTTGATGGCTTCTGGATTGATACGGCCACCGAGCTGTGCCGCAATACCTTGGGGTTATTATCGTTCTTGCCTGAGCATTACACCTTACAAGGTCTCTACAGCTACTTGTTTGATGATGAGATCAAAGAAGCGTTACAAGCAGAAATTAACCCGCTATTAGTGACTCTGGAAGAAAAAGAGCAACGATTGCTTAAATCGTATCTACGCTATCACGACAGCATCTTTTCAACCTTCGATGAAAAGGTCAAAAGCGGCGTCAATGCCACGGTAGCGCAAGCGCTATCCCCGTTTAATCATCCGGATCTGATCGATGCGTTTTGTGCACACTCTGAAAACAATTTTAGGATGGAATCGGTATTAGATGGCACGGTGTATTTAGTGGATATGCCTTTAGCGCGTTGGGGCTTAGGCGGTAAGGTGGCCTATACGTTTATCAAGCTGCGCTTCTTCAACGTCATGCAAAATCGTGTCCATAATCCGCAATGGAATCAAGACCGACCCGTTTTCTTTATGTGCGATGAATACCAAGAATTGATCAGTGCTAGTAAAGATGGGCTATCGGATTTAAATTTCTGGGATAAATCCCGAAGCAGTAAAACCATCGGCATTATTTCGGCGCAATCGGTTTCAAGCTTTTATGCCGCGTTAGGCGATCATGATTTGGCCCATGCTATCTTGCAAAACTTCCGTCAAAAGCTGTGTTTTAGAATCGAAGATCAAGCAACACTGAATATGATGGATAAGCTCGCAGGGCAAGCGAAGGTATACAAAAAAACCACGAGCCAAACGACGGGTAGCGGATCAAGTAGCAATGCTAAATCGCTCTTTGATAGCACGTCAAAGAACCTCTCCAGTACGCAAAGCATCACCGAAACACGCGAATCTGTGCTCGATGCCACTCTCTTTCGCAAATTATCACCCGATGAAGCCGTCGCCCTACTCTCTATTCATGGCCATAGTATGGACGATGTGATTGAATTGTTGCCGCTTTTTTTATAGGTGATTATAAAAAGTGCATCCTTAATGTGCTTATATTTTAACTCTCCGACCAACAGACCAGCTCTACCCTCCTCTTATAGCTTAGTCCTCACAGCCTTACTCACAGAAATTGTGGGTAACTTTTTTTTAGTTATTTTTCATACATCAACAGAAATAAATAGTTGACATGCCATCTGTTACAAAAATATAATCATTTTAATTAAAAATTGTAACAACCATGGTTTATTTAATTATGAAAGATACTCAGGGGTATTTAACGCCCAATGATTTGATGGATATTCTTGGCGGAATTACCGTGCATGGAGTGTATAAAGCACTTAAAGCAAACAAAATAGATGTTGTAGAAACAGGCTCAAAACGAAAAAAAATAACCCCTCTTGGAGTAAGAACTTTATTGACTGAACGAGGATTTCAGTACCCTAGAGAGAACATTTCATTTCAAATTGTAAAAGGTGGAGTCGGAAAAACTTCTTTATCTTATGCCTTGGGGCTTAGAGCCAGCCATTATGGCGCCCGAGTTTTATTAATTGATTTAGATCAACAAGGAAATTTAACACGCTCTTTTAGAGTTGAAGCACGTGATTGTCCTGTATGGTTAAATGTATTTAGGGATAACGTTCCCGTTGATAAAGCTATTATCAAGCTATCAGAAACACTGGATTTAATCCCATCAAATCTAAATAACTCACGATTAGATGTGGAATTAACGCAAGCAGCCACAAATCTTAAAGATATAATCAGAGACAAATTGGCGCCTATCAGAAATAACTATGATCTTGTTATTTTTGACTGCCCTCCTGCCATCAATAAAATTAATTTATCAGCCACTTGTGCTTCTGACACCGTTATTATCCCTGTTAATCCAGACCCCTACGCCATGGATGGGTTAGATTTTACTCTGGCTGAATTGAAGCGTATTAAACAAGACTTTAAATTGAAGTTTAATTTTAAAATTGTTTGGAACAGATATGATGCTAGAGAGCGTCTCGGTGCTGTCTGTATGCATGATTTAGCAAAAGATGAAAATAAAATAAACAATGTTTTGCCGGTTGTAATTCGTGTTGATGCTTCTTTGAAAAATTCCATATTTGATGCTGTTTCATTATTTGATTTACCAAAAAAATCAGCTATAAGAGAAGATATTGATCAATTCACAAAAGAAATTTTAGGCATAAATAATTGGATTGATGATCGAAAAAATAATATTCCTCCAACCGCTTGGAAGGATAACTAATAATGGACTTAAGTTTAATTTTAGAAAAAACAAGAAAAAAAAGCGACAAAATCAAAAGAACTCGTGCGCCTGTTTATATTGCTACATTAGAAAGACCATATGAAACAATGGAAGAAGCCATATTTGTTACCGATAGCAAACCGGTAACAAACCAACAACAAACCGATAACAAACCGGTAACAAATAAACAACAAATAACTGAGCTCTTAGCAACAAACCGACAACAAACCGATAACAAAACCGATAACAAACCGATAACAATTCGACAACAAACTGGTAACAAACCGATAACAAATTGGTCTTTTTCTGTACTAACAGGAATACAACGAAAAATCATGATTTTCATCTTTAATGAATGTAAAAAATCTTTGTCAAAAATAACAAAACCACTTACTTTAGAATATATGTCGCATCATATAAATACAGATAAAATGTCTATAAAAACAAGTGCTTACAGATTAGAAATGAAAAGCTTTCTTTTGAGAGTAGAATATAAAGCTGGAAGAGGTGGATGGACAAAATATGAATTACCAAAAGATGTGTTTCATGACATCCTTCAAAACGAAACCGATAACAAACTGATAACAAACTGGCAACAAACCGATAACAAACCGATAACACAACCGGTAACACAACCGGTAACAACGCTCTCTAGTAGTAGTAGTAATATAAATACTACTACTACTGAGCTATTAGATGAATGGCAAAAAATAGACATTTCATCGTTAGAGTCAATTGGATTAACTTTTGGCCACCTTACTCAATTACAAAAGTCAGGAATAGAAAATATAGAAATTATACAAGACTCAATTAATCACTTTGCTTATGATTTAATTCATAACAGCAAGGCAAAGGAAATAAAAACCACGGCTATTGGTTATTTTATGGGAATTATGAAAAGGGCAGGGCTATATACGGCTCCTGATAATTACGAGTCTGAGAAAGATCGCACGTTACGTATTTACATGGAAACTAAAAAACGTCAACAAGAAAAGCAGGCGGCAGTACAGGTGGAATTAATTGATCTTTCGTATAACGAATGGAGTTTTGGGTTAACTGAGGATGAAAAAAAATCGTTACTTCCAGAGCACACGTTAAACAGTAAGCTTGAGGGACCAAAAATTGCAGCTTTAAAAACATATTTTAAAAAAAATATTTGGCCAGAAAAATCAAAAATAGTGTTTCAAACACAAGTTGAAGAGGTTTAATAATGCAAAAGACACGCACCGATATTATTAATTTATTGGCAAGTATTAAACATACCAAAGAAAGATATGTGTATTTTGAAAAAGATATTATTCCGTTATCCAATCAAGCGGAGTATAACCGCACAGTCGAACATTATGACCATTTGATCCTGGCTTTAACCAAAAAAATCCAAACACTGCCAATTGGCTATCGATATACAGGCACTTATTATCTTAAAAAACCGTACACGATGCCTGCTGAATTTGAAGAAGGTTCTGGTTCACTTTATATGAAAGAAAATTTGGTCTCTTGGCAAATTGAAAAAGAACCAGGCGTATGCGATTACGCTTATTATCGAGCCGTTTTTAAAAAGCCTTATGGAGCTCAGTTAACAAAAGAAGATGCGGAGCCTGTTCACTCTAAATAAAATGAATAATTTTTAAAATAATTATTATTAAATAATAAACTAAACGAATTGGGAGACTAAAATGCCAATAGTAGGCCATAAAATTAAAACCACTACCGATAATTTCGGTAATATGGTGCGTGGCGATTATTTGCTTGTTGATAAAACCCTAATGATTAAAGAGTTTTTAGAGGACCCTAATGATTCTCTGATCCTTCGTCCTCGCCGATCGGGTAAATCATTAAATGTGTCGATGCTGCATTATTTTTTATCTTCAGAAGTAGCAGGGGAGTCTACTTCTGGTTTATTTGATAATTTAGCCATTGCGAATGAAAATAGTGGTCAATTTATTAAGGAACACCAAGGAAAATATCCGGTTATTTCAATTACCTTTAAAGATGTAAAAAATAGTACGCATGCTGAAGCCATAGAGAAAATTCATGTATTAGTCATGGAATTGTACCGAGAGCATAAAAAAATGCTGTTATCTGACAATCTTGATGATGAAGATAAAAAACTATTCAGAAAATATATGAGTGAAAATGTCAGTCAAGCTGAGCTAGAACAAAGCTTGCGCTTTCTAAGCGAATTTCTTTTTAGAGTGTATGACAAAAAAGTGATTATTCTCATTGATGAGTATGATTCACCCTTAACGAATGCGTATCAGTATAAATTTCTTGAGTCACTCAGTTTGTTTTTGCGTAATATGTTTAGCTCAGCTTTAAAGGGTAATCCGTTCCTTGAGAAAGGACTTATGACAGGCATACTACGCGTGTCTAAGAATGAGTTATTATCGGGGTTGAATAATGTCGAAATTTATAGCTTGTTTGATACGAATTATGATCAATATTTTGGATTTACAGAAGAAGAAGTTGTCGATTTAACCAATAAAATTGGATCTGATCATAGTTTAGAAGAAATAAAACAGTTTTATAATGGATATCATTTTGGGGATAAAATCATTTATAACCCCTGGTCGCTCATGCATTATCTTGATAAAAAGCAATTGAGCCCTTATTGGGTATTAACCTCAGGTGACAAATTATTAAAAGAGCTCTTTATTAAAAGTGATGTTGAAACAAAAGACAAACTTTCAACGTTAATGCAAGGAGAAGTGATTACAGGAAGGATATCCCTTAAAACAAGTTATGAGGACTTAATGGAAAGTCCTGACGCGCTATGGACCCTTTTATTATTCTCAGGCTATTTAACGATGGAAAGCAAGGTGCAAGATAATGATACGGTTATGTGCCAATTAAGAATCCCTAATAAAGAAATATTGGCTCAATACAAAGGTATTTTTAATGCTTGGTTAAGCGAAGCATTGGGAGAAAAGCGATACCACTCTTTTCTGACGAGTCTTTTGGCGGGCGATGTTTCAGCATTTACAGAAACCTTAGGAAGTTACTTAATGGATTCTTTAAGTTTTCGAGATGTTTCGGGTGAGAAGAAAGCAGAGAATTTTTATCATGGCTTTGTGGCGGGTTTGATTGCAAGCATTGGCGATACTCACTGGGTCGATTCTAACAAAGAAAGCGGTCGTGGATTGTATGATGTAATGTTAACGCCGAAAAGCAATCACCAATCTCGAGGTTTAATTTTGGAATTCAAACATGCCAAAAAAATTGATCTTATTGAAGATGAGGCCATGAAAGCGTTAACACAGATTAATCGATTAAAATACGCGACAGAATTAAAACGCTATCCGCATATTTCACAAGTATTAAAAGTAGGGTTGGCCTTTTCGGGTAAAGAGGTGATTTCAGTTTACCAAGAAGAAAACTTAGAGACTGGAAAGTGCAGTGAATTGGTTTTTTCTTCTAGGTATTACTGTGATGAGTTGGAGTAAGTTGGAAATTTGTTTAACATTTTAAAAATGACACATTCTGTATATATATTGAACTTATTTCACTTTTGTGCTAAAATGGCGGTACAGAAACATTCGTGCGTTTTGCCGCCACTTGTTAACATCTTGAACAATACATTCAACAGAATCTAAAAATACCTACTTTTATGATCTAAAGAAGACCTTTATGGCCTTATTATCTCCTTTAAATTATTACCTCTGCTAAATTGATTGCGGTCGTTAACGTTTCATGTGTAGATTTTTGTACAATAAAATTTAATCGCTGCACCAAATCCAGTGGAAACAAACCATAGGGATTAATATGCCCATAAATCAGCGGTGACAACGCTCGCAGATCTTCTGCCGTGAGCACATCTTTCCACTGTGGCTCTGCTAATATTTCTTGAATGATCAGCGTATTAATATACACCATACACACCTGCAACAGATGTAAACAAACGACCGTCAATTCTTGATCATGCGTTTTATTAGTCGTAATTTCTCCAAGGTTACCATAAAAAATAAAATCCATCGCGCCGTTGAGTCGTTCGACCACATTGAGTGCTTCGTGAATTTCAATACGCAATTCTTCCTCTTCAAGATAACGACAGAGAAATTGTGTTTTAATCGCCTTGCCGATTTCAGTTAATGCTTTATATACAGGATGTTTATTATTGTCTTTGCTAAACCTTTTTATTAACACATCAGAGTCTACATCTCCACGTTTCAACGCCACCATATGTTTCACGACTTCATCGTAGTTTTCTTCAATCAATTTCCAATCAATCGAACCTTCTAGAATGACGTCGAGATTAGAATATAAATTTCTATCACTAGGATTAGGATAAAATAATTTTTGTCGGCGAAGATTTTTGAGTCGTGGTAATAATTTAAACCCTAATAAATGACTTACTGCAAAACCAATGATGCTTTGTCCATGGGTATCGACATAGGTTTTATCCATATTCATTTCGGTATCATGTTTTAAAAACCCCGTAATCATGGAGCCAACTTCAGAAGAGGTGCAGGTTTTTAATTGCGAATAAATACACGCCGCCTTCTTATCGACATGCCAATAGATCATCACACCTTGTTTTTTATAACGTGGATGAAATTGAGATAATAAATTCTGCTCCCAGGCAGCGACATGCGTTGAATCACAAGCACAGCCAGTACTGGCTATCCCCCAAATGAAAGGATCACGAATTCTGCGAATAGCATTAACGATTTCAACAATCGCCGCTCTAACATTATCCACATGAAGAAATCGTTTCTTGATATACAGTAAATCGTCATAGCTAACATCGTCGTTGGAAGCTTGGATACGTTTCAAACCCACATTGCTGCCAATGCCAAACAAAGCCAGCAGTAATCGTTTGGTTAAAACATCTCGCGGTAAATGTTCACGGCATGCGACAGTGTTTAAATGACGTGTAAAATCTTCTCTTAAATTTGTTTCTTTTAAAATATCAATCAAATTAATGGTTGACCAACGTTTTTGCACAGCAATATGTAGCTTGTTCAGTGTCGGTGGCTCGGGTTGTGCTTCATAAGGCGTTAACGTGATGTGACTACTTTTTTTGGTTTTCCGTAGCTTCACTTTTGAATTTTGCAGAATCGTTTCATTTAATCGTTTTAAACCTTCATGCGTATTGTCTTGCAATAACTTAACAAAGGCCTTTCCATCCATAGGCAAGCCTAACCAGTCGTAATAAAACGCTTGACGTTCAGAAAAATCCGGCGGCATATCGTGATAAGGATTGCGATATCGATAAGCACCCGTAATCCAGATATTTTTGCAATTCAGTTGTCTGACTAATGTTTCTAATATCGCGATTTCATAACGCATGCGATTGATTTTTATTTTTTTGTTATCGCCAGTATCTGACTCCATCACTAAATTAGACCATTGGCTGGGCAATGCATTTTCTATCGGCACTTTATCTGCGTCAGGATAATGTGTGTCTTGTAGTGCTTTGTTTTCAAGGATAAAAGCAACCGCAGCCAGAAGTGGTTTACTTTCTGTTAAATGTGTTTGAAAATAAAAAACATCTAATAAAGCCAATAACATGGGTCGACTGCCTGTCGCATACAGCGAATGAATTTTTAAGTTCACTTCTCCTTGGTACCATTTTCCTTTATGGTCTAGATCAGTGATCAACTCACCCAGCCTTTCCTTACTCACAACAGGATAAATTTTTTCTTGAATAATACCCTCTGGGTTCTGCGAAGCGACACTGGCAAGTCGATACAAAATGTCAAATTTTCCATTCACATGTTTAACATCAGATGTGACTCTTTTTCCGATAAAGGCTTCTGACCGTGTACGCATTCTGTGAGTGAGCTGAGTAAACATATCCGCAGTGCTGTCTAACATATGCTGTGATCGATAATGTAAAAATAACGCCATCATCGCGCAATAATCTTTTTTTGGCCTTCTTCTAATCAATCCAGTATATTCAACTAAAATACGCAGATAGTATTTTTTTACAAGATCATTCGGATATTGTTCCAGTAATGTATGCGGCAATCCAAATTGTTCCATGACAGCACGCTTTTTTAATTCAAATTCGACATGTTTCAATCGGGCACTACGAATATCTTCCTTGAGATGACGTAATTTCACTTCTGTCTGGGGTGTTATTTTTTCTTCAGCATTATCTTCTGGCATTTCATTGCCTTCAGCATCGCTCTCATTATCAGGGAGTATATCTTCTATGTGTTGCCGTGTTTTTTCAGACAAAGCGTTGTAAATGGTCTCAAACAAGTGTTCTTCAAATTGATTATGAGCAGACTTTACATAACGAACCAATTGTTTATCACTAAATGGCTCAATGCGCTGTTTCTGAAAATATTCATAGGCGAGCTCTTGAGTTTTTTCTAATAACGGCGCATGTTTTAAATGCTCTTTCATCAACCAATTAATTAATTTTTTACTATCTTCTATTGTGGCTTCTCGATATCCTAAATAATTACGAATATCAGCACGAAAACGTTCAATAGTTCTTTCATTCCAATTACATTCTTCAAAATTCTCAGCAGGAATATTTAACTGTAAGAGCAGAGTTTCTTTCAACGAAAAATCAATGTCGCTCGCTTGTTGTGGGTAACGATTTTCTAATTGAAAATATTTCAGCATAATAGCGAAAGTTAGTTGATTACGTGTATTTTTCTTTTTAACCAGCGCTAACTCATGCGTATCTAGCAACAACACATTTTCTTGCATTTGATTTATCCAGCAATGGCTTTTTTATCTTTCTTGATATAATTGTACAAAGTAGGTCGGCTCACATTAAATATTTTGCAAATATCACTGACGGTCATTTGCTGTTCCTCATAATACTGTTTCATTTTACTGATCTGGCGTTTATCTAACAGAGAAGGTCGGCCACCCATACGTCCTCGTGCGCGCGCTGCTTTTAATCCTGCACGCGTGCGCTCAATAATTAAATCACGCTCAAATTCAGCGAGTGCACTAAACATATGAAACACTAATTTTCCGCCGCTTGTGGTGGTATCAATACTTTCACGCACACTTTTAAAACCAATATTTTTTTCGCTGAGCTCTTTGACGGTTTGAATAAGATGAGAAAGTGATCGACCGAGTCGATCTAATTTCCACACGACTAACGTGTCACCTTCACGCAAATAAGCTATTGCTTGCTCCAAGCCTGGACGCGCAGTTTTCGCGCCACTGGCAATATCATGAAAAATTTCCGTGCAACCAGCGACCTTCAATGCATCTTCTTGCATGTACAAATGCTGATCTGCGGTTGATACACGCGCATAACCCACTAACATTGTTCAATTCCCTGCCAAATTAGCACGTAATTGTATACTTAGTCATCGTACTAAAACAGATCCTTTACATAGATTTTTTAATCCGTTTCTTTTATAGGTTTTGATAAGAAATTGGTTCGTTTCATGCAAAAAAGCTGGTGTAAATTAAACGTTCGTTTTGTAGATGGTCAGGAATAAAGCAAATTTCTGGTGGGGTCAAAATTGACAGTGTTCATGAACTTAACAAGTGGCGGGAAAACGCACGAATGTTTCTGTACCGCCAAAATGGGTGCAATGACATAATTGCCCCTAAAACGTAACTTGAGGTATTAGGAATGGTGCGCAGAGGAGTTTGTGGTAATTAAATCATCATTTTTTGTTGTTTTTAATATCACGCTTGATGATTTTTTCATGATAAATCACGTATTACGATTTATTACGGCAAAAGTGAAAAATAATCAGACAATTTTTTAAAAATTCGAGGACTGATAACCCCAGTTATCGACCATCAAGTATGAAATTGTCTTTTATTTTATTATAATATGTTCGTAAAGCGTCTGTTTTAGCAAAAGCAAGTTACGTTTTAGGGGCAGAAATGTAATTGCTCCCTAAAATTTAGTTAGACTTACTCAATGGAGAAGTATTCATGATGAAGCGCTCCCACATTGACACAAGCGGTGGCCCGTCAGTTAAAAAAACTATCCCCGAAAGTTGGAGATGGGTGGAAGAAATTTTGGATGAAGCACACCTACCCCGTTTAGGTTTACCCGTACGTTGGGCAAGTACAAAAGAACAGCATACAAAAATACTTATTGATATTACTACGAATCAACGTATTTTTCTAAGAAAAACGCCTGCGGTTCATCGTGCTAGTGTTCCCATAGATTTTATTACCTCAACGCCTGGTACTCACCCAATGCCAGGAACAATTCAACCTGCGGCTGTACGGTGACGCGTTATGAAGAGTTGAAGTCTCATTCAAGCAGTAATGCGGCAGGAGAGGTACTCGTTCCATGTATGGCGCATGGAGATTATGTTTGTGTGGAATCCTTGCAAGCAGATCATCTCCAAGCCAAAAGTGATATCAAACGACGTCAAGAAGCTTTAGTCGCGCAATTAAATAGTGAACCTGCTTTTGCGGCGTATGTGATGGCGCTTTCTGGGATAGACAAATTTTTTGTTTTTTATGAAGAAAAATATTACGGTACTTTATTTTTTTATGAATTGTATTTTAATGATATTGATAATATTTGGTTAATTTGTCAGACATGTAATCATGGCAAACAAGATGAGGATGTATTGTCATGGTTTTCAAGCCAATGGCTTTATGGCCAAGAGTTTTTGGATTATTTAGGAAAATTAGACCAGAGTTCTATTTTGTTGACACGTACCAATGATCAACGCGGATTGGCACAAATCGCCATTGAGTGGTATTGGAATAGACATGCTATTTACACGTGTACAGCTAAAAGAATTTTAGAAAATATTACAACACCTTTACAAATTTTAAATCATAAAGTCGATCGTATTGTGGGCTTTAGTCACCAATCTGCACGAGCAGAACGCTTGCTAACTAGCCTTAGCGCTAAAATAGATTTAGCAAATGCAATTATCACTTCTTCAGGGTTAGGATTGCCTAAAGGAGTTGATGAATCTCCGCATGATTCAAGTGATAGCGATGAATATTTAAAAACAGAAAATATTATTGATAAGGAAACTTATCAAAAGGGAATTCAAATGGCAGTTCCCGAGGTAGGAAAAGCCATGTCAGCTCTTTTAATAAAATCAATTCTTAAAGTAGAAGCAGAAGAACTTATTGATCGATCAAATATAGTAGACTCAATTGTATCGGAAGAACAGCTTGATAATTTTCAGGAACCTCAAGAAAAAACCGTAGAAGTTGATGCATTAAATGACGCTCCTTCTTCAGAAGGACGATCAAATAAAGATCATTTGACTGATTTAAACTTTATGTCAAATAAGCCTTTTGGGTAACAAAGCAATAATTAAATTTTTATGGGAGGAACACTATGTTTACAATTAATGAAAACACTACTTTTTCTAAGACTAAACGAGAGACCAAGAAAGAACTTGCAGAAAAAGCCAGCCAAGATATTAATGAGATAATAGTAAATTATATGAATAGTGAGAGAAACAATATTTTAGAAACACTTTCTTCCAAGGGTATTACAGGGGAAAAGGCTGAAAAAGTATTAAGTAACCTTAAAATGGAGCTACAAGCTTATCTTATGGTTGAAGTCTCAAAAAATGTAAGAGAGCTGTAAGCGTTCGGCCAACCACACCCGGCATAAATCAATATCTTTAATTTATTTGAGCGACAATAATTTTGTTTCTTCCACTGTCAAATAACCTGGCAGCAATTTTCTGTAATCCTCTTCTGTGCTGCACGCGCGAATGCGGTTAAAAACAAACGTAAGATAAGCATGCTCATTGAGCTGATTGGCTTTTGCTGTGATGAGTAAACTATAGAAAATAGCACCGGCTTTAGCGCCTCGTGGATTTCCATAAAATAACCAATTCTTTTTTCCCAAGGCGAAGGGCCTAATATCATTTTCAATTGCATTATTATCGATATGTAATCGGCCATCATCGATATAGCGAATCAATTTTTCCCAATGATTAATGAGGTAACGCATCGCTTGTCCGAGCTTGCCTTTCGATGGTGTTTGATTCACATGCTTGAGTAACCAGGTATGTAATTTTTCAAGCTGAGGCTTGGCGTGCTCTTGTCGTTGTTGATATTTTTCTTCGATCGTTTTATCTTTTATTTGTGCTTCAACGTGATAAAGCACGCCGATAATTTCTAAGGCTTGATGCGCGAGTCCTTTGGATTTTTTAGCCGCTTTTTGTAATTCAGCAAAGGGCCGTCGTCCATGTGTCATGCAAGCGATATGTGTCACGCCTGGCATTTCATCCGACCAAGTGTAACCTGAATAAGCATCCGTCTGAAGGTGACCTTTAAACCCCGCTAGAAAACGTTTGGGATGTTTCGCTTCACGTGTTTCTTGATATTCATAAAGAATGAGCGGCGTGCCAATCGCTTTTCGATACACCCACATATAGCTTTTTTGTGTATTTTTACGTTTAGGTTCATTTAACACTTGCGTCGGCGTTTCATCGGCTTGCACATAACCGCTTTTGATTAATTCCAAACGCATTACATTCACCAACGGTTCGCATAACGTAGCGGATTTCATCACCCAAGCGCAGGTTGTATTTCTCGGTAATTCAATTTTATTGCGCGCCCAAATATGCTCTTGGCGATACAGAGGAAGATGATCCACATATTTTAGAATAATGGTATAAGCGACAAGACTCGCATCGGCAATACTTTTCGGTAGGAAGAGATCCGGCTTAGGCGCAATACTGATTTCACCTTCGCAAGGTTTGCAGCAGTATTTTAAACGTTGATGCGATATCACAACGATTTGAGGCGGAATCACTTTGAGCTGTTCTGAAATATCTTTGCTAAAGCAAATTTTCTCAGCGCCACAACACGCGCACGTTTTTTCTGACTCAGGAATATCATACGTTTTTATTTCGCGTGGAAGATAATCCGGGAGTGCAGCACGCTTTGCTTTGCCAGAATTTTTCTTTCTTTTATAAGTAATGACCTCAGTTTCTTCAGCAACATCCTCTTGCGCTTCAACGGACAATGACACACCCGCTTCGTCGAAAATATCATACTGAATTAAATCCTTTTCAGACGAACGCCCAAACTGACGTTGCTTGCTTAATTTAAATTGCTCTAATACATGATCGAGCTTCAATCTGATCGTCGCAAGCTCAGCGTCTGTTTTTATTTTTTCTTGTAAAATAGTGTCGTTATTTTGTTGAAGGTTATTTTTTTCTTCTTCTATTTTTTCAACATTATTTTGTAAACGAATAATGATTTCTTGCAAAGAATGAATGTCGGTTGGAAGTGTGTTTAAGACGTATTTCATGCGAAGCATTTTACTAAAATTTCATAAAATACGCACGCTTTATTTGTTATTTAATCATTTTTTTTAAATGAATTTTTCATAAGTTTCAGCGTGTAAGGCTTCTAATTTTGAATAACGATGGCTCGATAAAATCCAACGTACATGCTCTTGCGTTAATTCAAGATGCCCCGATTCTCCGCGTGGAAAAATCCATTTCCCTTTATCTAATCGACAGTACACGAGCGAAAAGCAATTATGGGAATAATGCAGCGCTTTTAATTTATCCCCCGAGCGATTACGAAAAATAAATACTTGATCGCTCTCGATCGATAAGTTCATCGTTTCTGTGATCACCACACTTAAGCCGTCAATCGATTTTCGAAAGTCAATCGCGGGTAAATAAAAAAAAGTTTTCAGAGTCTGAGGAATCAACATGCTCTTAATACCTCAATGAGTTTGACGAGCTGCCTGTCATTAAATTGTTGCGGTAAACATAATTTAATCCCATTGGGGAAGCTAAGTGAAAAAGGGTCTGCACTGATTGACGAGGGAAATTGAATTTCAACAAAAGGGCTGGAGGCCTTACCTGGAATTTTTTGTTGCGCGAGATACTGACTACGATAATACGCAAAGGTATTCATCGATAAATTATGTTTACGGCAAAATTCTGGCTGGGTCAACTCGCTGGATTCGCAGGCTTTCACATGCTCAAACCATATCTGTTGCTTATCTTCGCTTTTAATCATCTCGATCTCCTGATAATTGATTCGGGAGAGAGTTTAGTGAAATTAAATAAGTTTAAAAGATGTGGTTGGCGGAACGCTTACGTGATGTTATGTAATAGCAACACGATGTTTCTTCTTTTTTCTTCGTCAAGCAATAGCGAGAGGATTCTACGCGAATGAAGGCCTGACAGTCTTTCCATTCTTGTTGGTAGCGAGGTAAATACATACTCGGTAAAATGGTATACTGTCTCTTTTCGATGCGATGATGGCCATAATCATCACTCGATCCTTGACGATAAACCATCGCATTAAAATGGAGTTCCTCTGCACGAGAAAATGACTGGGCGACTTTATTATAAAATCGCTGGTGATTCTTTTTCAAAGCAAGCACATAATGGCTTTTTTTAAGCCTAATCAGCTTCGCAATACCTTTCTGTGTTCCCATAGCATCCATCGTAATAATACATCCTTCGATGGGCAATGCATTGAGTAAAATTGGAATGGCTTTTATCTCATTGGATTTCATTTCGGGCATCAATAAGAATCCCCCGAGAATGCACTAAATTTTTATTTCCTCATTGTTAAGTTTCAATTATAGCCTATAAAACAAGTGTTTTTTTAACTGCTCCATTAGACAATAATTCTAAAAATATTTCTTAAAATTTGCTAACTCAAACTTTGCTTCTTTTATTTTTCTATTTGCTTATCTCTGTTTAGTACCTATTTTTAAGTATTTTATCTATACTTATCTCTTTTTTATAGCACCGCTTGTAATTGCCTTACTTGCCCTAATAATTGCGCTTTTTCTTGCCCGATGATCCATTTGTCATTCGCCAGCATTTTACTTTGCTCACAATGATAATCGACATCCATTTTCATGGCCGTTAATTTTTGAGAAAAAACGGTATTTTCTGTTCTCAATTCAGCAGCAAATTTCATTTGCTCTTCCCATTTGAGACTGATGCTTTCATGCTGCGTTTTCCAATGGTGTTCACTAGCTGTTTTTTTGGCATATTCTGCCTGAAGTGCGGTAAGTTCTGACGTTATTTTTTCATCGTGTTGCAGAGTTTTTTCTAGCTGCGCTTGCAGATTATTTTGTCCGGTGAGGAGCTGATCATAGGCGTTTTGTAAACTCACCTTTTCTTGTCGAAGACTATTATTTTCTAGCGTAATGTGTTGCACACGCTGGGTAAGTTCATTTTCTCGAACTTCGGCACGCTGTTGATCTTGTTGACGTTGTGCCAGTTGAGAGGCTTGATAATGCTCGAGATTGGCTTGAGTTTGCTTATTTTGTCGATGTAATTCATCGATACGGATTTTTTTATCGG
>Ga0209702_10004309_pt1 | contig 20869 bp, 13 predicted proteins | sample FRY01_FD_187210 | JGI IMG/M metagenome (GOLD analysis project Ga0209702, IMG submission 187210) | Freshwater microbial communities from Lake Fryxell liftoff mats and glacier meltwater in Antarctica - FRY-01 (SPAdes) (version 2) | ecosystem: Environmental > Aquatic > Freshwater > Ice > Glacier... | reverse complement strand
AAGAAGAAAAAAGCCCGGAATCTACCAAAACCGGGCTTTACTATCTACCTCATATTTCCTAACCTATATTCGGCAGCATTCTAAAACCAAAGAGACTTGTTCTTCGACTAACTTAATTGAACAAATATAATTCAAAATAAACTCATGTAAAATAGGTGCCAATATTCATTTAATTTTCGACTCCAAAACTTGCACAATTAACTGACGTGAAAGGGATTTAACAATAAATTTATTGACCTATTTACACCTGATTGCCCTTTTTCTTTCCTCACAATCAAGAGAACTAGTTAATGTCCGCCCACAGAGTCATTAGTTTGAACTATAGAGGCTTCTGATTAGGCGCACGAAGGCCGAAAAAGCGCAGTTTACTTTTGTAAATGAGCATTTTTCGGACTAGTGCAACGACATCAGCACTCTATAGACTCTAGGTAGTGTCTGTCCATAGAGTCAGGAGTTTGGACTATAGAGGCTGCTGATTAGGCGCAAGAAGGATGAAAAAGCGCAGTTTACTTTTGTAAATGAGCATTTTTCGGACTAGTGCAACGACATCAGGAGACTCTATAGACTTTTGTAATGAGTATTTTTCGGAATAGTGCAACGACATCAGGAGACTCTATAGACAGACTCTAGTTACTTGTAAACCAGAAGATTGAAATTCCCGACTAATCAAGAATCAAGGAAATTATCAAAATATAAATACAAAATAATCTTTTTTAAAAATGTCCGCTAATTCAATCAAACATTTCATTCGTCTTGAGGAGAATATTAGTGAAGAATTTTACTGTCATTAAAAAGAGAAAGATTCCCCACCATTAATGTTTCGTTAAACAAATGCTGGTAGTTTAAACTTAAAGCGGTTTTCAAATTAAATTCTGAGGAGTTTAGAAGGGATAGACATACTAAACTTTAATAATGAATGGCTGCCTATTAAACCAAGTTTTGTAATTATGTTGGCTCGGTGATTCTCAATAGTTTTTACACTATTAAAACGCTTTACCGATATTTCTAGTGAAGAAAGTCCCTGGGAAACCAAGGCTAAGACTTCCGCCTCAGCTTTCGTGAGAATTTTTAATCTTTCAAGTAAAACTTCATGTTCAAATGTTGGAGTATCCGTAGAATTTGTAACATCTTGAGAAATTGCATTCATAAGTGCTTCTATGCGCTTAAAGCGAGCTAAGATTGAATTCAAAAGCACTTCGCGAGTAAAAGGCTTAGTAAGGTAATCATCGGCGCCCAAGTCCATTCCGGAGCGTATATCGCGAGCCTCAACTTTTGCGGTTATGAAAACAAAAGGAATATGCGCAAGTGATACATCATTCTTAATTTGATCTAGTAACCAATGCCCGTCATGCTTAGGCATTTTAATATCACATAAAATCAAATCGGGACGAAATTCATAAACCTGTTTAAGACCATCTTCTCCATCTGATGCGCCTTGGCAAATATAATTCTCAAGCTCAAGAATTTCGATGATATTCTCTTTCAAAGCTCTTTCATCATCTATCACTAATATTCTCTTCTGCATAGGAAATTGTATCTACTGCTTAATTGGTAATTGAATAATAACCCTTGTTCCAGCTGGATTATTATCCATGATCGTAATTTCTCCACTATGTAATTCTATCAATTGTTTAACGATGACTAAACCTAAACCTGTGCCTTGAATATTTAAAGCATTTGACGCCCTAAAAAAGGAATTAAACAAATCAATTTTTTCATCTTCAGGAATACCAATTCCTAAATCCCTTACCTCCACTTTTACAAATTCTTTGCTTTTTTCAATAACCAAACTAGGAGTTGGCATGCCCTCTGAATATTTTAAAGCATTTGATATTAAATTAACAAATACTTGTCTTAATAAAATAGAGTCGCCTTCAATCTTGATTTTTTTGGTGTTGGAAAATAATAAAATAGGACTTCCCTCAGGGAGGTTTAAATTAAATTCGAGAATAATAGAATCGATTAACTCATCGAGAGACAATTCGCATGGTTTGTATATTAGTTTCCCTGCATTTAGTTTCCCAACAATAAGAATATCATCCATGATTTTAGTCATCCTGGTAATTTCTTCTCCTATTCTATGTTGGTGTTTATCAAATATCGACTTAGAATTATCCGAGAAAACATCTTGATTAATTTTAAATGCTTGACCTAAAATATCAATACTGGATTGTATAGTCGCTAGTGGAGTTCTAAATTCATGCGATGCAAGATTAACAAAATGACTTTTCAACTGGTTTAAATGCTTTTCCTTTGTCAAAGATTCAATAAGTCCTTGCTCTGCATTTTTAATGGACGTAATATTATTCTCAACACCAATAAAACTAATCACATTGCCATCCTCATTTTTAATTGGTGTAATATCGAGATACAACCAGAATTTATTCCCATTCCTGCTGTAGTTTAATATTTCTCCTTTAAACTGCTCTCCTTTCTCAAAACAACTTATAATACTCAAAATTGTTACAGGATCAGTTTCAGGACCTATCATAAAATCGATTGGCAAAACACCTTTAATTTCCTCAAGTGAATACCCAAACAAATCCTCAAAACTTTTATTTACCCATTCAATAGTTCCATGCGTATCAAAAATAATTATGATAGAATTTGTCTTTTCAGCCACTATTGCTAACTGTTTTAATTCTTTTTGAAGCTGCAACTCATCTGTAATATCAGAACTTAAACAAATTAATCCCCCATCAGGAAGGGCCGTTAACGAGATCATTTGATGAATCTCAGACCCATCCTTCTTTACTCCAACCGTATGACCTCGAAAGTACCCTGTTTTACCAAATTCAGGAAAAATCTCATTTTCTATTCTATCAATTTCATCTGCTAAATAAATAAATTTCCAACTTTTCCCCAAAAGTTCTGCATCAGTAGAATATCCAAAAGTCTCAACGTGCCTCCTGTTTAAGAAAGTATATTCGCTATTAGCATTTAAAACAGCTATTCCTTCCATAGAATTTCCTACAGCCAACAAAAGTTGATTAATAATCTCCTCCGCCTTTTTTTCTTTGTTTACATCTCTTAAAATGCAATATATATTACTTCCTTTTAATCTTTCTGAATTAAGATTTAATTTAATCTCAACTATTACTTTTGCACTTCTTGTTATTAAAGATACCACAAGCTTCTCTCCGTTAGGACTTTCACCTCTGATTAACTTATCTATTGCGATGTTAAATAGATCCTTATCGTGATCGCTAATAAATGAAAATAACGTTCTTTCATGATTCTCAACATCTTGAATTTCGGCCAAAACCGACCATGAATCATTATAATAGAGTATTTCGCCACATTTATTTATTTCGAGTACTGCATCATTGAGGGAATTTAATATCATTTTAAACCGTATTCTCTCTCGATGTATACTCGTTATATCAACGCCATAGCCAATTACAAGGTCATTTGATGACGAGTCACTTATTTTGTTAAATCTTCTGACAGTCCAAGAATCAGTTCCATTCTGATTTGCTTCTTTAGTCGATTCAATTAATTCCGCATTCTGGGTTTGAATTGCTTTATTAAATTCTTCTCGCCGAGAGTGCGCCATATCGGTAGAAATTCCTTTTCTCTTGCAATAATCAAAATCGTCCTTGCCAATCATCCATTGCCGCATTTCAGCATCCTTAATCGCCATTTTGTTTAAAAAAAGATACCTATGATTTTTATCAAAAACGGCTATGTCTGCGGGCAATTCATCAAGTATCAATTTAAAGAAGTTATCTTCTTCTATTTGACGTTGTAAATTCTTGAAGGTTATAAGCGATAGATCTTGGTCTTTTAATGGCAAATAATCAACTATAATAACTGAACTAGCTTTATTAAAATCGAGGCAAATTTTCTCAATTACTTTAGAATTTTGTGAAATTGATTTTACCACACCCTGAAAGAAAAAATCGCTCTTTTTTAGATTAGGTAAATAATTCAAGCCCATTTCTTCTTCCGCAAAGAGTTCATTCTCACTCAACAATTTCTGAGCAAAATCATTTATTTTATGAACTCGACCGTCAATACCTGCTAACAAAATCCCTCCTTGAAAATTAGTTGAGATGCTCTCGAATAGAGCCTCAATCAAATCCTCATTATATGTTTTACTAGGGTTGAATTCCATTTCAAGATGCATGATAGACATAATAGAAAAATTAATAATCAAAGGCAGGTACTAGCATCTAGAGAAAGATAGGTGTCACTACCCATTTTAACTTGTTATTAATGCGCGATTTACCTCACAAAAACACTCTAATTTATGCTCTTAATTTACAGCTATTAATAAAAGCTAAATAGGGTTCAATAAAAAGTCAGAAACTCGTCAGATGCGAGACAAGAGGATTTTATGACGTACAAATAGTACTTCAAAATACTCTTAACGAAGCAGATTGCGTGTTGCTGGCTAAGCCAAATTCTAGAAAACAATAAAAATAATAATTTGTGATGCATACAATCTGATCAATTTCGTCAAATAATGCACACCAAATCAAAAATTAAACATTGTAATATTTACATAATCAAAATTTTAGGTGTTTTTAAGTGAATTCTAAATAACTCGTTTATTAATTTATGCTTATACTACAGCCATTCATATTTTGTTTCGCTTTCTTTTTTTGAGAAAGTAAGACGAACGCATTGCTGGTAAATAATGAAAAGCCCTCTTTATTGATGAGTTTTGGATAAATAAGGCGGCGTTATTTCATGATTCTATCACCAAATTAAATAATTACTAAAAAAGTTTGATAGAGACTTCTGTATTCCACTTTGTATTTGATTTCAGCTATCGTTCACAAATGTGCTATTTGCAAAGGAGAAAGCTCTTTAAGTCTTGATTGTTTGGCAATCTGTTGACTTCCTAAACAAGACTTCATTCCCTAAGCACCTTTAATTACATTTGCCAACCTTTTTAACATCGCACTGTTCCTTCTCCATGCAATCACCTCAAATAGGAGTTTTAATTCTTCAATTAGGCACGCCCGACAGTCCAAGCACTGCCGATGTGCGTAAATATCTTCGTCAGTTTTTAATGGATTCCCGCGTAATTGACGTGCCTTACATTTTGCGTCAAGTGCTCGTAAATGGAATCATCGCTAATTTCAGAGCACCCAAATCGGCAAAGCTGTACAAAGAAATTTGGACCGAACAAGGTTCTCCCTTACTGATCTATGGCAAAGAAGTAAAAGCAAAATTACAAGAGCAATTAGGCAGCACCTATTTGGTTGAGTTAGGAATGCGCTACCAATCGCCCGACATGGCAATTGCACTCGAAAACTTCCGTAAACACAAGGTGAAAGAGCTGATTTTATTGCCTCTTTATCCGCAGTTTGCCTCTTCCAGCACTGGCTCATCTTTGCAAAAGGCCTTTGAGATCCTCTCAAAATGGGAAGTCATTCCAGAAACTCATGCCATTGCATCATATTACACGCATCCAGACTACATAAAACTATGGGCAGATAAAGGCAAAGCCATGCTAACCGACGATTTGGATGCATTGGTGTTTACCTTCCATGGTGTTCCGTGGCGACATATTCGTAAAAGTGGATGCAGCGAGTCTTGTCAAGCTGGACCAAAAGATTGCCCTATCATTCACGATGGAAACAGTGTTTGTTATCGTGCTCAATGCTTTGCTAACGCGAATGCTGTGCGCGAAGCGATGGGTTTTACAAAAGAAAAAACGTATATCACCTTTCAATCACGCTTAGGAAAAGACCCTTGGCTAACCCCTTACACCGATAAAACCTTTATCCGCTTGGCAGAAGAAGGTAAAAAGAAGCTTCTTGTGTTTTCTCCTTCATTTACAGCCGATTGCCTCGAAACAATTCATGAAGTAGGGATCGAATACAACGAACTTTTCCAAGAACATGGAGGCGAAGAACTGGTTTTGGTGCCAAGCATGAATACCGACGCCGGGTGGATTGAATTCTTGAAAAACATCGTACTCAATAAAAGTACGCGTTGATTCATTCTTTTTTTTCACTTTTATACCCTGAATTAAAGTTTCACGTTATTCTGGCGCATGCTTCCAAAACAGCTACGCTTTCTTCATCCGTATTTTCATCTGATAGGCTTGCTGCTAATGATTGCAGGCTTGCCTTTTTCAAAGCTGTTGATGAGTCTCTCTCAATTCTTTGTAGGTATCAACTGGATTTTAGAAGGTAATTTTAAAGAGAAATGGCAGCGGCTAAAACGCAATAAAAAAGCGTGGATGCTTATGGGACTTTTCCTGATGCTTCTGCCCGGAATGCTGTATTCGCAGAATCTTGATGCTGGCCTAAAAATGTTGAGGATCAATCTTCCCTTGCTCATTTTTCCGTTGGTTTTGGGCTCGCGCGATCCGCTTCCGAAAGTTTGGTACGAGGCCATCATAAAACTAAGCATTTTCTCGGTTTGGCTTGCCACTGTAGCCTGCACCATCTGGGGTTTGCCGCATTGGTTGAATGCAGAATTGACAGACATCCGCAAAATTTCTATCTTCATTTCTCACATCCGCTTCGCGTTATTAATAAGCCTTTCAATCATGCTTGGCGCTTGGTTGCTCGTTTTCAAGCCTTTTGAAATTCAAAAATGGCAACGCGCTTTTATTGGAGCGATGATTGTTTGGATGACCGTCTTCTTATTTGTTCTTCAATCGTTAACGGGAATTGTTATTCTTATTTCTGTTGGATTTGGTTGCCTCATCTATCTTGCATTCAAACGATTACCTCTGTGGAAAACAGCATTGATATCGATCCTTTCCATTGCAACGGTCGTATTGGTATTGTTCACCGCATCGAACGCCTATCAAAACTATTTTAAGCCTGCGGCGATTTATGACTCACCATTACCTGAAAAGACTGCTCTTGGAAACTATTACGAGCATGATTTATCAGTCATTGAAAACGGTCATTATGTATTTGCGCACGTTTGCCAGCCCGAACTCGAAAACACTTGGAAGTTAAGAAGCGATTATCCATTAGATAGTGCCGATGGAAAAGGTCAACTTACCTATTCGACCTTAATTCGGTTCTTAAATTCAAAAGGCTTAAGGAAGGATGCCGCTGGCCTGAATGCATTAAGCGAAAAGGAAATTCATTACATCACGAAAGGTATTGCCAACGTTAATTACACTGGACTTTGGGGAATTAAAATGCGTTTCTACCAATTACTTTGGGAACTCAGTTATTTAAAGCGTGGAAGTGTAACAGGTTCTGGTCACACCTTGGTGATGAAAATTGAATTCCTCAAAAATGCGCTAATTTTAATTCGAGAACATCCAATTATTGGCGTTGGCATTGGAGATGTTCAGGATACATTCATCAAACATTACAACCAAAATGATAGTTGGTTATCGCCCAAATGGCGCATGACATGCCACAATCAATACTTGTATTTGGGCGTTGCAGCAGGAATTCCAGGATTCTTCCTGTTTCTGTATTTGTTCTTTGCACCAATGCGGCGCGAAAAATACATTCCTCTATCTTTATTTGTAATTATTGCAGCAATTTCGATGCTTCCCGAAGACACGCTCACCACACAAGAAGGTGCATCATTCGTTGCATTCTACTATGCTTTCTTCCTTTTTAGTCGACCGCGAATTAACAATTCTGTCTCGTCAATTTCTTCTTCTTCCACATCCAGCTCTGCTGAATAACCATCAATAACCAACACAATTTCACCTCTAGGAGCTGTTGCAGTAAAATAGCTGATTAGCTCAGACAATATTCCGCGGTGCACCGATTCAAATTTCTTAGAGATTTCTCTAACTACGACGGCTTTTCTGTTTTCTCCAAAATGTTCTGCAGCTTGTTGTAAGGTCTTTAGCAAGCGATGTGGCGATTCGTAAAACACGATTGTTCTATCTTCTGTTGCCAACTTCGCGAAGCGTGATTGTCGTCCTTTTTTATGTGGCAGGAAGCCTTCGAAACAGAATCTATCCGTTGGTAAACCTGAAACTACCAATGCTGGAATTAATGCCGCTGGACCAGGTAAGCACTCAACTTCGATATTTTCTTCGATGCATGCTCGAACCAATAAAAATCCTGGATCCGAAATTCCCGGTGTTCCAGCATCCGACATCAAGCCCACCAAATCATGCGCTTTAATCTGAGAAATCACATACGCCAAAGCTTGATGCTCATTGTGCAAATGGAAGGGTTTAAGCGGCTTGCTAATGTCTAAATGCCTAAGAAGATTGCCCGATGTGCGCGTGTCTTCCGCAAAAAGCAAATCGCAAGCTTGTAGTTGAAGTACAGCCCGGCGTGTTATATCATCAAGATTCCCGATTGGGGTTGGTATCAGAACCAGTTTCCCCATAATTTAGGTAGTATGTAAATATCGGCGACTCAATAAATCGGCTAAACCTTGGAAGGATTTTGTTTCCGGATCCCAACTGTACTTGGCTTTCAACTCTTGAAAATAGTCTTCAGCTTCGGTATAATTATCAAAGTTATTAAGCTTATCGAGTGCTTCGTTGTATTCGTTTACGTTGTTCTTAAATAGATCTTTTAAATAGGCGAACTTCTCGTTAATCCCGATGGTCGACTTGATATTCGAAATGGGCTGCTTGGTAGCTGCGGAAGCCACAGTTTTTTCAGCTGGCTTTGAAATCTTATCGAATAACGACGTTGCCTTATCAAAAATACTCTCCTTTTTTATTTCGCTTGAAATTGGCTCAGGCTTAAACTCGATCTTACGAACGGTTGGAACGAAATCTTTTTGACGTTCCTGCAATAAATCCTTTTTTGGACCTGCAACTGGAGCCTCTGCCGGAGCATTTGTTTTGGAAGCGTCGTAGGTTTTTTGCCAAGCAATTCCAGAATTATCTTGTTTTGCTTCTTCCTTTACTACAGGTTCTTCTTCAGCTTTTACAGCTACTTCAGCAGGTTCTTCTTCAATTACTGGCTCTTCAATAGCGGCAATTGAGTCTTCAACTTTTTCGGCAGAAATATTTTTTTCAACAATTTCTTCACCAAGTTCGTGAGTAATTTCTTCAGCTTTTACCTCTTCAGCTGCAACTTCCTCTATAACAGGAGCTTCGACAACAACTTCCTTCACTTCAGCAGGATGCATTGTTGATGTCACAAACAGATCTTCATCGGGTTCACTCACCTTTTGAGCTACTGCTGAAGCAATTTGTCGGCGTTTTATTTCTGCTGCTGTTCTTAAGTCGAGGAACATTTCATACAAATCGCGGACATCTTTCAAGGCTAAATCAATCTCCAAAAGTGGAATTGAATCCTTGTGATGAATGATGCGTCCGTACTGTTCTTCCACCTTATAGAGCAGGTGCGTTATATCTTCATGTATGCGTTTGGCGTCCATAGCTTAAATTGCCAAGATTGAATCGATTGGGTTTTGTGTAGTTTTGCTCTCGAAAACGACAGGGTAAAAGTAGTAATTCAAACCGTTTAATACATGTTTCTTGAAAACACCATACATCCACAAAAGCGACTCGGCTGGATTGAAGTAATTTGCGGGTCGATGTTCTCTGGTAAAACAGAGGAATTAATTCGCCGACTTAAGCGTGCAAAATTCGCTAAACAGCACGTCGAAATTTTCAAACCGGCCATCGATACACGCTACGATGAAACGGAAGTTGTTTCGCACGATTCAAATTCTATTCGCTCAACTCCCGTTGAGTCGTCTCAAAGTATTTTGCTCCTCTCAGGCGAAGTCCAAGTGGTTGGGATTGATGAAGCGCAGTTCTTCGATATCGAATTGGTGAACGTTTGTAACGAGCTCGCCAACCAAGGAATTCGTGTTGTTGTTGCTGGACTTGATATGGATTATCGCGGGAAACCGTTTGGTCCAATTCCAGCCTTGCTTGCCACTGCCGAATATGTCACGAAAGTTCACGCCATTTGCATGAATTGTGGAAACCTTGCCAATCATTCGCACCGATTAGATACCAGCAACGAAAGTTTGGTGCTTCTGGGCGAAACCGAAACATATCAACCTTTGTGTCGTTCTTGTTTTTACAAGGTAAATCCACTTCCTTACTCAGGATAGAATTCCTATTTGAATGATCCCCATCCATAGTTCACGAATTGTCGAAATAATCAATGCCGAAGTAATTGGTTCGAGGACCGATCTAGGAAGCATTCGTGAAATTTGTTACGATAGTCGGAAGCTTGTAAGTCCTACTGAGTGCTTGTTTGTAGCAATCAAAACGGATAGAAACGACGGTCATAAATTTATTCCTGACCTGATAAGACTTGGCGTTCGTAATTTTTTAGTGCAAGATTTTTCTGCGGATTGGAATGCCGACGAATGCTCATTCCTCAAGGTTGAAAACAGTTTGCAAGCACTACAGAAACTGGCGGAAGTTCATCGTTCAGAATACAAAATCCCTGTTATTGGAATTACCGGAAGCAACGGGAAAACGATTGTGAAAGAATGGTTGTTTCAGTGTTTGAACAAGCAATTCAATGCCGTTCGAAGTCCGCGGAGTTACAACTCTCAAATTGGAGTTGCGCTTTCACTTTTACAAATTGAGCCTCAGCACGAATTGGTAATTATTGAGGCGGGAATTTCGATACCCAACGAGATGGAATCGCTCGAAAAAATGATCCATCCCACGTTTGGAATTTTTACGAATATGCGATCCGCTCACGCTGAAAATTTCGAATCTACCCTTCAACATATTCAAGAAAAACTCAAGCTTTTTAAGCAAAGTGACTTGCTCATTTGTAGCAGTTCCTACCCTGAAATCATCCGCAAAGCGAAAATCAAAGAAATTCCACTTTTCACTTGGGGCAATCAGTCCGACGATGATTTACAGGTGTTGAAAAAGACTGCATCCGCAGGAAAAACACATATTGAAGTCAAGTATAAGTCGCAAGTTGATACGTTTATTGTGCCTTTTGGCGACGAAGCCTCCATTGAAAATGCTCTGCACGTAATGGCAATGTTGTTTGTCTTGAACGTTGATAAAGAGCAGATTCGACGTGGTTTAGCATCGATTCAAGCTATTGAGATGCGACTCGAAATTCGGAAAGGAATTCGTCAATGCACCTTGATTAATGATACGTGGAGCGCCGATTTAGATTCGCTCAGAATTGCCATGGAAGCGATGGAACAGCAGCCACACGAGCGACGAACGCTGATTATTTCAGACATGTTCGAATCGGGTGAACAAGGCGAAAAACTGTATCAACATTTAGCCGATTTATGCCAGCAAAAACGCGTCAACCGTATAATTGGAGTTGGTGAAACGATTGTTCAGTATGCATCCTTATTTCGAGGCGAAAAGAGCTTTTATTTATCCACCGAAGCCTTGCTGCAAGCCCTACCAACCATAGAATTCAAGCAAGAATGCATTCTGTTAAAAGGTGCGCGGATTTTTGAATTTGAACGTATTGCTGCGCGATTGCAAGAAATGACGCATGAAACTGTGCTCGAAGTTAACCTGAGCGCCATGCTTGCCAACTTAAATACCTATCGTTCATTGATTGGTCCAGGTATAAAAACCATGGCAATGGTCAAAGCATTTGCATACGGCAGTGGCAGTATCGAAATTGCCAACTTAATGCAATATCACGGCGTTGATTATCTGGCAGTTGCCTATACAGATGAAGGAATTGCACTTCGTCGCGCTGGAATTTCAATCCCCATTTTAGTGCTTAGTCCCGAAATGGACAGTTTTCAAACCATGATCGAATATGGTTTAGAACCCGAAATTTACAGTTTCAGAATCCTAGATGCCTTTACAAACGCGGTTGTTTCGCGGGGCGGATTTGATGGTAAGGCTGCCAGAATCCAGCTAAAACTCGATACCGGAATGCATCGTTTGGGTTTCGAGGAAAAAGATTTAGATCAACTTATTGCTAAACTACAATCGACCAAAGCACTTGAAGTAGTTGGAATATTTAGTCATCTGGTTGCCAGCGGAGATCCCGAACACGATACTTTCACACATACTCAAATTGAGCGTTTCGAAACTTGGTCTTCAAAGATTGCTGGCGCGATGGAAACCCCAATCTTCAGGCATTTATTGAATTCTTCAGGCGTTCGTCGCTTTCCACAAGCACGTTACGATTTGGTTCGTTTAGGCATTGGATTATACGGAATTGCAGAGGAAAACGAGCAGAATTTCCTGGCGGATGTGAGTGCATTAAAAACCACGATTTCACAAGTTAGAACGGTCGAAGCAGGAGAAAGCGTGGGTTACGGCAGGAAAGCAATCTTGGATCGACCTTCACGCATTGCCACGTTGCCCATTGGTTATGCAGATGGATTTCTTCGCAAACTCGGAAACGGACGTTCATTTGTGAAAATCCACGGAAAGCAGGCCCCAACCATCGGCAACATCTGCATGGATATGTGCATGGTTGATGTAACAGACATTCCGCAAGCCAAAGAAGGCGATACGGCTATAGTGTTTGAAGGAGCTGAAGACATCAAGCGTTTAGCGAAAAGCCTTGAAACCATTCCATACGAGGTTCTTACTGGCGTTTCTGAGCGGGTGAAACGAGTTTATATTCAGGAATAATCTAGGAAGCTTTTCTTTCCAAAGTGAATGATTGTTGCCTATTAAAAAATCAAATAGAATTAACGTTAATCAATATATTTAGGGTCCACTTAAAAACACCTAAAAATTTGATTATTTGAATGTTATAATGTTTGGTTTGGTGTGCATTATTTGACCAAATTGATTAGATTTTAAGCATAACAAATTATTATTTTTATTGTTTTCTAGAATTTGCCTTAGCCAGCAATACTCCATCTGCTTCGTTAAGAGTATTTAAAGTACTATCTGTACATCATACCACCGAAAGCATATCTGTAATAGTCCAATTTTATTTTTTTTCAAAAATAATTGGCTCCGTTAATGCTGTCCAAAAAGATTTATTTTCGCCTGAAGTTATATTGCTGTCAATTGGCTCTGATGCTGAAATATTCATATTAATTAATTTTAATTTTTGCTTTTTTATTCTTACTTAAAATAAATTTGTTTAGTAGGACTTCTAATAATCGGCTACAAACTCGCCTGCCATTTCGCAGGCCACTTTGAGAAGGTTGAAAAATCACTGTGTTCTTGTTGCCCATTAGGCCAACCTAACAGATCCGCAAATCCTGCTAAACTAAATTTATTTTTTTTTCTGAACGCTGCTTTGAATTCGAAATGATTGATATTTAATGTTAATTAATCTTAAAACCATAACAAATTATGTATTTTTAAAGACATTTTTCTTGTGTAGTTTTGAGGAAATGTGAATGTTTCATACATTGAGTGGGCAATTTATTTCTCAATCCAGTATTTTAAGAAACCTTTTTTGAAATTGAATTAAAAGCAATACCAAAACGGATTAATTAATTTTCTCAGAGTAAAGAAATGTTGTGAGAAGGGCTTGCAAACTAAAATGTCAACCAAAGTCCTTTTATGTCTGCAAAATATCAAAGTGGAGTATTGCACTAGAGTTGCCGATAACGCTTCGGGTATTGTCGATCTGGCGGTTTAGAAGCACAAATGTTCAACTTACCAATACTATTGATTAGATGCACAAAGCTCAAAATTAGCACGTCACCCGCCATATTCGCCTATACCTTGTTATGGGCAGGTTTTCATATCGCCTGCCCAACGGATTTATCTCTTAAATTGTCAACGCAAAATTACTCTGCTGTTGTCGGATCAATAATTGTCATCACTTCACTTACTGAGTTTGCTGGAAAGCCTCCTTGCATTGCATGTTCACGAACCATTTCTTCGTTAGGTGCAATGTAAACACAGTAAATTTTATCCCCTGTCACATAACTTTGCAACCACTGAATTTGTGGTCCCATGTTGCTTAATACTCCACAAGAAGTTTGTGAAATACCTTTTAGTTGTTCGGCAGATAATTTGCCAGCACCTGGGATTTCTCTTTCAATTACATACTTTGGCATAATAATAAGTATTAAATTTATTTCCTACTCGTATGGCTTTTCGGTGTCGCCCCGTTTTTAAATTGGTTGCTGGTCTCCACTTTTTATTTTTGTTTCTTGTAAGTCGTGAATGACTGTCAAGAAGTGTCAAAGTTATTTATTTTAACTGTCGTGTCTGTCGCTGTGTTGTTTTTTAAACTGACCCATAACTACCAAATAGCCAACACATACTAACAAACATAAAGAATGATTAATCTACATATTTTAAATAGTACCAATGAAATCCCTTTAGTCGGTTTACGGCACTGAAAACTGTTATAAGAAGAACCTGAAACTCCCAGCAATAAAATGCCCAAATCTTGAAAGCGAGATTTTACTTTCATTTATATTTTTGTTGCTTTAAATATAGGATTTATTGGCTTTCTTAACTCGATTGGAATCATCCTGAAAATAAATAAAGGAAATAAATGAGTATTTTTCGGATTAGTGCAACGACGTCAGGAGACTCTATAGACAGACTTTATTTAATGGATTTCAGAAGCAATCTTAAAAGCCCTCTAGAAATGAAATTATTAAAGCTAAAAAGCTCAAAAAATAATATCGCGATTCTAAAACTATCAAGATTAATAATACGTTGATTTTTGGCAACCGTTAGCGCTTTGCGGCTTTGCGAAGGTGGCGGTTTTTACACCGAAACGCTTCATAAAAACTAGATCTTCAAATCTACGAAAATCTTTCAGGCTAACGAGATGCCGCCGTTTTGCTTAGCCGCTGTTAGGTGATGTAGCCACCTTTTGACGAATTCAGATCGGTATGATGTTTTAATCTTTAATTAATTTCAACAACTTCTTTGGATCTTGTCTATTGTCCCAAAATGCAGTTATTATTAATTGTGTTTCCGTGATTTTATAATAAATACTAAAGTGTCCCATAGCAGCTGCTCTGGTTTCAAAATAATCGGCCTGTTTAAACGCGTAAGGATTAGTGAGAATTATTTTTATTCGTTTCTTCGTAATTCTTATTAGTTTCTCGGCATATTTTGTAGAGTCATTTCCCTTTGTCCAATATTTAAGAATTTCGCGTCTTTATCTTGATGCTGTTTCTGTCCAAACTAAAGTTCTTTCAGCCATTGCATATCACTTTTATCCAAGTCGTCTTGGGAAATAAGTTTTCCTGTTTCAATATCCTTGTCACTAAGCTGGAGCATGAGAATCTGCTCCTCCGATAGTTTAACAACGTCATTATCTACCGAACTTTTTTCAACTAATTGATATAGAGCAGCTAAGTAATCTTTGTTAGAGATTGTAAGAAGCTTATCAATAATATTGTTTCTCAGAATATCAGCTCGATTCATGGTATTGTTTTTTTCAAAGTTCGTGAATCCTTGCAGATTTGCAAAATATTGGTTGATGTTTCATCGAAATGTCTATTGAGACCGAGAAGTATGGCTATTTCACCTAACTACCACATAGCCAACACATACTAACAAACATAAAGAATGATTAATCTATATATTTTAAATAGTACCAATGAAATCCCTTCAATCGGTTTAAGGAACCGAAAACGGTTATAAGACGAACGTGAAACTCCAATCACTAAAATGCGCAAATCTTGAAAACGAGATTTTACATTCATTTATATTTTGTGTTGCTTTAAACACAGGATTTATTGGCTTTCTTAAGTCGATTGGAATCATCCTGAAAATAAATAAAGGAAACATTGTTGTTCCTGTAATGCCCCTTTATTCAGTGTCTGTCCACAGAGTCAGGAGTTTGAACTATAGAGGCTTCTGATCAAGCGCACGAAGGCCGAAAAAGCGCAGTTTACTTTTGTAAATGAGCATTTTTCGGACTAGCGCAACGACATCAGGAGACTCTACAGACAGACTCTATTTAATGGATTTCAGTAGCAATCTCAAAAGATCCCTAAAAATGAAATTATTAATGCTAAAAAACTCAAAAAACAATATTGCGATTCTAAAATTATCAGATTAATAATACGTTGATTTTTGGCAACCGTTAGCGCTTTGCGGCTTTGCGAAGGTGGCGATAGTCTTGCACAAATCAGCTTTGGAACACGGATTTTCAAATATAAACAAAAGTCTTTCCTCGAAACCAAACTGCCACTTTTGCAAAGCAGCTGTTATCGGTTGCTCTTTAAAACCTAGTTATTTTTTTCATTTAATTACTTGAAACTTTCTTACAGCATTATAATCTGCTGATTTTAAATATGCGAAATATATACCATTTTCTAAATCAAATTCGATTAATGAAGTAACATCACTTTTTGATGGATTGATTGCTTTTGAGAATTGAAGTTGTCCTAGTTGGTTATATATTTCTACAATTAATTGCTCATGGAATGGCAAATTGATAAAGAGGTAATTTGAAGTTGGGTTTGGGAAAATTAAAAGATCGCTTTTTGAATTGAGTTCATTTTTTGAAGCGAGAACATAGTCGCATTCTTCAATAGAATTCTGAATAAAAATCAAGCTGTCGTTATAGCATCTGAAACGCCCAATATCACCGCCTAAACATTGAGTTGTTGAAAAACCAAAAATTCCTGAAGTGCTTCCAATCCTTTCAATTACAATTCCTAAATTCCATGAAAAGAATTCTGTTGTTTCGGGATAGATTGGAGAAGTGTAAAACATAGTTAAAAACTGTCCATCAAAATTTCCTTGAATTATTGAATCCACTTTTACTCTGGCGAGTTGTAGGCCAGAATCATCGATTTAATTGCCGCATGTAATATCATAATATTGGTGGTTTTGTGGAACACTGAATGTTAAAGTGTCACCTGCTATCAGGTTAAAATCAAAAACCAGTTTAAATGTGTCATCTTCAAAAAAGAAAACTTGATTATTTTGCTCGTTAATGAAAATATTAGCTTCATTGACCAAAATATTTTCACGTACAAGAGATAGAATAGTTACATATCTGTTGTCGATAGTTGTGTCTCTAAAAGCATTTGCAGAATAAAAGTCGACATATTGATCATTGTTTAAACTCCAATACTGATAATGCCAATTAGATCCAAGTGGAGCAAATTCTTGAGCATTGCTAATTGATGGAATTAAAAAAAATGATATAGAAAAGAGTGAGAAAAAAAAGTTATTCATGACATAATTATTTAGATATATTGATGTGTATTGATTTGTCTGTGAAGATGAGCAACCTATAACGGTTGGCAGCTAGAAGAAGTTGGCGATTTTCACCACAAATGTTGATGCGGAGAACCAACCTTTGATTAACCAAAAAACTGTCTGCGTAGAACTGAACCGCCAATTTCTTTTAGGTGCGGTTATATGCTGCCCTTCTGTCTCCTGTGTAAAGTTGTTCCGTCATTGTCGTGTTTTTTATTTTTTTTGAAGGGAAGGAAATTTTTTAAAACAATTTTTTAATTGGGGGAGAAAACATGCTCTTTTGCATTTTTTGCTTTGTGCGGTTGCTTGTGCGAATTGCAAATGTGCTTGTTTTAGAGTTGGCTATTTCTCTTTCCCTTATTTAATTATTTGGTCTTGTTCCCTAGGCGTTAATAATTGTTTTTTGAAATTACTTTTCCACTTGTCTTTATTTCAAATGCTGTACCTGCGTCATCTGCAATTGGTCCACCCTAGACTACCTCATTATTTATTATCTATTTAACAATTAATTTTTTATTATAAATTTTATTGCTGGAAGTAGCTGTTATCAAATAAACCCCAGGTTTAAGTTTTTGAGAAGGGTTGATAGTATATACATCATGGGCATTTATACTTGCAATTATTACTTTCGAGTAAATTTTATTACCTAGCATATCATACACAATAATTAACACTCCGGGATTATTTTTTGGTGTTTGCAAATTAATATACTCTCCATTATTTGGATTTGGATAAATATTAAAAATAAACTCATTCATATTGTTAAATTCTACAGCCACCAAACTAGAATAACTGAATTCCCCGTCATAATCCGTTTGCTTTAAACGATAGTATGATATTCCGCACAAAGGAGCATTGTCAACAGCTGAATAATTTAAAATTTGTGAGCTATTTCCTGCGCCATCAACTGTTGCGATTGTTTCAAAGTTTATGCCGTCAATCGACCTTTCAATTGTAAAATAATTGTTATTAATTTCGCTAGCAGTTGCCCAATTAATTTGAACATACGCATCTTTGGCTAATGCGGTAAAACTTAATAATTCAGTAGGAAGCGGATTATTGTTGATTGTCGAAGCAAGAGTAAAAGGACTAAAGGAAGTAACAGTAACACTTGTGGTTATTGTTCCTGTGCCAGGATCGGGCGACCCTGTGGGTGCACTCTGTCCATGATCTCTCCACACAGCGCCATCCCATCGCGCTACGGCAAGGTCGGCAATAACAGTTACACCGCAACTGTAACTATCCCAACTCAAAGTAACAAAAGCATTCTGCACACCTGTTCGGTTTAACATCCAGTATTCGCATCTGCCGATATTATTAAGTGTAGCCTCTTTGCTCGTTACATTGTATGGAATTATGTTGGGATCAATATGAAAATATTCTGCTGTAAAAGTTTCTGAACCTGTAAGAGTTGAAATACTGATAGGACGATATTTGGCATCTTTACCGACAGGGAAAGTAAAATTGGTGGTTCCAACCTTAGCCATAGGACCTGAAACAAAACTATTATCCGAAACGGCTCCAACACTTGAACCAGAATTTAGAGTAAGTAAATTTGTTGCAGTTGTGTAAAACAAACCATCGGTTAAAGTAAATATTCCTGCCACTGATTTCGGATTGGTTAATGTTACACCGGTAGAACTAGTATTGTTGATAGTAAGGTTGTAAAAAGAGTTTGCAGAAGTGCCACCAATAGTTTGTTTAGTTGTGCCGACAAAAGTAACTCCTCCCGCAGCAGGAGTTACTGTTCCGTTGTTTAACCAATTCCCACATACATCTAAACCATGAGTTTCCACAAACCCAAGAGAAGCACCAGTCGAAATCGTTAGGTTACGACATACAGCATTCGGGGCTCCAATGCTTGGGAAATTACCACCTGCAGGAGCAGTAGGGATATATACATTCGTCCCAAAATTAGGTATAATAGGAGCACACCAGTTGCCTGTCGTAAACCAGTCAGTATCAACAGCCCCTGTCCAGTATCTTGTCAAACCATCTATTGCATTTGCATCTTGCGTAGTGATGTTTCCGGTTGTTGAAAATGCTCCCCCGGAAAGGACGACTCCGGTATTTAAAATAATTGAACCATTATTAGCGACAATTATTCCGTTGAAATTGCCGCTACTGCTGATGGTAACTGCTCCTTCTACCTGCCAGAATACATTGGTTGCCTCTGTTCCTCCAACAAGCACAACCTGTGGATTTGAGTTGGTAGTAAGTGCGCCAATTACACGAATTACAAATACAGCACCAGCAACACCCCTTGCATCTAAAAAAATGGTATCGGTAAGCATTGCAGCTGCATTCATGATATAAACGTGGGGAGTAAGTACTTGGCTTTTTCCAAACAGGACAGGGGCCAACAATTCAATATCAACAGGTAAGCCATTGAGGTAGGTATAAAGGTTACTCAAATCAGAACTTGCTTGTGCTGTAGCAGCATCTGGTATTGGATGAATAAGCCCTACCACACCTGCCGCATTAAAACCTGAAACTGTTCCACTGTTTGATCCAATATCGCCAACAACATTTGTTGTGCTCGTGTTACTAATTGTTCCACTAGAAGTTAGTAATGCGAAACATCCGACAATGCACAAGTTCGGGGCTAAAGGCCCAGTAAGAATAGGACTATCGGAACAAATGGGTGTGCCAGCGGTTAAACTACTTCCAGTAATTGCACCCGCAGTAGTTAATGCTCTGCCTTCAAGTGAACATCCTACGGCAAATGTTATTGCTGCAGTTGAAATAATTGTTCCTTTAACACTACTATTAACTGCCATACTAAAAGCACCAACAACTTTCCAAAAAACATTGCAAGCTTGAGTTCCATTTGTTAATATAACTGTTGTCCCAGCTGCGGTTGTTAAAGCACCACCTATTTGAAATACAAAACACGCATTAGGGTTGCCTCCGCCATCTAATATAAGTGTCCCAGCAATTGAAGCAGCTGCAGGTAGTAGGTAAACATCAGGCAATAGTACCTGACCATTTCCAAGCACTGCGCCAATAGTGGGCCCAGGTATCTGTCCGCTTATATTTGCATCTGCAATACCTAAATCAATTGCACACTGAATCGTTGTAGCATTACCAATATGTATTTGTCCGTTTACATTTCCAAAACCTGTAACTGCACCAGCACCCGTACCTATATTTCCAGTAATTTGCGAAAATAACCCATTAGAAATTGCTCCAGCCGATGTAAAAAAAACAAAATCGGCAGCCGTACCAAGAGGTGGCGGTGTTTGAGCAAGTACCACTGTTGAAAATAAAAACAGTGGTATGGATAGTATTGCATTTTTTAGTTTTGTTATCAAAATAAAATAATCAGAGATTCGATTAAAGATTGCGTTGGAAATTGGCTCTTTTGCTTTTGCCGAAGGGGGCTTTGGGTGGTGGGGCAAAAGCAAATGTGCCATTTGCGGCTGGCTAAAATTGTTTTTAAAAAATGTGCGGTGGAAAAAAAATAAAAACACATTGGGTTGGCTTGAGTGTCGGCTCATAGTAAATGTAGTCTGTCGTGTTATGGTCATAAGCTTTGGTCGGTCGATTAATTCGTGTTCTGACGTAATAGGGTTGCGTATAATGGTTAGTATATGAAAAGTAGGCGATTTCGAAGCACGAAACTTTCGGTTAAGCACCAAATTCGATACGAGCCAAAAGCCTTGAATTTACTACTATCTCGCCTATTTTTTATATACATTGTTACCCTTTGTTATTTCGGCGCAAGTTGATAATTATTGACCAAAACCGAAGCCGAAATCTGAAGTATTCTTTCTAAATCTCGTATCATATCTACAGTCAACCTTTTCTTTCGGTTAAGGATTTCAGATACTCGGCTTTTCCCACCGATTATTCCGACCAAATCCTTCTGGCGCATATTCAATTCTT
>Ga0209702_10004307_pt1 | contig 20874 bp, 20 predicted proteins | sample FRY01_FD_187210 | JGI IMG/M metagenome (GOLD analysis project Ga0209702, IMG submission 187210) | Freshwater microbial communities from Lake Fryxell liftoff mats and glacier meltwater in Antarctica - FRY-01 (SPAdes) (version 2) | ecosystem: Environmental > Aquatic > Freshwater > Ice > Glacier... | reverse complement strand
GAGGCAGAGCCGTCGAGGTATTCAACGGAAGAAAGTTTTATCATTTTATGAAAACTATCCGTTTTCAAACTTTCCTCTAATACCTCCGATGCAGAGCATCGGGGAATTCTAATGATTAAATTGGTCTCCGGTACCTAAAAAGTCATCTATAAAGATAAATGTATTTACACCCCCGGCTATTTCATTCTTAATTTCATCAGGATGAATAAACCAGGCGTCATTGAATAATAACTTTCTTTTGTAATCCCTTAAAATTACAGGAGAGCTTTTTCCAGGTCGTTCAGTTCTATTAGAAACTGAAACTAACCTTAGTTCTTTTGTAGCAGTAGACCTCAGTAAGGTGACTAAACTTTTATGATGATTGAAGTTAAATCCAATTTTATTTAAATGAGATGGTAATTTTCTCGTAAAAAGTTCAGATGCTAACGACAAGGTTTGATCACTTGACCGATATATCAAAGCGTCTAAAATACAAGCTGCAAAATACAATTCAAGGTTATCCTCAAAATTGTTTAACCAACGTTTCAAATCTGTAGATTTAATGCCGTTCCAGATTTTATATTGAATAAGATCGTGGCATCTGTCTTTGACGGTATTGATATAGGTTAAAGCATTTTCAGGAAGAGAAAAAGTACTATTCTGCATTTTACAAAACTTGGTTTGATCAAAATTTTAATAAATCCCCTTTTAGTATGAAAATTAATTACTAATTCTTTAATAATCTATAGAGCTATTAATGACTATATCTCAAGAATCATTTTTTTCAATTATTTCTTTCAACTTAGCCTGGGAATAATAAATAGATTTCATAATTTTTCCATCAGATTTTCTATATAAAATATATAAATCTCCCTTTTGTTCATAATAACAGTCCACTCCTTCATTAGCATAAAACTTAATGGAGTCCTTCGCTTCTTGTAATGTTTTACATGCCTTGCTCATATTTGATCTTTGAACTTCATTAAATAAGTCAGAGAACATGTCGGCTAGACCAAATTCAAGTATTGCTCCAGACAAAACGTATTGAATATCGCATAGTGCATCGGCTATTTCTACTATGTCATTTTTTCGAATACCATCCCTAAGTTCATCTAATTCTTCACTAATCAAATTAATACGTAGTTCCGCCCTTTCTGCTGATGGCATATTCGGAACTTTTTTAATTGGATGGTTAAAACTAGAATGGAATTCTGCAACCATATTTAAGGATTGAGCTTCTTTGTACATACTTTTTTAAACCATATAGTTAAACATTTATCAAACTTATACTTTTTATTAAGAAATAGCAGATTTGCGCAGACACTTTTTGACGATGTAACTCAAAAATTTATGGAATCAACATAATAAATACATATAAAATACTATTTCTCATACTCATCAACCCCTTAGGTTATTTTCAAAATTGTGCCAAGTAAAGTGTCAGAACGTACATTATAGAACAAATGTTTTTTATTATTCAATTCCCCTCCTCCAAATACAATTCCCTACCCCATTCTGTTAACTCCTTTTCCAAGTAATTTTCATTTTGAAATAAATTGTCAAACTCACCCAACAATTCCTTAACGGGTTTTATGTCGGTAATGCGTATTCGGGTTTCATAATTATTTCTAGTCCCATTGCCTGTAAAATTCAAGGACCCCAAATATGCAATCTCATCGTCGATCAAATAGAGTTTTCCGTGGATAAAAGGATGTGAATAGGAGTTCCCTGTGGGTGAAGTAAATACCTTGAAAGGAAACAACTGCCGATAGGAATAATGGTAGATTTTAGCATTTTTAATTTTAGAAGAATAAATCCGAATCAACAGCCATACTACAAGCAAAGGCATACCTCCCCACAAAACCATTCGATCCTGAATCCTAAATGTAATCGCACCTATTACTAAAACCATTAGGATCAAAAAATAGTAAAGCAATCGTTTTCTGTGTATCCATTTTAACCGAACGGCCTCGGCTCTTTCATCAGTTTTTCGGTCCTGAATAATAAGTTGATAAATATTCTTTTGCCGGCCCCCATAAAAGTCCTCTATGGTATCCATAGTAATCAATTGTACTTCCATATCCCTGTAATGGAGATCAATCAATTTCTTCACCAGAAAAGGCGAAAGATATGGGGACACTACCTTTACAGATCGTTTGGCATTCTCAATATCATCCATTAATTTCTTTCCGGCTCCCGTACCGATATAAACATCACAGATGGCCTGATTATAATACATGGTTTCATCATTAATGGTGACCTATTAAATTACAAAAACCGCAGTATACCTTAAAACATATTTTACCTCAAAACGATTAGTTATCAACAAATTAAGACGGTTTTGCATTTAACGGCAGAAACATCCTGACCTCCAAATGGATCCTATCAAAGTTCGCTTTTATTGATCCATCCACAATTCGGAATTGGGGGTCGGGAAGCCCTTTAGTAATATTGGGCTTCGGAAAACGTACTTTCTTATCCTTACCATCGGCAAAGGCAATAAACTCTCCTTCCTTCAACCTAAAAAATTCCTCCGCCCGAATCTTGCTCACCTCTCTCTCCCCTTTCGTAATCCTAGTATCAAATTTTAGCGTATTCTCCCCTTTACTTACACTTTTGGTAGGTCGCTTTACAATTTCAAAAAAACGTTCATAATATCTGGCCGTATCGGGATCGTTGGCCTTGCCAAAGAACTGATAAGAAAGGTTGCTAAGTATAGCCCTGCTTGCCTTGTCGCCGTACATCATATCGTTCTGAATTTTATCCTGTAGCACATAGATGGTGGCAATATCATAACTTCTCAATGTTGCAGGAATCCTATGCATATTAAGCAGCCGAATGGTGGGTGCCTCTTCCATTAGTATAAAAGAAGGCTGGCGGCCACGAATGCTCAACTGCTTGGTAATGGTGTGCATTATAGTGGCTATCACCGGGGAATAGGCGGTTTCGAATTTAGGATTGTTCACTATGGAAACTATTGATGGGTGCTCAGGGTTATTGATATCTAACGGCACCTCATCGGCAGATAGTGCCATGAAAATACGTTGGGTACTGATTTTTTTAAGGGCGTTCGCCAAAGTGCTCATAACACCAGCAGTTTGGCGTTCGGAATCCTTTCCGGAGATAAAGGCATCTGCCATGGCCTTAGAGGTATAATCGGAACTCAAGAACTGTATCAGATTTTCGATGTCCAGGTATTGAAAGGCGGCAATTAGATGGGGAAGGGTACAGTATTTCGGATGGCTGGTCTTAAGCTTCCAGATCAAACCTCCCAAGAGGCCTTCCACAGCATCGTTAAAGAACTTTGAGGACCCCATGGCAATGGATTCCCGCTGCTCCAAAAGGTTCTCCAAGAGTACACGGGAAACCTCATTTACGCTTTCCTCGTCTTCCATATACCTTGGGGCAATGGGGTTCACACGCTGATGGATATCGTCAAAGGAAATAATATGAAATGGAATTTTGGTATTGCTGAAAATAGGATAGGCCATTTCCGTGATCTCAAAATCTTTATAATCATGGATGACCCCCGAAAATTCATGCTGATTAAAGTGTTTAAGAAAATTATAGACCACACTTTCCGTTTTTCCACTTCCTGCCGAACCGATGATGGAGGCCCCTCGCCTAATGTTCTTCAATACCAAACTACCGTTCAATAAATCGAATTTCACCCGATATCTTTCCGGTTCCTTTAGCTTCCCAAGTTTGTAATTGAAGACTATAAAAAGTCCCAAGTTGATGACCAGAAATGGCAATAACCATAATAACAGAATTTTCACAAAAACCTGCAACCCATGCATAGATTGTAGAAAGCCACCTAAAAGAAGTAAAATTAGAAGGTTGAGGACAAAGGGATACTTGTAATGTTTGAAGGTCAGATACCCTACCACGATAGCCGCAACATAGATAAATACAGCAAGTAAAACCGTAATTTTCGTCATCTTAGATTGATTTTGTCAACACCTAAAGGTGTAGAGTATCCCTAAATACCAATGGAGCTCGAGGATTTGGCCACATCGATTACCTTTTTAAATTGTTTGATGGCCTGCAGGGCAGCTTCCACCTTGTTCGTGGGAATGTTAAGTCTAGGGATATGTACCCCGGCATTGCCCATAAGTTTAAAGGCTGCACTCCGTTCATTGGTGGGCAATCCCAAAAGATGCGCAAAATAGATTTTGGGATCCTGGGCAAAGGCCTTTTGGGCCTTATAGCTTTCCACGTAATTACGTTCGTACTTAAACATGGTATCGAATCTTTTTTCGGCGTTTTCATAAAATTGGTCCCGTTTAAATCCCCGCTTTACCACTTTGCCATTTAATATGGATTCCGACTGCATATATTTACTCCCAGGGGAAAGACTGTATCTGTTGGAAACATCCTTTCTACTTACGATAATATGGACATGGGTCTGCAGCCCAGGTTTTTTCATCCCCTGGGTCACTGCTTTTCCATCAATACGATAGGGGATTTGGGCAGATAGTTTGGTAATTTCTTTTCTCAGAGTTTTTACGTTACCAGAAACCTCCCCGCGGTCCACCTTTCTAATGTCAATTTCTAGTTTCACAATCTTTGCCCTATACTCTTGATTTTCCTTCACCTGTTTGTCAAACCCTTTGAAGGTTCGTTCGTGCTCCAACTTTGCATAATATTTAATACTCTCCACTGACACCGGGCTATCCCTATAAAAAGAAGCAGCATAATCTTTCATGACCTCCTGTACATATTTCTTTAATCGATCGGGGTCGTTATTGATATGCTTCAATTCCCGCTGACTTGGATTAATGGTTATGGAAAAGAATTTGGGTTCATGGTTTTTCAATTTGGCCGTATTCCCATCTATTTCCTTGATTACCTGTTCTGGAGCTATCCGGTCATTGTGCTGATCAAAAAAATGCTCTTGAACATCCGCCTGTTTTCCTTCGTTCTCCTTTTCCAAGTAGTCCACAAAATCCGTGGAGCTCTGTGAAAAGGTCGCGTCCAAATTCTGTTTGGTGATACTGATATACATAATGCTATTCTTTTTCCAATTTAATTTTAAGCTTTTCAAAATCCTCAGGACTCATGTCCAGTTGTAGTCTCTGCTTTCCAAAGCCACTTTTTACCAGATGTACTTTAGAGACAAGCGCAATAAATTCTGTCCTTTTTTGCCTTAGGTCACGTTTAAGATTGGTAAACTCTTTTTCTATTTCAATGGCCTCTTCCACTTTTTTAAAAAACATATCCCTTTCCGGATTGTTAGATTGACCTCCCATTAACAGGGGAGCTTGCCCCCTTTTCTTTTGGGGTGACTTTTCAAATAAAAGTTCTAGCATAGCAGTGGTGGGTTTGGTCTGGCTCTTTTCAATATCTCGAATAATGGCTATTGCTGCTTCCGTCCGCTTTCTATTTTTTAGGACTTCCTTGCCAACACTCTTTTCAAATTTGTCCGAAGGCAAAAAACCGTGCCATTCAAAAAAATTAATGATCATATCCATCGACTCTGAATAGGAAGTGGCAATTTTCTTCGAAAACCGTTTGAACCGCTGGGCAGTATTCCTTTTAAATCGTATGGTGTAAAAATTGTCCATCTCTTTAAATTTAACATTGGGTCATTTTTTATCAATGTTTTTAAGGGTTTCCAAAGGATTTGACCCAATGGCATCTTGTCCCTAAAAAAAATAACCTCTGCGAAGGCCTATAAACAAAGGCCTTTCAAAGAAAAATATTACGTAACGTCGCTTCAGCGCGTTACCCTCTTGCTATTCCTTTTTTTCGCGCTGCGCGAAAAATTTTCAACCTACTGCTTAATTTAGCGTGGTATTCCTCAGTCGAGAAACAGAAGGAAAATTTTAAGAGTTTTTAAGTTCAGTTTTTGAGGAATTCTTAACAGATTCAAGAAAATGGTGCAGATAATGAAATCCAACTTTGGGTCTATTGAAGTTTGTCTACCCAATTATTAATTCCAAGGATAAAAAAAAGACTCTTGGAATTCCAAAAGTCTTCATCCTTAATAGCTAATTTGGTATTAGATGGCGAACATACAATTATAGGAATAAAGCTTTTAAAGTATTCCCTGATCGGCAAAACTGAAATATCCCCCATTAGGTACAATTATCAAATGGTCCAAAACTGTGATATCGAAAAGCACGGCTGCGTTTTGAATTTTCTTAGTTAACTCCCTATCCGCAACACTTGGTTTCAATGTCCCAGACGGATGATTGTGGACCTTATGCAAAGCTTTGCATAAGGTGCATTATGCAGAGTAAATTATTATGCAAAGTAATTCTTTGAGTAATCCGGTATCATTGGACTGTCCTAGAAATTACTTTACATAATAATATCAATCAAAAATGTTAGTTTGAGCATCAATCATTTTATTTGGTGATAATATTCACTTTAAAAATTTAATGATTATGATCAAACATTTTACAGCGTTCAATGAAATGACCAGTAGTGCTGGCAGTTATCTTGAACAAGAACTAGGTTATGCCGTAAAGACATCTTACCTCTATAGAAGAATCTGGCGGCAAGTCAGGGAATTTATGTTTACTAACGGGTTTACACATTATGATGCATCTGTTGAAAAACAATTCCTGCAGTTCAAGTTCCAATATAGGGCCAAACAAGATCTTACGGTAAATCAAAGAGTTACTTATAACGGGCTCAAAATGTTGACCGAGTTCGAGAGGACCGGGAAAATAAGTGTTCCAGCGCGTCCAAGTAAGTATCCTTTAGAGTTTAAGGGTTCGATTGGCAACGTTATCGTAACGTTTTTAAATGATAAACAACAAACGAACCCTTCCAGAAGTACACTGCAGCACTATCAACGGAACCTGTTCGATTTAATGAAGTACTGTGAGGGTCGGGATATACATAATGTAGAGCATATTGACCTGGCAATATTATTGGATTTTATAAATCAATGTGATACCACCAAGAAAACGGTCATCGTTCTTACCATCTCCGCCATACGGGCTTTTATGAAATATCTGTTTGAGCAAAAGCTTATCAACATTGATTACTCTGGAAAAATCCCACGCCATAAAGCTGTGTTGCAGCCAAAGATACCTTCAACGTATTCTAAGGAAGAAGTTGAGAAATTGATTGTTTCTGTTGATAGGACCAGTACTATCGGGAAGCGCAATTATGTCATTATCCTTATAGCAGCTAGGCTTGGACTCAGGGCATCGGATATCTCCAGATTAAAATTCGAACATCTGAATTGGAATACCAATACTATTGAGATGCCCCAATTTAAGACGGGCAGGCAATTAGTGCTTCCAATACTTCCAGACGTGGGCAACGCTATCATCGATTACTTGAAGTATGGCCGACCGGAATCAACAGAACCATATGTGCTTTTAACTGCTAGACCCCCATATGGCCGGTTTACCACAAGCAATGTGGTTACCCATGTTGTTCAAAGAGCCATGATAAAGGCTGGGGTCAATACAAAGAACCGAAGGTTCGGTCCCCATTCACTGCGTCATAGCCTTGGCTTTAGAATGCTTGAAAAGAGTACGGCCCTTCCCGTAATATAGGAGGTGCTCGGGCATCAAAGCTCAAAATCCACAAAGTATTATCTCAGGATCGACCTGACATCAATGCAGCAGTGTATGTTGGATGTTCCAAAAGTATCAACTGATTTTTATTTACAGAGAGGAGGTAAATTCTATGGATAAGAATTACCACAGTATATATGGCTTACATATAAAGCAATTTATACAGCTCAAGAGAAAGTTGGGCTTCAAGTATAGTACCGGAGCGTTTACCTTATCCAAAATTGATGCTCTTGCCCTTAAGACCGATCAGTCCTCGATCGGTATCACAAAAGGGTTTGCGGAGCTATGGTCTGAAAAACGTCCCAATGAATCCGAGGCATATCGATACCAAAGAATTTTGGTGCTTGCGCAACTGTCTTCCTTTATGAACGACTTAGGTGTGGCATCGTTCATCCCTAGACGGCCACCGTTTCCTAAAAGTAGTTTTGTTCCGTACATCTATTCCCAAAAGGAAATAGCCGATCTGTTCAAAGTGTGTGATCGGTTACGTATTGGGATCAGTCACAAAAGCTCCTGTTTGTTCTGTATGCCGGTCTTATTGCGATTGCTATATGCTACAGGAATACGTATCGGTGAAGCCCTTGAACTGACCAACGACGATGTCGATCTTGAGGATAAATATATCCTTGTCAAGGACTCTAAGAACGGAAAGCAACGTATTATCCCCATATCTCCATCTTTAGTAAATGTGTGCAAGGAATATCTTAACTATAGAAATTTACTTCCTTACCAAAAGTCAAAGGCAAGATATTTTTTTGTCAATGTAAGTGGTGGCAAGTGCGGGCAAAGTGTACGTCAATGGTTTAGAAAGTGTTTGGAGCTTGCAAATATCCCATATCTGGGAGGAAAACATGGTCCGCGCATCCATGACCTAAGACATACCTTTGCGGTCACTGCCATGGTGGGCATGGCCGAATCAGGAATGGATCTATATGTGTCACTTCCCATATTATCCAATTATCTTGGGCACCAGTCTATTAGTTCTACTGATCATTATGTCCGATTGACCGCCTCAATGTTCCCAGATCTCGTAAGTGATGTAGATACGACCTGCATCGATGTCTTTCCTAAATTCAAGAATTATGAGGCCAACTGATTTTTCAAAGTACATCTCTGATTTTTTATCAAGATATCTGGCCGGTGAAAGGGGCGCTTCCATTAATACCATCAATGCGTATCGGGATACTTTTGTACTCTTGCTGACCTTTATGGAAGAGCGGCAGCTAATAAAATTGGAAAAATTGACACTGAACGACATCAATAAGGAAACTATTATGACGTTCTTGGATTGGATACAATCTGAAAGAAACTGTGGCAACGCTACTCGTAATCTGCGATTGGCGGCCATTCATTCTTTTTATAGGTATTTACAATATCAGACCTTGGACAACCTTTATGAGTCCCAACGTATCTTGGCCATCAAGTCCAAGAAACTGCCGAAGGAAACGATAGGTTATCTAAGCGTTAACGGTATCAAATTGTTATTACGACAAATTGATACAACAACGAAGAAAGGTAGACGTGACTTGGCATTATTATCCTTGATGTACGACACAGGTGCTAGGGTTCAAGAAGTGATCGATCTAACGCCATCGATGTTATATCTGCATAAACCTGCAACCATTAAAATTATCGGCAAGGGTAATAAGGCACGATTGGTTCCAATGCTCGATGCACAAACAATGCACCTGATAAATTACCTCAAGGAATACCAAATGGACAATCCTGTTGCTAAACTCCATCCTCTATTTACCAATAGTAGAAAGGAAAAGCTTACCCGTTCCGGAATCAGCTATATACTTCAGAAATACCTGAAAATGGCAAGGGATGTTGATCAAACGGTTATTCCCGAAAAAGTAAGTTGCCATTCACTGCGTCATTCCAAGGCCATGCACCTACTACAAGCTGGGGTCAACCTGGTGTATATACGTGATATTTTGGGACACGTATCCATAAAGACCACGGAAATATATGCAAGAGCTGACTCCAAACACAAGCGATTAGCTCTGGAAAAGGCATATGTAGATGTAAATCCTGATGAAGAACCGACTTGGGTCAATAATGAGAATCTAATCTCCTGGCTCAAGAAGTTCTAACAATATTATGTAAAGTAATTCTTGGAAACTGTCAATAAATACAGCCTATCTAAAGAATTACTTTGCATAATAATTTACTCTGCATAATGAGCCAAAATTATGCCCGTGGACAACGATTTTAGGATTACTGCAAAAAGTATCCGTAAATCGACTAAAGTACCCGTGATTCCGCCCGTAGACACCTGAAAGACTCCCTTTATCTTATGGGAGTTGTTCAACAGTAGGACTTTAAAAGTTTCCTGCAATCCAAGCGTATCCTTGTTCCAAGTTTCATGCATTAGTTTGGCTGCATAGCCGGAATCGTTAATGGATGCCGAATCAAAAGTTCCTAATTTATCGCAATAGCTGATCTTAATTTCGTTAACTTCGTTTTTCATTGTTGTCTTATTAAAGGTTAATAATGAAAATAGGGCGGTGCTTTGGCGAGTACGCCCTATTTATCGTTTAATATTCGCTTGGCAGCATAAGGGTATTATCCACAAAATACAATCTGAGCTCTTCCAAAGGAAAGTCCGTTATATGATATTTATGGGTCTCAAAAATATACCCATTGCCATCACCGTAGGCTATGCTGGCCTCGTATCCCAATGCTTCCTTTTCTTCCTCAGAAAATTTTCTGAAATCGATGGTTATAAATCGACTTTTGTCCATCAAGCTTTTAGCGATTACGGAGGAATCCGTCACCAACCAAAAGCATTCCGCGGCATTGGCAAGGTATTTTATGCCATCCGTAAATTTTGTTTTTAAAAGGGGGATTTGGAACAGCATTTCCGAACCATGAAAATGTTGTAATCCTTCCATTATTTCTGTAGTTTTGCAGTTCATTATTGATAGATTTATAGTTAATAATGATAAAAACAAGAGGGCGTTTAATTTCGGGAACGCCCTCTTTGCTTTCCCATATTTTGGAGGCTTATCGATTTAGGACTTACTTCCAAGTAATAAAATTTCATCTGCTACCACCTCCGTAACATAGCGGGTATCGCCATCCTTGGAAGTATAGTTGCGGGTCTTTAATTTTCCGACAATACCCACCTCTTTGCCCTTTCCGGCATACTTCTCTACAATCTCGGCGGTTTTCCCCCAAGCAACAACGGTATGCCAGTCCGTACTCTGGACTTTCTCACCATTTTCATTTTTGTAATGCTCATTGGTAGCCAATTGAAATCGGGCCACCTTTTTGCCACTTTCAAGATTCGTGATCGTTGGTACATCCCCGATGTTCCCGATCAACTGTACATGGTTTCTTAATTTGCTCATAATTGAAAAAGATTATGTCTACATCACTGCAGACGGTTAATAATTGGATTAAAATGATTTACTTATTATATCTCGAACGTTTTCCTTTCTTTGATTTTTTTGTGCCGTTATATTTTTAGGAATTGGATACGATTTCATGATTTTCAGTTTTTGATTTACTTCCCATAGAGCCTTCACTGTTACCTTTTTTGATGTACTACACCACACAACATTCGAACTTGGCAAGACGTATAAAAAAGAGCGAGTGGAGTCTGCCCTTTGGGCTGACGAAAGGAGCCTGGTTTATGCCGTCGAACAAGAGCGAATGTTGTTATTTCGCTATCGAAAAAAGGTTATAGTGGTCGATCGACGGTAGATCAAAGACATGTCATGGAAGGATACCATCACCTATGGAACGGCACAAAATGCATTGATGGAATTCCTCTTCAACCTTCCCCAAAACAGAAACCGAAAAAATGTGATTATAAGGTAGGCCAAGCGGACTTGAGCAATAGTTCTATGGGACTGGAGTGAAGGGTTTCCGTAACGAAGCCCATAGAACTATTGTTCGTGTCCAAGACAGGCCTGAGGCTTATTGCCCGAAATGCAATGGAGGAGCAATGTGCCGAAGAGAGCTTTACTCATAATGGTATTACAACTGTTAATTCCAAAATCACCGGGTGGTTGCCTATTAGCTGCTATCCAAGAATATCGAACTCTCCCCATATCAAAGGATGGGAACTAGCGGCATGAATCCTATTTTTTAACGTTGGGTATATTTCCCATTTTGAATTTCTCTCCGGCCACATGGCCTTTCGGTTTAACCCACAAACGATTACCTTCTGGGCCATTTCATAGGAAAGCAGCATATAATCCTTCTGTTTAATATTCACACCCATCCGATAGGCTCCCATTCGAAAATAGCCCGCATCCTTGCCCCTGTCCTTATCGACCCTGTATTTTGGATGCTTGGATACATCGTCAAGATCGGTCTCCCTAAGTATTGGGGATAAGCAATCGCTATATGATACATCGTTTAAAGTTCCACAGACCAAAATCATTTCTTTTCCATCTGCTTTCATTTTATCATAGATGGCAGCAACCGCCCTGGCCTGAAGTTTTCTTTTGGAATCATTATCCGATGAAAACTGGTTTGAAAGAATATAGACCTTTTCGCCTTCCGGAGTAATGATGGTATATTCTTGACAATCGATATCAAAAACAAGCCCATCTCCGTTCATGAAATCCATTCCATGACTTTTTACAGTATCTATTTTATATCCGTTTTTTGTCAATATTGCCATACCAATCCCCCGGCTATCGTTACCCTCCAAAACGATTACCTGGTCATAGGGTTCAATATCAAATTCTCTTAAATATTCATAAATGAAATCCAATAGAGAGGCCTTATCCTCCACTTCCTGCAGAACAAGAATATCGGCATCTATCTCTGAAATAAGTCTAGCTTTGTTGACAATCGATTCATGATCCACGGCCATTGTATCCAGGGCAATCCAACCATTCCAATCGGTAAGTTCGGAAGCTCTGGTCTCTTTTGCAGACCCACGCTGTTTCAGAAATAGTTCCCCTTGTCTTTTTCTAAGGACCCCATAGGAACGTTCGTTAATTTTATCAAACCCCAACAAAAAAGTTAGTTCCCGAATACGCTCCATATCATTTTCACTTTTTTGTATTCTGCGCATAAGCGTGTCCAATTCAGATATCCAATCAGAAACACATTTGTTCAGGTTGGTCCTTATCAGGCTCTTATCGCGATGATATAGGTTTTCAATATTGAAGGTAGCTATTTTCATATGTCAAAATTTTATACTCGTTTATCCTTGGTGTTCTTGTTAAATGAAATCAGATTGAACATTTGCCGCATGCGACTTCGGACCCGTTCGCCATAGCGCTGTTCCAGTTCTTCTGCATTTAGATTGGTAGTAAGGTGGGTAAGTAGTTTTGTTTTTTGGAAGAGTTCGTGACGTGATATCAATATCTCGCCCATAACATTGCAGTCTGCTCCAAAATGTCTTCCCAATGGTTCAACCCCTACATCATCGAAACAATAGAATCGACCATCCCCATAATCCTCGATAATCTTATACCCAATATGGTTAAAGGCAAAAGTGATGTTGCGGGAAGGAATAATTTCGTATGGTCTTTTATGTGGGACGATATAACGTATCAACCTCATCATGCTGGTCTTGCCGCATCCGGCTGGACCGGTTAACAATATGCCTTTATTCGGGTCTATTTTTAGTTGCTTGCAACTCTCAAAATCCTTGACCATATAGCTGCATAGTTTCAATAGGGTTCTCTTATCTTCCTGGTGTAGTTCAAAATTTTCCCCGAACAATGTCCTCCCTTTGGCATTTAGGTAGATGAGCACATTGGAAAAGTCGTAGTCGATACGCTTACCATCAATATTTCCTAGGCGATATTCCATGCCCCCCTCAACGATGATATGTGGTTGTATCGCTGCCATTTCATCAAAGGGGTTGCCCATAATTTTTGTCTTTTGAAGTTTTCAAGTAATCTTCTTTTGGTCTTTTATTGGACGTACCGATAAATCCAGATTCTTGATTCATTTCCTTGGATTTGAGCATCCAACTTCTCGCTGTGGAATGCCAGTCTTCGATAGGTGATTTGCCCCCGACCTTCCAGCCTAATCCTTGGTAATAATTATAAAATTTAGTGGCCTCTTGGTATGGCCAATTGTTAGTTTTAAAAAATTCCAAAACAACTTGTTCATTATTTGGTATGTTCTCTCTAGAGAGTTTATTATTTGTTTTATTATGTTTATTACTGTTTATATATGATACCACCGCCTGTTCAGTGTCAGTTTCATGCCTGTCCACATCTTGTTCAGGAATTGTTCCAAAAATGGGCATCATAATACGACTTCCCTTAAACCGATTGTGGGAGGGCAGATAAACGATATACTTCCAATCGCTCAAATTGCTAATACATTTATGATAGGTTGTCGCAGATCCAATTTTGGAAAGTGTCATAGTTTCTTCACGATTTACCAAAAAACTCTCTGGGAAACGGTTCATGTTCCAATATTGAAACAGGACCATATACAAACTTACATGGGTCGGGTTAAGCCTTGAATCTTTGGCAAATTGCTGAAATACCGCATTGAGATGCTTTATATAGTTCATTTCTTCCGTTTTGTGTTTTTGACAAGGTTAGCCAATAGAATCTTTTCAATTTGCCCTGCCTCATAAAAAATAAGCCCTCCTATTTTCGTAAAGGACAAGGTTCCGTTGTTCCTAAATCTCTGTAAGGTTCCATGACTAATATTGAGCTTGTCAACAACCTGGGAGCTTTTGAGCCATTCCTTTTTGATTACCTTGGGCTCCTTTTCCTTCAATAACATTCTTATTTCCTTAAGGAGCTCCCTCTTTAGTTCTGATAAATCTTCTGTAGTAATAATTGTAGCTGGCATACGTTTCCGGATTTACGGCAGGACCAATGTGAGTGAATGGATCTGCAATTTGCTTCAAAATTAAAAAGGAGAATTGGAATAAATAGCCAAGTCATAGTCAGTTGACAAAACTGAATATTGCGTTAAATTTGAAGAAATTGATAGGTAAATACCCTTAATTTGAGACAAATTAGGGTATAATTTGGCTCATTCTGGGCCAAAATGTAAAACAGTCAATTGACTATGACCTGACATTTTTTAATCTTCCAGATTGGCCATCCAATTCAGTAAGGAAATTTTAAGTTTATTTATAAATTTGGTGCGGTGGGAACGGTTTCTGATTCGGATAGAGGTATGGTGGTAATCTCCCAGATCCATTCCGGATATCTGTTCCAAAAATTGCATTACGGATTTTAAACTTGCATTTCCATGATCTACAACGCCGCTATAGAACAAGGAGAACCCAAGTTCGGTAAGGTCGGTCTTAGACCCTGTCCAGTTAATTTGAGGAAGAGGAATTTTGGGATAAGGTATTGAAGTAGTTAATTTACGTTGGAGAAATTGCAAGAATCCTTGATATCCCAAAATATTGGCGAGCAACCCATCATGGGAAGAACTAAATTTAGAGTCAAAACTGAATCCATGCGGATAGGGATTAGCATAGAATTCTTTGTTCTTACGCAAGAAATACTGTCCATCCAGTCTTTTATATCCCAGTTCGATATAAAGTACCATATCCCTATGGTTGGACAGAAAATGATTTACTTCCAGGATTTTCCGTTTCAAAATACTCTCGTTCGAACCATAGGCAATTTTTGTGAATTCTAACTCAAATGACAATTGGTGCGTAAATCGGAGAAGTTGTCCTAAAATAAAGGGCTTTTCTTTTTTAAAAAAATGAATTTCAGCTGCTTCGTCAATGAAGCCCTCGGATATTACAGCCTCACGATATTCCTCCAAAATATGTTGGCAATAAGAAATAGCCTTGTTGTATGATATTATCGTATTTAAGAACGATTGTTGTATCTGATGTAATTCAGATTCAATTTCCTCATGGGGTCGTAGCCAATCCATTTTATTTCTTTAGTTCGATCATTAGCTGATAAGATCGAATCTAACATAGTCAAATCCGACAACCCCATCATGACCTTCTAAATATCATAAAAAAAACAAGGAATAAAAAGACGTTGCAACCGTCATTTATAAAGGCCACACTGCCATTTATAAATCAGGGGCGATTACAAAGGAATTATCAGGAATTATAAGTAGTTTGTATAATCTGCACATTGGAAGTGTCCTACTATTAGCTCACAAAGGAGCAATTAATACTCCGGTCAAAAGCAGGAAAGAAATTATCTAGTGCTGCATATTGGACTTGGCAAAGCTAAAAATTCGGGCATTTAAATCTATTGAAGCGTCAAAATTTGCTGAATTTTCATGACCTGAATGATAGTCAATATCCATTAAGATGGGAGTTTCAGCTATGTTATATTTTTGAAGCTTGGCTATGTATTTCCCGCTATCCCATAAGGGTATCCGGTCATCACCGTTGCTTGGCATAAGTAAGGTTGCGGGGTAGTACTTATTCTGTTTTAGGTTTAAATAAGGGTCCATTTTAATAAGCCCTAGGCACTCCAAGCTATCTTTTATCGTACCGTATTCAACATAGCTGGTACTACTGGCCGTAGTGGCAGATTCTAGCCCCAAAGGATGCATCCTAGGTACTTCCGCTATAAAAGAAGAATACAATTCAGGACGTTCATTGACAGCCATCCCAGCAGTGATCCCTCCCGCACTATTGGTATAAAGGGATATAATTCCCTTTCGCGTGTATCCCATCTCTATCAGGGTTTCAGTACAGGCATTAAGATCTTTCCAAGAATTGTATTTTAAAGATTTCATTCCTAGAGTATGCCATGCTTCTCCCTTTTCTCCTCCCCCGCGAACATGGGGAAAGGCAAGAATACCACCTTGATTCACCCACTCCAAGTATGTGGGCGAGAAGAATGGGCTCATACTTTCTCCATAAGCACCATACACATACATAAACACTTCGTTATTGGAATCAAGTTTCATGTCTTTTCGGTAAACCAATGACAAAGGAACTTCTACCCCATCATGTGAATTGACCATAATTTGTTTACTGACCAAGTTTTCAAATTCTGGGAATTGAGTGGAATTCAAGAGACCTTCATTAATAAAATCTCCTTTTGAGTCCATTCGATACCGAACATAATTTGAAGTCCAGCCATCCATACCTACCACAATATTGTTGTGGGTAACCGACTCTCCAAAAAAAGATGCATATCCAGGGACAAATGGCGGAGTTAGTTGAACTATCTTTTGTAAACCATCAATTCGAAAAATAGAAACCTCGACCCCAAATTTTTCACGAATAAAAAATATGTGGTCTTTGGTTACCTCAAACTGGGTAATTGGATTATCCTTACTACCGGTCGCAAGAATTTTTGGATTGTCGAAATGGGGATTATTGATATTTACTTGGCAAAGTTCATTGCCTTCATTAGTCGCCCTACGATAGATAAAATTTTGACCCCTAATTTCCCCTTGATTATAATAAATCTTATCTGATATTTTAAAAAACGGCTTCCACTTGGGTTTGCCGTTTACCACATCAGTCACCTTCGCAATAAAACTATCATAAAATATCCCTGATTTCGCTGCATAACCTATAATGTAGGAGTCCAAACTAGAACCTATCTTTACTTTGGGATAATAATCCGCAGCAATTCCCAAGGACTTATTCCCGCCAAAAACCTGGGTTCTTTTTTCGGGTTTGCTGCCCAAAAAATGGATGACGGAATAGGATTTTTTTTTATAATTGTCATTCGATTTTTCCACAAAAGGGAAATAAAGATATATTATCCCAGAGCTGTCAGGCAGCCATTCTATTTCTCCAAAATCTGGGTTAATATTGGTTATCTGATCTTTTAACATTTTTTTGTTTACTAAATCATAAATAAGAACTGTGGAGGTAAACTCCTCCTTGGGATCGAAAACAATTGCAATCTTTGTTCCATCATGGGATGGTTCTAAATAACTAATATTTTGATTTTTGTGAGCGTAGGTGCCGGGGTTAAAAATTTCAGCTTCTGAATTGTCTCCATTTTCTCTATAAAATAATACGTCAACATCCTTGGCTTCATCGTATCGCAAATAGAAATAATTCCCTTTTTCATCAATTTTTATCAAACGAATATCACCACTGGTTCTGCCTTCCAATTCATGAAAACGATTTTTAAATTTCTCAAGATAGATGTTGTTTAAAAAATATGATTCGGCCAAAGAATCTTGGGACTTGAACCAGTTCTGCACAAGGCTATCCTGTAAATCAGTTAGAATATGGTAATTATCTATTACCGTTGTTCCAAAATAATCTTGAACCTTATAAGTGGGGGCAATTTCAGGATACTTCCAGGTGGCAACAGAGTTCTTTTGGCTACATGAAAGCAAGAAGCACAATAGTACAAAAAATAATAAAGTTGGTCTTACCATATTTTTCACTTTTGAACATAGAAAGTTAAGACCGGTCAAAATGGTCCCTAATTTTTAATTAAATCATAGTATTAATCTTGGTGTCCTCTTTTCGGTCTTTTTATTTTATCAGTATCTATTGGTCCATCCCCACCTCCCTTGATTTTGGTAAGTGACTTTAAAGCTCTTTTTTTGTAGTCTTCCATTTTTTTCCTCATGATATTGAATTTAAAAATTAATTTAATATTGTATAGTCCCCAAGTTAGCTACATTTTCTATATACCCCCTGAGAACATAAACCGTCATTTATAAATGACGTGCATTTTCTCTATTTTTTAGTTCTTTTAATAATTTGGAAGGATATACCCCCGTCTTGGCATAAAATGCTTTAGAGAAGGATTCCCCGGTTTTGAATCCAAAAATTTCGGCCAATCCCTGATAATTATATTTTAACAGTTCAGAATCCTTAGAGAGCATTTCTATAGCGTAAGTTATTTTTAGATCCTTTAAATAATTAGGGAAACTCATTTCTTTATAATGATTGACAATCGTTGACAAATAAGTGGTATTACTGTCCATATCTTGGGCCAATTGGGCCATGTCAAGATCTTTGCTCAAATAAAGGCCGGACTTTTCAAAGGCTTCAAGTTTCTCCAAAAGGTTTTCCCTTATTTCTTTGGGAACAGATGATGGGTGTTTTCCAACATTACGGGAAGGTGATTTTGATTGACTGTAACCCTCCAGTAATTGTTTTACCCTTATTTTGGTCTTTCGAGCCCTGATATAAAAGTATACTCCAATCAAAACAGCAAGACCTGTCAAAATCCCCAAAAATAAAACCAAGGAGCTTTTAGCTTTTAGCTCTTCCTCGGCCTTTTTCTTTTGTTGTTTCAGATATGGTAGATCATAAGCAACGGTGGCCTGCTGAATTATTCCCTTTTGCTCAGTTGTAATCAAACTATCAAAATAAATAAGCTTTTCGATGGACTCAATTTCACGCTGTTGATCATCATTTAATCCGTAATACATGACCAGCTGTTGATACACATCCTTAATTGCGTCAAACGGTTTATTGGTTTCTTGAACAATTGAATCGATTTGTTGAAAGTAGCTAATGGCCAAGATACTATTTCTCGTTTGCTGTGCAATCTTCCCTAAATAATAAAGCTTCATGGCCTTGCTATTGCCTTCCAAGAGATGGGTGTATTTCAATAATGTGTCCCTTGCTTTTTGAAAGTTCTTTTCATAATAATCCAATTGCGCACCTACCAGAACAAAATCACGATATTCGATGGTGTCATTCTCAGAGATTGCCTTTTCTAGGCCAGCATTATAATACTGGCGTGAAGAATCCAATTGGGACAATCTTAAGTGTGCCAGGGATAGGTTGTACATCAACAAAATATAATCTTCCTTATGACTATTTTCATAATCTTTCTCCTTTTTCAAGAGTTTTAACGACCTAGTATAAATATCCGCTGCAGCATGCGGCTGACCGTTAAGGTTACGTATGGCGGCTATTGCCATGGAGCACGTAATTTGGTCCTCTAAATTCATTTTGTTCACCGCAAGGTTATGGGCGGTTATATAGTTCTGCATTGCCAATTGAAAATCACGTTTATCATAATAGATAATTGCTTTAAGAATATAACCAAAGGTTGGATGATTAGAATGATCAAGATCCTTAGTCGCTAGAATAATTGAATCGGCATAGGAAATCGCTAGATCAGGCTCCTCAATAATAGTTCGATAATAGTAACCATTGGCCAATTCCACTGAATTGGATTCATTTTTAGCTTTACTAATATGGACTTCGGTTAAACCTCGAAGCCTTTGCAAGGAATTATTCTTATAGGCCTCATCTTCCATATCCATAATACTTTCATAGCTACTACTATTGAGCAAATAATCCACATCCAATGGAAGTGAATCTTTAGGAAATGAGGGTTCCTGGGCAAAGGTCATTTTAAAAATGAAACATAGAAATATCGCCTTTGCTATAAGGTCTAATCCATGGATTCGATATTTAACTCTAGCCCATATCATTGTTTCGTATGCGACCAAAGGTCTCTGAACTGATAAAAAACTCGTTTAAGGAGTGAAACTTCCTCTAAAATAATTTCAGCACTGCCAATCATTTCCTGTTTAAACTCCAAGGTCTTGCCATAAGATGTGATTAGATTCGTAATCTGTATATATACTACATAACCCTCCTTTTCACCCGTTCTAGGTACCTCCGAAATTATTTTAACTTCTCCATCCAGTGATCCCCATTCTCTATAAGGATAATTTTCCAATTTTATAATGACACGCTGACCCGGTTTAATCTTTCCAGAATTGCGAATAGGAACCTTACACCTGCCCAATAGCTCTTGGTTTTCCATTGGAACTACAGTAAAGACCACTTGGTTCTCCTTTATGTTTTGATGTTTTCCCCAAACCTCGAAAAAAGAGACTCGTCCGTTTATAGGGCTCTTTAATAAGTATTGTTCCTCCCATTCTGCCAAAGCAGAAAAAAGCTCCTCTTGTTCCAATTCCAACTTGGAACTATGGATACCCTCATTTTTAATGCGAGAATTATCGAACTGCATTCTATGGTTTCGTATACTTGTTCTTTCCAGGCGCAACCGGTTCAGTTCTTGTTCCTGTATCCCATATTCACGCTGGATTTTCAAATACCCAATCTCCTTATTTTCTAAGTCCTGCGCAGATATCACTCCTTTATTGAAAAGGTCTTGATATCGATCAAAATCAATTTCGGTAATCTCAAGATCTCTCTGAAGAGCAACAATTTCTTCGATTTTATTTGAAATGGTAGTGGTCTGCGATATAAGCTGCTGTTGAATTTGAGATTCTTCCAAAGCTTCGTTGCCAAAGGACCTATAGAATATTAGATTGCGATATGCATTAAGAAACCTATTATAAAAAGGTCGGATTTGACTACTTAAACGCAGTTGATTTGGAAATTGTTCTGACAACGCTTCCAAATTCATAACCAAAGGATATCCCAAGGACAGTTTTTCTTTTAGGTGGATAATATCCTTTACATCCCCAGTGTTTTCCAAAATCCCTAAAACTGCATCCTTAGAAA
>Ga0209702_10004301_pt1 | contig 20901 bp, 33 predicted proteins | sample FRY01_FD_187210 | JGI IMG/M metagenome (GOLD analysis project Ga0209702, IMG submission 187210) | Freshwater microbial communities from Lake Fryxell liftoff mats and glacier meltwater in Antarctica - FRY-01 (SPAdes) (version 2) | ecosystem: Environmental > Aquatic > Freshwater > Ice > Glacier... | reverse complement strand
ATTCCATCAGCGACAATAGTATCTTCTTCCAATAATCGATCTAAAACACCCCAGGTAAATGCGCCATGCGCCCCTCCACCTTGTAATGCCAAACCAACGTGTTTTACTCTCTTTTCCATATTTTTTTTATCTTTAAAAAATGATATTAAAATAATATATAGTTTTAATTGATTATATAGTCAAATATACTAATAAGAAATGTTTCTATTTTATTAAATTCGAATTATCTATTATTAATCTACGTATGTATTAACATAATACATAATAGCATTCCTAACAGCTTCTATTTTCGTTTCACCAATAAATTCTTTATTATCAAATCCCACACAATTTCCAAAAATATCAAATTCTCTATTATCACCACCAAGACTTTCGATTTTTATTACTACAGGCATTAATTCATCCCATGTATCAAAAATAGGCAAAGCTAAATAATCTCTCATAATCGGATCATTGTAATAATAGTATATATTTCCGGTATTTTTATCAACACCTTTAATTGGATTCATACCAATTAATTTTGACATTTTTAATATTTCTTCTGTATATTCGTACATATATAATTAATTTGTTGTTTAAATCTTAATACAAATATAAGTATAATATTTGTATTAAAATAATAAATTTTAAGATATAAGTTTTCTAAATACAACTTCTGATCCATTCACTTTCTCATCCGGTCTTATAAATATTAAATATTTATCATCATTTATAATTCTTTCTTCTCTCCAACCAATTTTATTATTTTTAACTAGTTCGTATATTTCATTAATTTCTAATTCATTGATCATAATCCATATTTTTTATTTAGATTTTCTATTTATTCATCGTCTGTTAATAAATCCTTTTCAATTTTACCAAAAACTTCATCAGTTGTATAAAACCAATTCATTGATATCTGTGATGTTGATATTAACAATCTCCATAATAAATCACCCTTTATTACCTCAATTTCACCACTATCTTCCAACACTCCATTAACTTCATCAACTTCATCAATATTAACATTGAATTTCTTGAAATACATAAACCAAATATACTTAAATGGTATTGGTATATAGAATCTATATCTATATAATTTTACTAACCAATTACATTCTTGAAATCTTTTACTCATTTTATATCCTTTTAGTTATTTATAATAATAATTTAGCAGGTGATGTAGCTTCTTTAATCGAGTCTATTAGTCTAATATGAGTATCACTCAATGTTCTACTATCCTCAAGGTGTTTTATAATATTATTTGTCTGATTACAATATTTAACAACCCATCTAATATCAGAAGATCCACCACCTTTAATCTTCATATCAACATCAGAAAGATTATGTAGTCTATCAGCCAATTTAATACACAATCCCCATGAAGACATAGAACTCATTTTAATCTTCAAATACTCTTCTTTACCATACTTTTCCAAACCCTTTGGATCAGAAGTTAATTCATCAACCAATGAAGCTATTAAATCACCAAATTCATCTCTAATAACATCTATTGTAACCCAATCAACATCCTCAACAGTATCATGCAATAAACAAACTGATACTAGTATCTCAATTGTATTTGAAATTTTATATTTATGTAAAATCTTAGCCACAGATATTGGATGTGTTATATACTCAAGTTTATGACCATTTAAATCAAGACCATTTCTATAAACTCCTTTATGAGCATCAGTAGCGAACTTTCTAGCTTTTTTAACCAGTTTAACAAAGTTCGTAAATCGATCCAATTCAGCTCTTGTATATTTTTCCTTTACCATATTGTAAATATAAACAATTTAATAGAATATACCAAGTTCATTTAACCTATTTTCTCTAATTCCTACTATAATAAGTTTGTTTGGGTTAGAATTTACAAATATCTCAAATAGATCATCTGTTAATAAAACACCATGATTTTCAAGTTCCAAAGATAATTCAATTAAATCTAATTCATCTAAATGAAGTTCTTTCCAACTTTTAACATCATAAACCCATTTTATATCAAAATAGTTTTGAACTATTTCAACAAATGGTATATTTGATAAAATATTTACTAATTTATTATTCATGATAATAATTTATTTAAAATTAATTCTCTAATATCATCTTTTCTATTTGTGAAGATTCTATAAATATTATCATCTATTTCACCATTTTCGATTATCAATACTGATTCTTTAACTAAATTATTTAAATAAAATGTTTGTTCACATTTAATAAAGTATCCTACATAACTAAATGTAGGATATTTAGTATCATCCTTATCACAAATACATATATAATAACCTTCTATTGAATGATCTTTATAGTAAATTCCATTCGGTAGATTTATCTTACTAACTTCTCTAAATCCCAAATCATATAATTCACACATATTATTATTATTTGAATATATCAGATTGAGTAACTCCAATAGAGTCACTATATGAGTTGGTTGAATAGATGTTATTGAAATATTTATAAAGTTCACCAAAACCTCCCGAAAAGATACCATGTGATATAATCAATGTTAACTTATCATTGAAAATTGATTTAGATCTTACTTCTCTAATTGCTTTAGCAATTTCAATAAAAGTTCTACCACCATCACATATATCATCCACTATAATAAAGTGTTTTTCTCCTGGTTCTTGATCCAGGTTAGGAACTTCGGTTCTGATTATTTGACCAGTTTCTAAGTTTCTCAATTTATTTGCTACAATAACATTCTTTATATTACAAGCTTTAGCAACATCATATACTTTTTTAAGTGCTCCAGCATCAGGTGATATTAAAGTTATATTATCATCAACACGATTTGATCCATCATTACGAACGAAGTATATAATATCTTTTACAAAACTAACATTTGATATTTTTTTAAAGTTATTAAGACAAGCTTCTAAAACATCAGAATGTGGATCAAATACGGTAACAGTTTGGAAATTCTGAGAATTTATAATTGGACAAATTACATTCTTGAGGTAATTTGTCTGACCATCAATAAACTTTCTATCAGAACGAGCTCCTAAGAAGTAAGGAGTGTATAAATGTATATTTTTATGTCCTTGTTCTTTAAGAGCCTGGTTTGTAGCTATTATCAACTCTAAGTCACAAAAAGAGCTCATCCTACTCTTAATTATAACTTCATCATTATCAAAAGAAAGATCAAGGTCACAAAAATCATAGATTGTTATGTTCTGTTGTCCATCTGGAAACTTTGATATAGTATATTTAATATCTGAATTTTCTATGTTTGTTAAATCTATTTTCATTTTTAGTTTTTTATAAGTTTTCTTCACCATTTATAGATTTATCATTAAGATACTCTTTTAATAAAGTTGTTGACTTTATTAAATCAAGTCTTAATTTATGGAACTCATCATCTTTAATCTCCTCAAAATTTGAGTAGTTTATAAAACAATATGTCATTCCTTCTTGTTTAATTCTCTGTAATACATATTCAGCGTCTTCGATTTTCATAGTTTTCTATTTATTGTAAATATAGTTAATTTTTAGTTTCTAACAACATATTTAATTTTAATTCTCGAAATATACTAATAATTGACTTATTATCATTTAACATATTTTGAATATCATCCGAAACTTCTAAAAACCAATCAATATTATTGATAATTGTAAATATGTTAAACTTAATAAGAGCATTCTTACTAGGTAATGGATATGATAATTCTATATTATGAACATCCACTGAAAAAATATAATATAATTTTGTTACATTACAAAAAGATAATATACATCCTTTTTTAAAATCTGGTAAATCCTTCAACAAAATATAATCAGGATAACGTTTATAATTTTTCATATTTAAAGTCTCTAATTATGAATGTCGAGTTTGGTGGATTTATTAGATCTACTTGGTTAGTAACACCATTGTTTATAACTACATTCATAGTAGTTTTATTTATTTGATCCATTATTTTCTTATCATTAATTTCTCTAACTAATCTACCATCATAATAAAATTTAAGTGATTCTTTTGTCCAGTTTAATGAATATTTAATGAAATTTTTAGTTGGATCTTTAAACCCAAAGTAATGTGTTTTACCATCAATCATTTTATTATCATTATTATTTTTATAATGAACATTTGTTTGTATGTTCCAAAAACCGAATGGGTTTCCTAACCTAAACTTAAAAAAGTTAGAGTTATCATCTGAATATCCCTCAAATATATCTATCTCTGGTGGCCATGAATCAAAAGACCACATCCAAAATGCTGGCCATAGGTTTTTACCATAAGGTAGTTTTGCTTCAATCTCAAATTTACCAAACTTGAAACTTTCAGTACAAGATACTAACCCAACTCCGATTGTTGAATTTACTTTTAAATCATCAAAATATTTTGAATTCTTTCTTGTTAATAAGTTTAACTCATCATTATCATCTATAAATGATGATTCTGGATCATACCACCAATGAGGTTTTTCGGGATGTATTTGTCCCCACCTTTCTTGTTGTAACCACTTATATCCCTTCCATTCTATCATATACCTAAGTTTTTAAAATTTATCTCTCTAAGAACACCATTTTTTCGATTAACATCTAGCGTTCTCTCAATTTGAGATATTACATTTTTCAATTTATCATTACTAATATTACTAACAATTAATATTAAATCAACATCATTTACATTAGATCTATATAATCTTCTAAATAATTCAATTTGATCTTCAGTACAGTTTTCAAGTAGTTTAATTATCTTTTTTCTCATATTCTCTAATTTTATTAATTTTACAAATTCTAACTTGTACAATTTCCATTCTTCTAAATATATACGAAAAAGGATATCTAAAATTTTCGGTTGGTTTAAAAATTAACCAACCACCATAACTATATGAATATAGTTCATATTCAATATAATTAAAGTAAACATCACCTATTATTGGATTCAATTGTTTATTATTACTAACTTCCATAATACCAAAATCTTTCAGGTAAATATATATTTTCAATATCAAAAGCTCCTTTAAATAATGGAGCTACATCTTTTGGACTTAACCCACCTAACCCACAACCAACTTCTGTTACTAGGAATATTAATGATTTATTAATTTTAGCAAATTCAATAAATATATCTACATAATGTTTTATTTCAGATAATGTCAAAGTTTTTGTTATACTTTTATTTTTTGTTGGAATCGCATAAGTTCTACCTTGTATTCCCGATGATTGACCATATTTAGCTCCCCACTTTATAGCCGTTTTAGCAGCTCCTTTACCATGTCTACCTGATTCATTAGAACCAAATACAAATATCTCACTTTTATTTAATTTTATAATATTAACAGGAGTTATTCTTTCCATAAACATCTATAAATTACCTTTAATTAATTTTGCGATAACCTTAGATTTCTGAAATCTAGAAATGATCTTATCCTCTAATAAGGAAATAGTCTGAAATACTTTAAATTCCTCTTCATCAAATACTTTAACATCATTTTCAATCATCCAATTAACTTTAAATTCAATTTCTTCAATCTCATTATTTAAATTTATAAGATTAAGATTAAATAGTTCAATATTAGTATATAATCCAAGAATCTCATGTTTATAAACCCAACCAGAATCTTTACCTACTATATTAGTAACTTCATAAGCTTTACAATCTTTATTAACCGAATTTTGATTAGACTCAGAAACCGAGAGATGATCCACCCAATTACTCAAATTTTGATTATAAGAATTTTTCATACATATTTTATTATTTTAATTATAAAAGTTTTAATATTGTAATATTTTCTGTTTCATGATTCATATCCAATTTTAGATTTCTTCTATCTTTTTTTCTAAGTTCTACTTTTATTTTAGATCTTGATTTACGAGAATTACCATAACGAGGACCTCGTAATTCTTACCATATTAATCCTTCTCTATCTTCATTTAAACTTAACTTTCTATTAGAACGTTTAGTAAATTTATTTAACTTATTCACAATTATTATTTTTATAACAAATATAATAATTTATTTTAATATATAAACTATGAATATTAAAAAATTTGAAGATTTTTCCGAAAACTTTAAATATCATTTAGAAATAGGAAAGCCAATAACCGAAAATATATTTAGACCTGGATCTGAAAGTTTTTTTAATTTGATTAAAGAAGGTCGATTTATATTTGATAATGATAAGAGTATGTTATCTATTATTGATATAGAATTATACGAAAGTACTGAGATAGGTAACTTTGTTATTTTTGAAAATAACTTAGTACCATTAGACTTACCAATGGAAAGTATTGATTATATAACAGAATCTGAATATAAAGGCAAAGATGTTAAGTTAAATTATCCAATGAGAGGTGGTGTAAAGAAGTACTATGTTTATGTTAAGAATCCAAAAACTAAAAAAGTTAAGAAGATATCATTTGGTGACGTTAAGGGTGGTTTGACCGCTAAAGTTTCTGATCCAAAAGCAAGGAAATCATTTGCAGCTAGACACAAATGTGATACTAAGAAAGATAAAATGACTGCTGGTTATTGGGCATGTCGTCTAACAAAATATGGTCACCTTTGGGGGAATAAAACATATCCAGGTTTTTGGTAAAAATAAATAAAATTATGAAACATTTAAAGTTATATTTGAATTTCTCTTTAGTTAATTCACCTTCTAATGAATTTTCAAAAAAAGGTGCTGAAACTTTTTGGGAATTAGAGGATGGTACAAGGGTTGAAATAACTGATGTAATTGAATACTTAGATAGTATAAAATCACCCATTATTGATATTAATATAGATGATGTAAAAGAGTTATTAATTGATGTGGAAAGGGATCAAAATAGAGTAGATGCTTCAGATTTAAGTTTCCCTATTATAATATCAGAATATAAAGGTAAGTATAATTCTATATTAGATGGACAACACAGAGTTGTTAAGTCTATTAAGAATAAAATATTAAAAATAAAATGTAGAGTATTAGATTTAGATAACTGCCCGGATATATTTAAAAAAATTTTTATTGGATAGTGTTACCATTTAAAGAAGATCAAATATCAGATAATACTTTCATAAGAGTATTTAATAATTCAGACTCTGGTGAATTTCACTGGCATAGAGATCTCGAGGATAGAATTATTGAGTCTATAAATGATACTAATTGGTTAATACAATTAGATAATGAATTACCCAAATTAATAAAGGGTGAAATTTTTATACCAATAGGTGTTTATCATAGATTGATAAAAGGAACAGGTGATTTAAAGATTAAACTTAAAAAACTTTAACAGTCGTTAATTATATTTAATCCCACCAACCTCTCATACCAGATCCATTAAACTGTTTTAACCAATCAATACTTTTATCAAACTTTGAAAAGTCTTGACCCTTTAAGTTATCAAAAAGTTCCACCCAGAAAGCTTCTTCGATCTCTTTTGCTCTAGCATATACCCTTTTCCTAAATTTAGATTCTTCTTCCGAATCTTTATCCACAATTTCATAACATTTACTATCATCTATTTTATTAAAGAATATTGAACTTGATACAATTCCACCAAGTTCATCTTCTGCTAATTCAATAAAATTACTATCTCTTAAACTATTCAATATAAATATAGTCCTTTGTATATTAGAGATCTTCTTATTAAGAGTTGTCACCTCTTCCATACCATCATTACGCATACCCTCTTCCATTATCTCAAGTGATCTTTGAAGAGCTTCTAATGTGAAATGATAATCATACCATTCATGTCTAGATAACATTTTTCTAAATCTCCAAATATTCATAAAGAATCTAGGTATAGTTTTAGTTAAGAAAATCCAAAATTCAAATCGAGTTATAAAATCACCTGAAATAATATTTTTAAGTTTCATTTTATTAATGTATAATTTGTATTAAGTTTATTTCCCTTTTATTCAAATCTTTAAATCTATTAATAAGTCCTGATAAACATGGATGTATGTGATTATATTGAACTTTATTAATATTATTAGCAGATCCAAATATACTTTCATATTTATCAACAACTTTATCAAAATTTATATAATTTGTTGATAAATTATCTGAAAAATTAAAAGAGTTAAGTGAAATTATAAAAAGTATTATCTTCTCAACTTCCGAATATTCACAATCTGATAATCCCCACCTATCTTTCCAACAGATTGATTCACTCGTTTTATGATTATTTGATTTCTCAAATTCAACTCCTATCATCTTATCCCACTTCTCTTTTATATAAATAGGATCTAATTCATTTAATCCATTTGTTATAAATAAAAAGGTAATATTAATTAAGTTATTTACTTGTTGTATATTCATATTAATGAAGTTTAATCGATTCCTAATTTATTTAATATATCAATTCTTTTCTTTCTAATATCATCTATCACTATACTAACATCTCTCCTAAGAACCCATCTATTTTTCATAAAGTCTATTATACCAGTTTTCTCAGATTTATCTGCGCCAACTGAACAATTATGATTGAAATTTAAAGCTCTTACTTTAAAAGAATCATTACTAATTTCAAGTATCTCCAACTCATAATCCACACTAAATTTAACCTCATTATTACTAATAAGACCAAAAGATCTATACAAACATTTATCACCTATTGAGGCTGAGTTATTTATTTTATCAGATTTTACTAATGTTTTATTTTTCGATCTTAAACTATCATTTTTTATACTTAAACTAAATATAATTACTACACAAATTAACAAACAGATTGATAATATTATTAAGGATATTTCCATATACAAATATATTAAATTTATTTCAAATTTTATTTATTTTATCTCTAATTAAAGCGGCTTTTTCATAATCTTCTACTAAAATTGCTTTAAGTAAAAGTTTATTTAAGCTTTCAATTGAATTAGGTTTATTTAGAGCTTTTATAATATTAATATCATCTCTTATTATAATACATGATTCAAAGTCCTGATTACTTATACAAATTTTAAGTTCATATTCTAATTCTTTTATCGATGGTGTTTTTTTAACATTAAAATTCATTGGTTCACCATCCTCTACCCACTTAGCTAAAGATTTATCCATTGAATCATTTTGTATATTAAATCCTTTATTTTTAATATATCTATATGCAATAAGGTTCTTTGGTATCTTAGTTAACCGAGGAGTTTTCTCTGACGGTATAGAGAATAATTCATTTCGATCTCTTGTCGAAATATCATTATATTCAACTGTTACCATTTGTCCGATCTCAACTGATCCAAAATATTCATGAATCATTTCATATCCTATTAAGTGTCCTTTAGTTTTTTCAATCCAAACTTTTATAAGGTTCTCCTCCCTCATTTTAGTTAATACCTCAAAGTTTAGGTTATTCTTTTGAGCAATTGCAAATAAGTTATAAATCTTATCACCTTTAAGATTAACACATATTATATTAGCTAAATTTAAGTCATACTTTGCCATAATTCACTTATTTTTAAATTGACGCATATTCGCATTTTATAACTTTACCATTTGCTATATCTTCCAAATCATTTCTAAGTAATCCTCTTTCCAAATAGAAAGTTAGTTCTATTGTTTTATATCTACATTTACCAATGTTAGAAATCATTTTCTTACCAGTTAATATCTCATTTTCAATAATTGAATTAATTACATCTTCTGCGGTTTTATGTTCTTTATCAATTAATATTTCTGATTTAAAATCACACTTTGAATCTACTATATGTATTATCATAATAATTATATTTTTTATTTATATAACTTCATACTAATTTTGTTTTACATATATTATTTCATTTTAATATTTCTTTTAATTTTTTATCTCTTTCAACTTGTTTTCTTAAAGAATCTAACCATTCAGTTGTTGGAGCATCAACTTCACCATCAACATCCATAATCCAAGGTTCTCCATCTAAAAAGTAGTCACTCTATTTAATAGGATTTATTATAAATTGATCTCTATTATTGACATGTAATCTTGCGACATTAATTTTTTAAGGAAAGTCAAACCATCCATCCGTGGCATCTCCACATCAAGCGTAATCACATCTGGAACACATTCTCTAATTTTTTCAACTGCAATGTATGGATCAGCAGCCACTCCAACGATTTCAATCATTGGATCTGATTCTAAAATAGAAATTAATGTTTGTCTTACCAAAGCCGAATCATCTACAATTAATACTTTAATTTTCTCCATATATATTTATGATTTCGTTAGAAATTTCATCATTACCTGACCAGTACCAGTATTGTATTTTAATTTGCGACCAATTAAACCTCCAGTATTCTCAGCTAGTATTTTAATATTATGAGCAGCTAATATTTCTTTTGCAATGTCTATATTTCGTTCTCCAATATTCATCGAACTGTACATTTGATTAGCACCACCAAATACTTTTGACACAATATTCACTTTATTGGCGCCATTTTTCAACATTTTCTCAATTAATTTCTCAATTGCAATGTTTCCAAATTTTGGAGAAGCTAAACCATCACCATTCCACAATGGAAGCATATAATGATTGATACCACCTATCATTAATTTTGTGTCAAACAAGCACACGGCAACACATGATCCTAAAATCGTGTCTACAAGATACGACTCCTTTTCTGCAAAAAGGGCCGATGGGTATAGATAGTGTTTTTTTAATTCTTCTTCCATTTTTAATTATTCGTCGTTTTTATTTTGGTTTTATTAAAACTGGGGAATCAAAACAACATATCATCCGAATCATCATCCCCAAATAGGAAATAAAAAGAAGTTAACTGTTGGGAATCCTAATTCGGCTCCTTTTCCATTTCCAACAACTCTTACTTCATTCAATTTAAACATAGTTCAATTTTTAATAAAACAAATATACAAAATAAATCTATTTATAATCCTAATTTAGATAATTTCTCATCCCTTAGCAACATTTTAATATAACCATCAGTTGGTTTAAATAATATGGTATTGTGATAAGTTTCATATATTGAATTATTATATAAGTATTTAACTTTAATATTATACACCGTCCCACATAATAATTTTTGATAACCGATTAACTCATATTCAGTACTATCAATATTTAATTTATTTAATTTAATTCCAATTGGATACCACTTCTCTAATATTTTAAGTTGTAATTCTAAAGGTGTGTGGTTAAATCTAATTGATTTTTCCTTAGAGTATGTATAATCCCAATATATTAATGCCTTTTTACCAAATTTGCTCATTATTATTATTTTAATTAACACAAAGATAGTATTATTAATTAATATATACTTAATGAAGTATGTTAAATTTTATGAAGAGTTTATATATCATAATAGTGATGATAAACTTAATCTTAATATAGGAAATCGAAATAATATTTATCATAGACAATTAGAGATATCCAAATTAGAATTTGAAAGAAGTTATACCGATAATGATTGGAGTGAGATATTAGAAATTCTTAAAAATGATTGCTCAGAATTTCTAAATGAAATTAAGTCAGATGAGATTGATCCTATTTGGAGAGGTGTTAAAAATAAAGATGAGATCGGAACTCCTGGTATTTGGACTAAAACTCCTTATAGTAATAGGAAAAATCTTGACACACCAAATAAATTAAGTGATGATATGAATGATTTATTTATTGATAAGTTTGGAATCCCAATAAGATCTAATGGAGTATTTGTAACTAAGAGTCCACAAGACGCTTCTACTTATTCTGATTATAAAGCTGACGCATTTAGGATTAAGAAAGATGATAGATATTATGATTTAGTAAACAGTACTGATTATTCAACTGGTAGAAAAACGCCTTATATGGTTTTCCCAATTGGTGATTATAAATATTTCTGGAATGAATCTATAGTTGATTTATATAGTGACAATGAGTGTCACCCATGGTTTTTTGATTATGAAAATTACGATCACAACTTTTATGATGATTGGTATTATTTATACTCAGATCCAATTAAGAATAAATTTAGTGAGAAGAAAGGTATTTTCTCATTTAATGATATTACTACTCATCGATTTAACAATATTGAAAGTTTTAAAACTTATATTTTAGAAAATCCAGATGATTTTGGTTATAAAGGAGATAGTGACTTTGATGATTCTGAATTTAAATGGATTCCAGAATTAACATTTGAAGATTATAAAAAGATAAATTTAGTAGATCCAAAAGATGAACTTTATAAAATTGTTGATGGTTATAAAGATTCTGGTTTAAAATATGTTGAAAATCAAGAAGTAGTATTTGTCTGTGATAAATACTATTTAGTTGATGAAGCATTTTACCCAAATTTATTGAAGTATATAAAAGGTTAATGAAAATTAATATATAATCTATGTTATATTTAAAAGAATTCTACACATTTATAAATGAATGGTCTAAAAATGAACCAATTCCAGAGATTATAAATAAAGATAAAAATTTAGCCATATTTTTAATCGGAGCTCCGGGTATTGGTAAGTCATATTTTATTAAAAATCACATAGATATTAAAAATAGAAATATTAAAGATTTCTCAACTGATGATGTTTCTGTTTTATATACCAAGGACCCAAATATTTACCACAAAGGTAAAGAAGAATTACCTAATGGTGAAATGTCATCCAGTGCTAGTGAACTAAATATAAAGAAGTTGAAATCTTTTATGAAAACAAATCAAAACTTTATTTATGACACAACCGGAGCTGGTAAAAAAGATACTGATACTGGATTTGAACATGTGAAAGAAATATTTGATATAGCAAAGTCTAATAATTATTATACAATTTTTATTCATATTGTATCAACTCTACAAACATCTATAGATCAAGATAAACTAAGAGATAGACACGTTGATGGTGATTATATTAAGTGGGCTTATTCAAAACAACTAGGTGGTATAGTTGATGGTAATAAAGTAGAAGGTAATATTAACCGATTTAAAAGTTTAAACTCTGATCAATATTATATTGTAACCTCAATTGATAAGAAGTATAAATTTTATAAATTTATTAATGGTTCTTTAGTTAAGAGAAAAAATGATAAATATATTTAAGATATCACAAATATATTAAATCATTTCCCTTTTTAGAGTTTTCTATTTCTAACATAGGTTGTAGATTTTCAAAGTGATTACTACCACCCATAGATTTAGGTATTTTATGATCAACTGTTATATGTTGACCATCCTGACTATAAAAGTTATAATGATAAGTACTAGAAACTTCACTTTTTACATGATCTACTCTATCTAATGAACAATAGGAAACGACTAGACCACTTACTGGACAAGTTAGTATATTATTATTAATAAAGTATACCCAAGCTCTTAAACGCCATCCATTCTTTCTCTTTCTATTATTAACTTTTGTATTAACTTTAATCAAAAACTCACTAAGTGTTAATTTATCTATACTAACAATATTTATTTTAGATTTATTCATATAAATTATTATTTAATTTAATATATAATATATGAAATATATAAAAAAGTTTAATGAAGGATTTAATACAAGTGAAATTATTTTTAAAAACAAAAGAAATCCGAATTTAATTATAACGGTTTTTATATCAAGGGATAGAAGGATTGAAAGTATTGAAAATGAAACCGGTATCAGGTTTCCATTTTCAATAGGACAACCAATAAATAGAAATATAGAATCATGGGCTTGTAATAATAACTTTTTAATGGACGGAAAAGATACTTGTCCTGAGAAAAAAGTATTTGGTATTAAGTCTTCTGATATCCCAAAAGGACATCCTCTTAGACATTTATATCCAAATAAGTTTAATTGATACCTAATTTAGATATTTTATAATTTCTAATGTGAGATTTTAAATAGTTACCCATATTTATTAGATCCAAATTTTCAGTAAATTTACTAAATTCTAGTGAATTATTTCTTTTATCTATATTTAAAATAATAAAACCATCATCAACAATCATTAAATCAAATTCAACATAATTTAATTTACTATCCACATAAGAAAATTTATATCTAACATAAGCTATATCACCATCAGTATTTAATGGATCGAAAAATCCATATAAATTCAAACCTGGTAATAAGTTATCTAAATAATCAATAATTATATGTCTATTTTCATAATGAAAATATTTATACATTTTATCACCGATAAAAATTCCCTCTATCATATTTTCATTTTTAAATTACTTAACACAATAATATAGTATCAAAATAATAGTTTGTTTATAAAATAAAAAAGAGAGTTAAAAATAACTCTCTTTTTTATTTAATCTTATGAATTCTTTTTATTCTGTGTTAACCTACCTTCTTCTCTCATCTTATCATATTTATCAGTTATCTCTATAAGAATAGGATCTCTTATTATATCCTTTCTTTCAAATTCAAAAATACCAATATCATTTATACCATCCAATATTTCCTTAAATATATTAACAGCTACATACCTCTTATCTATATCATTTTGATTAATATCACCTGTGAATATAAATTTAGAATCCGATCCTAATCTAGTTACTATCGCCATCAATTCTTTAATATCAAATGATTGAATCTCATCTACTATAACTATACAATTCTTAAAAGTAGATCCTCTCATGAATTGAACTGGTTTAAACTCAATCACCAATGAATCATTTAATTTTTTAAGTGATTCACCATCTAAAATATCAGAAAATACCTGCATAAAACTATCTTTATATACTGATATCTTCTCTTCAAGTGTTCCAGGTAGTGCTCCTAATCCACTAGATCCGACTATTTCAGTAGGTTTTGTTATTATTATCTTTTTATATTTGAAATCTGATAATAATTTTAGAGCTACATAACATGCTGAGAATGTTTTACTAGTACCAGGAGGTCCAGTAGCTACAACTATCTTATTTAATCTAATCAAATCAAATAATGAAGACTGTTTTGGGGTTAAGGTAATTTTTTTAAATTTTATTAAATCCTTACCACTAAGTTCTTCTTCCACATATTTCGGTAATTTCTTATTATTTCTCATATTTTACTTTTTTTTATAATCATTACAGTATTATATATTATATATTATACATTACCTCTAATTAAAATTATCATCTACTACGAACTGAGTTAATTTAATATATATAAATAAATAATACATTTTAGATGAAGTCTGAGAGTTATTTAGTATATGATTTAATATTTTCTGATAATTTGGTTTATGAGATTGATCTATCAGATTATATGGAGGATATATATAGATATGATGACTTTGTAGAGCATATAAAATTCATCCTTAAAAAGGCAAAAGTTGTAATTATAAAAAGCTCTGTTAAAGTTAATAGCAAAACCGCTAAATGGGAGTTAAAAGTAAAAAAGTAATATGTGGGTATATAATAATGATTTTAATAAATGGTATAACTCAAATGATAGTATATCAACCGATACATTTGGATATCTTAAACAAGAGTTATCATCCACTAGATTCTATTCTAAATTTCTAAGTGGTGCTACATTCATTCCAATAAATAGTTTGGATAATATCTTTGATATTATAGGAGAATGGACTCCAAAGAATTGGTATATGAGTATATTAGATTCACCATATGCCGTTCCTAATAATCCTAGTAAGTTTCCAACACCTATAACAGATTCATCATCATATGATTATTATACTAAATTTATAAAGGAATATGGATTAACTCTTAAAAATTTATTCACATCAAATAGACTTATTAAAGATTCGTTGGATAATTATATATATGTTGATGTTGCAACAACATCAGAATTGAGTTTACCTAATATTTCAACCAATCTAGTAGTTGATTCTATTTCACTAAAGAAAGGTCATAAGCTATTGGTTAAGAATCAGACATCACAAGAGACTTTATCAAATAATATCATACCTGAGAATTACTTTAAATCAAAGTTTACAATTATTAAAGATTTAGGAAATACAGTAACATATAGTTATTTAAATAATGAGAATGGATTATATGAATATGATGGATTTAATTTAAATAAATTAAATGATTTAGATAATTATGATAAGTGTATTAGGTTTAGTGTTTATGTTGAAAATGGTATAGTAAATGCTGGTAGACAGTTTCATTTAAATAGGTTATTAAATGGATTTTTCCCTACATCACTTAACTCAGAGCCTATGGAGTTTTCAGATAAACATAATTGGATATTAAGAAATAAAGTAGACTATAATAATCTATTTGAGATAAATTATTATGATGTCATTAAACATGATCAACAGTCTTATAACTTATCAGGAGTTACATATAGTATTCCATCTAGAATAATATCAGTAGGTGAATTTGGTATAATATTAAATAATCAATCTGGTACATCTAATATAATAAATAATAAAGTTAAAGTTAATCTAAGATCAATTTCACAAACAACTACACATTATTGGATATGTGGTGACGATACAACACTATTAAAAGTTCGTAAACATGATTTCTTCATTGAGTCTATAAAATTAAACTCCTTATCAAACTTAAAATCAATTTCATTTTTTAATGATTTGAGAGGTGTTGTGGTTGGTGACTTAAATAATATACTATTAACTATTGATTCAGGGGTAACTTGGAAGAGATTAGATATATCAGAATTCTCATCATTTACTTATAATAAAGTGTTATTTAAAGATTTGAATAGATTTTTTATAGGAGGTAAAAATGGAGTATTCATAGAGGTGTCAGAATCTACAAATGGATGGACTGCATATAGAAGGAGAATTTCAAAACAAATTGATGATGATGATGAACATTTATTAGTAGAAAATATAAATGATTTTTCTTTATATAGTTCTGATAGTTGGAATTTATCTTATGATTATATATCAGGTACTATATCAAATCGAAAAGATTTTATGTTTATATCAACTGATAATGGTAATTTAATATCATATGATTATAATAATTTAACAGAATTTAACTTCTTATATTTAAGCTTTGATGAAGTTAATTATGGAGATATAAAGAATATTACACAAAAAGGTTCTTCTAATGAATTTTATTTTACATCAGATGCTGGATTATATTCTTTTAATTTAGAAAACTATACTAAGATAGGAATCGGTAACTCACATTCTAATTCAATATCAGGACCAACTTCTTCCTTAGTTAGTAATTTATACTCTAATGAAATATTTGATTATAAAGGAGAATCACTAATAATGTGTGGAAATACATCATTGTTACAATCATCAACATATTCTTCTAATGAATTTATATCAATTGATAGTAGTTTTGATAGTAGATTGAAATCAAAAATGTTATTCTTGGATTATGATATGGCGTCTAAGTTAAACTTTTTTACAGACTCTGGTGAATATAGATTACCTAATTCATTAAAACTAAATTTAGATGATTATGGAAATAATGTTATATCATATACTTATAGTTCGTCGGTTAGTCAGACAATTTCAAATAATAATAATATTGATACCACATTTAACGTAACCACTGAATTCAAAAATAAACCTATTAAAGAAATAAAGGTTAAAATAAATTTAACACATACTTGGATTGGTGATTTAGTAATAGATCTTATTGCTCCAAATGGAAAAATTTTAAATATTAAAAAGAAAGGATCTGGTACATCAAAAGCTAATTTAACAAATGTTACATTTTCAACAAATGATAATTACTTAGATTTTAATTCAAATAATTATCCATTTGATAATAAGATATTTAAACTACCGAAAGAACAAGTAACTGATTTCACAGAATTATTACAAAGTGAGGGAGGAGATTGGACTATAAAAATATCTGATAGTGATTCTACTGATGTTGGAACTTTGATAAGTTGTGGTTTGGAATTTTATGAGTCAAAATCATATCTATCATTTTCAGAAATAATAAATCCTAGTATATCACCTAGTTACTTAACACAATCACAAAATAACTGGTGGAGTTATTGGAATGATAGTCAAAAAACATTTGAATATTATAGTAATTCACCATTAGATGAATCTAGTAAAGTTCTAATGTCTAGCACATTCTCTTTTATAAATTCTTATAAGGAATTGGTTGGATTGACTGTTAGTAATGATATAAATGAGATTAAATATTTGGCTCCAACTATTTTAGAATCTGGTAAACAAAGTACCAGATATTATAATACAGGATCACCTCTTAGTATTTCATCTAATCCAATTTATAACTCACCCAATAAACTATATTTATATGACTACTTAGTTATTTTAGAGACTCCAACTAGTTGGATTGGATCAGTTGGTGATGTTATTAGGTTAGAGAGTGACGTAATTGATTGTGAATTGGTTATAAATAAAGTTTTAATATCAGCTACACAATCATCAACTACACAAGTTCCGTCTAGAAAATTTATGTATATGTATTCTGAATTTAATCAAAATATAATAAATTCACTATTATCAGAGAATATAACTATTAAGAATTTAAATTATTATAATAATGATTCAAAACTAATTAGTAACTTTAATTTACATCCAATTTCTAAAGCTTATGAAATAAATGATTTATTAAATGGTGATATATCTATATCTCCTAAATTTAATAACATAACGTCATATTATAATTTAGGATCAATTGTTGATTATAGTGGTGTTATATCAACAATGTCTTATACTGATGGATTCCTAAAATTTGGATATACACCAACATATAATATACTTGATTATTTAGAAAGTATTAACTACAATTCACCAAGTCCTACTTTCTATGGAGACAAAGAATACTTTAGTATGCCAGTTTATAAATCAATACCAATTGGTGATATATCATCACCTAACACAATAAGTATTGAAAAAGATGGTATACAACAATATGGTTATAAAGATGCGTTAGGAACACATTCTGTTTCAAATGATAATAAAGTTATTTTTGGATCAGATTTAAAATTAGAATGGGAGAGTATATTCTTAAACACATTTATAGATGTTTCTATTTATCAACCAAATTATAATAGTTACTTAACTGAGAAGTTACTAGTTACTAAGAAATATGAAGACCTAAACTATAAAAATTTAGGTATTATTGTCTATGTAATTGAGTTCCAAAAGTCATTAAACTATAAATTGGGATATACCTTAGTTGGTGGTTCAATAGATATTAGATCTAGGAGATTTTTAAAAGAAATAAGTAATGATTTACAAGAGTTTAATAATATACAAAAATCAAATTCAAAGGATAGTAAATATACATCTAACGGTATTAATATATTCTCATTTAAGAATAATGAAAGTGAGTTAAACTTTAAAGTTCCTACTGATTCATATGCTAAGATTTTATTATCAGATGTTGATACTGTTAATGAGTTAAGTGCGTTGATGTATATTGATTATAAGAATGAATTATCTATGAATATAACTCGATTAGATAGAGAGTTTAATATACCAATTTCAAATACATTAAATTATAACGGAAGTTTACATATAAAATGTTCTGAGAAACATGATTTGAAAACTGGTGATGGTTTTGTATTAGAATTTAATGGAGGAACTTATTCATCTGAGTATTTAAACCAAGAATATTTTGGATATAATTTTGCTAAGATAATAATTAATGAATATGATTTTATAACTGATATACCTTATGGTAATGATGTTTTTGTGGGTAATGATACCGGTTATGTTAAATATATAAAGAAAGATCCATTCTTAAACTATCAACCAGTTGATATAATTGATATTGGATTAGATAAACTTAGTAAAGTTGCTGTACAATTGGAAGTTGAGAACATTGAGTTAGTTAATAATAAGTTTAATTTAATCAATGTTGACTTTAATAGATATAGATACAGATTAGTTGATGGTATTAGTATAGATGATATATCATCTAAATATCCTTGGGTATTAGAAGCTGAGATAAAAGAAGCCGTTATAGGTCAAGATAAAAATGGGTTAGTTTGGTATAAGGGTATTTGGGAATCTGGTAGATGGTTTGGAGGTACTTGGTATTCAGGCACATGGAAGTATGGTGATTGGTATGAAGGTTTATGGGAGTCTAAGAATATTAATGATAAATTAACAAGTATTGATGTTGATATGAAAACAGTTGATTCTACTAAATCTACTTGGGTAACAGGTAGATGGTATGACGGAACTTGGAATAACGGAACTTGGAATAATGGTAGATGGTATGATGGAGAATTTAATGGAGGTGTTTGGAATAATGGGATTTGGAACTATGGAACTTGGAATAATGGTAGATTCATTGGTGGTATCTGGGTAGACGGAACTTGGAATTCTGGTATTTTTAATACCGATAATGAATTATCATTTTGGTTAAATGGAACTTGGAACTCAGGTGATTTTGAGAATGGTGTTTGGTATAATGGATCTTTTGTGGAAAAGAATGGTGAATCAAGATTTGGTACAAATTCATATAACTCTAGAACATCTATTTGGAAAGGAGGTAAATGGGTATCAGGTAGTTTCTATTCTAGATTAGATAATATAGATCAAGTATCTGATATACACAAATATTCAATATGGGAAACCGGAAATTGGTTATCAGGAAATTGGTATGGTGGAGTATCATATAATATGAATTTTAAATCAGGAACTTGGCATGGTGGGATATTAGAAGATATACAAATAATAGGTATAAATTCTGAGAATAATTCATTTATACTAAATGGTATATTTAGATATAATATAGGTGATCAAGTTCATATTATTGATAATAATTCAAATAACTCATATTCTAAATTCGGTAGCAATTCACTTCCAATTAAATATAAGATTCTTAAAACAAAAATTGATGAAACAAATTCAATAACTGAGATATATGTTGATTATGATATTAACATAATAGATATTGATGGATATATTAAAAAATCTGGTGTTATAAATGAACCAATAACACAAGTTACTACTATGGCACACACTCAAAGTGTTTCAATTACATCTAAAAATACTAATGAAATAAAAGTTAATTTAAATTTAAATCAACAATTTATTGGTGACTTATTAATAAACTTAAAGGCTCCAAATGGTAATATAATAAACTTAAAAGAATTTACTGGTGGTAATTTATTGAATAATAAATTGATTGATACTAAATTCTCTACAAAGAGTAAACC
>Ga0209702_10004300_pt1 | contig 20908 bp, 25 predicted proteins | sample FRY01_FD_187210 | JGI IMG/M metagenome (GOLD analysis project Ga0209702, IMG submission 187210) | Freshwater microbial communities from Lake Fryxell liftoff mats and glacier meltwater in Antarctica - FRY-01 (SPAdes) (version 2) | ecosystem: Environmental > Aquatic > Freshwater > Ice > Glacier... | reverse complement strand
GCAAGTTACGTGAGGCGGCCAACGATCATATGGCGATGCTGGAGCAAAACCCTGAGCGCGTGATGAGCTACTTCCAGGATCGCCGGGTGCGCTATGCCGCTTAAGACTTCATCGGGCCGGAGCAATAAGAACAATTTTTTAATGATCCCTGTGGATACGTGCAACCGCCAGCAGTTTTTCTCAAAGCAGTCATTTCGTCCTGAATCCGTGACCCGCAGAGTGCTGGGTGCTCGGGCGCAGGACTAGCTCCAGGCAAAAGCCTTGCGTGCCCAGGTAGGCCTGCAGCGGGCAGTAACCATCAACCCCGGCATAGGTGCGGCCCACGTGCTCTTAGGCGGTGCCGCTGTTATCCATCGCGAAGGTGTCCACGTCCAGCGGCAGGTAGCCGCAGGGCAGCAAACCGAAGTCGATGGGCTTGCCTGCGAGCTTCACACTGAGCACGGCGGCGTTGATGCGCTCGACCAGCTCGAACCAGTCGCTGGCGTGGGCATCGAGGCGTTGGCGCAGAGTGGGGGAGGACGGCACGGCACGCAGGTGCAGCACGCGGGCGAAGAAAGCGTTGATACGCTGGGCCTCGATGGCGACAAAGTCGTTCTTGCCCAGGCACAGCAAGCCCAGGTAGCTCTTCAAGATGTCGCTGTTGGCGATGCCCGCGATGGGCTGGGTCGTCGAATCGCTGAGCCCCGTGCTGTCGGCCTGCTCCTACGTTCCGGGCACGATGACCATGCCGATGCTGGTGGTGACCGGTGTGGCCTGGACGGGTCTGCAGATTCCCGAATAGTCGACGTACCTGTAGCCGGCATGCCGTGAAGCCGGCTTGCCAGTGAGTCAGCCCCGCTCCGACCCCTTTCCCGACCCGACCTCGAAGCAGAGTACGAAGTCGCGCTGCGCCGCGGTCTCGATGGTGCCGGGGCGCGCTGCCCGCACGCGCGCGACCGCCGTCTGCCCGTCGTCACCCAGCGCCTTCAGCAGCATCGCCGCCATGGTGCCGGTGCGCCCGAGGCCGGCAGCGCAGTGCACCAGCACCCGCTCATCTCGCCGCAGCCGCGCCACCAATTCGTCCTGGAGTTCCAGCCAGGCACGCTGCGCCGCGGCGTCGGGTACGCCAAAGTCGACGATGGGGTAGCGTAGCCAGCCGATGCCCGCCGCCTGCAGCCGCTCGCCCAGTTCGCCAGCGCCCAGCAACTGCAACTCCTCGTCGGCCAGCAGCGTGAGCACGGTGCTGACGCCCGCATCGTGCAGGGCGCGGACGTCGTGCGCCAGGTCGCGTTGCCAAGCGCGGCCGCGGGCGTCGACGCCGCAGCGGCCCGGGCAGTGCGTCATAGCGAGCGTGCCAGCGGGGCGCAGGCGCAGCAGGTCGATGTGCAGCGGGCCCGACAGGGGCTGCTCGTGAGGGCTCATGGAGAGGTCCTGGCAGAAGTTTTCGAAACGACAGGGGCCGGCAGTGACCGGGCCTCGGCGGCTGCAGCGTGTACTTGCAGCAACCGGATGAAGGCCTCGGCAGCCCGCGTGCGGCGTCGGTTGCGAGGCGCGATGACCTTGAAGTGAACGTCGTAGCTCATCGCCTCGGGCAACACGCACTGCATGCGCCGGCTGCGTTGCCAGGTGGCGGCATAGTGCTCGGGCAGGTAGCCAACGTACTGTCCGGTGAGGATCAGCTGCGCGATGCCTTCCAGGCTCTGCGCCGTGGCGCAGTAGTTGAACGACACGTGCTGCTGCACCACCTGCGACTCGCGCAGGTAGCCGCGCATCACGTAATCCAAGCCGGCCAGATCCCGAAGTGTCAGTATGTTGCGGTCGTACAGGGCGTGGCCTTGGCCCACGTACAGGGACAGCCGCTCTCGGTGCAGGGCGATTTGTTCGATCTCCGGGTCGCTCAGCTTGAAGGGGCCGACGGCCAGGTCGATACGTTCCTCCTGCAGCGCACGTTCCAGCTCGAAAGGGTTGCGCACGTCGATGCCGATCTCCAGTTCACGGCTGTGCTCGCGCAGCTCCCGCAGCGCAGGCACTACCGGCGAACTGTCGTCGGAGATAGTGTTATCCACCAGCCCTATGCGCAGGTGGCCCGAGACGATCTGGCTCATCTCGCCGATCTCCGAGCGGAAACTTTCCACCGACTCGAACAAGCGGTCGCAGGCCGCCAGCACGCTCTGTCCCTGTGCCGTCAGTCTGAAGCCCTTACGCCCGCGCTCGCACAGACGCATGCCCAGCGAGCTTTCCAGAGCGGCGAGATGGGCGCTGATCGTGGGCAAGTTGATGTTCAGCACCGTCTCGGCGGCTGACAATCCGCCGCATTCGACGACCTTTCGGAACAGTTTTAGGCGCTTGAGGTCAACACTAGCTTGCATGAGACACACTGCATGATGGTTATGAATTTATCAAAGTATAGTGTGTTACTAGGTGATTGATACGCCCAATTTGGGTGCTTAGAATTACGTTTTTGTAGGCTGCAGTTGGCACATGACTTGCTTAACAAAGCATCAAATGATTGACTCAAAATTTTTCCTTCCCATCACCGGTACCGTACTGCCGCGCTTTGCTGGCATCGCCACCTTCATGCGCCTGCCGCATCTGGCCTTGAGCGATGCGATGGCCGAGCAGGTGCAGATCGCCCTCGTCGGCGTGCCCTGGGATGGCGGCACCACCAACCGTGCCGGTGCGCGCCACGGCCCGCGCCAGATCCGTGACTTGTCCACGCTGGCGCGCAACGTCAATCATGCGTCAGGCCTCAGCCCTTTCGAGCTGTGCCGCTGCGCCGACATCGGCGACGCCTCCGTCAACCCAGTCGACCTAATGGACACACTTCAGAGTGTCGAGACCTTCTGCGCGCAGTTGCATGCCAAGGACATGGTGCCGCTGGCCGCTGGCGGCGACCACCTAATCACGCTGCCGGTGATGCGCGCCATCGCGCGCGGCTGCCCGCTGGGCATGGAGCACTTCGACGCCCACACCAACACTTGGGACGGCTACTTCGGCGGCAGCAAGTTCACGCACGGCACGTCCTTCCGCCGTGCCATCGAAGAAGGCCTGCTCGACCCACGCCGCGCGGTGCAGATCGGCATTCGCGGTGCGCTCTACAACGACACCGAGAGCGACTGGGGCCAGCAGCAGGCCGTGCGCGTTATCGACATTGATGAATACCACCGGCTAGGCGTCGAGGGCGTCATCGCCGAGGCCCGCCGCGTGTTAGGCGATAGCCCCACCTACGTCAGCTTCGATGTCGACTTCCTAGACCCTGTCTATGCCCCCGGCACCGGCACGCTCGAAATCGGCGGTTGCACCCACCTACGACGCGCAGCAACTGGTGCGCGGCCTGCAGGGCCTGAACCTTGTCGGTGGCGACGTGGTCGAGGTCTCGCCGCCTTTCGACCCGTCGGGCAACACCGCGCTGGTGGGCATGACCAGTATGTTCGAGATCCTCTGCGTGCTCGCCGATGCCGCGCACCGCCGCCAAGTAGCGCGGGCCTGACTTTCCCCCCTGTTTCGTCCACTTATCAACCATCAAAGGAATCTCCATGCACCCGTCCTGTCCGTCGCGGCTTCTGTCTAGGTCCTTCATCGCCATCGGTTTGTGGGCCAGCTTCGCTGCCGCACAGGCTGGCGAGCTCACAATCTACAGTTCGGTCGAGGCGGACAACCTGAAGATCTTCTCCGAGAGCTTCAGTAAGGTGCACCCAGGCATCAAGATCAACTGGGTGCGAAACTCCACCGGCATCATCCAGGCCCGCCTGATGGCCGAGAAGGACAACCCGCGCAACGATGTAATCTTCGGTCACGCCGCCACCGACCTGCTGACGCTGGACCAGATGGGTCTGTTCATGCCCTATGCACCGAAAGGGGTCGAAAAGCTCGATGCGCGCTTCCGCGACAAGAAAGCCGTACCGACATGGACCGGCCTCTGGGGCTTCGCGTCGGCGGTGTGCTTCAACACTATCGAAGCGGCCAAGCGCAATATCCCCAAGCCCGTACAGTGGTCCGATCTCACCAAGCCGGTCTACCGCGGCCAGGTCACCATGCCCAACCCAGCCTCATCGGGCACCGGCTTCCTGAGTGTGGCGGGCTGGGTGCAGATCATGGGCAACGACAAGGCCTGGGCTTTCATGGACGGGCTGCACGCCAACATAGCCGCCTACACGCATTCGGGCTCCAAGCCCTGCAACTTGGTGGCCGCTGGCGAGTACGTGGTGGGCATTTCGCTGCCTGGCCGCGCCGCCGACCTGAAGAGCAAGGGCGCGCCGCTCGACGTAGTGGTGCCCACCGACGGCATCGGCTGGGAGATGCAGGGTATGTCCATCATGAAGAGCACCGCCAACGCCGCCGACGCCAAGACCTTCGTCGATTGGGCCGTGTCCGAGCAGGCGGTGGAAGCCTACGCCCCCCGCGTCGAGGTCGTGGCCTACCCGGTGAACATGCCCAAGCGCGACAACATGCCTCCTGAGGTCACCACGCGCATGATTAACAACGACTTCACCTGGGCTGCCGCCAACAAGACGGCCCTGCTCGACGAATGGCGCAAGCGCTACGACGCCAAGACTGAAGCCAAGAAGTGATGCCATGAATCGCGCCACACTAAGTCAGCCAGCTGGGTCCGCTGCGGGCCCCCACTTGGAAGTGCGCGGACTGTACAAGCGCTTCGGCGACACCGACGTGCTGCGCGACGTGTCCTTTGGCATCGCCGAGGGCGAGTTCGTGTGCTTCCTGGGCCCCTCGGGCTGCGGCAAGACCACCTTGCTAATGTGCTTGGCAGGGCTGGAGCAGGCGCAGGCCGGCGACATCCTCAAGCAGGGCGTGTCAATGGCGCACTTGCCGCCGTCGCGCCGAGACGTCGGCATCGTGTTTCAGTCTTACGCGCTGTTCCCCAACCTGACGGTGTTCGACAACATCGCCTTCGGCCTCGTCAGCCAGCGGCAGGCGCGCGGATTGATCGAGCGCATAGTGGGCGAACTGATTGCGCTGTTGTCCCTGCAGGGCCACGAGCACAAGTTTCCCAGCCAGCTCTCAGGTGGCCAGCAGCAGCGAGTGGCGCTGGCGCGTTCGCTTGCGCTGAAGCCCTCGCTGCTGCTGCTGGACGAGCCGCTGTCGGCGCTGGACGCCCAGGTGCGCACGCGCCTGCGCCGCGAACTGCGGGAGCTGCAGACGCGGCTGGGCCTGACCACCATCATGGTCACGCACGACCAGGAAGAAGCGCAGAGCCTGTCAGACCGCATCGTGCTGATGAACCAGGGCCGTATCGAGCAGATCGGCACGCCCTGGCAGATTTACAACCAGCCGGTCAATGCCTTCGTGGCCGACTTCATCGGCAGCGGCAACCTGCTCGAAGGCACGGCGGTGGCAGGCGGCGTGGGGGTCGATGGCTTCGTCATTCCCTGTAGCGCTGCCGCGGCGCCGAACCGGGTGCTGCGCGTGCTACTGCGGCCCGAGGACATGGAACTGTCGGCCACGCGCACGGTGCTGTCCTTCGTTTCGGGCGTGGTGCACCAGGTGGAGCACCTGGGCGCCGTCGTTCGTGCACATCTGCAGGTGGGTGAAGGCAAGGGCGCCGGCACACGCTGGGTGGCCGACGTGGCCAAGAAGACCTATGCCCACCGGCCCTTCGCCGTCGGCGAGAGTCGCTGGCTCGGCGTGCATGCCGACGACGTGAAGGTCTTCTAGTGAACACACTGGAGCTGCCAGCTGCGGCAGGGCGCGCCGGAGATCGACTGTTGCGCGAGCGCAGCGACCGCCTGATGCTGGGCCTGATGCTGTTCTATTCGCTGGTGCTGCTGGTCTGCATTGCGCTGCCCATGTCCACCTTGCTGCAGCGCAGCGTGCTCGACGCAAGCGGCGACTGGGTGGGCCTGGCCAACTACCGCAAGTACGTCGAGTCGGGCGCCTTCCTGGGCTCGCTGCGCAACAGCGTGTGGGTGGCCACCGCCACCTGCCTGCTGGTCATCCCGACGGCCTTCGCCTATGCCTGGGCGCTCAGCCGCAGCTGCATGATGGGAAAGGGTTTCTTCAAGGCCGCGGTGTACGTGCCGCTGCTCATTCCCGGCATCCTCAAGGCCATCGCTCTGATTTACCTGTTCGGCAACCAGGGGCTGCTGAATTCCTGGATGCTGGGCGGCTCGATCTACGGCTCCGTTGGCGTGGTGGTCGCCTCGGTGATGTGGACCTTCCCGCATGCCGTGCTGATCATCCTGATCTCGCTGCTCAACTCCGACCGGCGGCTCTACCAGGCGGCCGAGATCCTGCAGGCCGGCCGCTGGCGCAGCTTCTGGCACGTCACCTGGCCGGCCTGCCGCTACGGTGTGATCACGGCCGCGCTGTCGGTATTCGTGATGGTCTTCACCGACTTCGGTATCGCCAAGGTGATCGGCGGCAACTACAACCTTCTGGCCACCGACATCTACAAGGAAGTGGTCGGCCTGCAGAACTTCGAGATGGGCGCGGTGATCTCGGTGGTGTTGCTGCTGCCGGCGGTGGTGGTCTTCGCGCTGGAACGCTACGTGGCGGGCAAGCAGGGCTCACAGCTCACTGGGCGTTCGCTGCCGCTACATCTGAAGCCGCAGCCCGTCCGCGACTGGGCCTGCTTCACGTTCTGCGCCGCGCTGGTGGGCCTGATGTTAGTGGTGCTGGCCATAGCGCAGTTCGCCGCGCTCATCAAGTTCTGGCCATACAACCTGAGCTTCACGCTGGACAACTACGTCTTCGACATGGAAGGCGTGGGCTGGCAGAACTTCTGGAACTCCTTGCGACTGTCGACTTGGGCGGCCACACTGGGCACGGTTGTGATCTTCCTGGGCGCCTACCTGGTGGAGAAACCGCGCTTCGACACCGGCCTGCGCAAGGGCCTGCAGCTAGCCATGCTGCTGCCGATGGCCATACCCGGCCTGGTGCTTGGCCTAGCCTACCTCCTATACATCAACCAGCCAGGCCACCCGGCGGGCTGGCTATACGGCGGCATGGCGATCCTCGTCATAAGCACCGTGACCCACCTTTACAGCGTGCCGCACCTCACGGCACTGACGGCACTGAAGGCGCTTGGGCACGAGATCGAACTCGTGGGCCTGTCGCTTAACGTTCCGGTGTGGCGCACCTTCTGGCAGGTGACGGTACGCGCCTGCGCACCAGCGCTGCTGGACATCTGGCTGTACCTGTTCCTGCGCGCCATGACCACGCTGTCCACCATCATCTTTCTCTACACTTCGGAGACCAAGGTGGCGGCCATCGCCGTTATCCACATCGACGAGACCGGCGCCACCGCTTCTGCTGCAGCGATGGCGATGTTGATCGTCTACGCCTGCTTGGCGGTTCGGCTGCTACACCACGTTGTGAGCGAGAAGCTGCTGGTGAAGCTGCAGGGATGGCGGCAGCCGAACGCGGGCTGAAAGATCGCCCGCCCGCGGTTTGCAGCGGTTGGAGGCGTATTGTGCCGCCAGCGATCGCGCTCGGAGTTCACGCAGCAATGAGATCCGGGTCCCCTCGAATCCAGTCCAGGCCGTTCGCTGCGAGCTTGCAATTGTTGATGTCCGCCCTCTCCGCCAAAAATGAGTCCCAGAGCGTTTTCCCAACGTTTCACAAGACACCCTGAAAGCCCCGGTTTACCTAGTCTGAAGTTTCGCCACCCGTCATCGTTCAGACAGCGCAGCCTCTCGCTGTTCATCTCGCTGGGCTACAACGACGCGCATTTGGAGCGCATTGCCCCAGCACAGAAGGAGCGCGCAGCGCTGATGTTCGATGCGCTGGCGCGCCACGCGCCGCATTGCAAGGTGTCGCCCCTAAGCGGCGGTGGCTCCTGCTGGGTGCAGCTGCCTGACAACGTACCGGCGACGGAATTGGCCAAACTCGCAGCTGAGCGTGGGGCGCTGATCGAACCGGGGGATGTGTTCTTTCAGGCGGAGCAGCCCAGCGATAACTTCATCCGCCAGGGTGACGATGATTGCCGAGATGCAACAACGCCGCACATCAATGCTGATCGGTTGACGGCATTGACCTAAGAATAATTTTTCAGTGATCCCCGTGGATGAGTACAAGTACCGATAGCTTTGCTCAAAGCAGTTCTGTCGTGAAATGCCTAGTAATATTCTAGGATATTTAGCAACACAGGCACTGACAGCGTTTGATTAGGCCACATATCGTTTGCAAGTATTCCACTTGCTATCACTAAATTCAAATTCATCACACTTTTGACTAAATCTTCACTCTCCTTCGGTCAATGCTGTCAGCCAGTATACATAGCATTTCAAATGCCATAGTAGCTGCCACTAACGCAGTATTGCCGCTGGGGTCGAAGGGGGGAGAAACCTCAACTACATCCCCGCCAATAATATTCAACCCCAGAAGTCCACGCACCAATCGTTGCGCTTCAAGCGTAGTTAATCCTCCAATTTCAGGCGTACCTGTACCTGGGGCATATACAGGATCTAATGCATCAATATCAAAACTAATATATGTCTGACCATCCCCCACCACGCGCCGGGTTTCAGCAATCACTGCTTCCACTCCCATTTGATGGAATTCCTCAATGTCAATGACGCGTATTCCCTGCTCTTGACCCCACGTGTCTTCAGCATCGCTGTAAAGCGCCCCACGTATCCCAATCTGTATGGTGCGCTTTGGGTCGAGCACGCCCTCCTCAATTGCGCGCCTGAATGGTGTACCGTGCGTGTACTTAAAGCCACCAAAGTAGCTATCCCAGGTGTCCGTGTGGGCATCAAAATGCACCATGCCAACTGGACCATTCTTAGCCAAAGCCCGCAAAATTGGGAGACTCACCAGATGGTCCCCGCCAATTGACAGAGGTGCGATCCCTGCACTCACTAGATTATCGAAAAAACTTTCGATCCGCTTAAGTGAATCCATCAGATCAATAGGATTAACTGGAGCGTCGCCCAGGTCAGCACAATTGCAAATTGAAAATGGTTTGACACCATTTGCACGATTAACATTTCTTACCATTGTTGAGATATCACGCACTTGGCGCGGGCCGTGACGCGCACCAGGCCGGTTGGTGGTACCACCATCCCAAGGCACGCCTACTAGACCAATGTCTACTTCCTTAAATATTTCATCTTGCATTGCCACCAAAGGCAGACGCATGAGTGTGGCTATACCGGCAAATCTTGGCATAACTGAACCGGTAATTGGATGAAATTTATTATTTAACATACTCTACTCCTAATTAAATTTTACTTAAAGACTTAAATCAGTTCAAACGGCTAAAAGAGAGCAAAGAATATTGTGAAGAAATAGCGGTGGGAATAAAAACAGTAATTTTAGCGGCTACAGAAATGCGTAAGTTAATCAATAGCCTAAAATCGATGGAAGCCAAAGCGAGATCTGCGGTATGAATGCGATTAGAAAAACAGCAGCTGATGCTACTAAAATAAACGGAATAATCTTCACTATAATTTTCTCGACAGGCTCACCGCCAATACCAGAAGCGACAAATATATTTTCACCCAACGGCGGCGTCATAAAGCCGATGGCTAGCGTGCAAATCACCACGATACCAACATGGGTCGGGTCGGCGCCAATCATATACATAACGGGCAGCAACACCGGCACCAAGATAAGAATGGCGGCCAGGGTTTCCATGAACATACCGACAAATAGCAAGAACACAATCACCAAAGCCCAAATGACGAAAGGGTTAGAGGTCATGTTGAGCATGGCCTCGGCGATGTCACTCGGGATGCGCTGCTCCACCAGCAGGCGGCCAAACGCGGTGGCGGTAAACAGAATCAGCAGCACCCGCCCTGTGATCCAGGTGGTGGTGCGCAGCGACACCTTAATCGCGATCCAGCGCAGCTCACGGTGCACGAACCAACCGATGAACAGGGTGTAAAAAATCGCCACGATGGCCGACTCAGTGGGCGTGAAGATGCCAGCGTATATACCGCCCAAAATAATGATGGGTGCCAAAATCGACCAGATGCCGCGCTTGAGTGCCACCCGCACGTCTTTGCCCGACCAGTTGTCAGACAAGCCGGTGTAGCCCTGCTTCTTAGAAATGAAGTAATTCATGATCAGCAGGCTCCCCGCCATCACCAGGCCAGGTATCACGCCGGCCACGAAGAGCTTGGGAATCGACAGCGAAGCGAAGCTGCCAAACTTTTCCACTGCCTCGGCCGGTGGCTCCATGCCCAGCGCCGCGATGCCAAATATCACCATCGGAATCGAGGGCGGAATGATGATGCCCAAACCACCTGAGGCAGCGGTCACAGCCGAGGCGTAGGCCCGGTCGTAGTTGCGCTTGGTCATGGCGGGTATCATTAGCATGCCTACTGCCGCGGTGGTCGCTGGACCCGAGCCCGAGATCGCGCCGAAGAACAAACAGGCCAGAACGGTGGCCACACCCAAGCCACCGGTGATCGGGCCAGCCAGCGACTCGGCGATGTCTACCAGCCGTCGAGAAATGCCAGCGGCCTCCATCAGCGCACCCGCCAGCACGAAGGCAGGTAAAGCCATCAGTGGGAAGCTGCCAACCGAGTTGAACGCGATCTGCACCATTGCGATCGGGTCTTTGTCGAGCACCACATAGGCACCCATCGCCGCGCCACCGAGCGCCACCGTGATCGGCGCGCCCAGCAGCAGCAGCAGCAGGAAGCCAACAAACAGAATTTCTGCAACGTACATGTCCATGGTCGTGTATCCCGTACGCGATCAGCTTGGCGCCTGCACATCGTTTTTCTTGCGCATTTTCTGGATTTCGGCGGTTCCCGGATCAATCAGCTCTTCGCCTTTGAACACACTCAGGTAAGTGTTCCACAGCACCCGGCCCGACATCAGCAGAAAAGCGATCGGCAAGATCATGTAGATGTACTTCATGGGAACGCCCAGCGTTTGCGCTTTCCAGAACAGGTTCATGCGGTTGAAAACAAAGTCGTAGCTGAGCCAAGCAAAATACAGGTTGAAGGCAACCCAAAGCAGATCGGCTGTGGTCATCATGGTCTTGGCCATCCACTTGGGGAGGAACTGCATGTGCACCGTGACGCGGTTGTGCGCCGACATTTTGACCGCCACGACCGCGCCGAGGTAAGCGAACCATACAAACATGTAGGTGGAGAGCTCCTCCGACCAAGCAATTGAGTAGTTGAACAGCTGCCGCGAGACAATTTGCGCAAACAGCAAGAGCACAAAACCAGCGAGCAGCCATTCGCACAACAACGTCTCAATGTCGTTCAACCAGGCCAGCGTTTTGCGCAAAGGCGTCATGGCGATTCCCTCAACAAAAGGCGCGCAAGGCGCGTCGGATCAGGTGCTTTCACAAGCGCACTGCAAACCGAATCCAGAAAGAAAACGACCACCTGGAAGTCCGTCATGCTCCAAAGGCGGCCGCTACCTTCAGGCCATCAGCGGCCTAGGGTTTTCAGGACTTTGTCGAGCTTGTCTTTGCCACCAATACTGGCGTAGAACTTGGGCCAGACTGCGGTGGTGGCCTTGACGATCCACTCCCCTTCACCATCGGCCGGATCGGTGATCTGCATGCCTTTAGCAACCAGCTCTTTCTTAATCTTGGCTTCGGTCTCGGCCAGCCACTTGTAGCTGTACTCAGTGGCTTCAACACCAGCATCCAAAATAGCCTTTTGCACATCGGCTGGCTGCTTTTTGAACATGGCTTCGCCCACGATGAGAGGCTCCAGCGAAAACACATAACGGATGTTGGTGATGTACTTCTGCACCTCGTTGAACTTCATCGAATTGATGGTGGCGTATGGATTATCCTGACCATCAACCACGCCTTGCTGCAGCGCGGTGAAGGTCTCAGACCAGGTCATCGGCGTGGGGTTAATGCCCCAGGATTGGTAGGACGCGATCATGATTTCATTCTTGGGTACGCGAATCTTCAGGCCCTTCAGGTCGGCCAGGGTCTTGACCGGCTTCTTAGAGTTGGTCAGCACGCGGAAGCCGCTGAAGCCCCAGCCCACAATGCGCACACCTGCGTCGCGCACGGTGTTGGCGGTTAGTTCTTTGCCCACCTCACCGGTAACCAGCTTCTTGGCTTCCTCAGCGCTTTGAATCACATATGGCAAAGAGAGAACGCCCACGGTGGGCGAGAACGGGGTGACGTTGTTGATGGCTAGCACCGAAAAGTCCAGCGTGCCCATCGACGCGCTGTTGACCGTGGTCTCTTCGCTGCCGAGCTGGCCATTGGGAAACAGGTCAATTTTGTGCTTGCCACCAGTCTTGGCCTCAAAGGACGACTTAAACTTGGTTGCCATTTCCCATTGGGCGCCGCCTTGTGCGTCGCCCACGGCAACTTTGAAAGTGGTTGCCATCGCGCCGCTAGCGACGAAGAAGGAGGACGCTGCAAGCAGCGTGACGATGGAGGTAGTCTTAAATTTCATTTGAATCTCTATGCGAGTTGAGGGGAAAAACCAGCCGACTTGGTGGTCGATCTTGGATTAGCAAAAATCAGGCCCGGTTTTTGCGAACGGGCATGAAAACCGAATTTCCGCCTTCAGGCAACTTGGGTTGGGCGGTCTTTGCGAAAAGCGTTCTTCACCAGAATCTTGCCGTCCTTGAAGGTGAATACGTCGACCATGCGGGCCTCGATGCGCGAGCCATCTGCCTTGGTGCCCTTAAAGGTGCACTCAGACACACCGCGATCGCCCACCACGAAGTGTTCGCCGTCCAGCCAGGCGGCATCCGGCAGCGTGGTCCACGCGGCCTTGAAGCCGTCGGCAACTTCGGCGCGGCCGCTGAAGGTGCGGCCCAGCAGGTCGGGGCCGGCCACCGCGTGGAACACGCAGTCGTCGTGCATGAAGCCCATCAGCGCGTCGAGGTCGTGGCGGTTCCAGGCGTCGGCAAACTCGGCCAGGGTCTGGGCGGTGATAGTTTTCTGTGGATCGGTCATCGGGTCTCCTGAGGTCGGTGTCGGGATCTTCACAAGGCGCTGATGTTGGCGCTTTTCGCCGCTGCGGCCCATTTGTGAATAGGCAGTATTGTTGAAGTCAGCGGGCCTGGAGATGTAGAACCAACGGCGGCGAATCGTTAGAGCCAACGATTAGGGGAAACCCTAAACGGCATTTTTTGAGGTGCACGCGAGGCGACTGCTGGCCCCATGGATAGGTCAGAACTGGTCCTAACCAGAGTCTGCTGCTCCTGCCTATGCTTCGATAGGGCGTGGTTCCAGGGACATGTTTTCCAGAACCCACACGCTGTCGCACCAGCCTTCACTAGCCAACAGGTCGGTGCGCCCTACCAACCCTTGGAGATAACCCATGACCTCGACAACCCATGGTGGCCACGTAATGCGGCCTTACGAGTCCACCTACGACCCGCTGGTGAACGCCACGCCGGGCCAGGGCACCGGCTACGCACCCAGTTATTGGGTGGCCTCAGCCGGCAGCCCGCCGCCCGACGATGGCCCGATTTTGTGCGACACCGATGCCGACGTGGTGGTGATCGGCTCGGGCTCCACTGGCATGTCCACCGCGCTGTACCTTGCGCGTGAACAAGGCATCATCGCCACCGTGTTGGATGCGGCCCAGACCTCCTGGGGCTGCTCCAGCCGCAGCGGTGGCCAGGGGCAGAACGCCAATGGTCGGCTGTCTCGTTCGCAGTGGATCGAGCGTTGGGGCATTGACGTGGCCAAGAAGCTGGATGCCGAGGTCCGCATGGGCTTTGAGAACTTCAAGGTGCTAACCAAAGAAATCGAGTGCGAGGCCTATGACGGCGGCCATCTCTACATGGCGCACCGCCCAAAAAAGATGGACTACCTGCGCGAGATGACGCGCGTGCGCAATGAGGTGTTTGGCTACAAAACGCGCATGCTCAGCACCGAAGAAGTGCGTGAACAGCACTGCGACGAGCGCGAGCATGTGGGCGCGATGTTTGAGGAAGAAGGTGTGGGTATCCACCCGCTGAAATTCACCTTCGGGCTGATCCGCAAGGCGCGCGAGCTGGGCGTGAAAGTGCACCCCGCCAGCCCGGTGCAAGGCTGGAAAACGATCAACGGCGTGCACCACCTGCAAACACCTGGAGGTGTCGTGCGCGCCAAGCGTGTGGTGGTTTGTACCGGTGGCTACACCGGGCAAAACCTCAACCCAATGTTAAAAAACAAGATCATGCCGATCTTGTCCAACTCGGTCGTTACGCGCCCACTGACCGATGCCGAAATGGCAGCTTGCAACTTCAAGTCCAAGACCTTCATGACGGATACGCGCACCCTGCGCTTTTACTACCGCTTGCTGGAGGGCAACCGCTTGCAGCTGGGCAGCCGCAGCTCGATCAGCGGCGCCGATGCCGAAGATCCGATCCACCTGAAGTTGCTCACCGACACGATCGCCCGCAAGTTTCCACCGCTGACCAACATCAAAATCGTCCACTCCTGGTGGGGCTGGGTCGACGTGAGCCATGACATGATGCCGCGCATCGCCCGCCCGGACCCGAAAGAGACCGTGTGGCACGCGCTGGGCTACGGTGGCAACGGTGTGGCTTCCTCCACCTGGGCCGGCAAGCGCATTGCCGAGCGGGTGGCGGGCAAAGACGCTGGCCGTGAGGTGTTCAACCTGCCGATCTACAACTCGCCGCTGGAATACCCCAACGCGTTCAATTTGGTGCGCTCGCAAATATTCGCCCCGTTCCGCCGTTTTGGCCAGTTCTTCCTATACAAGTGGTACTGGCTGCAAGACGAGAAAATTTGATCGCTCAGCACACCAGAGAAAGTTATGAATAAGGCCTTACAGGTAGTTGATTGGAAGCGGTGGAAACCACCCAAGCATCTTATGGTCTGACAATACGCAAGGCTCACTCGATGAGCGCTTGGGCTAAATGAAAATAAAAGGACACCCGCCATGGCCATGAAGCGCCTCGTCACCCAATTTGGGATGGGAACCTCCATCCGCAGCCAAAACTACACCGAGGCTGCAGCGCGAGCTATCCGCGATGCTCTCTGGCATAACTCGTTGAATGTGGCCGATGCGTTCGATTTCCCCAGGGAGGCCATGATCATCAACGTTGAGATTGGTGTGCAAAAACCCGACGAAGTGGATTGCGAGGCGTTGCTAAAAATATTTCCATACGGCCAACCATCGGTCAAAGTGGTCAAGGGCGGGCTGGACATCCCACGGCGTGAAAAAGAGGGCTGGAGCGTCATCGCCAACGCTGCGGTCATGGTGTCGTTTGATATGGAGCCCGCTCATGGCTGAAAAACGGATCATCTTGGAGATGGGAACTGGTAACGATCTGTACGGGAGCGACTACACCAAGGCCGCCTGTAGAGCGGTGCAAGATGCCCTGCACCACTCATCCATCATTTTGTTTAGATCCCTCGGATATGACTCTCGTGAGATGCGTGTCCAAGTCACCATTGGCGTACAGGAACCCGACAAAGTTAACCTGGCCCGCGTCTGCGCCGAACTACCTCGAGGTCATGCCGAGGTCACTGCCGTCCATGGCGGCCTCAATGTGCACGACGCCGAGCAAGAAACCACGCACGTCATTGCCTCTGCAGCGATAGAGGCCTTTCTGCCGATCAAGGAGGGTTGCTGGCGTCTTGTGAATGCAAGACTACGCGCAGTGTGACGTGAGCATTGAGAGGTTGCAGCATTCAAATTTTTTAAGCACTACAGAGCTGGAAAGAGCCCATACTTAGATGTGCTTCCTTCCGGATAACCTGGGGTGGTGGCCGCGAACATGATGCGTATCCTGGCGTGAAATGTTGGGCTTGGGGGGCCACAACGGCGCACTCGGACGCAAAGGACCTTAGACGCGCGTCATGCCGTTGTTGGGGCAGTCGGCAACGCGCAACCGCAGTCCTGGCCGTCATGCCCGTGCAAACGCGGTAGAACGTGCGGTTCAGACCTGTTCCAGGCAAACCTGCTGGTACAGCGCGCCAGCCCGCGCCGTGGTGGCCCCCGGCTTGCCGTCCCCGATCAGGCGTCCATCAATCTTCGTTACCGGCGTCACCCCGCCCAGCGTGCCGGTGACGAATGCCTCCTTGGCCGAGTACACCTGCGCCAGTGTGAAGTCGCATTCGCGCACGACGCCGCCGGCTGACTGCCAGGCGTGGATGACGTTGGCCTGGGTAATGCCCTTGAAGCTGTACAGTCCGGTGGACGTCCACAACTCGTCGTCACCACGCACGATGAAAAAGTTGGTGCTGTTGCAACTGGCCACAAAGCCGCGCGGGTCGAGCATCAGGGCTTCGTCGGCGCCGAGGTTGATGGCCTGGATCAGGGCCTGGATAAGGTTCAGGCGGCTGTGGGAGTTCAGCCGCAAGTCGAACACGTCCGGTCCGCTGGTGCGGTAGGTGGATGTCATCAGGCTCAAGCCTCGGGCGCGGGTTTCGGGTTTGGGCGCCTTGTATTCGGCAACGATGACCATGGTGGCGTCGCCGATGACGAAGCGCGGGTCCTGATTCGGGGTGGTCTTGGTGCCGCGGGTGATCATCAGTCGCATGTGGGCGCCGTCGGTCATGCCGTTGCGTTCCAGCGTCTGCCACAGCGCCTTTTCCACGCCGACCCGGTCCATGCCGATGTTCAGGGCGATGGACGTGGCGCCCTCGAACAGGCGCTCCATGTGGGCCTGCAGGCTGATGATGCGGCCCTTGACCAGGCGCAGGCCTTCCCAGATGCCGTCGCCGAGGGCGAAGCCGCTGTCGAACACCGAGACCCTGGCTTCGTTGCGAGGGAAAAATGCGCCGTTCACGTACACCAGTACGGATTCGTTGCGGGGGTCTGATGCGTAACCCTGGGCGCTGTCGGAAGAGGTGTTGGTCATGATGCGGGGCTTGGTTTTCTGGATGGTTTGTGCTGGACCACGTGGGCGTCGACGGTCCTGGCGTGAATAACGGGCGTGTTATGCGGCAGGTTCAAAAGTCGCTGCTCGAGCAGTTGGCTCCGTTACCGCCTCAAAAGTGGAATTCGTTGTGCCTTGCCAGAAACGCCTGGGTACGTACCTGCTGTGGGTTCTTGAGCACTTCGTCTGGCGTGCCCTGTTCGTGGATCACGCCGTCGGCGATGAACAGGATGCGGTTTGCGAAGTGGTAAGCAAAACCCACCTCGTGCGTCACCAGCAGCATGGTGCGGCCCTCTTCGGCCAGCGTACGAATGGTGCGAAGTACCTCACCGACCAGTTCCGGGTCCAGCGCCGAGGTGGGTTCGTCGAACAACAGCAGTTCGGGCTCCATGGCCAGCGCGCGGGCGATCGCCACGCGTTGCTTCTGGCCGCCGGACAGCCGGGCAGGGTAGGTGTCGGCCTTGTCGTCGAGGCCGACGCGCGCGAGTTGTTCGCGCGCCTTGGTCCCGGCCGCGTCGCGCGCCATGCCTTTGACAGTGCGCAGCCCCTCCATCACGTTGCCCAGTGCGGTCATGTGCGGGAACAGGTTGAACTGCTGGAAAACCATGCCCACGCGCTGGCGCACCTTGGTGAGTTCGCGCTCGGTATAGACCGTATCCACGGTGCCGTTGCGACCGGGGCGTTCGACGCCGATGGCGGCACCTGCGAGTTCGATGCGCCCGGCAGTGGGTTTTTCCATGAAGTTCAGGCAGCGCAGCAACGTGCTCTTGCCTGAACCCGACGCGCCGAGGATGGCGATGCGATCGCCGGGCGCCACGTCAATGTCGATGCCCTTGATGATCTCATCCTTGCCGAAATGCTTGCGCAGCCCGGTCACCCGCAGCAGGGGAACGGAGGTGTCCGTAATCGTCATGGAGCAGTGATCGTCAGTCGCCCCGGCGCATCCGGCGCTCCAGGACATAAGTGGCCTGCACCAGCGGGTACAGGAAAGCGAAGAACAGCAGCGCGATCACGGTGTAGGCCTCGATCGGGTTGTAGTTCAACGAGGCGATGAGCTTGCCCTGCTGCAGGAGCTCGACATAGGCCACGGCCGAGGCCAGCGTCGACATCTTGAAGATCTCGATCGCGCGGTTGGTCAGCGCCGGTAACATGCGCTTGATTGCCTGCGGCAGGATGATGCGGCGCATCGCCTGGGCGTGGCGCATGCCCAGTGCCTGTGCGCCCTCCCACTGTCCGCGCTCGATTGACTGGATGCCGGCGCGAAAGATCTCGCCCGAGAACGCCGCCGAATTCAACGAGATACCCAGCGCGGCGGCCATCAGGGGGCTGATCTCAAATGGCACCAGCATCGGCAGCGCGAAGTAGAACCACAAAATTTGCACCAGCACCGGCGTGTTGCGGAAGAACTCAACAAAGGCGCTGGTCGGCAGGTAGATCCACTTGCGTGTGGAATACCGGCCCAGTCCGACCAGCAGGCCAAGCGCCAGACCCAGCACCAGGCAAATAGCAAAGATGCGCAGTGTGCCGGCCGCTCCAGCCAACAGCGCCTCCGGGTTGTCCCAGACCGCATCGAAGTTCCACTGGTGGTTCATGCTCAGTGCACCGTGGTTTCACCGCTGACGGCCAGCCGCCGTTCGACGCGGTGCACCACCAGGCTGACGGTGTAGATGACAGTGAAATAGATCAGCGCGGTGACAGTGAACACCTCGAGCGGGCGGAACGTTTTCTGCGCCAGCTCGTTGGCCTGGAACAGCAGGTCGGCATACGACACCGTGGCCACTAGTGTGGTGGTCTTCATCAGCTCGATAGAGCGTTCCATGAAGGCCGGGATCATGCGTTTGACCGCCTGCGGCAGGATGACACGGCGCATCGCCTGGGCACCACTCATGCCCAGCGCACGCGCCGCTTCGCTCTGGCCGCGGTCGATCGACACGATGCCGGCGCGGAATACCTCGGCGAAGAAAGCCGCCGACTGAATCGAGAAGGTGAGCGAGGCGGCGATGAACGGCGTCATCTCCACCTGGATCAGGATCGGTAACGCGAAGAAGAACCAGAACAGCTGCACCAATGGAGGTGTGGTCCGAAAGAACTCAATCAAGAAACCGGCTGGCCACGCCACGCTGCGCAACCGGGACAGGCGCAGCAGCGCCAGAGCCAGACCCAGCGGGATACCGAAGGCCAACGCGGTGCCGGTCAGCTTGAGCGTATTGAGCAGGCCTGCGGCCAACATCCCGGAGTTGGCCAGGATGGGGGTAAAGTCCCACTGGTACATAAGCCGCAGGTCTGCGGTTTCAGTGCGTGATCAGAGCATCTCTTTCATCACCGGCGGCGAGGCCTTGGGGTCCAGGCCGAAACCGACCAGGAACTCCTCATACCATTTCTGCGTCTGGCCGCTCTTGTAGTACTCGGCCAGCTGCTTGTCGACGAAGGCGAGGAAGGCCTTGTCCTCCTTGCGCACGGCCGCGCTGGAGGCCTGCGATTTCGCTGGCGTTGGAATGACGATCTTGCCGCTGCCGAGCCTCTGGCGTGCGGCCAACAACGGTGGGTGGAACAGGCATACCGCGTCGGCACGGCCGGCTTGGAACGCGGCAATGGCTTCGCCGTTGCCTGGAAAACGCTGAATGGTAGCGTTGGGCGTGTTCTCGGTCAGGAACTTGTCCATGGAGCTTGCCTGCGGCACCGCGATACGCACACCGGCCTTGTTCAGATCGGACCATTGCTTGGCGAGCAGGTCGTCGCGCGCCAGTACGGCCAATGAGTAATACAGCAGCGGCGCCTGCGGGAAGTCGACCGCCTGGGCGCGTTCGGGGGTGGCGTCCAACATGTACATCACGTCGATCTTGTTGCTTTGCAAGGCGGCGATGGCGGTGCCCCAGGTCACTTCGACTGGTTCGAACTTCACCCCCAGCGCCACGGCCATGGCCTTGCCCATGGACACACCGACGCCGCTGGCCCATTCGCCGGTCTTCGGGTCCTTGGAGAACCATGGTGGCGCCTGGGTCACCCCCACGCGCAGGCTGCCGCGTTGCCTAGCCTGATCCAGCGTGCTGCTGGCCTGAGCAAAAACCATGCCCGGCAAGGTGCTGGCCAATGCTGTGGCTGCAATGCCGGTGAGAGCGGTACGTCGATTGAAAGTCATGACATGTCTCCTATCGTGGGGGGTGGGTCGAACGGGTTGGCGGATCGCATGAAGGATTCGGTGCGTTGGGCGCCGCGTCCCATGTGGCTGGTAACCTCGGCGAGCATCACATCGAGGTTGGCGCCCAGCGCAGCCTGCACGTAAGCGTCATGGCTGTCGCGCTTCGGGCCACGTGTGGCGTGGGCACGGTGGTGGGCCGCCCAGTACAACTGCAGCCGACCGCGCAGGCTGTGCCAGCTGCGTTGCAGCAACTTGTGGCCGCTGGCCTCGTAGACTAGGCCGTGCAGCTCGAGTTCGGCCAAGATGCTGGCGGCGTCGTCACCGGCATCGATGGCCTGGGTGAGTACGATATTGCGCCGATGCATTTCGTGCGTAAACGCGTCGTCGCGGCTCGGCCATGCCTGTTCAAAGGCAAAACGTTCGAGCGCGATGCGCATTGAATAGATCTCGTGGATGTCGCCCACCGTCAGTGTGATGACATGGGTGCCGGTATATGGCACCGTGACCAGCAGTCCTTCTTCTATGAGTTCGCGCAGGGCTTCGCGCAGCGGACCGCGGCTGACGTCGAACTGCTTCGCCATCGCGGTTTCGACCAGTGGCGCGCCCGGGGCAATTTCACCGCTCAAGATTGCGGCGCGCAGTCGCGCTGCGATGTGCTGTCGAAATGTGCTTTTGCGCAGACGGTCGACCTGGAACCCACCTTTTGGGGTGGGCTGCGGTGGTACGGCAGAAGTAAATAGCATCAGGGCGGTCGACGATCGATTGTTGACAATCATAAGCGGAGACAAAAGTGTGTCAATCAGATTTTTTGCCCGGTCAGCGCGAATTTCTGGAAATTCACGTTAATCGCCTGCCCGCAGCCCACATCATCGCGGCCCCGTCACAGGCGCGTCCCGGAACAGCCGCAATCCACGAATATGCCAGTGGTAGTAGTCAGGGCCCCTCACGTTCTCGTGCTCAACGACGGGATTGACCGCTGGCGTGAACAGCGAGGGTTGGCTGTCCAGGCCGCACTTGAGGATGTTGGTCACGCTGCGCAGCGTG
>Ga0209702_10004299_pt1 | contig 20911 bp, 23 predicted proteins | sample FRY01_FD_187210 | JGI IMG/M metagenome (GOLD analysis project Ga0209702, IMG submission 187210) | Freshwater microbial communities from Lake Fryxell liftoff mats and glacier meltwater in Antarctica - FRY-01 (SPAdes) (version 2) | ecosystem: Environmental > Aquatic > Freshwater > Ice > Glacier... | reverse complement strand
TTTCTGCTTTAGGTTGGATGTTTTCATAATAAGGGTAAGATCCCTAAAACAACTTAGAGAAGGTACTGACGCTGAGTAAATAACGAATATATTTGCACAAAAAAATTTGCACCCTCGGGAAGTACGAAGACCTTCATAACAATCTAAAGTACACTAATCACCATTTATAGGTATACTCAACACGTTCAAGTGTCTGCTGATAGTCCGCATTTCGTATAACAAAATCCTTAGATGCACTCGAATCATGGGAAAAGAGCTCGAGTACTTTTTCTGGATAAATCAACTCTGAACTTTTCTCACCTATATATTGAGCGAAAGATGAGTAGGTGATTCGTACTTCCCGAGGGTGGGAACATTGTAACAACGAAAAATTTTGAAGTTCGCTTTTTTGTAAAATCAAAGCCTAGGTCTCCGCTCTCATCTAAAAATATATATGAAATAGTTACTTTTAATATCTTGAATCCTATCTCAATTCTAAATATCATCTGCACTATTATAGTCTTAAAATAAGTAGTTTTACTCCTTTTAATCTAGATTTATTGTCTCACAATGCGGAACGCATATATGCGTTCCTTACAATCATTATGCTCAACTTTCTCCATAAAAAACCCCGCCTTTTACAGCGGGGTATTTTAGTTTTGAATCAAAACTACTTAATTTCAACTGTTGCGCCGGCTGCTTCAAGCTTTACTTTTGCTGCATCTGCTTCTTCTTTCTTGACGCCAGTCAGGAGTTCTGCTGGTGTGGTTTCAACAAGTTTCTTTGCATCCATAAGTCCTAGATCCTGTCGGAGTTCTCGGACTGCTTTGATGACTGCAAGTTTTTGGTCTCCTGCTGCTGTAACGACGACGTTAAACGCGGTCTTTTCTTCAGCTGGAGCTGCATCTGCGCCTGCTGCCGGAGCTGCTGCTGCCATCATAGGCATTGCGGATACGCCAAATTTTTCTTCAAGATACTTTGCAAGTTCGGACATCTCAACAACTGTAAGCGCTTCGATACCGTCTGCAATCTTCTGAAGTTTTGCATCCAATTTGATTTCTTTTTTTTCTTCTGCCATGTGTATTTGACACCTCCTTTATTTCTAAAGTAATTAGTAATAATCTGTTATTTATTTATGGATCGTTCGGTCTCCGCCAGCTGGCGGATCCCTCAGGATGACATTGCTAGCTTAGTTCTCCTGCGCTTTTGCATTCAACACGAACACCAGTTTCTGCATAGGATTCTTCATAGCACGAGTTGTGCGTACAATGGGGTTCATCATCGCGCCGAGAAGCTGTGCAACAAGCTGATGTTTTGCAGGAAGCTGTGCAAGCTTGGTCATTCCTTCTGAATCATAAGCCATATTTTCGATCATGCCAAACTTGAAGCTGAATGCTTCATTTGCTTTTGCTGCGTTAAAGTATGCTTTGAGTCCTGTTGCCCAATCACCAGTAAATGTGATAAGAGCTGACTTCTCTCTGAGTGGGAAGAATGAAGAGCGGATTTCTTGATATCCTTTTTCGTCTTCTGATAGTTTATTTACAGCCTTTTCAAAGAGCGTATTTTTTATGACTTTCATCTGCGCATCACTTGTGCGAAGTTCTGCACGGAGTCCTTCAAGGCTCTTGTGTGTGGTCTTCTCAAACTGGACGAGTGCGAAGTTTTTGCTTGCTTGAAGTGATTCGATAACAGATGAAACGATATCTGTTTTTTGAGTGTTTGACATAAGTATTCACTTGACCCGACTCTAATCGGGTGCTCCCTGAGGGTTTTATAATCCGATATGTATCGAATATCCGCAGGTCTTGGTGACTGATAATGTTAGAGTTCTTATTGTAATAGACACGATGTCCATTTTCAAGCTGACTTAGATTTCTCCGAGGAGATCTTTCAGTGACTTTGACGGACCATCTTGTGTTCCTTGACGCTTCGCTTTCTTTTGAGCCATGCTTGCTTTGTATTTTTTGGCTTCTGATTCTTTCTTCAAGAACTTGTCTACTGTTCCCTTTGTATCAAGGAATCTCTGTTCACCTGTATAAAAAGGATGACACTGTGAGCAGACCTCTACATTGATCGAGTTTGTTGTCGATCCTGTGGTAAAGGTTTTGCCACATGAGCATGTCACAATGACGTCTTCGTTGAATTTTGGGTGAATAGCAGCTTGCATAGAGGATTATTATACCATGAAAAAATGAAAATGGAATCACCATGAACTTATTTAAGTTTTTGAGCGAGGAGCGTAAACACCTTCTCCCACTTTCCACTTGCAATGATGTCTTCAAGGTTATGAAAGCTTTTGTTTATTCGGTGGTCAGTAAGTCTATTTTGCGGAAAGTTATATGTGCGCATTTTGTCAGCCCTATCCCCTGCCCCAATATCTTTCATAAATGAGTTTTGGATACCCTGTTTTTTATCTTCTTCAAGTTGATACAGCTTCCCTGCGAGGAGTTCCTTTGCAATCTGTCTATTTGCCTGTTGAGTTCTTTCACGACTCGAAGTGACAATGATTCCCGTCGGTTTATGAATCAGTCGAACGGCCGAAGAAACCTTATTTACATTTTGTCCTCCAGCTCCTCCTGCTCGAAAAAACTGCCAGTCCAAATCACCATCATTTATATGAACTTCTTGAGTTGAGACTTGAGGCGTGACGATGATCACAGCAGTTGAGGTGTGAACTCTTCCGCGCTTTTCTGTGCTTGGGACTCGTTGGACGCGGTGTACACCTGTTTCATTTTTGAAGTATGTAAATGCATTATGACCAGTAATCTTCAATACATTCTCTTCAATCTGCTCTGCTTTGAGACCTTGTTTTTGTGCAAATTTGGCATACGAGACCAAGAGGTCTTGACCCCAAAGCTTTGATTCATCTCCGCCTGCGCCTTGTGCAGCTTCGATGATGACGGTGTTTGTATTAATGCTCATAGATATGTTTTAACTTTGTGAATCCCTCTCACGATGTAACGTCGGGGTCTGGATGACGGTTATTCCCTCCTGAATTGTTCCTTTCGTCTCTTCTCCCGTTCTCATGTTTTTCAGTGTTATTATTTCCTTCTTCACTTCATCAGGTCCGATGACGATGACGTACGGAACTTTTTTATCATTGGCATACTTTATCTGTTTTCCTAGGGCATCTTTTGTATGTGGATACAGCTCAGTCGCAATACCTTGTGCTCGAAGGTCTCGCGCTATACCAGTTGACGCCTCAATACATTCAGGGTTAAAAACAGTGACCAAGACACGTGCCGTGGACTCAAAAGATGGCAAGAGATTGAGTTCCTCAAGTGCTTCGATTGTTCGGTCAAATCCGATTGCAAACCCGGCAGCCGATAGTTCTGGTCCGCCGAGTTGCTTGATAAGATTGTCATATCTTCCTCCTCCACCTACTGATCCGCCAGAAATCTCTGGAATAACACCTTCAAAGATGAGACCTGTGTAATAATCAAGCCCTCGTGCAAGGGATGGCACAAATTCAAGTGCTTCTTCCGGTACGCCAAGATCCATTGCATATCCCATGATTTCTTGACAGTTTTTTGAGAGAGGAATTCTATTCACCGTATTGACGACTGCAGTGGTATTTTCTATTTCAAGCCCTTTTTCTTCAAGCTCTTTCATAACATCATCCTGACTCAGCTTATCGAGCTTATCAATCGACTGGATAATCGAAAAAACCGAGACATCTGCTGTCTCAAACGGTTTTATTGCTTCAAAAAGAGATGTGCGATCATTGATGCGGATTGTGATATCAAGTCCGAGCGCCTTGTATGTCGCATAAAATACAGATAAAATCTCTGCGTCTGCAAGTGGAGATGTACTTCCGAAGAGATCACAATCACACTGTGTGAACTCTCTGTACCGTCCTTTTTGGGTGTTTTCGGCACGAAAGACATTCTGAATCTGATAGCGTCTAAAGTATTTTGGAAGCGTGTGGCTGTACTGAGCAAGGACTCGCGCAGTTGGCATAGTCTGATCATATCGCATGCCCACCTTTCGCTTTCCTCGATCTTCAAAGGTATAGACCATTTTATCTGCCTCACTCCCATACTTTCCCAGCAGAAGCTCAGCATACTCGAGAGTAGGTGTCTCAATAGGTTCAAAGCCGTGGATTTGGAATGCTTTGGTGATGGTGTTTTTTACCCAGTCGCGTACGCGTTTTTGTTCGGGTAAAAAATCACGAAATCCTTTAAGTGTTTGTACAGTGCTTTGACCAGTCATACGAATATTATACACGCTCCATAATTTATCGCTCTATCACAAGTTCAAGTGCTTTTTGAAGCTGCGCATCTGTCTCATCGGTGATTGTGTTTCCATCAGGAACTTCATTGGTCACAGCAATTTCAGGTTCGATTCCTTTTCCGTTGATCCATTCTCCTTCTGGGAGTAACCATTTTGCAATGGTGACATGCAGTCCTGCACCTTCAGATAGATCAAGTGCCTCTTGGACTGAGCCTTTTCCAAAGCTCTTTTCTCCTACAAGGGTTGCGCGCTTGTGGTCACGCAGCGCGCCAGACAAGATTTCTGAGGCTGAGGCCGATCCTTCATTAATAAGAATAGTGAGTGGGATATCTTGGAGTATCCCGATCCGCCGCACATTGTAAACACGATCACTATTATTTGTCGTCTCTTGTGTGACGACGAGATCTCCTTTTTGCAAAAACTCAGACGCGATATATACGGCACTTTCAAGGTATCCTCCAGGATTTCCTCGTACATCAAGCACCATGCCTGAGATCGTGCCTGCTTTATATTTGCTTGCTATCTCAGACGCAGCCTTATCCCACTCAGAGTTCGTTGAGTCTCCAAACTGGCTGAGCTGAAGATGTGCGATCTGTTTTCCCTTCGAAGCTTTGTATGAGAGCTCGACAGAAGGGACCTTGATCTCTTTTCGTGTGATGCTGATATCCTTTTTCTCACTGCCACGTAAGACAGTGAGTACCACGGCAGTATCCTCTGGGCCTCTGATTTTTGAGACAGCTTGCATAAGTGTCCATTTCTCAGAAGATTCGCCGTCAACCATAATGATAATATCGTTTGACTTGAGACCTGCTGCTTCAGCTGGTGAGTCTTTGAGCGGAGAGATGACTACAATTCGTCCTTCCTTGAGTCCTAGTTGGGCTCCTATTCCTTGGAATTTTCCTCCAAGATCATCTTTTGACTGTTTATTTTCTTCTGGTGTGAGGAAAAAAGTATATGGATCATCAACTGAAGCGACCATTCCTTTTATTGCTCCAAAATACATTTTTTGTGGATCTACCTTGGTTTTATCAATATACTTCTGTTCAATTTTTTCCCACGTGTCCCAGAAGAGTTTGAAATCAATATTATTCTCTTCTTTATCGGTTGCGACTTGATTTGTGGCATTAAATACGGTGTATGTTGACTGTCCGCGGGAGTCTTTTTTGAGTTTCCACTCTGAGTACTTGTATCCTGTACCAAAGAGAAAAATTGCAACTGAGAAATACAGTAAAATATCTGTCAGTCTTTTTGAGCTTATTTTCATGAGGATTTAGTCGTAAAAATATAATGTGTTTTCTTCTGGGGCAACGATGAAAAAAGGATACTGCTTGTTATGAACTGTGTCAAAGTCTTTTCCTTGGTGCAAGATAATTTGTGTGAGAGTTCCCTGTGGTGTGCTTTTTTCACTCATGATGAGAGCCTCTGCACCAAGTGCTTCAATTTTGCTGTGATCCATGGGATTCACGGTTTTTGAAAAAATTGACTTTCCTTTTATGTCTTCTTCAGAAAAAGGGATCGGGGCTGGTGGTGCGTAGAATATTTGTCCACCCATAAACTCGACACCTTCAAGAATTTCTGCTTTGTATGCTCCTTTGACCTTGAGATCAATGTATCCATCATTGACCGAAGCAACCTCACCTTGGAAGTAGCAAAGAATCTCTGAAGATTCGCCTCCATCCTGCGTGATAATCACTGTTCCGCGTTCGTGGTTGATCTCTTTGAGGACGCCATCAACGTGGCTTACATACCGTTTTGAGCTCATGAAGGTCTTATCCTCTGCTAGGAGTTCGCCGTTCGTTACCGTATCACCGATGGATTTTTTGACTTTAAGAAAGATCTTATCTGGAGCAAAGCCCATGGTCTCAGCAAGAGGAATCTCCACAGATGTGCTGCCCTTTCGCTTTATAAGAGGAGTGGTAAAATCAACGGTTTGACCTTCCACAATAAGAATTTTTCCATCATGCGGAATCTTTACTGGCACGTTCATGTAAAGATTATAGCAGTTATTATGCTCCCTGGTAAGAGGTATATGGAAGGAGCGCAAGATAGCGAGCGTACTTTATGTGCTTTGAAAGTGATCTCTGATGTTTTGCACAGATATGACTTTTTTCACGACTCACAATCTTCTTACGTTGGGTTAAGAACTTTTCTAGATTCTCAACATCTTTGTAATCAGGCTCAAGGCTGTATTTGCAGTAAAAACACTTCATATTATTTTAATAAATGATTAATGAACAATGAATAATTAGAATGGAATATCATCAGGGTTTACATCTTCGTCATTGTTTTCAGATTTAGGAGCTGGTGCCGCTTCTTCATCCTCTTCGCCTTCTTTTTCTTCAGGTGATTTAGATGAGTCTACTTGGCTTGCACGGCGTCCGTCACTAAACACAATAAAATCTTCGAGAACAATCTCAGTGATATTTCTTTGTTGCCCATTTTTGTCAAGATACTCTCGATAGGTAATTCTTCCTTCAAGGTATACTTTCCGTCCTTTGGTTAGAAGCTGATTACACAGTTCAGCAAGCTTTTGCCAAGCAACAATGCGGTGATACTGTGCTTCTTCCTTCACTTGACCATCTGCTGTTGTCCATGATCGATTGGTCGCTACACCAAGCGTACATACCGCTGTATTGTTTGGCGTATATTTCAGTTCTGGGTCTCGTGTCAGGTTCCCAAGTAAGGTTACTTTATTTATTGATCGGCTTGCCATAGTTCGTATTCAAATGCTAACGGTTATTTTTTTGGTTCAGTTGTAGCTTCTTCTTTCATAAGAAAGAGGTATCGAAGGACTACCTTGTCGTAATTGAGTTTGATTTTGAGCTCATTGAGTTTGTTTTTATCTATTGTGATATGCCATGTATAGTACTCTGCTTGTGACTGTTTTTCGATTGGGTACTCAAGAAGGCGTTTTCCCCAAGGCAACTCTTTAATTTTCTTTCCTCCAAATGTGGTGAGGACTTCTTCAAGTTTTGTTAATGATTTTGGGTCTTCGACGAGGAAGGTAAGTTCGTAAGTTGTCATAGGTGTCTCGTGGAACAATAACGCTTGTAACTCCTGTTATAGTATAGAATTTAGTAATACGTCATATAATAGCTATAGTATGACGGGAAATTAAACATTATTATACCATCCTGAAACTAAATTACAATATCTGATGCGAAGATTTACACTATTCTCTCCAGTTCTGTTGATACTTGTGACATTCCTTCTTGTGTATACACGGTTTGTCGGTATCGATTGGGGTCTCCCGTTCCCCATGCATCCTGATGAACGCAACATGGTGAGTGCGATTCTCCAGTTGCGCTGTACTTCAGGGATATGGACCGAGTGTTTGAACCCTCATTTTTTTGCATATGGGCAGTTTCCTTTGTATCTTGCTGCTTTCATGAGCCATGCGCTGTCACCACTTTTTGGGAGTACAGATTTTCTCAGGCATGACGTGGTGACGCTTTCGCTTCGTGCAATATCTGCGCTCGCAAGTATAGTGATGGTCGGATTTTTATATCTGAGTGTCAAGCGATTTCACCCACATCTTACTACCATCCAAAAGATAAGTACGCTGCTTCTTTTGACATATATCCCTGCATTTATCCAGTTTGCGCATTTTGGGACTACAGAGTCACTTCTCATGATGTTTGTTTGCGCATTGACATACTTTGGAGTGAAGGTTATAGACAAAGATATGAGCCTTGCTTCATATGTCAGGACGAGTGGGATTCTCTTGGGTCTTGCTGTTGGGACGAAAGTCTCAGGGGCAGTTTTTGCGATTATTCCTTTCTCAGTCATGATCATCTTTATGTTCTATAAAAAATCATGGAAGTCCGTTGCGAATGGATGGTTTGCTCTTGCGAAAGTAGCTGCCATCGCAGTTGTTTTCTTTATTATTGCCTCTCCATACAATATGATAGATTGGGATGGATTCATACACTCAATGAATTATGAATCTTCTGTCGGCTTGGGGACCTATAAAGCATTTTATACTCGTTCTTTTGAGTTTACCGTTCCGATACGCTTCCAAGCACTCAGTGTGTTTCCTTATGCGCTTGGATGGCCAGTATATATCGTGAGCCTTCTTGGAATGATCTTTCTTCCATGGAATAGGAAGTATCTGGTGTTACGCGTTTCGGCAATTGTTCTTTTTGTGCCGACTGCATTCATGTATGCCAAATGGACACGGTTTATCGCTCCTGTGTTTCCAATTCTTGTCTTATTTGCAGTATTGACGATTTTGAGCGTTACAAAGAGATTGCCATTATTCATTATTCATCATTTATTCATCATTCTCTTTGCTCTCATCATGATTATTCCTGGTGTTGCATACCTTGCAATTTATCAAAATCCAGATGTGAGATTTGTTGCGTCACAGTGGATGAATGAGCATATTGAGGCAGGTGCACAGATTTTGTCCGAGACAGCAAATGTCGTCGACGTCCCGATAGAGTCACCCCTCCACCCAATCTCGTTTGATTTTTATGAAGTAGATCAAAACCCCATTCTTCAAAGCGATCTTGAAGGATACACTTCGACAGCAGAGTATATTTTTGTTCCATCACGGCGAGTTTTTTGGAACCATACGTGTGTTAAGCCAAATAACACGATACACGACACCTACCTGCCGGCAGGCACGGCACGATACACGAGTGGTCGATGTGAACAATTGAAAGAGGAATATCCTGTATTAGATACATATTATAATGACCTTTTTGATGGTTCGCTTGGGTTTGAAAAGGTCGCAGAGTTTACCAGCTTTCCAAGGATTTGCGTGCTACGTGATACATGCTTCGTGTTACATGACGAGTCCGCCGAGGAGACCTGGACTGTCTTTGACCATCCTGTTGTGAGGGTATATAAACGGCGCGGTGGACGTGCCAATTGAATCTTTGTGTTCTCTCAAAATCTTCGCTATACTAACAAGTGATATGAACTTGAAACGCTTTTTTAATCCCCGAGCCGTTGCCATTGTAGGTGTCTCTGAAAATCCAAAAAAAGTAGGGCACTTGGTCGCAAAAAATATGCTTGCACAGGGGTATGCTGGCGATCTGTACTTCATTCATCCATCTGGAAAAACTATTTTAGGGAAAGCCACACACTCATCATTAGCGTTAATCGAGAAGGTCGTTGATCTTGTTGTTCTTGCTATTCCTGCAAAATATGCAGTCCCATATTTGGATGAGGTTGCTGCACACGGATGCCGCAATGTAGTCCTTTTCGCTGCAGGATTTGGAGAAACGGACTCTCCTGAAAGCAAGATCCTCGAAACTCAACTCAAGGCAAAAATCGACGAACATGCAATGACCCTACTTGGTCCCAACTGCATTGGGTATATAAATACTGCAAACAATATGAATGCAACATTTTTTAGCCATGTTGCACCGCATGGGACTGTTGGTATTATCTCTCAATCAGGAGCTCTCGGAAGTGCTTTTCTTGATTATGTTCCAGTCAAAAGTCACATAGGGATATCATCTTTTATTAGTCTGGGGAATAAAACAGCCGTAGATGAATCTGACTGTCTTGAGTATTTGACTCATGATGAGAAAACCAATGTTATCGGAATGTATCTTGAGGATATCAAAGATGGTGTGAGGTTTCGTCAGGTACTGAGAGCTGCTACTGCAGTAAAGCCCGTTGTTATTCTCAAGTCAGGGCGGACCAAAGAAGGTTCTCACGCAGCTATGTCACACACAGGGAGTATGGTCGGAGATGATGCTGTTTTTGATGCCGTGATCCGTCAAGCAGGAGCTATCCGTGCAAGTTCATTTGCTGAGTTTGAGATGCTTCTGAAGTTATATACCCTGGAAGCTATTCCGACCAATAGGCGTGTTCTTGTCTTATCAAATGCGGGTGGAATGGGAGTTCTTCTTGCAGATGAGATTGTGTCAAAAGGTCTTCATCTTGTCACGGTATCCCAAAAAACCTCAGACAGGCTTGCAGATGCCTTCGAGGACACCAAGAAAATTTCTGTCCATAATCCGATAGATCTTCTTGGTGACGCAAGCTCGTATGATTACCGCACTGCAATTCGTCTTACGATGAAGGAAAAAGATATTGGATCAGTCATTGTCCTTCTCACGCCACAGGCAAATACGGAAGTTTTTGAAACTGCAAAGGTACTTCGTGATATTTATCACGAATTTAAATACAAACCACTTTATCCTATATTCATGGGAAAAGAATCTGTCTCTGAAGCTCATACCTATCTTGAAAAAGAAGGGATTGCAAGTTTCAGGTATTTTTCAGCACTTCCGTCTGTACTTGCTAAAATATGTCACGCCGAGGAATGTAAGTTAAAGAAAGCTACTGAAGTTGTATCGCCCGAGTATAAAATCGCGCTCTCAGCCAACAAGAAGAAAGCTCAAACTCTCTTTGATGAGCGCTCACTTCACCAACCATACCTGAACCAAGCTGACTCATTACAACTGCTGTTGTATGCCGGTATGAAGATTGCAAAGCCATTTCATGCCGTGCATCCAGAGGATCTTACAACCGTTGTTGAAGCTGTCGGGTATCCACTTGTTGCAAAAATTGCATCAGAAGAGGTCACTCACAAGACAGAAGTTGCTGGTGTCGTGACAGGCATTACAGTACGTGAAGAGCTTGAAAATGCATTCCAGAGCTTGTCTATACTTGGGGGAAAAGGAGCCGGGTGTTATCTTCAAAAGCAGGTTTCAGGACATGAGCTTATTGTTGGAGCGGTGCGAGACAACACATTTGGGATTGTTGTACTTGTTGGGATGGGTGGAGTCTATGCTGAGCTTTACAAAGAAGTAGTTCAGTTCTCGTATCCGTTTACCGTTGAACAGTTTGAAGATGGTATTTTAACATCAAAAATTGCAACTCTTACCAAGAAGTTTCGGAATATGCCTCCGATTGATATGCGTTCGTTATTTGATGCGGCAACTCGTATTGGTGTCATTGCAGAGATGATGCCACAGGTAAAAGAAGTTGAAATAAACCCCTTAATCGCAACCAAAGATACTGTCGTAGCAGTTGATGGACGGGTTATTTGCCAGTAAACTCGACCACACTGTCTGATAGATTTCGGATATCTTACGCAATACGACTCTCAGTGTGTAACATCAGATATGTTTTATTGACAGTGTTCATATGGACAGAGTACTTCATGGCAGCAGACGTCTTCATCGCAAAGGAGCTTCAAGATGCGGTTATAATTCCTGAGAAGCGACCCTTTGAGATACCAAAAGTCACCTTTTCTGAGCACGCGTTTCAATATCTTAGCCGCTTCAAAGACATCAGTTGCATACCCAATCTTTTCACGTGAAACTCCTCGTTTTACTGCTTCTTCGATCGTCAGTTTTCGAAGGGGTCCGATGCAGAGGATATAATCAAAATGCATTGTTGCAAGGTACTCTCCCGTCTTTCGATGCTCTCCTTGAGGGTCTTCAAGCTCACCCATCTCGCCAATAACTGCAATTTTACGACCGATTGAGTATGTGATCCTATCAAACGACTCAAGTCCTGCACGAGTACTCTCAGGGCTTGCGCGGAGTGAGTCATTGAGTAATTCTGTGTCGAGTGGACCTTTTTCAATACTCATTCTCCCTGGAAGTGGTTTCATGACCCTCACAGTATCTTGAAAAATCTGTGAGATATCTGTCTTTGGCACGGCTTCGCGAACGATAAGATATGCCGCCATTATATTGTAAAGGTGAAAGTTTCCTATGAGACCTGTCTTGATTTTGAGTGCTCGTGATGTATTCTCATCGTTCACATAGCACGTAGCAGACGTTCCTTCGACTGTGACTTTGATAGATGTCGGATCAGTCCAGATGGTGCAGTCGGGAGTCATGCCAAACCATTTGATTGATGCTTTTGTATGAAGAGCCATAGCTTGTGTATACTCGTTATCATGGTTCAAGATTGCGGTGCCATTTGCAGGAAGATATTCAATGATGCGTCTTTTTTCCTTGATAAGGGTCTCGAGTGATCCCATATGTTCTGCGTCCGTATGCACCGGTGAGATCCCTGTCACGCACGCGATACTCGGATGTGCGATCTCAAGATGGCGCGCCATCTCTCTGGGGTGATCGATCCCAAGTTCCCAGATGATATACTGAGTCCACGGTTTTACTCGAAGTGTGGTGATAGGGACATTGTAAATCGTATCAAGACTCCGATCAGTGCGGATCGTGTGACCAAACTGAGAAAGCACGCGATGTACAACTTCTGTTGTTGTTGTCTTTCCTTGGCTACCGGTGATTGCAATCTGGGTAGGATTCCTCGTTCCTTCGAGGAAACGCATATACTCTTTTGCAAGAGCGCGACGCGTGGCATGAAAGAATTTTTTTATCATAATTATTGTTTTTTGACGACGTATCCTTCTGGCATGTCCTCGATCGTATATCCTTTTTTCTCGATTTCTTTTCTGAGATCGTCTGAGGCTTTGAAATCTTTGTTCTCACGAGCTTCAGCTCGTTTTGATGCACGTTCCTGCACTTCTGCAGGGATCTCTATTGAAACTGCTTCTTGAGCTCCAAGATGGAGTCCAAGAATTGCATCAAGTTTGTCAAGCAGTGAAAACTTCTCTGCCCTCGAACAATCATCACTTCTCAACATATACCACATTTCGCCAAGTGCACCGGTAATATTCAAATCGTTGGAGAGAGTGCTTATAAACTTTTTGAAAAAAAACTGAGCCCCTCCTGACGTTTTTGCAGGATCAAATGTATCAGAGGAGTGTTTTTTCAGCTCTTGGTAACATGAGACGAGTTCATGAAAAGATGTGTTTGCAGCACGCGCAGCATCCCACGTGAAGTTCATCGGTTTGCGGTAGCTGGTCTGCATAAAAAGTAGTCTGAGAGAAAGTGGATCTATCTCATGTTCTAGGATATCGTTGAGAGTAAAGAAATTTGACTTTGATTTACTCATTTTTTCACCATCAACCTGCAAAAATGCATGATGTACCCACCATGTGACAAAGGGCTTGCCCGTCGCACCTTCAGATTGGGCAATCTCATTTTCGTGATGCACAGGGATATGATCGATTCCACCGGTGTGGATATCGATTGTTTCTGTCTCAAGTCCTTTCATACTCATTGCCGAGCACTCAATATGCCAGCCGGGAAAGCCATCTCCCCACGGGCTTTCCCAGTGCATCGTGTGATCGGCAAATCGCCCAGTGCGTTTGAACCAGAGGGCAAAGTCTGCAGGATGTTTTTTATTGGTATCAATATGCACGTCTTCACGGACGGCTTGAATCTTTTCTTCGATCTTCTGTCCAGATAATTTTCCATAGCCTTCAAACTTCGTCACATCAAAGTACACAGCTTCTGGTGTGTCATAGGTAAAACCTTTATTCTCTAGCTGTTTTACTAGAGCTATCATCTCTGGAATATTTTCTGTCGCATGAAGAATTGTGATATCTTCTTTTGACACGTTGATTGCCTGCATTGTGAGCCAGAACTGCTCTTCATACTCTTTTGCAATATCCCAGACAGTTTTGCCGTGTTTTGCAGCTCCTTTTTCAAGTTTGTCTTCTCCGCTGTCATCATCTCCGGTGAGATGCCCCACATCGGTAATATTCATCACATGTTTGATTTTATAGCCAAAAAATTGAAGCGTCCGTTTCAGTACGTCGTCCATGACATATCGCCGCATATGGCCGATATGAGTATCGTCGTAGACAGTGGGACCACAGGAATACATTGTTATTACAGGATGTTCTTCGGGAGATGGGAGTTCTTTTTTTTGTCGTGATAAAGTATCGTAGAGCTGCATATAAACTATTATAACGTGAAAGGCGTCCTGTTTGTTACTAATTCATAAACACCGTTTATATTTAAACATAATCAACCTTATAAAGTTGCGTTGAGGATAGTGAATTGTTACTTCAAAAACTCAGCAAACATAAAGACTGCATACAAGACAATGAGGAGTCCTCCTTCCAATCTATTCACGCGCTCTCGTGAGCGGATAAACCAGTAAAACGCAAAAAAAATGAGAAGGAATGCAAGTGTCGCATAGAGATAATCATTGAAAGCCTCAATAGTTATCGGCGAAATCAGTGCAGTGACTCCGACAATGAGTGTCGCATTTGCGACAATAGAACCCAAAAGGTTTCCCATAAAAAGTTGTTCGTCTTTAGTACGGACCGCTTGGTACATCACGGCAAACTCAGGAAGACTCGTCCCGATAGCGACAAAGAAGAGTCCGACAAGTAGCACTGAGATATTCATTGCTTCGGCGATTTGAAGTCCAAAGCGAACAATCATATCAGCAGAAAAGAGAATTGCAGCAATAGAAAGAAAGATAAGCACAAGGTTCTTTCCATGTTTTCGTGGGTGGACATAGTTCATAAACCAATCCCATCGAGAGGAAGTGGTTTTGATTCTGCTAATATTTCTCTTTTGAAGGAGTGAGTAATTGAAGTAAAAATAGAGTGCTATGAGGATGAGCGCGTCCACACGAGAAAGCACATTGTCCATGAGAAGGTACAGTGGAGCCATGCCAGCGATAAAGGCATGGAGTAGATCCTTGACATATGAATTGTTATGTATGACGATTACTCCACCCAGAAGTGCTGCTCCTCCTGTGACAATCGTCAAGTTTGCGATGTTTGAACCGATTGCATTCCCGAGTGAGATATTTGGCTCTCCACTGAGTGCAGATGTGATCCCGACAAAAAGCTCAGGTAGGCTTGTCGTGAGTCCGACGAGGATTGAAGTCAGGAAGATGCCACCCATCTTTGTCCGTACGCTGTACTCTCCCAAGTTTTTTGCCAAAATCTCCGCTGTTTTTATGAGGACAAGTGAGAAAAAGACGATTCCGAGGATTGGAAAATAGGGCATGAATACACTATATCAAAATCTCTCCTTCAAACACAATCTCAGAAAGTGGTTTTCTATCCGAAACTTCTTCTTTCAATTCTTTTGACTTTTTCTCATCAAAGACGCCGAGTGCGATCATGGCATGAGCTTCCCAGCTCTCATCGAGACGGAGCATGTTATGTGCTTTTTGGTGGTCAAATCCACCCATTGCATGCGCGACAAATCCTTGGCTTGTTGCTTCCAACATGAGATTTTCTGTTGCCAGTCCTGCTTCAAAAGTATGAGTTACCTGTGGGTGATCTTTGTAAAATGATATTTTCCGAGAGATGACGATGACGAGTGCTGATGCAGTAGCGCACCATCCTTGATTTCCCTCAACAAGGAGATTGAAAAAACTGTCCCAGTGTGATGTCTCACGTTTTGCATAGACAAAGCGTGTGAGTTGATTGTTCATCGCAGATGGTGCCCAGCGAGCAGCTTCAAAAAATGACATGAATGTATTTTCCTCAATCGATTCGCCTGTCATTGCGCGTGGCGACCAACGGTTAAGAATAATTTCATGAATGGGGAAGGTTGAGGCTCGACGTGTTTTGAGCATACGTATTCTTGAATTGTTAATATCTTTTTCTCAGTTCTTCGAGCGGTGCGACAAAGTACTTCTTTCGTTCATGATCAGTTGTTCCTTCCTCACAAGGAAGCATGTATCCCGTCTCCAGATTATACTGTGTTCCGTATTTTTGGAGCTTTCCTTGAGAGATAAGCCATCTGTCGAGACTTGCCGCATAGAGCCACTTCGTGACTTTTGAGCCCATTCCTACGGCTTTTTTTGCAAACTCATGTGCCTTTTTAAAATCCTCTGGATCTTCTGACCATGAATGCATAAAAAGGAGACAGAGATAATGACAGTTCCAGATTTCATCAAGGGCAATCTCTCCCGCTTCAAGGAGTTTTCGAGCTTCTTTTAATCTGGCTTTATCCTGCTTCTCTAGCGCTTCGTCATCTAGCTCTCCCGAATCATTCATGACACGGTCTTGAGCGTCTTGATCATACAGTTCTTCAAGGTTAGGGTTTATCGACATAGGTTAAAATGTTTTTAACTATAAATTTTTTAAAAATCATTGATAGTATTTTAGTTGTAGTGGTGCCATTTATGGCACAAACTCTAGTGCGTCATAAATGCCGCCACTACCATTTAATACTCCCAATAATAATTCTAAAGTCGGAGTGGCGGGGCTCGAACCCACGACCTCACGGTTCCGAACCGTGTGTTCTACCATCTGAACTACACTCCGATTTTGTCCTCTCAAGTGTATTTTACTCCAATTTCTTTGTATTGCGTAGATAATTTTGGCAACTTGCCCACCTTTTTTGCAGGGATTTTATTTTCTTCCTTAATATATTTTTGTAGTCCATCAGACTTAGAGCCAAAATCAGAAAATTGAGTACCATGCGGATCAAATAGACCAATTCTGCCATCTTTAAATTTGATTACAAAATCAACATAAAACGGCGTTTTGTTAGTTGTAAGCACTGACTTTCGCACCCCGAGGCACGGAAAATCTTTCGACCTCTGAAGTTAGAACTTATCTCACATTGCATTTACTTTTACAAAGTCTTTTACCTCACGAGCAATTGAGAATGCATCTTCTAAATCACTTTTTGAATATGTGTTGACTTTTTGACTTGAACCAATATGCTGCTCATTACGAATTATTCTAATTTGATCAATTCTAGTGCTTAATTTATGAGTGATTATTTTGTGGATTTCTAAAAAATTAGTTATTTGTGACAAATTCATTTTATCTTTTCTCGATTTGCCCAATATTTTTTTGTAGTCGCCCGCAACTATTTCATGTTCAAGATTAACTTTAAATAATACTTTTCTATCTATTAGCTCCCATTTACTATAAAATTCTGCAATATCTTTTTCTGAAAAATTATTATCAAGTAAATGAAAAAGTAATGCTTCTACAATTGAGGCGGTATATATAATAATAGTTTTGCAAAAAGAGCTATTTGCTGGTTCGTTATATGAAGTAGATTCTGTAAATGGTAGCAATATTAATATATGGTCAAATGCTTCATCCAGATTTTTACGAAGAATTTCTTTTTTTAAAGTGATTTAATACCTCTTAATCCGAAAATAATTGAAACGAATACAACAGCCTTCCATCCATAATGACCATCAATGCTCAGAAATTCTTTCGTCAATGTAATGTTATACTTCATATCCTCCTGACTGAATCTCCCACAACATACGATAATGACCATTTTCTTTTTTGAGAAGCTCTTCATGAGTACCTCTTTCAGTTATATCACCATGCTCGAGAATGATAATCTCGTCCATCTGATTTATAGTTGAAAGACGATGAGCTATTACAATCGTCGTTTTTTCCTTCATAAGCTCTTTCAGTGCTTCTTGAATCAAATGCTCAGATTCAGAATCAAGAGAACTTGTAGCCTCATCAAGAATAAGAATGGGACAGTCTTCCAAGATTGCTCGTGCTATTGCAACACGCTGACGTTCTCCTCCGGACAACTTGACACCTCGCTCTCCTACAAATGTTTGATAACCTTCAGAAAGTCTGGTAATAAACTCATGACAATGTGCTTTTTTAGAAGCTTCAATAATCTCATCCATCGTGACATCTGGTTTTCCATAACAAATATTGTCTTGTAATGTTCGATGAAAAAGAATTGGTTCCTGAGGTACAAATGATATCGACCTTCTCAAACTATTAAGTGTTACTTTCATAATATCTTTAGAATCGATAAAAATCGATCCTTCTGGGACATTATAAAAACGCATAAGAAGCTTTGTTAGAGTAGATTTACCTTCACCAGAACGAGATACTAATGCAATTTTTTTTCCTGCGGGAATATGAAGAGTAAAACCGCGAAAGACCTGACGCTCATTGGAATAACCAAACTGCAAATCTTGTATTAATATGTCACCCTGATTTACCTGAAGATCGTTTGCTCCTTTGATATTTTGAATTTCATGTGGTGTATTCATTATTTCAATCATTTCTTGTGCGTCAGCAAATCCTTTTCCCATATTTCGAAGATTTCTCCCAAAATCCCATATATTTCCAAAGATGGCAATCAATAATCCTTGAAAAAGCACAAAATCACCCGTCGTAATCTTTCCTTGAAACCACTGCTCTATCCCAATAAACACAAATGCTATCTCGACCGTAATCATCATCGCAGCCTGAACACTATTTCCAATGGAGCTTACATTCCAGTTTTTCGTGTTTATTCTTCTCCAATAGTGAGTAATTTTTTTGAAGCTCTTCATCTCGCGATCAAGAGATCCAAAAAGCTGAATATTACTACTATTTGTTATCGTATCTGCTACAAATCCTCCCCACTTTGTATCTGCTGCATTTACCAAATTGTCAAACTGCATTTTATAAATTGCAAAAAGTGTGTTTGCTCCGATAAACAACATAAGAAATATACCAAGCACTGAAGAAAGTATCGGAGAAATTTGATAAATGGTAATTATACTAAAGACGATAAGAATCAGAGTAGGATACATATTAAAAAGCAGAATATCAGATACCGTTTCAAAACTATGCGGAAGACGGTTGAGTTTTTTGACAAGCGATCCCACAAAGTTATTATTGAAAAAATTGTTTGAGTGTTTGAGGAGGTATAAATAAGAATCTTCTCCCATCTCTCGCAAGACGTCAGGCTGCCAAAAATTCAGAAGCAACTCAACAATCCTCCATGAAAACCAATTTAAAATATTCAATCCTAAAATAACAAACACAACTCCATACAAAGCTTCTTTTTCAGCAACTCCCGGCAAAAGAAGGTTTATTAAATTTTTATACGCCACTGTGGCTTGTACTTCTACTATTTTTGTTGAGGTGATAAGAATGATCGAAGGGAGAAGAAGATACCATCTCCTCCAGGCATGCTTGTTAAAAAAATGGATTGTCTCGGATAAATAGCGTTTTCGTGTACTCATATATTGTCATTATAGTCTTTGAAATCTAATAGTAGGCTCTCAATATGTCCGAAACGAAAGAAGAATTAAAGTGTTTGGTGTAAAGATTGAAAAATATTATTTGAGCTATTTATTCAACAAGTACATGATCTTCCATAGTCCATCCTGATTTTGAATATGTCAAAAACCATGTTTCATTTCCTTCAACATAATGAATAATGTTTGGTTCTATAACTATTTTTTCATCTTCATGTAATATGAATTTTTTGCCGTTTTTATATATAACTAGTTTCCCTCTTACTGGTTCATATATTTCTGTAGATTTCTTATGAACATGTGGTTTTGATTTACCAGCAATTACCAAAGCGGGCTTCTATCAGGATGATCGGTAGTAGGCTCAATCTCACAGATTATTTCAGTAGGATTTTCAGGCGGATCAAGAATAATAGTTTTGTTCGGATATTTTTTTTGCAGCTCTTTGATAATCTTCTTTACGTTCATAGATGTATTTTATCAAAATTCTTTTGTGGGGAGGGTATGGGATAAGATTGGAACTGATTTTTTTTAATATATTTTTGTAGTCCATCAGACTTAGAGCCAAAATCAGAAAATTGAGTACCATGCGGATCAAATAGACCAATTCTGCCATCTTTAAATTTGATTACAAAATCAACATAAAACGGCGTTTTGTTAGTTGTAAGCACTGACTTTCGCACCCCGAGGCACGGAAAATCTTTCGACCTCTGAAGTTAGAACTTATCTCACATTGCATTTACTTTTACAAAGTCTTTTACCTCACGAGCAATTGAGAATGCATCTTCTAAATCACTTTTTGAATATGTGTTGACTTTTTGACTTGAACCAATATGCTGCTCATTACGAATTATTCTAATTTGATCAATTCTAGTGCTTAATTTATGAGTGATTATTTTGTGGATTTCTAAAAAATTAGTTATTTGTGACAAATTCATTTTATCTTTTCTCGATTTGCCCAATATTTTTTTGTAGTCGCCCGCAACTATTTCATGTTCAAGATTAACTTTAAATAATACTTTTCTATCTATTAGCTCCCATTTACTATAAAATTCTGCAATATCTTTTTCTGAAAAATTATTATCAAGTAAATGAAAAAGTAATGCTTCTACAATTGAGGCGGTATATATAATAATAGTTTTGCAAAAAGAGCTATTTGCTGGTTCGTTATATGAAGTAGATTCTGTAAATGGTAGCAATATTAATATATGGTCAAATGCTTCATCCAGATTTTTACGAAGAATTTCTTTTTTAACAAAACTAAAATGAGAGTCTACCATAAAAGATTATTGTTGGAGCATTTTTGATAGTGATGGGTAGCCTTTTTCTTTTAAGTAGTTGCCCAATTTCATATCACCTCTTACACCCAAATCGATATTATACTTTGCTTCAATGGTAGATATTTTAGTATCGTATCGCTTTACAACAAAATGACCTAATTTATTTTTTGTTCGTGTTGTTTTCATATAATAATAGTAAGAGTTCAGGATCTTTGACACAAGATTACAATCCTTGTCAAGAATTGTGAACTCTTACTAATAATATTATCATAAAAAAATACAATATATTTCATTAATGTTTCTGTATCGGCGACATCAGCCAAATAAAATTTACCATCAGATGATAACATTTTCAGTCTGTCACACTTTTTGGGACAACTCGCCTCCTTCCTGTTTGAGTTTTGTTTTTAAAGCATTCCAATATTTTCTTGCTCTTGGACTTGCACTTAATATCTCAATAACGTCAATTATAGAGAAATATCAGATTTCTTTTTCTTCGTCCCAAATCCGACGGATTTGCACCCTCGGGAAGTACGAAGACCTTCATAACAATCTAAAGTACACTAATCACCATTTATAGGTATACTCAACACGTTCAAGTGTCTGCTGATAGTCCGCATTTCGTATAACAAAATCCT
>Ga0209702_10004298_pt1 | contig 20912 bp, 19 predicted proteins | sample FRY01_FD_187210 | JGI IMG/M metagenome (GOLD analysis project Ga0209702, IMG submission 187210) | Freshwater microbial communities from Lake Fryxell liftoff mats and glacier meltwater in Antarctica - FRY-01 (SPAdes) (version 2) | ecosystem: Environmental > Aquatic > Freshwater > Ice > Glacier... | reverse complement strand
CTCGATATGCTTTCTTTGAGTATTCATAAGCCTACTTTCATCGTTTTGGACAACGCCAGCATACACACCGCCAAGATCATAAGGGCCAGAATCCCGATCTGGCAGAAAAGGGGACTTTACTTGTTCTATCTGCCCACCTACTCGCCTCAGCTGAATATCGCCGAGACCATGTGGAGACATCTGAAAGGAGGGGGGCTCAGGCCGGAGGACTACCGAGACGATCAAACGCTCGCATACGCTGTCAACAGATGCTTGGCCAACGTCGGCCGATGTCTGAATATTAATTTTAGCCCATTTAATGCAAAGTAATTTGTCTCTAGTACTTAACAGCTACTAGTTTGTAGCTGTTAGCTTTTTTTAAATATTTGATATTTAGAATATTAGCTATGAATTTAGCCAAATTAATAATACAAACTAATTCTGCGTTAGTACTAAGTCTTTGATGATCGATATATTAGTCTTACTTCTATGTATCCGGAGAATCGGAAAGGAGGGAAGGGGCCATAAAACAAAAGGGGAGAGTACTCTCCCCTTTATTAATAGGCGTACGGTACTAAAATGGCAGGTCGTCGTCTGCTTCACTAGGAGCAAATGAAGGATTGGGAGGCGGTCCAAAATCACCCGGCTCATTGGAAGGGCCAGGCATACTACCCGACTTCTCCACTTTCCAGGTTTTCACTTCCGTATACCAGCGTTGGTTGTATTCGCGACTTTCCAGATCGACCGAGGCCACCACGGCATCGCCAATCGTAAGGGCGAACTGTTCAATTTTCTCTCCCCACATGGCAACACATATTTTCTTGGGGTATTGTCCCTGTGTTTCAAGCACAAACTCCTGCTTACGCCACGTTCCGTTTTTACCTTGTCCGTTTACTTCGGGAAGTATTGCAATGACGGTTCCTTCTATTTCCATAAAAACATTTTTTTGCGAGTATTTCTAGTTGAATATACTTCAAAAGTAACATATTTAGAGCATATTTCAAAAACTGGACTTGCCCTCTAGGCAGCCTTTTAGCCAATAAGTTTGAAACCTTCCCCGTGTAAATTCATGATCTGCACATCAGGATCTTGCTTCAAATGTTTCCGAAGTTTGGTCACGTACACATCCATACTCCGGGCGTTGAAGTACGAGTCGTCGCCCCAGATCATTTTCAACGCGTAGCTACGGCTGATGGGTTGGTTTAAGCTTTGACAAAACAGCTTCAATAGCTCCGACTCCTTGCTAGTAAGCCTATTACTTACCCCTTGGCGACTGAGCTGTTGGTGATCATAATCGAAAGTATAACTCCCGACCTGGAATACTCCCTGCTCGGGCATGTGGGCAGATTGCTTCTGGTAACGTCGTAAAATCGCTTCGATCCGAAGTAGCAGTTCCTCGCGGTCAAACGGCTTGGTAATATAGTCGTCCGCCCCTATCCGAAAGCCCTGAATGGTATCCTCCTTCATGGACTTGGCCGTGAGAAACACAATGGGAACATCGCGCCCGCTCATCCGTACTTCTTTCGCCAACGAAAACCCATCTTTCTTAGGCATCATGACATCAAAAAGGCACAAATCAAAAGATCCTTCAACAAAAAGTTGCCAACCCTGCTGCCCATCCGTAGCCAGCGTCGTGGGATAGCCTTTATCCCCAAAGTATTCTTTGAGTAATACACCCAAATTGGGGTCATCCTCCACAAGTAGCAAGTTTGCCATAATCAGGTATTTAGCTAGAACTGTCTAAATTTAAATAGTATTAATACCGGTATATTGTACCGTCAATTTACTCAATAATTGGTAGCCATACGCTAAACGTACTCCCTTCGCCCGGCTGACTGACGGTCTGTACCGATCCACCGTGTACTTCTGCCATTTTTTTAACATAACTAAGCCCTAATCCAAAGCCTTTAACGTTATGTAGGTTCCCGGTGGGAACACGGTAAAATTTATCAAAGACGCGTACTATCTGATCACGCGACATCCCCAGTCCTTTATCTTGGATAGATACCCTGATACCATTATTTTCATTCACAGTACTTACCGTCAAATGGAGTGTCTCGGGTGAGTATTTAATAGCATTATCGATCAAATTGTACAATACGTTTGAAAGATGCAGCTCATCTCCAAGGACTATTTCATCCACGGCCTCAAAATCCAGCTCTACTTCGCCCTCGCGTTGTTCTATCTGAACACTCAGGCTATTCAGAACCTTGGCAATTACGTCATGCATATTCACGCTACTCTCTTTCAGCTTTACTTCACCTTTGTCCAAGAGAGCCATCTGCAATACTTTCTCCACATGCGCAGCCAACCGCTTATTCTCTTCTTTTATTATACCCAGGTACCGGTCTAGCCGAACCGGCAGATCTGCCAAAGCCGTCGTTGACTTCATATTTTCTCTGGCCATTTCGGTAGCCAAGGCGATAGTCGAGATTGGCGTCTTGAACTCGTGGGTCATGTTGTTGATAAAATCGTTTTTGATATCCGAGAGCTTCTTCTGCCGAAGGATCGTCATTACGGCAACGTAAAAACAAACCAAAATAACCAACACTAATACTCCCGAACTGGCAAACATAGCAGTCATATTACGCAGGATGTACTCCTGCTGATCAGGAAAATAGACATACAGCAGATTATTGCCACTCAACATCTCGCTCGGAAAAAGAGACGCTTTGTAAGCACGCTGCTCCCATTCCGCGGGATACGACTCTGCGGTTGACAGTATCAAATTCCGGCCGGTTTGGCCTCGAACCGCAAATTCATACGGCAGGCTAATACCGTTTTGAACCAACTCTTTTTTAAGTAAGGAGTCCAGCAGAAAACGATTGACCCGTTCCTCAATCGGCCGGTGGGTGTACATCAGGTCCTGCATTACCTCACGTAGTAGCTCGGCGCGGTCTTGTGATTTAAGTAGTAAAACCTGCTTATCTGGTTTTACCTTAGATTTTGACTTTCCTCCGGTATTGACTACGCCCTTCTGACTACCTGATGGGGGTTTAGCCAAGCCACCTTTACTGCCTGTTACGGCCTGAAATACATCCCCAAGATTTTGTTCCTCGGCAATCCGTCGCCGCATAAACTCATCCAAACCAGCCACTCCAAGGCGTTGCGCCTGAAAAAACTCATCCATGATTCGCTGCTGACGGTCAACCATTACTCTAAAATTAGGGCTGAGGACATCCGAGGGTATGACATCCGAAAAATACTGATAGGTCACTTCCCCGGTAGGACTCACCGAAATTTCTACACTAGTAGGCACAGGCCGCTGTTTTACCGCCACCCGTTCGGGTGGCGTAGCTTCGGGGCGAACAGGTTTCTTCCGCTGGCGCTCGTTTACTTTCGTAATCTGTTCTAGTTTTGCTTTTTGTTGTTCAGATTCGATCCGTTGTTGCAGAAGGTACATCATCTCCTGCTTTTCGATGCGATGCACTACCTTCTGAACCGACTCGGCTACTTTATGGTTAAACTGCTCATTTCGTACCGCAATGGCTTCGCGGATAAAGTACCATTGGAAGCCAATCAGCCCGATTAGCGCCAGACACATCAACCCTACAATACTTTGTATTTTCTGCTTCGTCATTTTTTAGTTCCTGTATGCAACGATCCGTTCTTCAACCACGACATTACTGATAGTAACAAAACTACGACCTTCAACATTCTTCTCCGAAGCATTTAACATACTTTAACACAGAGGTGATTACAATTAATATAATTTTGCAAATACCTGATTTACAAACCATAATGACTATTTAGCTATGAAAAAACTAATTTCATCCCTCGTTCTTGTCGCTATTTGTACGGTAGTAGGCTTTGACGCACAGGCCCAATCAAAAGAAAATAAAAAGCAGACCACCATCAAAATAAAGGTAGTGGAGAAGAATGACAGTAGGACTCGCGTGATAGAACGCAACTATACCACTGACCTTATGTCAGATGGCGAACAAAAAGCATTCGTTGATAAAGTACTGGATTCCCTGGGGCTGGATGGTTCCGGGCAAAAGCAGATCAGTATTATCGTAGATAGTGACGATGAAGTAAGTCAGAACGATCAGGACCGCCATCGCGTCATAATCAGAGAGAAGAAGCCTAACACTAGCCATGAACCAATGCTTTGGAGGGACGATAATCATACGTTCCGGTTTGATACCGATGAGATGGAAGGTAGTATACATCGAATAGAAAAGGACATGAGGCCCCGAATTGAGGTTTTGCGGAAAGATATGGAGCGCTTTGGTGACCGAATGGGTAATCTCTGGACCAATGACCTCATGCAAGCTGGAAGCGTAAGGGGCTTGAATGCCTACCCCAACAACCCCAATAATGGCGTTCTGAACCTACGCTTTAATGCCCCCGAAGCGGGTGACGTTGTAATAACCGTAACTGATACCCAAGGGAAAGAAGTTGGTAGAAAGTCCATTAAAGATTTTAGTGGAGAATTTGTTGGTCAGGTAGAGATTAAGAAGAATATTCAGGGAACATTGTTTGTCACAGTAGTTCAAAACGAGGATGGAGCAGTACGAAAAATTGCCCTAAAATAGGCTTTTGATAGCCTCCACTAATTACATCCCCGCACCTTCCCGGTTAGCTGCGGGGATTTTTACGCTAAAAAACAAAAAAAATAGTACAGGGTTTGGCAAGAGTTGTAAATTTGTAGGTTAAAGTCCTACTTTGTTTGGGAACGCATTCAACTAAGCTACATATGTTAAACCTTGTACTATTTGGTCCTCCGGGTGCTGGGAAGGGAACCCAAAGTGAAAAAATCATTGAGAAGTACTCCTTGGTACACCTGTCAACCGGCGATCTTCTGCGTTCGCAAATAAAAGCGGGTACAGAACTTGGCCTAAAAGCCAAAACCCTTATGGATCAGGGAATACTGGTACCCGATGAAGTGGTTATTGGTATGATTGATTCAAAACTTAGCGAAAATAAGGAAGCCGCTGGTTTTATTTTTGATGGATTCCCCCGAACGGTTCCCCAAGCAGAAGCACTAGACGCATTACTTGTCTCGTACGATGAAAGTATTACCGTTATGGTGGCTCTGAAAGTCCCCGATGATGAATTAAAGAAGCGTTTGCTTGTGCGTGGTCAGACCTCGGGCCGTCCCGATGATCAGAATGAAGAGAAGATTAAAACCCGTATTCATGAATACAACGACAAAACTACTCCGGTAGCCGACTATTATCGTCAGCAGGGTAAGTTTGTAAGTGTTGAAGGCGTAGGTGAAATTGAGACTATTTTCAGTAGCATCTGTGAAGCTATTGAAAAAGAAGCATAGTATATAAAATCACTCTCTCTGACTTGTAGAACGTATTGTAACGGTTTTATAAGTCAGAGAGTTTTAGCACAAGGAATACAATTCATTGAACTTGTATTCTACAAAAATTTATCAATAGGTAGTAGGGTATGGCATCATCTAATTTTATTGATTACGTTAAAATTTACGCTCGCTCGGGCGCCGGTGGTGCAGGGTCGGTCCATTTTCGTCGCGAAAAGCACGTGGATAAGGGTGGACCTGACGGAGGAGATGGTGGGCGTGGAGGACACGTAATTATGAGAGGTAACATACAACATTGGACATTACTACACCTCAAATATACCAAGCACGTCAGAGCTGATGGCGGAAAAGCCGGTGATGGCGGCCGAAGGGCCGGAGCACAAGGAAGCGATATTTTCCTTGATGTACCCTTAGGTACGATTGCAAAAGACGGTGAAACCGGTGAACAAATAGCTGAAATCACCGAAGATGGACAAGAAATTATCCTTTTGCCAGGTGGCCGTGGAGGCTTAGGAAATGATCATTTCAAGTCAGCAACCAAACAAGCCCCGCAATACGCTCAACCAGGAGAGCCGGAAACTGAATTAACGGTCATTCTTGAACTAAAAGTACTAGCAGACGTAGGACTTGTGGGTTTTCCCAATGCTGGAAAATCAACGTTGCTATCCGTTGTTTCGGCCGCCCGCCCTGAGATTGCCGACTATCCTTTTACAACCCTCGTACCAAACCTTGGTGTAGTAGCCTACCGTGATTATCGCTCCTTTGTAATGGCTGATATTCCCGGAATTATTGAAGGTGCCTCTCAGGGTAAAGGACTTGGTCTACGCTTTTTACGACACATTGAACGCAACTCAGTACTTCTATTTATGGTACCCGCTTCCAGCGAAGATATCGCAGCCGAGTACGAAACTCTATTAAACGAGCTTCGACTATATAACCCCTCTCTTCTTGACAAACAAAGAATAATAGCCATTTCAAAGGCCGATCTTGTTGAACCCTCCGAAAGAAAAAAATTACTTAAAAAGTTGCCAGCAGATGTACCAAACCTTTACTTTTCGTCGGTGACTCAGGAAGGTCTTGATCCATTGAAAGACTTAATCTGGAAAACTATTAACGAAGGGTCGACCGGTTCAGTAACTTGTTGATTTGTTAACAGGGCAAAATGCTTGTTAATAAGTCTTAAGTACTAAGGCAGAATTAGTTTGTATTATTAATTTAGTCAAATCAATGGCTAATATTCTCTATATCAAATATTTATAAAAATATAACAGCTACAAGCTAATAGCTATCAGCTACTTATGTTAGTATTGTTGGGTACTTTAGCCATTATCCATCCATTTAACTGTGTCTCTTCCCGGGGCGCGCAAAGTATACTATGCGTTTACTAGTCATTGTAGTTATTACTTTACTTGGGTCTACGCCTCGCCAAGCATACGGGCAAATAAGCATTAGCTTCCCTACCAGTCGTACTGTTCTTCAGCGAGATAAAAACAACTCTGCTACTGTTTATATCCGTGGAAGTTACTCCCAACCTATTGATCGGGTCGAGGTTCAGCTACGGGCAATAAATGGCGGTAATACCTCCAATTGGATCACTATTATAAACAACCCGCAAGGTGGTACCTACGCCGGGAAATTTGACTGGACCGGGGGGTGGTACGAAATGGAGGTACGTGGCTGGCTGGGAGAACAACACATAGGAAGTGTAACTCTGGATCGTATAGGTATTGGTGAAGTATTTATTCTGGGTGGTCAGTCGAATGCCCAAGGATACTTCAATTATGGAGGACCCGGAGCCAACGATGACCGGGTTAATTGTGTAAATTATAGTAATGTCAATTCCACAACTTATTCAGAGCTCCCTACTCCCGAGTTCATCCATTTGGATGCAGGATCGAATGTATCACCACGCGGAGCATCTGCCTGGGCTTGGGGTAGGCTAGGCGACCACCTCACCCAACGACTAGGGGTTCCAATTTTATTTTATAATATCGCGTGGTACGGATCTTCCATCCGGAACTGGCGTCAAAGTATTGACGGGACTGCCTACTCAGCATACAACGGGGAAGCTTTTATTCCGGACAGAATGCCCTATGGCAACCTCAGGTTAGTTTTACAACAATACGTGTCTATTACGGGAGCCCGGGCTATTTTATGGCAACAAGGTGAAGCGGACAATTTTGCTAATACCTCGTCTGATGCCTATAAAAGTGACTTAAATGCTATTATTACCCAAAGCAGATCAGAAACCGGACGAAACTTATCCTGGGTTATTGCTCGCTGTTCTTACGATAATCAGCGGGGTACCAACCCCCAGGTAGTAGGTGCCCAGGACGAAGTAGTCGCTACTACTCCCAATGCCTTCAAAGGGCCCGATGCCGATAAAGTACAAAGCCCCCGGCCCGACGGTGTCCATTTTCAAGGGCAAGGTCTGGTTGATTTAGGAGACGCTTGGAACACCGCTCTGAATGATGCCTTTTTTACTCAATCGCAACCTTTCAAATCAGCACCCTCCCCGACGATACGTGTAAGCTGCGCTGGCAATAATAATTTATCCCTTACCATTGAGGGAGGAAGCTACAACACTGTAAGCTGGAATAATGGCCAGGGAGAAGCTACTATTTCGGTTGGTGAGGGAAGATATTCGGCCAAAGTAAAAGATGCCTCTGGCAATATTTTTACAACTCCGGAGGTAGTAGTACCCGGGCAAGTACAACCCGGAAAACCCACTATAAACGTGGAAGGCTCCCGTCTCCTTTGTCAGGGAGGAACAGTAAACTTAAATTCTTCAATAAATGAAAATATTCGCTGGAATACCGGACAAACCGAACCACGCATTCAAACTGGTATCGCGAGTAATTTTTCTGTAACAGCTTCGAATATTTATGGGTGCACTTCTACTTCTGATCCCGTAAATATTGAAGTATTCTCTGCACCACCACCTCCCAAACCAAGTATTACGGCATTAGGAGCAACAACTTTTTGTGAGGGCGAACAAGTGATTTTACAAAACAACCAGGATACTAAGAGTGTTTGGTCAAATGGGATAGAAGGCCGCTCTCTGCCTATTCAGCAAAGCGGCGAGTTCCGGGTACGCTCCATTGATACTAATGGCTGCCAATCCCCAGAATCAGAACCTATTCAGGTGATCGTCAACCCAAATCCAGCCAAGCCACAAATTAATCTGAACGGAAGTCCCACGCTCTGTGCAGGCGAAATCGTAACTCTATATTCTAACTATCAAAGTAATAATCAATGGAGCAATAGCTCATCCAAGTCTTTGATTGTTGTCAATACATCAGGCATATATAGTGTTTCGGTTACTAATGAAAGTGGGTGTAAATCTACCTCTGAACCCGTTCAAATTAAAGTCACCCCCCTGCCTGCTACCCCGAATATTACTAGCCTTGGCGTGACCACCTTTTGTGAAGGTGGTCAGGTAATTCTGCAATCAGACCAAAATGCACGAAACATATGGTCTAATGGGCAAGAAGGACAATCCATAGTCATTTCCAGAACGGGTGAATTTAGGGTATATGCCGTAGGTAATGCTGGTTGTCAATCTCCTGAGTCTGAACCTGTACTAATCACTGTAAATCCTATTCCGGCTAGACCGCAAATAGGCATTAGTGGAAACACTACCTTTTGTGCGGACAAGAACATTACGCTTACTACCAACTACAAAAATAACATACAATGGAATACTAATGCATCAACACCCTCCATTGTGCTGAATAAGTCAGGCGAGTATAAGGTTTCTTTTACGGATGATAATGGGTGTAAATCTACCTCTGACCCAGTTAGAATTACAGTTAATCCCTTACCATCGACTCCACAGGTCACAGTCCTCCGTCCTACCACATTTTGTCAACGTGACTTCACGGTATTAAGATCCAACTCTCTGAGTTCTTACCAGTGGAGTAATGGTGAAAATAAACAAGAAATCGAGGTGCGTAATTCAGGAGATTATTCCCTCACCACTATTGATGCAAACGGTTGTCGTTCCTTGGTATCCAAAACGATCAAGGTGGCTGTGAATCCCGCACCCCCACGCCCTACGATCTCAACTTCCGGACCCACTACATTCTGTTCAGATCAAAATATCAGACTGACTGCCAGTGAAGCCTTTCGGTACATATGGAATAATGGAGCTACTACGCAAGAAATCCTCACTAACCAATCCTATGTCTATCGCTTGCAGACACAAAATGAGTTTGGCTGCACTTCTGAGCCATCCGAAAACGTTGCGATTAAAGCCTTGCCCCTACCCGCCAAGGTATCAATCATTGCCTCCGGACGAACTACTTTCTGCGAAACTGATTCGTTCCGACTAACCGCCACCTCAAACCTTCCCGCTTTTTGGAACTCCGGCGACTTGGGTACTGCTATTCGGCCACGAGAATCGGGCAACTTCACTGTAAGAGTGCAAGGTACTAATGGGTGTTTTTCACCGTATTCGGACCCTGTAACAATAGATATAAAGCCTACTCCTAGTTCCCCTTCGATAAACAAAATAGGAACGTATACCTTAGAAGCATCAAATAGCATTTCCAGCTCTGACTTCATTTGGAGAAAGGATAATATTCTTCAACCCGAACGGAGTGCTATCTTTAAGGCAAGGGCTTCGGGAAACTATACCGTCCAAGCCCAGATTGTATATGATACTACCCTCACGTGCCGATCTGCGTCGTCAAGAGTATTTAACTTTATCACTGAGTCCTATACCAATGGAATCAGCATTTACCCCAACCCCACAGACAATGGGATATTACTCATTGAAACCCTAGAAAATCTGCGGGATGCTACCATGATAGTCATTGACATGAAAGGTTCTATCGTTAGAACATTCACTGTCGCGTATTTCAATGAGCGAAAGTCAATTGATTTGTCCGATCTGATTAATGGGGAGTATCTGGTACGAATTCAATCCGGCACCTTTAACGCGGTGCAAAAAATATTAATCCTGCGTTGACATAACTACCAGCCTTGTTCTGTTTTAACATCTGGTGCACCAAACCTGATCTTTTCTTGATGAAGAGAGACGAATAAATGATTTGGAGCTATTACTATACTGCGATAAAATATGACAAAAAAGACCTCTGCTACTCAGTGGCCTTTTTTTATGCTTTGCTAATTATTAAATCAGGAACCGCTGCATTTGGTTGGTAAATTTACACCTAGTAATTTTGAACCAGTAGTAATATGGCAGCATACTACTATTGATAAGAATACAAAAAAACAATTCTCGATGACAACCCGTTGAAAGTATAACGATCATGAACACAAATTATCTTCCATCTGACTTTCTTCCAATTATCGTCCAGTTTGTGCTGGCGGCAACGTTTATTGTTGTTACGATGATTGTCACTCACCGCATTGGCCCTATTCGTAAAAGTAAGAAAAAAGACGACCCTTTCGAATGTGGTATTGAGGTAGTAGGAAACGCCCGTACCCCTATTTCGGTGAAGTACTTTTTGGTAGCTATCCTTTTCGTCCTTTTTGACGTAGAGGTTATCTTCATGTACCCTTGGGCGGTCAATTTTAAGAAATTGGGCATGCTTGGGTTTGTTGAAATGGTTCTTTTTATGGCCCTTCTTCTGGCAGGCTTCTACTATATTATCCGCAAGGGAGTATTGAAGTGGGAAGAATAAGCCAACTTTTATTTTAAATTAGATATTGACTTAGTATGAAACCTGTTGAAATAGTAAAAGCACCTGACGGACATAGTGGAGCTGGTTTCTTTGCATCATCATTCGATGAAGTAATCGGTATAGCTCGTAGTAACTCTCTCTGGCCTCTTCCCTTTGCCACTTCTTGTTGTGGTATCGAGTTTATGGCCACCATGGGTTCACACTACGATATTGCCCGGTTCGGATCTGAGCGTCCCAGCTTCTCTCCCCGCCAAGCTGATATCCTTATGGTGATGGGTACTATCGCCAAGAAAATGGCTCCGATCGTAAAGCAAGTATACCTGCAAATGGCCGAACCCCGGTGGGTAATGGCCATGGGAGCCTGTGCTTCGAGTGGCGGTATTTTTGATACATACAGTGTATTACAAGGAATTGACCGGATCATCCCGGTAGACGTATACGTACCTGGCTGTCCGCCCCGCCCCGAGCAGGTAATTGACGGCCTGATGCAGATTCAGGAACTAGCCCGTAACGAATCTCTCCGTCGCCGTAATTCAGACGAGTACCAGCACCTACTCGAATCGTACAATATTGAATAACCATTCTTTCATATGCTAAGTAATCAGGAAGTAGCCGAAGATCTCGTAAAAAAATTCGGCGAGGATGTATATGATTTCGAGGAGCCGTATGGGTTATTAACTCTTACTACCACCCGCGATCAGATAATACCAATGCTTGAATTTCTATTTCATCACGAAAAATTCAAAGCTAATTTTCTTACTGATCTTACCGGTATTCATTATCCTGACTCCATAGGTCAGGAGTTCGCAGTAGTATACCACGTTCATAGTTTAGTCCACAATTTTCGGGTACGGATTAAGGTATTCCTGGCCGAAGCTGATCTGCATATTCCAACCGCAGTGAATGTATATTCTTCGGCCAATTGGATGGAACGTGAAACCTATGATTTTTTCGGAATACTGTTTGACGGGCATCCCAACCTGATACGCATTCTCAATATTGAGGAGATGGATTATTTCCCCATGAGAAGGCAGTATCCGCTCGAAGATGCAACCCGGGAAGATAAAGTCGATGCGTTGTTTGGACGTTAACAATAATGGTAGAGTGCCTGGTTTATAATCAAATAGATAGTGAGTCCTATTTTAAACTCACAGTATTTTTTCTTACACCTCTCGTTTGATCACCCCCATTCAATCATTCAAAATTGTTCATAATGGCTGATATAGAACTAATACCTAACATGAACCCCCTAGCGAAGGCCGATCAGCCTGAGCTAGTGGGAGAACTCACTACCCTTAACCTCGGCCCTACTCACCCTGCTACGCACGGTATTTTTCAAAATATCCTCCAAATGGATGGCGAGAAAATTGTAGCGACCGAGCAAACGATCGGGTATATTCACCGGGCCTTTGAGAAAATTGCGGAGCGTCGGCCTTACTACCAAATCACTACCCTTACGGATCGCATGAACTATTGTTCATCCCCGATCAATAACCTGGGTTGGCACATGACCATGGAGAAATTCCTGGAAGTGGATGTGCCAAAGCGGGCGCAGTATATCCGGGTGATCATGATGGAGTTGGCCCGTATTTCGGACCACTTGATCTGTAACGGAATTTTGGGCGTCGATACCGGTGCTTTCTCCGGCTTCCTCTATTTATTCGAAAAGAGAGAAGAAATCTATGAGATATACGAAGAAGTGTGCGGTGCTCGTTTGACCACCAACATGGGACGGTTAGGGGGTATGGAACGAGACCTTTCGACCGAAGCAATCCGCAAATTGCGTGCTTTCATTAAGTCTTTCCCACCGGTCATGCGGGAGTTTGAAGTCCTGTTCAACCGGAACCGTATCTTCATGGATCGGGTCATCAACGTAGGAGCTATATCCGTTGAACGCGCATTGAATTATGGCTTCACCGGACCAAACCTACGGGCTTCGGGTCTTGATTATGACGTACGGGTCATGAATCCTTACTCTTCCTACGAAGATTTTGACTTTGCAATCCCCGTAGGACAAAGCGGAGATACCTATGATCGCTTCATGGTGCGTAACGGTGAGATCTGGGAAAGTTTGAAGATTATTGAGCAGGCCCTCGAAAATCTTCCCGAAGGTCCTTACTATGCCGATGCACCTCAGTACTATCTACCTCCCAAGGATGAGGTATACTCCAACATGGAGGCGTTGATCTACCATTTCAAGATCGTAATGGGCGAAATCGATGCTCCGGCCGGAGAGATATACCACGCCGTCGAAGGGGGTAATGGTGAACTTGGGTTTTACATGATCAGTGACGGAGGCAGAGCACCTTACCGCTTACACTTCCGCCGTCCAAGCTTTATTTACTATCAGGCTTTCCCCGAAATGTGTATCGGAAGCACACTTTCTGATGCCATCGTAATCATGAGTAGCATGAACGTAATTGCGGGCGAACTTGATGCCTAGTAGGCATGGTTCTAATCACCTTCTTATTTGTTTGTGGAGGAAGTTGATCAATATTTATAATATAGAAATGAGCGAAATAGCTAATAAAGTGGCATTCACGCCGGAGCGTTTGGCCAAAGTGAAAGAAATTATTGCCCGCTACCCCGCAGAGCGTCAGAAGTCCGCACTACTGCCGATTTTGCACGTTGCACAAGAACAGTGGGGGTGGCTGAGTGATGAGGTAATGGATCATGTCGCTGAGCTGCTGAGCATTGAGCCTATCGAAGTGTACGAAGTGACTACTTTCTACACCATGTTCCATTTGAAGCCCGTTGGCAAGCACGTAATCGAATATTGCCGCACGGGGCCCTGCTGCCTGATGGGTGGAGAGGATGTATACGGTCATTTGCAGGAAAAGCTTGGAGTTAAAGCCGGCGAAACAACCGCTGACGGACTATTTACACTGAAAGAAGTAGAATGTCTGGCCGCCTGTGGATGGGGACCTGTGTTTCAGATTCGTGAACAATACTACATGAATCTGACCAATGAGAAGGTCGATACTATTATTGATGAATTGAGTAAATAGGCTTTACGTAAGGCCAAAAATTCTATCCAAAATGGGAATAAAAATTCTGACTGAGCATAGAGACGTACCGGGTATTGAAACCCTCGACGTGTATCAGAAGCACGGTGGCTATGCTGCTCTTGAAAAAGTTATAAAGAAAATGAGCCCCGAAGAGGTGGTTGAGGAAGCAAAGAAGTCCGGCGTTCGTGGCCGTGGGGGAGCCGGTTTTCCCATGGGTATGAAGTGGGGGTTTCTGGCCAAGCCCGAGGGCGTGCCGCGCTACCTGGTGTGTAATGCCGATGAATCGGAGCCGGGAACATTCAAAGATCACTTTTTGATGAAAACCATCCCTCACCTACTTATTGAAGGGATGATTATTTCCAGCTTTGCTCTAGGGGCTAACAAATCATTTATCTACGTACGGGGCGAGCTCATGTACGTGATCAAAATCTTGGAAAAGGCCATCGCCGAAGCGACGGCCAAAGGCTATCTGGGTAAAAATATATTAGGGTCTGGCTATGATCTTGAACTAATCGTCCATCCGGGGGGCGGTGCCTACATTTGTGGTGAAGAGACCGCCCTACTGGAATCGTTGGAAGGAAAAAGAGGAAATCCCCGTAACAAGCCTCCTTTCCCCGCCGTCAAAGGATTATATCAATCTCCAACGGTAGTAAACAATGTGGAGTCCATCGCTAATATGCCCTGGATTGTCAATAACGGAGGAGATGCGTATGCTGGTGTAGGTGTAGGTCGCAGTACAGGTACTAAGCTTATCTCGGCCTCCGGACACATTAAAAATCCGGGAGTGTACGAAATTGAATTAGGGCTATCGGTTGACGAATTCATGAATTCGGAGGAGTACTGTGGTGGCGTCCGCGACGGACATCATCTGAAAGCACTTGTGGCCGGCGGTTCCTCGGTGCCCATTATTCCAGCGCACTTGGTATTTAAAACGGCCAACGGCGAGGATCGTCTGATGAGTTATGAGTCGCTTTCTGACGGTGGGTTTGCCACCGGAACAATGCTTGGCTCGGGTGGATTCATTGTATTTGACGAAACCGCCTGTATTGTACGGAATACCTGGAACTTCTCGCGCTTCTACCACCACGAGTCCTGTGGACAGTGCAGTCCCTGCCGGGAAGGTACCGGCTGGATGGAGAAAGTACTACACCGCCTCGAATATGGCCACGGCAGTACGCACGATATTGACCTGCTAGTAGATATCGCCAAGAAAATAGAAGGGAACACAATATGCCCATTGGGTGATGCGGCGGCTTGGCCCGTAGCGAGTGCCATTCGCCACTTCCGCCACGAGTTTGAGTGGCACGTGAGTCACGCACACGAAGCAACCCAGCCGGGTGCTGTGTACATGGGGGAACCCGTTTTAGTATAATTTCGAAAGGGTGAAGGGTCGGCCCACATGGTGAGGGAATGATAGATTTAAAAGTTTTACTGGATATTCTATCATTCCCTCATTCAAAATTCTATCATTAACATACATGGAAGATACAAAACCTGAATTATTCAAAATAACGTTTGACGGAATCGAGATCGAGGTAGAACCGGGTACCACGATCATGCAGGCGGCACGAAGAATTGCCGAGGCAGATGCTTCCCAACACCACCTCGTGCCCCCCGCTATGTGCTACTACGAACCTCTCAAAGGCAGTGGTGGTAAGTGCAGAGCCTGCCTCGTAAGAGTAGCGCAAGGTTCGGCACGCGACACTCGTCCTATGCCAAAGCTTATTCCTTCCTGCATTACACAGGTACAAGATGGTATGGTAGTAGAAAACGTCACTAATCCTGCTGTACTCGAAGAAAGAAAAGGGATTGTAGAGTTTCTTCTGCTCAATCACCCACTCGACTGCCCGGTTTGTGATCAAGCCGGTGAGTGTCATTTGCAAGACTTCGCCTTTGAGCACGGCTCGGTTAAAACGCGTTATGAGGAAGATCGTCGTACCTTTGAAAAACACGATCTTGGTCCCTACATTCAACTGCACATGACTCGTTGCATTTTGTGCTACCGTTGTGTGTACACCGCCGATCAGATTACCAACAAGCGTGTTCATGGAGTACTGGGTCGGGGTGATGCCGCCGAGATTGGTACTTACATTGAGAAGGCAATTGATAACGACTTTTCAGGTAACGTCATTGATGTGTGTCCGGTAGGCGCACTTACCGATAAAACCTACCGTTTCAAAAACCGGGTATGGTTTTCAAAACCCGTAGACGCCCATTGCGACTGCGACAAATGTAGCGGTAACGTAATACTCTGGTACCGTGGAGAAGAAGTGATCCGGGTAACGGCCCGCAAAAACGTATGGGATGAGGCAAAAGAGTTCATCTGCAACACCTGCCGTTTTGAACGTAAGAAAACCAGTGATTGGACCATCGAAGGCCCAACCAAAGTACAGCGTAGCTCGGTGATCTCTGCCAACAAGTACCGCGCCGACCTTATTGAAAAGCCAGCATTTGCCCTTAAAATGGCGGCATCGCAGTACAAAGAGATCGACGATTCTCGGCCTTATATTACCGATGATGCAACCGTTCGTCAGCTAAGTATTGAGAACAACAAGAAAGCCAATCAGCGCTCTCTTGCGGAAAAAAGCGAATAGAAATTATTCTTTATAATTGACCAAACTTCCCCACAGGAGAAATAGCCATTTAGATACCTTAATAAACCGTGGCTAACCACGCAAAAGTATAATGGAGCTAACCGCATTTATCATAAAGTCAATCCTCATTCTGGTGATCTTCGGACTCACCCTTGTGATTGCAATGTATTCTACCTACGGCGAACGTAAGGTAGCAGCATTTATGCAGGACCGTCTGGGTCCTGACCGGGCTGGTCCCTGGGGTCTGTTACAACCGTTGGCCGACGCCGGAAAGATGTTTTTTAAGGAAGACTTCATCCCCGCTCAGGCCAGTAAGTGGCTCTTTATAGCGGGTCCGTGTCTTGCCATGCTTACCGCTCTGATGGCAAGTGCCGTTATTCCTTTTGGTAGTACTATTCGGTATGAAGACGTGGAAGTGGCTGTTCAGGGAGTTGAAGCCAATATCGGTATTCTGTACATCTTCGGAGTTGTATCTCTGGGAGTTTACGGTGTCATGGTAGGAGGTTGGGCTTCCAATAATAAGTTTTCGCTGCTGGGTGCTATTCGTGCCGCCTCACAAAACATCAGTTACGAGGTAGCCATGGGGCTTTCTATAGTAGCTATTCTGATGATGAGCCAATCGCTTTCGGTAGGCGAAATCGTATCGCAACAGCACGGCGGAAACTGGAATATCTGGTATCAACCCTTAGGATTCATTATCTTCCTTACTTGTGCCTTTGCCGAGTGTAATCGTACTCCTTTTGATTTGCCCGAGTGTGAGACCGAGCTGATAGGTGGCTACCACACCGAATATAGTAGTATGAAGCTTGGGTTCTACCTTTTTGCTGAGTATATCAACATGTTTGTGTCATCGGCCGTGATGTCTGCTCTGTACTTCGGAGGCTATAATTACCCCGGTATGGATTGGGTGTATACTCAGCTTACGGGTGCTTTTGGTAACGTAGCAGGTCACAACGTAGCAACGCTCATTGGTACAGCGGCATTTTTCGGAAAGTCCCTATTTGGCGTGTTCTTTTACATGTGGGTACGCTGGACGCTTCCGCGCTTCCGCTACGACCAATTAATGAACCTGGGCTGGAAGGGCTTGATCCCGCTGGCTATTTTGAATATATTGATTACAGGGGTAGGCATTTTGTTTATACAACCAGCCCTTACCGCCCTTTTGAAATAATCCCGAAACGGAAAAAACGAGTAGTGCCATGCAATTGACCAATCGCTCTAAGCAAGTTAGTAATAAACAAATGACCCTGGCCGAACGGATCTATCTTCCGGCTATCGCTCAGGGTATGGCTATCACGATTAAGCACTTTTTTCAAAAGAAAGTGACCATCCGCTATCCCGAAGTAAAACGTTATCTGGGCCCGGTGTTTCGGGGTCAGCACATTTTGAAACGCGATGAAGATGGACGTGAGCGGTGTACTGCCTGCGGCTTGTGCGCCGTGGCTTGTCCGGCTGAGGCAATTTCTATGGTAGCCGAGGAACGCCAAAAAGGGGAAGAGAACCTGTACCGAGAAGAAAAGTATGCTGCTGTTTACGAAGTAAATATGCTGCGCTGTATTTTCTGCGGACTTTGTGAAGAGGCTTGCCCAAAGCAGGCTGTGTACCTTCGTCACGATGAGTTCGTACCCGTATTTACGGAGCGTGATCAGGTTATCTGGGGCAAAGATCTCCTTGTGGAAGATATGAATAATCGCTACACCCGTGAAGCCTGGACGAAGGAAGAAGCTCACGAGCAAGACCTAAAAAAGGCAAATGGCGATCTATCTACCGTTGTACCACGGGCTATTCCCTGAGTCATTAACTATATTAGTGCGAACGTTTATTTCCGAAAGAACCTTCCAATGAATCCAACGCTTTCTTTATTCTATTTTCTGTCGTTTCTGACGATACTCAGCGCCATGATGGTTATTTTTTCCCGTAACCCTATCCATAGTGTGCTTTATCTGATTCTGACGTTTTTCTGCTTGTCTGGGCATTACATTCTTTTGAATGCCCAGTTTCTGGCGGCCGTTAATATCATTGTGTACGCGGGTGCCATTATGGTACTCTTCCTTTTTGTCATCATGTTCTTGAACATGAAAGAAGACGATGAGCAAGTCAAGACCAATGTTACTAAGATTGCGGCTACTATTGTGGGTGGGACCATCTTCATCATTTTGTTTGGCGCCTATCGCAAATCGCAGGTAGGTACCTACAATCCCTACGAGTACAGTTCACAAACCGGTATGGTTGAAAGCCTCGGACAGGTACTCTTCCGCGAGTACCTTCTACCCTTCGAGCTTGCGTCTGTATTGTTCCTGATTGCTATGGTGGGAGCCGTTATGCTCGGTAAGCGTGAATTAGGAGAAAGACATTTCTGATTAACCTGTCTCCCCAAAGAAAAAGGCGAACCCGATCGGGTTCGCCTTTTTCTTTACGCCATTGTCGGATATTACACCGAGACAGCCTTGTTCAATATTCCTCCCGAAAGTAGTTTTCCTAAGATCAGATCCGCTCCTTTTTCACCGATCATAATAGCCGTTGCGTTGGTATTACCCGCAATAATACGTGGCATGATGGAAGCATCTACTACCCGCAGCCCTTCGATACCCCGCACGCGTAGCTGCTCGTCTACCACGGCCATTTCGTCGTGTCCCATTTTGCAGGTACCTACCGGATGGTACACCGTTTCCAGACTCTTCTTGATGTGCAGAATTATCGCTTCATCCGAACTTTGATCGGGCGGCACAATGATCTCTTTCCGAATTTGACTAAACGCCTCCGACTCCATCACTTCCATAGCCTGCCGGGTACCTTTCAATAGCGTGGCTACATCTGCCTCTTCCGAAAGAAAGTTAGGCTGAATTAACGGGGTATCTGCTGCGTTAGCCGAGCGTAAGCCTACGTGTCCTCTACTTTGGGGTTTTAGTAAGGTAGGGAGTATGGTGTATCCGCCCGTGAGTGGAAAAGTAGTAATGTCGTACAGATCACCGGTGTAGTCATCCCCAAGGTGAATCGGAGAGAAATGGTATTGCATATCCACGGGGTCGGGTGAATCCGTTATTTTCAAAAACGCTACCGCCTCCAAAGGGCTAATCGTGAGCGGGCCTTTCTTGAATAGTCCATACTGCAACAGGGCCAATAGTTGATTCTTGATGCTCAGCTCATTATTAGCCAAGGGTACCGTAGCCAGTGAACTCACCGAAACAAACAGGTGGTCCTGCAAGTTTTTACCGACGCCCGGTACATGTTTCTTCACCGCTATTCCGTGCTTTCTCAGCTCATCGGCGTCCCCAATGCCCGATAGCATCAATAATTGGGGTGAATTGAATGATCCGGCCGACACAATTACTTCTTTGTTAGCAAATGCTTTCTGAGTAGTAGACGTACCCGTAAAAAACTCCACCCCGATGGCTCGATCGTTTTCAATCAGTACCTGACGGGTAAGGGCTTTTGTAATAACAGTAAGGTTAGGGCGATTAAGGGCTGGTTTCAAAAAGGCGGTAGCCGCACTATGCCGTTTCTGATCTTTGATCGTAAACTGAAAGAACCCAGCGCCGAGCTGCTCGGCACCATTATAATCCTCGTTTTCTGATAGTCCTTTTTCGACACAGGCTTTCACAAACGCATCCGCCGCCGAAGTTCGGTACCGCTGCGCAAACGTTACATTCAACTCCCCGCTTTGCCCGTGGTATGAATTATCAATTTGTTCGTTATGCTCCGACCGGACAAAATAGGGTAATACGTCCTCGTAGCTCCAACCGGCATTTCCCAGCGAGGCCCATTCATCAAAATCAGCCCGGTTACCCCGAACGTACGCCATCGCATTCGTAGAGCTACATCCACCCAAGGTTTTTCCTCTGGGCAAGAAAATCTTGCGGTCGAGTACATGCTTTTGCGGCTCGGTCCAGTAGGCCCAGTCCACTTCACTCCTATTGAGCTTAGAATAGGCAGCCGGTATTTGTATTTCTAATTTTTTATCTGGCCCACCGGCTTCCAGCAGAAGTACCGAAACCGAGGGGTCAACAGAAAGGCGGTTAGCCAGTACGCAGCCGGCTGATCCAGCCCCAACGATGATGAAATCGAATTGCATAATAGTCTTGTGTAGAATGAATATTTGAAATGTAGTAATTATCCGGAAACCAAATTACAATTTTTTCTTGCGGTATTCATATCCTCGACAAGCCCTTTACATAATACATGCGGTCAGTTTCAATCGGGATACTATCTTTACCGAACCTTAGGAATGATTAAAAAATAAGATGGTCAATTTCCGGGCTTGATCAGGTAATTCCATTCGGGTATTTTCTCATCAAAAGTGATGTAGCGACCCATGTCGTTTTTGAAGTTGTGGTCAAGCGGCCTCTTGGTGGCGTAAGTCTTGGCGTTTATGGTCGTCGACACCGTCAGCCCCGTCTTTGTGGCG